>OLRF01001573.1_pt1 | contig 23276 bp, 13 predicted proteins | sample 1672061 | NCBI WGS metagenome assembly OLRF01 (sample SAMEA3136641, study PRJEB25190) | human gut metagenome | reverse complement strand
TTGCCGCCGCCGATATCGAAGAGCTGGAGGAGCTGATCCGTTCCACAGGATTTTACCATAATAAAGCAAAAAATCTCAAACGCTGCGCACAGGATATCTGCGATAAATTCGGAGGAGTGCTTCCGGACACAATGGAAGGGCTGCTTTCGCTTGCAGGCGTCGGACGAAAAACAGCAAATCTGGTGCTGGGAGACGCTTTCCACAAGCCGTCCTATGTGATCGATACGCATGCCATCCGTCTGTGCGGACGGATCGGCCTGACGCAGAATACGGATCCCGTCAAAATAGAAAACGACCTGCGTACTATTTTGCCCCCGGACGAACGCCGCCCGGAAGAAAGCGGAAACTTCTGTCACCGTCTGGTGCTCCACGGAAGAGCCGTATGTCCCGCCCGAAAGCCGATGTGCGATACCTGTACGATCGCTGCGCTCGGGTTATGCGATTACGCTCTCCAGCAGCTCTAAAAAGATTTTATCGAATGCTGCCGTTCTTTCCTGATACGGCACGCAAAGGCTGCAGAGGGTGATCTGCCCGTCTTTTTCGGTGAAGCCCTGCGAGACGGCGATGTCGTTTACAATATAATCCCATCGCTGCCAGGAAACGCCGTTGATTTTGACGGTTTCCTCGCGAAAGCCAAAAACGTTTGCGCTCATGTATTCCCTGCTGATTTTTAAATAATGCTCCAGGCTCTGCTCCGTTTTCCAGACCTGCATGTAGCCGTAAATATTTTGATACGCATCCCTGCCCCGAATGTCATAATGCTTTACAATCTCTGTTCCGTAATCCTCGCGCAATGTAATTTCAAAATTCCGCACGGCGGCCGGCAGAGATTGTCCGTCTTTATTTTCGCCGACGCTTCCTGCCGGTAAAATCTCGATCCGTTCCAGAATGCGTTCCGTTTCATTTGCCGCGGAAAACAGTTTGTCCGTGACGGCCCAGATGCACGCTACCGCAAGAGCCGCTGCCGCAACGCGCAGTATGATTTTCATGCCTTCCCTTTTTCCCATAGTAAATTCCTCCGTTATCCAGTATACGCATCTCCAAACGGCTTTATGCAGATGTTTTTACTTTCCTCCAGAAGTATGATACACTGGTGCCGGCGCGCAGAAGGCCGCCGTATAAAGGAGGAGTGTGTCCATGAAGTATGACAGAAACGGGAATGTCGTGATCGACCTTTCCTTCCGGAATCTGAGCCCAAAGCAGAAAAAAACGATCAAGTACTGTTTGATCGGCGTTTTGGCGCTCGCGTTCGTGGCGATCCTGGCATCTACATGCTGGTATACCGTGAATGACAAGCAGAACGCCGTAATCACCACATTTGGGAAAGTAACCAATATCGTAGATGAACCCGGCATTCATCTGAAGCTGCCGTTCGGGATCCAAAAGGCGCAGCGCGTCGACGTCAATGTTTATCAAAAAATATATATCGGTTATGTGCATTCCGAGGAAGCGGGCACGGACGTCAGCGTCGTAAATGAAAGTAAAATGATTACGGGCGATTTTAATATTGTCAATATTGATTTTTATATCGAATATAAAATTGTCAATCCGGAAAAATACCTCTACGCCGCGCAAAGTCCAGAGAGTATTATCAAAAACCTGGTACAGAGCCAGGTCCGGACCGTAGTCAGCTCTTATGCGGTAGACGACGTTCTCACCGTAAAAAAGGCCGAAATCCAGTCGGTTGCGAAAGAGCTGATTACAGCCGAGCTGGAAAAATACGACGTCGGCCTGACGCTGATTGACGTTAAAATTCAGGACGCCGAAGCGCCCACAGAGGAAGTCATCGACGCGTTTAAATCCGTAGAAACGGCAAAGCAGGGAAAGGAAACGGCCTTGAACGAGGCAAAGGCTTACGAAAACGCAAAAATCCCGGAGGCAGAGGCGGAAGCCGATAAGCTTCTTCAAAATGCAGAATATCTGAAGCAGAGCCGGATCAACGAGGCAAAAGAGCAGATCGCGATGTTCAACGCAATCTATGGGATGTACGAAATGAATCCCTCTATCACAAAAAAGAGAATGTATTATGAGGCCATCGAGCAGATCCTGCCCGATATCAAGCTTTACATCAATACGGAAGAAGACGGCATTACGAAGCTGCTCCCCATTGAAAGCTTCAGCGAGGCTTCCGGTACAAATCAGACGGCGCAGCAGCAGGACGCCGCCGGAAAGGAGTAACGGCCATGAAAAAGAAAGCAATGATTATAGGCGTGATCATCGCCGTTTTCGCCGTAATCACGGCGGTCTCCTCCTGTTACTGTGTAAAGGAAGACGAGTACGCATATGTCGTTCGATTTTCCAAAATCGAACGCATCGAACGCTCGGCGGGCCTTCACTTTAAAATTCCCTTTATTGATTCGGTAAAATTTTTCCCGAAAAACATCCAGCTTTATGATCTTGCACCCTCCGATGTTCTGACGAGCGACTCAAAGGCGATGAGCGTGGATAGCTACGTTTTATGGAAAATTTCCGATCCCATGACGTTTTATAAAACGCTCGGCTCGATCCCAGAGGCACAGAACCGGCTCGACGCCGCGACCTATAATGCGTTGAAAAATATTATTGGTACGATGTCCCAGGATTCCATCGTTACCCCTTCCGTTGAAGACGGGCGCAGCGATCTGAATGAAATTGTCTGCGATCAGGTCAAATCGGCAACCGCGGATTACGGAATCGAAATTACGGATGTAAAAATCAAGCGCTTCGATCTGCCCTCCGAAAACGAGGAAGCCGTGTATCAGCGCATGATCTCAGATCGGAATCAGATCGCGGAAAAATATCGCGCGGAAGGCAGTTCCGAGGCGGCAAAAATGAAAAACGACGTAGATAAGCAGGTGAATATCATTGTCTCGGACGCCAAGGCGCAGGCGGAGGAAGTGGTTGCAGAAGGAGAACGGCAATATATGCAGCTGCTTGCGGAAACGTTCAATACGGCGGAAAAGGAAAATTTTTATATTTTCATGCGCTCTCTGGAAACGCTCAAGGCGTCTCTGAGCGGAGAGCAAAAAACAATTATACTCGGCGCAAATTCAGAGCTTGCAAAAATTTTGCAGGGACTTGAATAAACACGCGGCGCCGCACGAAAGCACCCACTATGCAAAAAAACGCATAGCGGGTGCTTTTTTCTCGCTTTTTGTAAGGAATTTGCCCGCCGCGCATGCAGTTACATTGCAATTTTCATCATATTTCGCTAAATCCATGAACAAGCGATTGACATCACGTCATTTTTCAGCAATAATTAACACAGCAGACAATTAACAAAAATATGATACGGATTCAATGACCATATTGTACAGTTTTGTTTGTAAAATGCTGATAACAGGAGGATATCATGAAACGAGTAAAATCAGTATTATTGTTGGCTGCGGCATTCATAGTTTTTATTACCGCCGCGGCGCAGCGGCCAATCGCCGCAGAGTCGAAAACGGTAGATTTTTCCGGCGTGAAAATCGGAAACGCAAGACAGCTCACTACGAGCGATATCGTAGGCGCCGTTTTGTCGTTTTCCGCCGACGTACAGAAAATTTCCATTGCCTGTGCCTGCTGGAAAAATGAGGACGCCTCTTTTACGTACACAATTTATCCTTTTGAAGAAGATTACGATACGTCTGTCCAGAAGGAACCCGTAAAAACCGGAACGATTACATACAATACGGACGGCTTCCAGGATATTGAATGGACGGAAGAAGAGCCTCTGGCAAAGGGCGTTTATGTCCTGGAGATTACTAATGCCGGCGAAAACGGCGTTCAGACGGGAATTCGCTACGACGGAGAATACGAGGGACAGTACGTTTATGAGAACGGAATCTATACGCCGGATAACTCCCTGCGCCTGCAGGTCGTCTACACGACTTCTCCCGAAGCGGATTACGGCGAGCTGCAGAAGCCGGAGACGGGGCAAGATGAATCGGATCCCGCGCCCGGCGCCGTTATGTTTTTTTCCGACGACGAAGCCGACACCTATTTTAATGAATCCGGAAATCTGATCGCTCCCGAGCTTCAGGACGGGATTCTGCGGCTCAATATCACGGCCGGATCCGATCCGAACATCTATATTTTCGCTTCCGAGGACGCTTCGACGCTGCTGGCAGAGGAATATCCCGTGCTGCTCTTCAAGGTAAGGCGTTCCGAGGGCTCTCCTCTGACGGGGCAGTTTTTCTTTAATACGGTGAACTTCACGGGGCCAAGCGCCGCGGGCGCCGTTTCCTTCGCATATGAGGATACTACGGACTGGCAGATGATTGCAGTCAATCTGGGCAATAACACGAATTATACGGGAGAGATTATTTCGTACCGTTACGATCCTTTCTCGGCGACGGAGGCCGACTGTACGATAGAAATCGAATGGATTGCATTTTTCCGTTCCACAGCTGCCGCCAAGGCCTTCAACGGGGATTTTACGCAGTTTGAAAACGAGGAGACGCCTGCGCCTTCCTCCGCCGAGCCGGAAACGCCCGCGCCCACCGCTGCCGCCACTCCGAGCGCCACTGCAGGGAGCGCCACTGCCAGAGCAACGCAGGCTCCGAGTGAAAGCGACGGCGGCCTCAGTCAAACGGCGATCATCGTCATCGTATGCGTCGCAGCGGTAATCGTTATCGCGGTAGTCGTAGTCATCATTATCAAAAAGAAACGCTGACCGCGCGTCAGGTCCGTACCGTTTTGGCAGAGCAGGAGTTTTCCTGCTCTGTTTTCCAATATGCGCATGTTTTGATATGCCGCTTTTTCATTTTTACTTCCGCAGCGATCCAGAGTAAAAACGGGATCAGGATCTGGAACGGAAGTGCATAAATCAGGTAGTAGCGCATAAAATCAAACATTTCTATGATATCTACAAAAAGCGTTGCCGACAGCGCAACCGAGAAAAATCCGACGGTCAGCAGCAGCGGCTTATGATCTTTCAGGGAAAAAATATGCTGCACCGCTTTTGTTCCGGCGGTCAGCGCAATCGATACCTTGGAAATACCGGACATGATAAAGATAAAGGACATGACCGACTCGATCCGCGTTCCGATATTCCCGATGTACATAACGCTTGCCGCTTTGTAGGACGGAAAATACATTGCGCTTAAGGTCTCCCAGCTCAAAACAGAGCAGTTCTGCAGGAACAAGGCCACAAAGAAAAGGACCGAAGCGATACTGCTGAAAATAAACAGCTTGTAGGGGTTGACGCTTTTTTCGAGCTTTTCTGCGACGCCGAGGAACACAACGGATTCCGCCAGCGGCAGAGGAACAAAGCACAATGCGTTATATAAAATCCCGCCAAATCCCTGCTGATTCAGCGGGCGCAGATTATTAAGCCGAAAATTGTCGGTTGAAAGCAGGCAAAGCAAAGCGATACTGCTGATCGCCAGAATCAGCATGATAAAGCACCATCTGCCCAGAACGCCCGCGCCTTTCATGGCGAGATGAACACATACGGCAAAAAAAGCGAGGCAAATAATGATAAAAGAGGTTTGATACAGCGACGTCAGATGGACAAATTCCGCATATGTGCCTCTTACCATGCCGGAAAGCGTCAGAAAATAGAAGGCATAAAAGATGGAAAAAATGCATTTGCCCCATTTCCCGAAAGCAAATTGCATCATCTCATACAAATCTTTTCCCGGCATCAGATGCACAAGACGCGCGTAAAGCACCATCAGCGGCGTAACGATAACGGCGCTGATTAATAAAGAAATCCATATCTCCGGACCACCCGTTCCGGGATATCCGATAATGATACTGTTGCTGATCTGAACCAGCATTATAATCGAAAAAGCACAGCGCATAGACAGCGAATCGCTTTTCATATCCGTCTCTCCTATTCTAAATGAAAAATCATGTTGATCAGCCGCTTGACCGCCAGAAAAGGGCTCGGGGTATAAATGTTGAAGCTAGCGAGTGTCAGCATGATGAACGCAGCTCCCAAAAATACGGCCGAAACCCAAAATTCCCGACGAGAACCGTTTTTCCAGTTTAAACGCAGTCCAAACCAGAAAACAACTGCAAAGTATATCAGTGTAATCGTAAAAGCAGCCATATCCGTCCCTCTTTCAGTGACGCTTGATCAGCCCGGTGTCATTTATGATCAGCCGGCAGCTGACATCGAAGCGTGCGTTCCGGAAGAGCTCCGGCCAATGATCGCGAACCGACTCCCACAGCTCGGGATCTTTATAATAAATCGCGTCTGCAAAGCCAAAGATATCGGGCGGATCCTTCTCCCCGCCGCAGTCCTCTAAATACTCGGAAATCATGTTTTCCAGTGATGCAGAAATGCTTTCTTCCAGTCTTTTTTCTAATTTTTGCAGATCGTTTTCCGTGTTGCGGTATATTTTAAACGCCTCCGTATTAAATTCTACGGCTGAGGCTACGACTTCAATTTCAATCGTGTACGTAAGTCCGGAGCCGCCGTATTCGTATTTCAGCGACGGCTTGCTTTGCCGTATGGCAATGGTAATGACGGATTCTTCAGACGCCTCCCCGGGTTCCCTGAGCACAAACCCGCCTCCCGACAAGGATTCTACGAGCAGCAGATATTCCTGCATCTGTTCTTCGCGGAGCGCTCCGGCAAGCCGCTCGCCGCGGAACGTCGCCAAACCGTCTAAAACCAGTTTTTTTTCATTCGGGTTGTTGAAACGGACAACGGGAAGCGCCAGATCGGAGGCCTGTCTGGATAAAATCCCGTAAATTTCGTACAGCTCCTTTGATCGCGTTACCGTAACGGATTTTTTGCTGTTTAAAATTTTATTGTTAATATCGAACGATATAACGGTGTTTTCATTTTCCTGCGGGATCAGCAGCTCATACGCCGTCTGTTCTCCGGAAATCAGGATCACCAGATTGTCCCGGATCCCGTTGTCCCGGAGCAGCGGATCCACCAAATTGTACAGTCCGTTTTTTTCGACAAGTGAGCGGCTTAAAATCAGCACGTCCGTATTTCCGAAGTATACGTTATTGTAAAACTGCGTGCCGATATTATATACGGCGTCTGCGATCGTCTCTCCTTCGGATTGAATCAGCTTTGTGGCGGAAGCGTCCGACTCGTCAGAGGAGGCGCTGATAATTTCCAGCGACAGCAGATATCCGCCGTCCGGCGCTTCATCCAGCGCAAAGCCCGCTACAATCGTCAGCTGATTCAATCCTCTGTAGTCCCAGCAGCCGCTGCATGTCAGGCTGAGGCAGGCTGCGGCCGCAAACGCAAGAAAAGCGTGGGGAAAACGTTTCAATGCGTCACCTTCTTTTGCCTGGTAAGGTTGTGCGAAAGCGGCCAGATCCGTTTGAGCATGTTGGGCCATGGGGCCCGGATAAACGTATCCTTTACCTCTTGGTATTCCAGACGTTTCACGGGCAGAATGGAAGGAATTCCAAGCGTCTCCATACTGAGCACATGGATCAGTACGCTGGAAATTCCTACCATCAGGCCGGTCAGTCCCATCATACTGGCCAGAATCAGGCAAAAATACCGCGATACGAGCGTTGCTGCTGTCAGACGAGAGGACATAAGATTTGTAATGCCCGTAAAAGCCACTACAATCACCATCGGCGCGGCAACCAAATGCGCTTCAACGGCTGCCTGGCCGATCACCAGAGCGCCTACGATGCTCATTGCCTGACCGATGTGGTTTGGCATCCGGATCCCCGTTTCCCTCAAAATATCAAACATGATCAGCATAATAAAGCACTCCAGTGCCGCCGGCAGCGGTACTCTGGCGCGGCTTTTGGCAAGACTGATCATAAAGGCGGACGGCAGAATCTCATGGTGATATGCCACAATGGAAATATAAATGGCCGGCACTGAGATTGTAAGGATAAAACAGATGATCCGGATGATTCGCGAGAAGCTCGCATAGACGGGCGGCATATAATAATCCTCATTGCTCTGGAAATTTTCCACGAACAGGTATGGCGCCGTTAGTGCAACGGGAGAGCCGTCTACAAGCACCGCGATTCGTCCCTCCAGCATCTTTGCGACAACGACATCCGGACGTTCCGTCGCCCCCAGAGAGTTGAAGCCGAAGGCCGATTGCTCTCCGATAAATTCCTCAAGGTAATTCGGATCCAGGACGCCGTCGATGTCAATTCCCTCCAGGCGCCGGTATAATTCTTTTAAAATGTTTTTATTGACCACGGATTCAATATAGACGACGCATACCGTGGTGCGCGTCAGTCTCCCTTTATTGAAAAACTTTATTTTCAGCTCGCTGCTTCGCATCCTTCTTCGAAGCATGGAAAGATTATTCATAATTCCTTCGGTAAATCCCTCGCGCGGTCCGCTTAGCACACGCTCTCCCTCTGGTTCCGTGGAAGAACGCAGAGAGAACTTTTTGCTGTTAAACAGGAGCGCTCTGTCGGCGCCATCCAGAAACAGTACGGTATCGCCGTAAGTAATGCCGGATACAATCTCTGCAATGTCGGAGGTTTCTTTGACCTCGTTGATCAAAATGACGCGATCTTTAATTTCATCGAACAGCTGCGGTCCGGGGCGCAGTCCCTCCATCTGAATCAGGGGCTTTATAACGTGCTCATTGATCAGCATGGCGTCCGCGACGCCGTCGCTGTAATAAATGCAGAATCTGATTTCGGGCCGCTCGGCGTTTTCAAATTGGCGATTCAGCATGGTATCGACGTCCGTAAACAGCGCTTCCATTAATTTAATATTTTCGTCCAGCAGCGCCGAAACCGTCTTGCCGCCCGCCGCGCCGGAAGGCGGTTCTCCGCCGATCTCTTTTTTACCGAATAACCGTTTCATTTTTTCAAACATATTCTGTACCTTCTTTAGACACTTGCAATATTAAACAAATCCAGTATTCCCTGGAAAATTTATTTTTATTTATTCGAAAGCAAGGCGGATTTTTCCATATAAAAGAGCTGTAAAAAAATCCGGAATATAATTTCATTTGCCACGGCAGCCTCAGAGCAGGACAGGCCGCATTTACCGCTGAGGCAGCAAAAAACACCGCGGCTCACACATTTTTATGAACCGTGGTTTCTTTTGCTGCTCAGGCAATCCCTGCCGCTGTCCGGTTTTTCATCCTGTATTGATGGATTTGTTTTCCACAGAATTTGTTTGATCGCCCTGCCCGCTCCGCATGGTCCTGACTCCAAATATAAAATAAATACGTCCGAATGCCTCCGCCTTGCTGCAAGCAGAAAGCCGCCGTCATTTTCGGACGGCGGCTTTTGCGTATTGAGCTTTTTCCCAGATAGTCAGCGTGACAGCAAAGCACCGCCGCTTATCAGCGATTATCTCTGCCTTTTCCGCATCCGCTTAACGGACTGCGTACCCAGTACGCCGCCGGATACAAACAGCGGGCAGAACACGAAATACATGAAGATGTAAGTCAGGAAGTCAAAGATCGAGGTTACTGTTGTCGCCAGTCGGCGGAACTTCCGGCTTGCTGTCGCCGGGGTTGGTCGGCTGTGACGGTTCGGTCGGCTCATAGTCCGGATCCGCTGCACCGCAAGCAATGCATTTCCCGTCTTCAAATTCATGTCCCAGCGCGGGAATGGTTTTCCAGCTATCCAGATCGATGATCTCCCTGGTGCAGTCCTCGTCTTCAAAGAACATTCCGCAGCCGCAGGTGTAATACGCCTTGCTGCCGGCCTCGGTGCAGGCGGCGTCCTTGCCCGCGACCAGGGTGCCTTGATGGGTATGCCCGATCTGCGCTTCGGCCACATAGCCGCACACGGTACAATGCCGATCGGTCTGCTCTGTCGCGGCATCCACGTTCCAGATGTGTTCCGCGCCGTTGTCTCTTGTGCCGCAGACCTCGCAGACGTGGTAATGCTTTTCCGGATCGGCGTTTTCACCCAGATAGGTGCCAGACCACGTATGTGCCTTCATTCCGGTTACGCGTGTTTCCTCTGCTTCACAGCGGGAGCAGATGCGTTTTTCTTTGCCTGTTTGCGTACAGCTGGCCTCCGTCACCGTTTCCCACGCTCCGAAGCTATGGCCGAGAGCCGGGATGACACTCCAGGCGTCCACATCGGCGATCGCTTTGGTGCAGTCCTCGTCTTCAAAGGACATTCCGCAGGCGCAGGTGTAATACGCCTTGCTGCCGGCCTCGGTGCAGGTGGCGTTCTTGCCTACGACCGGAATAGACGTATGGGAATGGGCTTTGACCGTTACCGTTATACACGCCGCATTCGTTTTTGTCGTAGCGGTCGGGTTGTACGCCGTGTCGTTTGTATTGGTGATCACACAATAGTAATAATAGGTGCCCTCGGCGGATGTATCGGGTGTGAAGCTCGGACTGTTTGTGCCCACTTCGGTCCCGCCGGTCGTACTGCCGTCGGTGCTCCGGTACCACTGGTAGGAAAGGGTTCCGCCGTCCGTCACGCCTGCCTCCACAGTCAGGGGGCTCGCCGTGCCGCCCACGGAATATTGGGCGTTTTGCGGCTGAGCCGTAATGACGGGAGACTGGGCGTACACCGGCCGCCCGTTGTCGAGCCAGTGGGCATACAAAGTCTCGTCCGCGGAATATATCCGGCTGCTGACGGTGACATGCGTGCCGCCCTCTTTTTCCGTATACCAGCCGTCGAAATCATAGCCGATGCGCTCGGGCACAGGCATATACAGGAGCTGCTGATTCACGGTAGACATGGAGATTTCGGAAACGCTGCCGCCGTTGGTGTCAAAGGTGACGATGTACTCCCCGCTGGAAGAACCTATGACTGTAATAGTTGCAACCTGGGAATAGAGCGTCAGCGTACTGCCGTCGGGGTAGGCGGCGGTGATTTCACAGAAGTAATTGTATATGGACATGTAATCTTCGTCCGGTTCCATCTGCGTAGCAGGCACAAAGCTGTTTTGGTCAGCACCGTCCACGGCAACGCCGTTCTCGATATTGCCCTCATACCACTGATAGGTGATGCTGCAGCCCTCCGGGGCTTCCACCTCTACGATCAGCGGCACAGCCGTATCGCCTTCTCTGTACGCTGCGCTGGCCGGCTGGGCGGTGATAACCGGCGCTTTCACATCCACAACGGTAATCTTCGCCCTGGATGAGGTTCTTTGCGCCGTTTTGTTATTAGACGCGTACTCGTTTGTGTTGGTCGCCACACAGTAGTAATAGAAGGTCCCGGCTTCGTCGGTGGGCGGCGTAAAGGTACTCTGCGTCGCGCCGTCTATGGCAGTGCCGGCGCTTGTCTCGTCGGGGCTTACATACCACTGATAGGTCAGCACGCCGCCGTCGTTTACAAACGCGGAATACAGCAGATCATCCACCTGTGCGCCCTTGCCGTATGTGGCGTCGTTCATGACCGCCCCGTTAAACAGCGGCGTCATGGCGTCTACGACACCTGTGGGCTCCACAACGGTCACCTTGGCGATATCGCTCCGCACAGAAGCCGTCTGGCTTCCGCTGACATTTTTGTTGGTATTGGTCACCACGCAGTAGTAGTAGAAGGTGCCTGCCTCTTTTGCCATGTCCATACCGGTGCTGTCGGTCGCCCCTTCTATGAGCTGCGCTCCGCTGCCGTCTTCGTTGCAGCGGTACCACTGGTAGGAAAGGGCGCCGCCGTCGGTCGGGTCAAGGACGGTCATCGGGAGAAAGATTTCGGTGTTGATGATCTGGTCGTCCACATTGTCCGGCTGATCGGCGATGACGGGGGTGAGGGCGTCCGGGCTCCACTGAGCATAGAGGGTGATGGCGTTCTCAAAGCTATCATACTGCGTCATCTGCCTGCCGCCCTCTTTTTCCGTGTACCAGCCCATGAAAGCATAGCCTTCCTTTTCGGGGATCGGCAGATGTCCGTCGATTTGGATTTCGCCGGAGAGGGTGCTGTAGAACTTCAGAGGGACCTTATCGGGGCTCACGGTGCCGCCCTGGGCATCCAGCGTGACATACACCGTGCCCACATAGACGGGTATGACTTCGGTTTTGATGGTGGCTTTCCAGTTGCCGGTAACAGTGGTGTTTGTGTTGGTCACCACGCAGTAGTAATAGACGATTCCCTCTTGGGAGGTGTCCGGCACATATCTGTAATACTCGGCGTTCTCGATAAGCGTGCCGTTTTCGTTGCTGGCCGTGTCGCTTCGGTACCACTGATAGGAGAGGCGGCCGCCGTCCGGCGAATCAGCCCTAACATAAAGATTGTTGCTGATATCGCCCATCTCTGCCTTGACAGCGTTCGTTACCGAGGTGATCTCCGGCGCCTGCGCGTGGGTCAGCTCCCCGGTCGGTGCCCAGTGGGCGTACAGGTCAGTGTCCTCCCGGAACACCGTATCGGTGTCGACCCGCTCGCCGCCTTCCTCCTGCGTATACCAGCCGGTAAAGTCATGTACGTCCCGCGTGGGGATATACTGGTCCAAGTCCGGCAGCCTTCCGTTGGTGGTGTTCAAATAGATGCCGTATGCAGTGCCAAAATAGCCTCGGTTGCCGTCGAGAAGGATGCGGGCCTCCTTCTCCAGAACCTCCACCTTTACACCGTCGGTATCCGTATCAGCCGTCTTTTCCCCGGCAAGCGTGGAGAGGGTGTTGGTCACCCGGCAATAGTAGTAGAAGATGCCGGCCGCGTCGGTGGGCGGCGTAAATTCGGGGCTTGTGGCGCCGTTTACCGCCGTGCTGTTTTCCTTGCTGTCGGTATAGACATACCACTGATAGGAAAGGGTTCCGCCGTCCGATACGCTGCCGTTGATATAGAGCGTGTCGGCGATATTTCCCTTGGTGTAGACATAGCCATCCTCTGCTATCAGTTTGACGTCAGGTTCCTGGGCCGTGAAGTCGCTGTCCTGGGCGACCCATACATCGATTTCCGCAGTCTGTGACTGGATCTTCTCCCCCGCGGCATCGACGGCGTCGGGCAGAGTAACCGTCACCGGATAGTGACCCGCTGCGGCGTCATCCTTCACCCTGTACCAGAACGTGATCACATCTTCCTCCGAGGTGATGTTTGTCTGGGTGGTGTTGGACACGACGAACGAATAGGGGTCGGCGCTCCAATCACCATGCATGGTAAAGCCTTCCCTGGGGAACGCGCTGCCTGCGGAATAGCCGATCATCTCAAAGGGCGCGCCATCATAATCCAGTTGCGCTATCAGGCCCCATATTCCCGTACTGCTGTCGAGATTGTCGAGGCTCAGGGTAATGCCGAAGGTTTTGCCCGCCATGGTCTTGACGTCCTCGCCGGTGAGCCGCAGGCTGCCGTCGTCGATAGGAGCGGCATCGTTATTGAGCAGGGAAATTGCCTGCGCCGAGAGCTGCACCGAGGCCTGCGCCCTGGCGTAAGCTGCTGCCTGCGCCGTTCTGACAGATGATTTTCCTGTTCTATCATAATCCCATTGAGGATAATCAAGAGGGACGATAATCTCATCCGATGTAGTGCCGTAGTAATCGCTCCCCTCGGAGACCTCCAGCCAAACCTTGACCATAAGCCATCCATGCTTGATCGGGTCATCCGCAGCGTTGACCAGTTCGTCCGGATCGACATTAATGGTATGCAGATACTTATTGTGTTCAAGATACTGGCCGTCGAAAAGCGGCATGGTATAGGAGGCATAGTCCGCAAAGTTTCCATTTTCCTGCAGGTATTGCAGCCTGATGGTCACCTGGTTATCCTCGGTAAAGGAGTAGCTGTCGAAGTTCGCCGGCACGCTTACCGGCACATCGTAGATGAGGAACAGGCCGCCGGTTTCGATCATCGGATAGCTGAGCGGCTCGCCGTCCGTCGTCGGGAAAGGCGCTTTGTTTATGCGGATATAACCTTCCAGATAGAGATCCACCGGCTTATAATTCTCGTTCCCCGGCCAGACAATGCGCACGTCGTAAACGCCCGTGTGCTCCGGCCAGCCGATATATCCATTATAAGGATCCGGCACCTCGGTCCATTCTTCCGTGACGGCCGCGCCCTGCTCGCGGAACAGCACCTGCAAATCCTGCGTATAAAAGCCCTTGCGGTAAAAATCTGCGGACTCAAAAATCTCCGGCATCGCAAGACTGGCAGGCTTGCGGTTGTATTCCCTGTCAATCTTCGTAAATAGATCCGCCGTAATGCCGATCTCCAGCTTCTCGCCGATATACGGGTAGAGGTAGATATCCTCATCGCTCCGGATGATGGTATCCGCCGTGTACGGGTCGCCTGTATACTCGATATTATCGTACCAGCCCACCAGCCTCTGGGTGCTGGTCATGCCGGAGATTTTGGGCAGCTCTCCCAGCTTGCTGCCATTGAGCAGCAGCCGCGTCTCCAGCTCGGTGGTGGCGTTTTGCATGATGTGCACCTCTACCTGCGTAGAGATGTACCGGGCGTAAAGGGTTATTCCACCCTTCGGCATCCTCGCACTGCTGAAATCAAAGGGCTGGGTGCAGGCCTCGTCCGTATACCAGCCATTCAGATACGCCCCATAGAGCGTCGGCAGCTTGGGCTCGAATATAATCGAGTTTTCAGGATAGCTGACTGAGGCGATCTGCGGCATGTCTTCCGGCGACTGATACTCGGACGGCAGGACGACAAAGCTGACAGGGTAGGTCGGCGTATCCTCTGTCAATGCCGAGCAGGTCACCGAATAGGTGACCGAGCTTTCGGAGGCCGTTACCGCCGGACTGATGTCGGTAATGCTTACCTGTCCGTCAAAGTACTGCGCAATATGCGCCATCAAATCCCCTGCCTGGGGCTCGGAGCCGGTCCGGAAGGGCACGGTGTAATCCGGCACGCTGATGCCCTGGAACTTGAAGGTGGCCAGGCGCGACGCGTCTGTGTAATTCGCGCTGAGATTGGCAGCCGTGCCGTAATTGTCATAGAAGCTCATATCCGCGATGGTGTTCAGAGCAAAAACTTCGTCGTCGTTTCCTTCACTGGTCAGGTTCAGAAATGCGCTGAATTTACCGCTGTCGGGATCATTGGCGCCGGTATCCTCCAGGGATGCGAGCTGCACAAACGGCTCCCCATAGACGGTGGTATAGGTGTTGGCGTAAGGGATGCCGTCCTTGCTTTGGATGTTTTTTACATGCAGGCTGTACGTCCGCAGGCCGATGTCATAATAGAAGGTGGTGTCCTGCGACAGGGTGAGACCCGTCGTTTTCTCCACCGTATAGGAACCGACGTCGGTATATTTCAGGTTGGTTCCATCCTCGTTTACATAGGAGTCGTAGCCGATAAGCTCAAGGATTTCCTCCTGCGTAGGCAGGTCGAAGGTCTGTATGCGGTTAAACTGGCCGCTCCACACCGTCTCGTAGCCGTAGGTCTCATTCCCGACCGCCACATAGACGTTGTACAGCTTGCTGATCTCACTTTCGCTGTAGCTGGTCCACACGACCGGTACGGTGATGGCCAGGTCATACTTGCTGAAGGCGAGCTTTCCGCCCTTCCACGTCACGATCATGTCGCTGTAGGCGTAACGGTCGCCCTCGGCGATCTGGCTTCTGTCGAAGCTGATAACACCGTTATCGTCTATGGAGAAGGCCGGGTTGGTAAAACGGATATGGTAATTGGAAAGGCCGTAGATGCTCTGCGTCTTTTGCCCGCTGGTTAAATCGATGGTCTTCATATTCCGGTACGCCTCCGGCAGCTCCATGGTGATGCCGTTGGCAAAGTCGCCGTCCTCGTCCAGAATATAAAGGGTATCGGTAGAGGTAGGCGCAAGGGCAAAGTCGTAAACGCTGTTCCTGTCCCCTGCCGTCAGCAGCGGGAACTCGCCGTCGTACAGGGTGGGCTCGTACTTGATTAACTCTTTTAACGCCTGCGCCTTGAACTTAACGGTCAGATACAGGCCGAACTCCAGGTACATAGCCCCCTCCGCCCGTTCTTCCACGTTCCAGTCGGAGGTGTTTGCCGGCCGTTCCTTGATATAAATATAAAGGAAATAACCGTAGAGCTTGACATAAGGGCCAAATTCCACGTTGGCGCCCACGCTGGCGATGGAGGTGCTCAGGATGCCGACCGCCACGTCGATCTTGAAGCCCGCCTTCACGCCGATATAGCCCATGATATAAAACTGGAAGCCGAAGCGCTCATCTAAAAGGTCGGTTTCGCTGCTTCCCGATGTGCCGGAAAAGATCTTGACCCAGAAATTGTAGCGCTTGCCGACCTCATACTCCAGGTCGGTGCCCATGGTCAGGTTCACGTCGGCGCGGACAATAAAATCTACTTTAAGCTTGATCGCGAGGATTTTAATATGGTACTCCTTGGAAAACAGCTCCCGGCTGAGCAGCTGCGCCCAGTCGCTTTCGCTGTTCAGCAGCTCGGAATACCGGTTCATGAGCTGCTCGATCCCCACCTTGCTGTCCTCAATATTTTCCGCAGACAGAACCTCCTCAAACTCGGAGCTGACGTCGGTCATATTGAGTTCTTCTTCCAGCGCCGCAAAGGAATATTCCGTCCCGCCCACATTGATCTTGGGGAGGGAATTCAGAATGGAGTCTATCTGGTCGATGACATCCTGGCCGCCGCCCAGCTTCCGCTGCACGCGCAGATCGTTCAGCTCGCGCAGGGCATCCGTATATTGACCGTCCCTTACAAAATCGATAAAATCGTTAAAGGCCTCTCTCTTCTGTTCGGTGACGGTGTAGGTCTTGGCGCTCAGGGAAATATTGGAGTAGCTCTTGATGTCAACGGACACCGAGCAGGTGACCTCTTTCAGTACGGGGATGATCAAGTAAACCTTCCAGTCCGTATCCACATCCACGTTCAGGCCGAAGGCTCCCTGCTGCTCAAAGTAAGCGCTGACCTCGATCTTAAGGGAAGTGGTCTGTCCGGAGGCGACTTTTTTGCTCACCGAGAACACGGCGCTGACCTCCAGGCCCAGACCGTAGCCATCCTCGTAGCGGTCATGCACAAGGACCGACGGCGTGACTGTGACGTCCTCAACCACGAACTTGGTCCTGCCGCCTCCGCCTCCAGCCGCTGCCGCCAGGGGCTGGGCCGTCATGGCGGCAATCTCCGACCGGCTGACGCCCATATCCAGCAGCTGATTCTGAATGCTCGAGGTCTGAAGGGCACCCGACGCCAGAATGGTCGTGACCTCATCTGTAAAATCGCCGTCCTCCAGCGCGGACATCACGGACGCCTGCAGCTCCTCTGTCTCGATATCGTCAAGGGTAATAGGCGTGCTGACAAAAAGCCCGCCAGCAAGGTCTTCAATGTCTGCCTTATCTATAACTTCGTATGTGGCGGTGAGCTCGTCGTCCAGGATACCCGTCACCTTGGCGTAGACAACCCTGCTGTCTTCCGTAAGCCCCGCAAAATCCTCTTCGTAAAACACCAGCAGGTCGCCGGTGTTAAACGCCGGCGCCTCCGTCATGCCGAGGGCCGCCCGCGCGATATGGTCATAGCCGTTGACGTCCACGGTGCCGGCAGTGCCCACGCCCCCGGAAGGCAGAGTGCCCACCTGATAGGGGATGGTATCGGGCATGAAGACGACCTCGTCCATGTCCTCCTCGGACAGAGATTCAAATTGGAAGGCCCAGGGCTGGTTCACAGCTGTCACACGTATGTAGGCGATGGAATCGTCCTCATACAAATCCCGCGTGTAATCCCTCTCCCGCGGGTCCACATTCTCGTAGACGCACACGATGTCGCCTACCTCCAGGTACTCATCAAAAGCATCGATATAATCAGGGACAGGAGTAATACCTATGTGCATACTTCCGGTCGTGACCTCGGCGGAACCGTCGGCATAGATGGGAATGTCCAGTACTGTCGCAAACTCTCTATCTGTAGAACCCGGCACATTGAGATAATAATTGTAGTAGTCGGTATCCTGAATGAACACCACGTCGGGGTCGAACGCGATGTTGTCCTCCTCTTGCTTGGCAAAGGTCAGCGCAACGGTGCGGTAGCGGGCGTCCCTATCCGTAAAGGTCAGGCCGTCCCCCAGCGTCATCTCGTAGGTGCCGCCCGCGCGGAAGCCGCCGTCCGCACGAACCGTAAAGCTGCCGCCATCGCCGGCAACAACGAGATTCACCGGATCCGAGCCGTCCTTGGTCAGCAGGGTAATGGCCTGTTTAACCTGACCGGCCGTTTTGTCCGGAGCGGTGATACCGATTTCCAGATCCGTGTTCTGGTCCGTCAGGGCAAAGGAGTCAATGTAGACCTGCTCCACATCCTCGACAGGCGTATACACGGCATACAGCGTCATATCCCCCGTAACCGGCTCGGTCTGGTAAAAGTCGGTGCCGTCTGCCTTTTTCCAGCCGATAAAGACCTCTCCCTCTTTACCCGGAGAGGGGATTTCCTGCATAATGGCATAGTTTCTGCCGACCTTAATCGGTGCGATTTCCCCGCCACCGTTCGTGTCAAAGCGGACGGTACAAAGATCGTCCGTCAGCTGGATGTTGCCGGCGAGGTACTCTTTGACAAGCGCAACGTCGTCGCTGTTGACGACGTTGTCCACATTGACGTCGGCTTCGGCGAAGTGGATGGCGCCCCGCGCCTCTTCATCCCCTTCAATGTATTGCTCCATCAGGTTGACGTCCGACATATCCACGGTTCCGTTGCCGTCGGCGTCGCCGTACAGGATATTATTTTGGGCAAACACCGTCAGTGCGCCCGGCGGAAGCATGGACAGCAGGATACTGAAGGTCAGCATCAAGCTTAAAATCCGTTTTTTCATTCGTGTGTTCCTCCTTTATATGCTTTCCTTTCATCCGTATCAAGATTGCGCCGCTTTTGCTCATGCCGGCAGACGCCAAGCAGTGCGCCCGGCGTTTGCCGGTAGAAGCGGCAGGAGCCGCAGTCGATGCACGGCGCTCTGTCCGATGCCTCGCTGTATTCGCAGGCGTCCTCCCCGGTAAACAGGACGGGGCGTCCCTGCGCGGTGTAGACGGGGTTCTCAATAAAGTCCGGGAAAATTTCAATTTCCCTTCCAGAAAGCTCGTCATAGCATAGGGGGATTTCCAGCAGCACTCCCTCAATGTTGTACTGTCGTGTCTTGCCCATTTTTTCCTCCTTCCTCTGCGGCCTTTTGCTTACGGTTTCATCATTCACCTAGATGATAACAAAAAAACCGGCTTTGACATCACCCGTTTCAGCAGGTAAAACGGGGTAGTGTCAAAGCCGGTTTTTCGGTGAATTGGACTATTTCAGCATATACTTTTTCAGTTCCTGCCGCTGGCGGATGCCCAGCTTTTGCAGAACGATGGAGATATACCGCTTAACGGTATGAGCGGATATGTTCATGTGCGCTGCGATCTCCTGATTCGTCCACCCCCGCGCTGCCAGCATAGCAGCTGCAAATTCGGTGGTTGTCAGGTCGTCTGCGACGTCGTGTCCGGTTTCCGGGTTGTGTATTTTCCGCCATCCGGCGGAAAAGCGATAGGTAATGGCGATGATCCGCTTGAAATCCTCCGGCCAGCCCGGCTTGATGACCGCCTCCAGCATCCCTCCGAGAAGCCCGTGATGTTCCCCGAAGCCCTCGATCAGATCATCGGGGCGCGCGATTTCCCATGCGGCCAGCAGGTGCTTCTGCGCCTGCTCCGTCTGTTTTAAGCTCATATAATCCATGACCGCAACCAAATGGAGGTAAATAGCGGGGATAGGGTACCGATCGGCCCCCATATCCAGGGTGCCCTCTACGATCCCGACGCTCTTTCCGTAGTCCTCTTTCAGATAAAGATAGTGAGCCTGAACGTACAGGGCAAACGCCCGCAGGCCGGATGGCAGCAGCGGCAGGAACTCCTGCGTCGGAGGCATTTCTTCCGGCAGCGGGAGGTGCAGCAGCACAGAGGATGCAAATACGACAAAGGCTTCGATCGCGCGGATATACGGCGCTTTTTCCGCATTGGCAGCCAAAGTGTTTTTGATCTCCGTCAGGGCATACCGGGCGTGCTGAATCTGACCAACGGATAGATTCGCATAGGCATAGATCAGGCATGCAGAAAAGTGGTATGCCGCATCGGAACAGGTTAAATACAGTTCCGACTCCTGTATGGCCTTCTCTGGCCGGCCGCTGAAATAATGATATTCCGCAAGTGCAATTTCTTTTCTGGGACCGTCCTCCAGCTCGTTGATATAGTCCAGACAACGCCCCGGCTCAAAAGGCGTGTTCATCAGCGGCATGAACCCCGGAAAGGCTTCCGGCTGCGGGCGGGAATGCAGGGAAACAGAGTGTTCCTTTTCCTTCCGTGGATCCTGCGGCTTCAGCGCATTGGACGGAATTCCCCATGACCTCCCGAATTTACGGATCCCGTCGATCCGGCCCTCGGCGCAGTATTTCTGCCCCAGCCGATCCGAAATCCTCCATTTTTTTGCGGCTTCCTGCACTGTGATGTACTCCATATGGAACCTCCGTGTATCCTCTTCTTTGCGGGCGGTAAAACGATTCGCAGCCCCGTATACTTTCTACGTACTTTTAAAAATTTCTTTCTGTTTTCTATTCGAATGTGCGAATACTTTTTACAGCAATTTTTCTGTTCGCAATTCCGTATAGTTTTATTATATTCATTTTAAGATATTTTGCAACAAAATACAAAACGCCGATTTTTATCGCAACGCTTATTTTTCTGAAGGCTGCTGTTGTATCGGCAATAGCAGCCGGCTCCTCAGCTCCCACAGGGTGTTGACCGCGTGTGCCGTATGCCCATAAAGTCGGAAATCTGCCTGAAAACTGCCTATTTCGGCACTCTCGGAATTAATGGAGTCTTTATGAACGAATATTCGAAAAGATACATCGAACTCAAAAAGCAGTTTACTGAAACAGATGGCGGCCCGGACAGCGTCCGCGCTCTATATGCCTTTAAGGAGGAGCCGGACGACCCTATGTGGGACGATCAGCAGAAGGAAATGATCCGGGCCTCCGTCAACGGCAGCCGTCTACAATGCTAGTGTCTCCACTGCGGGAAGCACCTGGTCTGGATGGATTTTGATTAAGGGATAACTCTCAGTTTAAAATGTTTATTTGACACTCTGTATTTTCCGACAAAGAGGGGACCACGGCTCGCTCCTTGTGATGAACCATGGTCCCCTTTTGCGCTGTTTTCTTACAGCCCATTTAATGCAGTTTTACTTCTAAGCAGGCATCGGACTCATCCTCTTCCTGCCGTATACACGTAATTCATACGGCCGATCGGCGCGGCATCGCCGTCCGTATAAAAGGAATATACGTCCCCGCTCGTACAATTGTCACTCCATTTAAATTGAATCGTAAAATCGGAGCCGGTAATTCCAAGCGCCTCCTTCGGGATCGCTACCATCATCATATCGCCGGAAAGGGAATATTCCACGTCAGCAGCCCGGCTCCAGGAAAATGCGTCCGCCGCGCTGCACTGCTCCAGTACGGCCGTATCACTCGGCGCGATCCGATTCAGCACAAAATCATAGCCGCACCAATTGGCATGAGAGGCGTTGCCCGTAGAAATATAAAGATTCATCCACGCATTGCCCGTCGGCTGTGTCATCGGCTGCGCCGTCTTTACAAAGAAATAAATATAGGTTTCATCGCTGCAGACCTTTGCCTCCGTAATATCGTTGCGTCCGGTGGTATTAACATACGTGATGCCGCCGTAGCTCTCCTGATTTCTGTCCGCCGTGTCGCCCTCGTAATCTTTATAATATGCGCGGATATAATCCCACTGGCCGAAGCCGCCGTCAATGTCAATCGTCGCGGCATTGTCCGTAGGCACATCAGACTGCGTGCCCTTGAACCGGCGAATATATTCCACCATCTGAAGATAATAGTTATCGCCGTAGCCGCCCCGCATCGGCTCCGTGTCCCTGCTGGCCTCCATGCTTGCATTATCTACAAATACGATCGGCTCGGAAGCGTTGGCCGGCTGACGCTGCGCGATCCATTCATTGAAGCCGGTAATAAAAATCAGATCGGGATCGTTTGCCAGAGCAAATTCCCACTGCTCCGCAAAATTATAACCGTATTGCACCGCGTCCTCATCTTTCTTGACGAAGCCGTCCGAATAGCTTCTTGTTCTGTCTCCTGCGCCGTACCACGCCGCAGCGCTCATCCGGCACGTCACGTTATGCTGCGCCACGGAAACATTAATAATTTTCTTTCCGTTGTAAGTATATATGGCGTCCTCCGTTAAAGAGCGGTGGAATTCCATCCACGGCATTCCGTCTTCCTTTTTATTGGCGTCGTTCGGCCACTGGCTTTCCTTAATCCGGAAGAACTGACGGACTGCGGAGCTCGCTTGGGCAGAATTTCCGATTATCATCGGTTTTCCCTCCCAGTTAAACCACAGGTGAGAATATTCCGGATGGCTCTGGTAAACCTCATCATAAAGGACGTCCATCGCCCGTCCGGAATTGGAATTCGTGTAGAAGGCTACCTTGGGAACGTCCCAGCCGGCTTTGTAGTATTCATCCAAAATTTTCATGACCGCAAGAGCGTTTGCAACGTAAGTGTTGTTTCCTCCTCCGTTGCTTGTGACCGCCTGCGTCGTCGGCGTGCCGGTAGAATTTGTGGTATCAAATACCAAAAAATCTACGTCCGCATCGGTCAGCATCTGCACGTGCTTGCGGATTACCCATTCGTCGCTCGATACATAATATCCGAACAACGGCTCTCCCCAGAAATGGAATGTGCCGACGCTTCCCCATCTGCCCTGATTTCTCAGCGCATCCGCATAGGTCTCTACGATTTTCGTATTATCGTAAAGCTGCGTTCCGTGAGCGCCCATCCACAGGAAGTAAAACAAGCCTACATATTTTTCCGCCTTAGGGGCGCCGACGTCGCTTTCCAGGCCGAGCGTTCTTCCCAGTGCGTCGGTCCCGCCGTACGACGTGGAGTATTCTGTCACCTGGTTCCGGTATTCCGACGTATCAATCACGGGAACCGTCGTTCTGTCGGTAAACGGAACATCCCATTCCGCCAGATACTGCAGCAGAAGTCCCGAATCTTTTCCGTCTATGAGGTTGTCCCCGTTCAGGTCCGCCGCGGCTTTTTCGATTGAAACGTCCCATTCCGCCAGATACTGCAGCAGAAGCCCCGAATCCCGGCCGTCAACGACGCCGTCTCCATTGACATCTCCCACCAGATAATTCGGCACATAGTCGGTGCTTTCCGCGAATCCCCCGAACGGCTCCGAATAAAACGAGAGCGCCGATGTAAGCGTTACGCACAGAAACAGCACAGAAGCCAAAAATTTTTTCATACCTCAACCACCTATACTAATATAATGTTATTATTTTATCATATTTCCATCTGACCTAGCAACGTTTTTCCGTTTTTATTTTCTCTTTTTTCTGTAAATCAGAAATGCGGCAGCCACGGCGGCGATCAAAAGCAGAAGCAGGAGCAGGAGCGGCTGTGCCGGGTGGACCCGGCGGCGCCCTGGTCCATCATCGCCATCACCTTCACCAACAAGGCCGCCGGGGAGCTGAAGGAGCGGCTGGAGCGGATGCTGGGC
>OLRF01001567.1_pt1 | contig 23392 bp, 22 predicted proteins | sample 1672061 | NCBI WGS metagenome assembly OLRF01 (sample SAMEA3136641, study PRJEB25190) | human gut metagenome | reverse complement strand
CTCCAGCATGGCACAGAGGACCCCGGCCTTTTCCCGCAGCTGGTGGGGCTTGGCCCCCAGCATGGCTAGCACCGGAATCTCCCGACGGGCAAGCTCTTCATCGGTGTAGGCGTACAGGGTCTCCCGCAGGGCGGCAATGGTCATCTTGTCCACCCGCATGGCCCGGGCCAGAGGGTGGCGTTTGAGCTGGCGGATATACTCCGCCTTGCCCAGGATGATTCCTGCCTGGGGGCCGCCCAGCAGCTTGTCGCCGGAGAAGCTGATGATGTCAGCGCCGGATTTGACAGAGTCCAGCACGTTTGGCTCATCCTGGATGCCATAGTCGGACAGGCGGACCATCGCGCCGGAGCCAAGGTCGTAGATGACCGGGATGTCATGCTGATGACCCAGCTCGACCATTTCTTCCAGAGAAACCTCTTCGCAGAAGCCCATAATCTTAAAGTTGCTGGTGTGGACCTTCAGCAGAGCGCCGGTGTTTTCGGTGATGGCGTTCTGATAGTCGGACAGGTGAGTCTTGTTGGTGGTTCCAACCTCCACCAGGGTGCCGCCGCTCTGCTGCATGATTTCCGGTACGCGGAAGGCGCCGCCAATCTCGACCAGCTCGCCGCGGGAGGTGATGACCTCTTTTCCTTTGGTCATGGTGCTGAGTACCAGCATAACAGCTGCGGCGTTGTTGTTGACCACCATGGCAGCTTCGGTGCCGGTCAGCTTGGCAATCAGTTTTTCAACATGGGAGTAACGGCTGCCGCGGGAGCCTTTCTCCAGGTTGTATTCCAGGGTGTTGTAGTCCTGTGCAACGCTGTGGATTGCCTCGACAGCGGCATCACTCAGGCGGGCACGTCCCAGGTTGGTGTGCAGGACGATGCCGGTCGCGTTGATGACCGGACGCAGGCTCATGGTCGTTTTTTTGTGTACCAGAGCGAGCACCTGCCGGCACAGCTGCTCTGCCTCCAGGGAAGGCTGTTCGCCGGACAGAATCTGCTGGCGCACCCGGTCGATGGTTTCGCGGACCGACTCGGTCAGGACGGTGTGCGGGCAGGACAGCTCGGACAGCTCAGGCAGACGCAGCAGCTCGTCCACCTTCGGGATTTTTCTTAACAGTTGGGAATTTACGCTCATAATCGTATCGCACCTTTCATAAGGAATTCAATAGAGGTAAGGATTTGTGCGGCATCGTCAATTTATCAAAACGGTTTTAAGCACAATGCTATTCGCTCTTATTGTATCAAAAAAAGAGAACGGATGCAACGTGGAACAGGCGGCATTGTTGCAAGAAAATGCGGGTTTTGATTGAGTAATGTCGCCGAAGATGGTATAATAATCTAAAGGCAGACCGATGCTGCCTGTGAATTTGCTTCGAATCGTGATATAAAGGAATGATAACTATGTTAAACCGTCTGATGACCTCCAGACGGGTCAGAGGAATTTTGCTGACGGTGGTGCTGCTGTCGGCGGTGGTGGCGATCCTTTCGGTGGCAATTCCGCTCAACCGAAAACGGGATGCGGTCACCTCGCTTGGAGAGCAGTCGCTTTCAGAGGCAAGCTCGCTGGCTATGTCGATGGAATATTATAATGGACTGCGCATCCAGTCGCTGCTGGATTACCCGAGCGAAACGGTCTTTTACCAGAACCTGTGCGGCTTTCTTTCCCGTGCCAAGCAGACCCTTTCCTACGACCGGGCGTACATCCTGTATCAGGGCTTGGAAGGAAGAATCGCATATCTGGCAGATGCGGATTATGCAAAGGATTTGCAAGCGAGTGTGGATTACCACGCCATTGGCGAGGAATATACCGATGAGCGCTATACCCGCCGCTGTATCTCCATTTTGCAGGAGCAATTTGAAGGACGGCGCAAAGAAGCGTATGTGCCGGATATTTTGGACGACAGCTATATCATCACCTATCTGCCGCTGCGCAACGCCGACGGCGAGGTGATGGCGGTGCTGGGAGTGGATGCAAAACTGGGGTATTCTGATTTTGCGCAGTACGGTCCCATCAACTTTGAACGGCTGACCAGCATCAGCGCGCTGCTGTTTTTGCTCAGCCTGGTGCTGTTTGTGCTGTGTATGGACAAAGGACTCAGCGAAGAAGAAAAAGAAAATCGCTGGCGCCGACGCCACGGTCTGCCGCCCAAGCCGACCAAAAAGGACAATATCGTGGTGGATACACTGGACGACATCGACCCGAATGATTATCTGTGATGGTTGAGAAAGGAAGTGCGTGTAGCGATGGAAGAACGCAAGGACCAGGTGATTGAGCAGACGGTGGACAAAATCGTCGAACTGTTTTCTCCAAGTAAAGTAATCGAATACAACACCAAGTACGATATGGACGGACACCTGCTTTCCTTTAAGCTGTGCATCGTGGGCAATATTCCAGACAAGAAAAAGATGCTCACCCGCATCTATGACGAGGTGGACAGCGAAATTCCGTACGACATCATCTTGTATACCGATGAGGAATTTAAAGAGCTGTCCGAGCAGTTGAGTGCATTTGCAAACCGAATCAGTCAGAAGGGCAGGGTGCGCTATGGGAGGTAACCGTTCCAGGATGCACAACGGCAATGACAGCCGTCGGTACTACGACTGGCTGGAGCATTCCAGTCAGGATTTGATTGCAGCCAAAATCCTTTCCGAGGATGACCGCTGCTACCGCCTGAGTGCCTTCCATTGTCAGCAGGCGATTGAAAAGGCACTGAAAGCATATATCCTGCTCAAGTCGGATGTGCTGGTGGACGGGCACAACCTGACCTGGCTTTGCCGGCAGGCAAAAAAGTACGACAAGGGGTTTCACCAGTGGTTTGATGAAAGTGCAGACTTAAACCAGTGCTACATCGAAACCAGGTATCCGGCAGACATCGAGCGAGAATATACCTATAAGATGGTGCGCAATTTTTATCGGATGGCGCGTGAAATGTATCAGTACATCTTTGCGGAAATCGACCGTGAATTCGACCTGCGGGAGCGCGCCGAGGAGGAAGCGCCCTTCAACCGTTAGAAAGAAGAATGTTTTTACAGGAGCCTTTATGTAAAGGCTCCTGTTTTTTTCTGGCAGATGATAAAACAGAACGAAGGATATTGACATTTTCGTTCGGAGACAGTACAATAAAAGCGCAATAAATTGTACCAAATGGAACAATTTATCAAGAGGGAGGTGGATCAATTTGAAGGAATCGAAGGTGGAATTTCAAAAGGCGTTGGACTGTATGCTCTTTGAGGGAGTGAACAGCTGCTGGGCAGAATTGTTTTTGCAGCAGAACGGACAGAGCCGCTGCTTTGCAAAGGGAGAGGAAATTTATTCTCCGGCACATTACAGCAAAAATCTGGGCATCCTTCTGCGCGGCAAAGCAGTGGTGGAGAGGGAACAGGTGCTTCTCAACCAACTTTCGGCAGGGGAATGTTTTGGTGCAGCCGCGCTGTTTGTGCAGCGGGAGCAGTATGTCACCACCGTTCGGGCAAGGACCGATTGCAAGGTGTTGTTTTTGTCCCTTGAGGCAATGCAGCGTCTGCTGGAAAATCCGCAGGTATCCCTCAACTACATCCGCTTTCTGTCCGACAGAATCCAGTTCCTGAACCGAAGGATTGCCAGCTTTACCGCACCCAATGCCGAGCAGACGCTGCTGTCCTTCCTTCGTCAGCAGCCGCAGCAGCGGTGTGAAGGGGTGTCGATGGTTAAACTCTCCGAGGTACTCAACATTGGCAGGACTTCGTTGTACCGCGTGGTGCAGCAGCTAGAACAGGATGGAGTGATCAAACGGGAAGGCAGGGTCATCCAGTTGATGGAGGAACCGAGTATTTCCCGGGAAAAGAGGAAATGATCCATGAAAATGAAAAGAATATTGGCAGTAGCCCTTGCTTTGGCGATGGGACTTTCGATGATTTCCTGCTCTCAGAGCACCGAAAGGGAAGAAACACAGCCGCAGCAGACGGAACAGGTTGAGCAGCCAGCAAAAATGCCAGAAGAAAAACCAACCGAGAAACCAACAGAAAAAACAAAGGTCAATCTGGCGGCGCTGAGCGGTCCGACCGCATTGGGAATGTTGGAGCTGCTGGAGCAGAACGAAAAGGGAGAAGCAGCAAACGATTATCAGGTCACCCTTGCAACCGCGCCGGACGAGGTGGTTGCCAAGGTGGTGTCCGGTGAGCTGGACATCGCAGCGGTGCCGACCAACGTGGCAGCCACCCTGTACAATAAGACACAGGGCGGCGTGCAGCTGGCAGCGCTGAACACGATGGGTGTGCTGTACATCGTGGAAGCAGGCGAAAGCATCCAGTCGGTGGCAGACCTCAAGGGTAAGACCATCTACTCCACCGGACAAGGCTCTACACCGGAGTATGCCCTCAATCTGGTGCTGGAAAAGAACGGGCTGACGGTGGGCGAGGATGTTACCGTTGTTTATAAGACCGATAACAGTGAAATCGCGCCGCTGCTGGCTTCCGGCGAAGCGCAGGTGGCGCTGCTTCCACAGCCGTTTGTGACCTCGGTGATGGGACAGAACGAAACGCTGCGGGTCGCACTGGATATGACCGAAGAATGGGACAAGGCGACCGACGGAGCCAGCGGATTGACGATGGGCTGTGTGGTGGTACGCACCGAGTTTGCACAGCAGAACAAGGAAGCGTTGGACCTGTTTTTGGACGAGTATGAACGCTCGGTCCAGACGGTGACCAGCGCAGAGGGACTGGAGCACGCAGCCCAGCTGGCAGAACAGTACAACATTGTCAAGGCACCGGTGGCACGCAAGGCAATCCCGGCGTGCAACATCGTCTTTGTGCAGGGCGAGCAGATGCAGCAGATTGCAGGCGGATTCCTGGAGGTGCTGTATCAGGCAAATCCAAAATCGGTAGGAGGAAAACTTCCCGATGCAAACTTCTACTACAACCGATAAAGTTTCCTTGCCGCACCGGTGGATGCAGCCGGCTGCGGTGCTGCTTTGGGTGTTGCTCTGGCAGCTGGCAGCGATGGCGGTGGACATTCCGCTGCTGCTGCCCTCGCCGCTGGCGGTGCTGCAAAGGCTCTGGCAGCTGTGCGGGGAAGGGGAGTTCTGGTATACGGTGTTTACTTCTCTGTGCCGCATCCTGCTGGGCTTTGCCGCAGGGGTGGCAGCCGGTGTTTTGCTGGCGGCAGCAGCGTGGCGATGGCGGTTTGTGCAGGCGATGGTCCGTCCGATGGTCGGGGTGCTCAAATCCACTCCGGTCGCCTCCTTTATCATCCTGGCGTTGGTGTGGGTCAAAACCGAGCAGTTGGCGACCCTCATCTCCTTTATCATGGTGCTGCCGCTGGTCTACAACAATCTCTGTCAGGGGATTGCCGCCGCGGACCCAAAGCTGCTGGAGATGGCAAAGGTGTTCGAGCTTTCCGGCTGGAAAACCTTCCACTGCTGTTATCTGCCGGCAATCCTGCCTTTTTTCCTGTCGGCAGTCAGCAGTGCGCTGGGACTTGCGTGGAAATCGGGCATCGCTGCCGAGGTGCTGGGCAGACCGCTGACTGCCATCGGGACCAAAATCTATGAGTCGAAGGTGTATCTGGAAACGGCAGATTTGTTTGCATGGACACTGGTCATCATCCTGCTGTCGGTGGCGTTGGAACGGCTGCTGCTGTGGGTGACCGACAGCGTCCAAAAAAGAAGGAAAGGCGGCGAGCGGGATGCAGCTGTGTGATTTGACCTTGCAGTATGACGGCGTGCGTGTGCTGGAGCATCTGAACCTGACGCTGCCCGACAGCGGGCTGGTCTGCATCTTTGCTCCCTCCGGCACCGGAAAAACCACCCTGTTAAACCTCTTCTGCGGGCTGCTCAAGCCGGACAGCGGAAGGGTAGAAGGGTTGGAGGACAGAAAATTTGCCTGCGTGTTTCAGGAGGACCGGCTGGTGCCGCAGCTGACGGCAAGGGAAAATATCCGACTGGTGATGCAGCAGCCGGACGACCGATGGATTTGCCGGATGATGGAGCGGCTGGGTCTGGCAGGCTGGGAGGATGCCCTGCCGAAGGAACTGTCCGGCGGGATGCAGCGCAGGGTGGCGATTGCGCGCGCTTTTGCTTACGGAAAGCAGTACGGCAGCCGGACGGTGTACCTGCTGGATGAACCGCTGAAGGGCTTGGATGAGCAGGCAGCAGCGCAAACATTGGCGTTGATTCGGGAGCGGGTCGGCGGTGCGCTGGCATTTTGGATTACCCATGACCGCGCACAGGCACAGGCTGCCGACTGGATTGTCTGCTTTGAGGGCAGACCGATGCACCTGACGCAGCTGGTGGATAACCGAAAAAAAGAACAGTAAAAAAGGAGCCGTCAGGCTCCTTTTTTAGTTAGCGTATTTTCTTTGTAATAGGGCTTACTGCGCAGGAGAGGAAAGAAATTCCATCAGCTGCGGGAAGGCTTCCTTGGCTTCCTCATATCCCTGGATGTACAGTTCGCGCAGAGACTGCTCGTCGGCACGCATTGCACTGATGGTGAGCGGCTGCTTGGGTTGCAGGACAAAGGCTTGTCCGGTTTTGCTCAACAGCGCACAGCTGCTGCGCTGGCGGCGGTCGATGAGGTGGCGTTTTTCCTCGGTGGCAATGAAGTTGGGGTATTGGCGGTAAACCTGGCGAATCAGGTGCATATGGGAGGTTGGCTTGCGGACAAAGGAGGCATTTCGGGTCAGGATGATGACGTGCTTTTTGTTGCCGTCGCGGACCGAACGGGCAATCGGGATGGGACAGGCGATGCCGCCGTCGAGATACGGCACGCCGTTGAGGTAGAAGATGTAGGAAAACAACGGCAGGGCAGCCGACGCCCGGGCAGGAAAGAGCTTTTTGTCCATCTGGTCTTTTCCAAAGAAGTCACAGCGACCGGTTAAAAGATTGGTCGCGCCGACGTGGATTTGCACCGGAGAGGAAAAGAAGGTAGAATAGTCAAAAGGGATATAGCGCTCGGGGATGGTGTCGAAGATAAATTCCAGGTTGAAGGCGCAGCGATATTTAATCATATTGTGGACGCTGATGTAACGTTTGTCATGGCAGAAGCGGAAATTGATTTGTGCGGTTCTGCCGGGCTGTTTGGCAGCGTAGCCCAGTGCGTTGAGCGCACCGGCAGAGATGCCGTAGACCTGTGGCAGATAAAGACCCTGCTCCATAAAATAATCCAGTACGCCGCTGGTATAGATTCCGCGAAAGCCTCCGCCTTCCAGAACAAGGGAGGTTGCGGTCAAATCAGGCATCGTCATTTGTGATCGTCCTTTCTATAGATGGATTGCAGCGCTGTTTGGGGCAAAGGGCGCTGCCGAATTTAAAACGGAGTTTAATTCTATTTTATACGTTTTGTAATATAAAATCAAAGAATGAACTGTTAATTTTCACGGGAGCAGGATTTCCACAATTCCAACGGGGAAATGTGGAAAAGCAAGGAGAGCAAAATGGAAGAAAAAGTTTTTTGGGAAAAACGAAATTTTATCCAATCGGTGTGGTTTGAGCTGCTCAAGGAATAAAAAAAGGCAGACCGGACACGGTCTGCCTTTTGGGTTCGATTTTATTCATCCAGCGGCTGTGTGGCTGCCAGAATGGCATCCACGCTGTCGGTGGGCGCTTCTGCATGAAGAGAAGCGGCGAAGTGTCTGCCGCCCAGCGGACGCAGAAAGATTTCCGGCTCCTGTCCGGCTGTCCAGCTTGCTTTTCCGTTTGCAATCAGCCATTTTCCGATGACACCGCTGCGCAGCTCTCTTCCATGGCTCCAGAAGGCATCGGTGTTGATGGCAAGTTCGACCTGTTTTTCCCAGCCCTCCAGCTCCAGTGTGATGGAAACCCAGTTGATGTCCAGGTATTCATCCTTAAAATAGTTGGTCAGACGGATGCCGTATCCGCCGCCGTTGGGCAGAAATTTTCCATTGTTCCATGCTTTTGCCAAAACGATGTGGGACATAAATTGCTTTCCTCCATTTTACAAATACAAAACTCTGATAAACCTTACTTAAAACTGAAATGATTATTTGTCACGACTACTTGTCACGACTATTTGTCGTAGTACATCTTCACGAAATTGAGAAAGACCTCGCCGATGAAAGGCAGCGGGTTGTTTTTGTGGCTGACGATGTAGAGATAACGGTCCATCGAGATACCGCTGAGGTCGAAGCTGAGCAGCAGACCGAAGTTTTCATAGTCCTCCACCGCCGTTTTGGAGATGATGGAGATGCCCATGCCCTGACTGACCGAATGCTTGATGCTGTCCGGGTCGTTGAACTGGGCTGCCACCTTCAGCTCACCGATGTCGATGCCCGCCTTGGTCAGAAAATGCTCCATCTCCTTGCGGGTGCCCGAGCCGTCTTCCCGCAGGATGATCGGCTCATTCTTTAGAAACTCCGCCTTCATGCCACTGCTCTGCATCTGGCGGAAGCGCTCGGTGTTCGGGGTGATGATGACCAGATGGTCCTTGATGAAGCTTTCGAACACGCAGTCGGGATTGTGTGTATCGGTTCCGCAGAAGCCGATGTCCGCCATCCCCTTGGCGATATTTTCTACCACCAGTTCGCTGTCCTGCCGCTGGATGTTGAAGGTGACGTGTGGGTACTCCTCGCGGAAGGCGGAGACCACCTTAGGCAAAATGTACTGGGAAGGAACGGTGGAAGCGCAGATGGACAGGGTGCCTTTTAGCTCCTTGTTGTAGTTTTTGACCGAGCAGCAGGCATCGTCACGCAGGTTGAGCATTTTGACTGCGTACTGGTACAGGATGCTTCCCGGCTTGGTGGGGTAGACATACTTGGTGCCGCGTTCAATCAGCTTGGTGTCAAGCTCCTTTTCCAGGGAGTTGATGTGGGCGCTGATGGTTGGCTGGGTCAGATAGATACGCTGTGCAGCCTTGGAGAAGCTTTTGAGCTTGACGACATAGACAAAAGCTTCCAGCTGTTTGAAATCCATAAAATGAGACCTCGTTTCTTCTATGGTAGTAATTGAAAAAACAAATGAGAACACCTTCATTATAACATATTTCGATAGGAAATGGAACTGAATCGACAGGGCATATTATTGTTTTTGGATATAAACAAAGCGGGAATATATACAAATTATCTATAAGACAGCGATAAGATTGAAAGAAAATCCATTTGACAAACGATACACAGGAGGGTATACTGAATTAGTAGGAATTACCCGCGAACGACTAAAGGAGGAAAAAAGTATGGCAGAAACAAGACGCCTTACCGAGATGACAAAAGGGGCAGGCTGAGGAGCGAAAATAGGCCCGCAGGCCCTGGCGCAGGTTCTGCACCAGTTACCGAAATTTACCGACGAAAAATTGATCGTAGGTTTTGACACCAGCGACGACGCTCTGGTCTATAAGGTTCGAGATGACCTGGCGGTCGTGCAGACCGTGGACTTTTTCCCTCCAATCGTGGACGACCCATATACCTTTGGTCAGATTGCGGCAGCCAATTCCCTCAGCGATATTTACGCGATGGGCGGCGACCCGACGCTGTCGATGAATCTGATCTGTTTCCCGACTTGCCTGCCGATGGACATTATGGCAAAAATCATGCAGGGCGGTGCAGACAAGGTCAAGGAAGCCGGAGCCATTATTGCAGGCGGACACACCATCGAGGATTCTGAGCCGAAGTATGGACTGTGTGTCACCGGCTTCATCCATCCCGACCATGTAATGGAAAACAGCAACTGCAAGGAAGGCGACCTGCTGGTGCTGACCAAACCTTTGGGCATCGGCGTGCTGACCACTGCGAACAAAGCGCAGCTGCTCGACCAGCAGACCTATGACCAGATGGTGGAAGCGATGGCGACCCTCAACAAGTACGGCAAGGACGTGATGATGGAGGTGGGCGCAAATGCCTGCACCGACGTCACCGGCTTTGGCTTGGTGGGACACGCCAGCGAGATGGCAAAGGGAAGCGATGTGACCATCGAGCTGTTCAGCAAGGACATTCCAATCATCGAGGCGGCAATCGACTTTGCCAAAATGGGTATCATCCCATCGGGTGCATACAACAACCTGGCATTTGTAAAGGACGACGTTCAATTTGCCGACAGCGTTCCACAGCACATCCAGGATTTGCTGGTGGACCCCATCACCTCAGGCGGTCTGTTGATTTCGCTGCCGGAGGAAAAGGCATATGAGCTGGTGGAAAAGCTCAAAGGGGTGACCATCTGCAATGCCATCGTGGGCAGAGTGGTCAAAAAGCAGGAAAAAGCCATCGTTGTTCTGTAAGGCGGATGCAATGCAAAATAAAAGCCGATGTGACAATTTGTCACATCGGCTTTTTGCTGTTGGCAGATAGAACGATTGAATCGTCAGGATTGGTACAGGAAAAAGCCTTCGGAGCGGGCAATCGTCTGTGCCAGGTCGAGCAGCTGCTGCGACGGATGGTAGAGGGAAAGGCTGAGGGTATCCCATTCAAAGACCAGCAGCGATTCCTCCTGCCAAAACAGCAGGTACAGTGAACCGGAGTGGTTTTCCATGCCGGTGTCGACCGCCTGTTCAATCAACTGTGGGTTGGGCTGTTCCTTCCAGCCGTCCCACAGGACGCAAGCAGGAAAAAAACAGAGCAGCTTGAGGAGGATATTGACGATTCGATTTTTGATTTCCTGCCGTTTTTCACTGTTGAGCAGGTGGTGTTGTATGGTGCGAAACTGTGAAAGGGCAGCCGGCGGTATCGGCTGCGGCAGAAAATCAATGAAATAGCAGGGTGTTTGCAGAAGCTCTTCGAGCTTGCGGTTTTTATCTTCCATGGGAGTCCTCCTTTTTGGAGTGGGATGTCCGATATTTCTGATAGATGCCAACCAGCAGATTGCCGACGCAAAAAATCAGGACAGAGCCGCATACCACCAGGTCGGCAGTGGTCAGCAGGTTTCCGGTGATGCGTTTTGCCAGATAGTAGAGGGTCCAAATCAGGGCAAGAAGAGAAAAGGTTTTCATCAAGACACCTCCTGTATGTACAACCAGTTGGATGGGCTGTTTTCAGTGTAACACAGGGAAGAAAAGAAAATCAATCCAGACAGATAAGAACGCGCAAAGAAAAAGCCCTCGATCGATGCAAAATCGGTCGAGGGCTGCTGTTTTGGATTTATACGTTGAAGCGGAAGAGAACAACGTCGCCGTCCTGCATCACATATTCTTTGCCTTCGGAGCGGACCAGACCCTTTTCCTTGGCAGCAGCGATGGAGCCGTTGGCAATCAGGTCCTCAAAGGAAATGACCTCTGCACGGATGAAGCCGCGCTCAAAGTCGCTGTGAATCTTGCCAGCAGCCTGCGGTGCTTTGGTGCCGCGGGTGATGGTCCATGCGCGGACCTCCGGTTTGCCTGCGGTGAGGTAGGAGATGAGTCCGAGCAGGTGGTAGCCAGCCTTGATCAGACGGTCCAGACCGGATTCCTGCAAGCCCAGCTCCTCCAGGAACATCATCTTGTCCTCGGTGGACATATCGGAGATTTCCTCCTCCAGACGGGCACAGATCGGAACGACCTCCGAGTTTTCTTCGCGGGCAACCTCCAGCACCTCATTATAGAAGGGGTTGGAGTCCAGTTTGCCGTTGAAATCGTTGTCGCTCATGTTGGCAACATAGATGATTGGCTTGTTGGAAAGCAGCGGGATGTCCGCCATAATCTGTTTTTCCTCGTCGGTAAAGTCCATGCTGCGGGCGGATTTGCCCTCCTCCAGATGGGCTTTGACGCGGTTGAGCAGATCGACCTCTGCCAGATACTTTTTGTCACCTTTGGCAGCTTTGACCGCTTTGTCGATGCGTCGGTCCAGAATGTCCAGGTCGGAAAAAATCAGCTCCAGATTGATGACCTCGATGTCGCGGCGCGGACCGATGCTGCCCTCTACATGGACAATCTCTCCGTCCTCAAAGCAGCGGACGACGTGGACGATGGCATCCACCTCGCGGATGTTGGAGAGAAATTTATTTCCCAGACCCTCGCCCTTGGAAGCGCCCTTGACCAGACCTGCGATGTCCACAAATTCGATGACGGCAGGGGTAATCTTTTCCGGGTCGTACATCTTTGCCAGTGCATCCAGACGGTGGTCGGGAACAGCAACGGTGCCGATGTTTGGTTCGATGGTGCAGAAGGGGTAGTTGGCAGACTGTGCGCCTGCGTTGGTGATTGCATTAAAAAGTGTGCTCTTGCCGACGTTCGGCAGACCCACGATACCAAGTTTCATATTGATTCGTTCCTTTCTATAAGTGAAAAAAGCAGATACACCTTTATTATATCCTTTGTCGACAGTTTAGGCAAGAGCTGCGCTGCCAAAATCGAAGATGGAGATTTCATCGGTTTGGCAAAATCTGTTTAAAGTTTTTTCACCATTTTTCGGCACAGTTTAGTATAATAAATAGTAAAGCCCGAGGGGATTTTCGACAAAAAACAGGGTGCAAGCCCTTCGGTTTTGTGCTATAATAAAGAAGAAAATGCGGCACATATCCATGGCGTCTGTCCGCTGCTGCGGCGCCACGGCTGGGGGATTTTTGCAGGGCAGCGGAGAAAAGGAGCAATTTATGTCTATGGGAAAAATCCTGGTTGCAGATGACGACCAGAATATTGCGGAGCTGCTGAGATTATACCTGGAAAAGGAAGGATATACGGTAGTGCTTGCGGCAGACGGCGAGCAGGCAATCGAGCGTTTTAATGCGGAAAATCCAGACATCGTGCTGCTGGACATCATGATGCCAAAGCTGGACGGCTGGCAGGTGTGCAGGGACATCCGCAAAAAATCCAACTGCCCGATCATCATGGTCACTGCCAAGGGCGAAACCTTTGACAAGGTGCTGGGTCTGGAGCTGGGCGCCGACGACTATGTGGTCAAGCCGTTTGATGCAAAAGAGATTGTAGCACGCATCAAGGCTGTGATGAGAAGAACCGGAAAAGCTTCGGCCGGCAGCGATGTCAAGGAGGTTTCCTATGACAAGCTGGTGGTCAACATGACCAAATATGAGCTGAAGGTGGACGGAAAGGTCATCGACACACCACCCAAGGAACTGGAGCTGCTGTACCATCTGGCAAGCAATCCAAACCGTGTTTATACCAGGGACCAGCTGCTCAACGAGGTATGGGGATTTGAGTATTACGGAGACTCCAGAACGGTGGACGTACACGTCAAACGCCTGCGTGAAAAGCTGGAGGGTGTGTCCGACAAATGGAGCCTGAAAACGGTATGGGGCGTCGGATACAAATTTGAAGTGAAGGAATAGCTGTTCCAAGCCGCTGTACAAGGAATACAGCGGCTTTTTTGACGGAAATCGACAAGAAGTGTCAAAGGAGGAAGATCTATGCAGCGAGGACTGGTAAGAAGATATTTTACCATGTGTTGTTCGATTATCCTGACCAGCATCATTTTGCTGGGCGTGATTTTCATGGTGTTTGCAGCACAGTATTTTAAGGAGGACAAGCTGGGCGCTTTGGAGAAAAATGCCAAGTATGCTGCGGAGATGACCGAACGGTATATCATATCTGTGGACGGAAGATACCAGCTGGTCAACAATGCGCTGCTGACCAGCTCATGGATTCCGATGGCAAAGGCGCTGGATGCGGACATCTATCTGGCAAACCTGTCGGGCGATGTGCTGTTGTGTACCCACCGCTCCACCTGCAACCACATGGTGTATGGGATTGAGGAGGAAATGATTCAGAAGGTCAAAAACAACGGCTGCTACACCGAGGTGGGCAAGATGGGAGAAATCTACAAAAGCTCCTACTACACCGCCGGTGTGCCGCTGACCTTGTCGGACGGGCAGATTGCAGGGGTCATCTTTGCTTCCAGCTCTGCGCAAGGTCTGACCGAATTTATGGGAGACATTCTCAAAATGTTCCTGCTGAGTGCGCTGGTGATGCTGGTGGTGACCTTTGCACTGGTATATGTGGTCACCGGCAACATGGTGCGCCCGCTGCGGGAGATGCTTAAAGCAACCGAGGCGTTTGCCAAGGGCGACTTCAGTGTTCGGGTGCCGATACGTGAGCAGGACGAAATTGGAAAACTGTCAATGGCATTCAATAACATGGCGGACAGTCTGGCACAGCAGGAAACGGTGCGCCGCTCGTTTATTGCCAATGTGTCCCACGAGCTGAAGACGCCGATGACCAGCATTGCCGGCTTTATCGATGGTATCCTCGACGGCACCATTCCGCCGGAGAGAGAACGGCATTATCTGACACTGGTCTCCGATGAGGTCAAGCGTTTGTCGCGTCTGGTGCGTTCGATGCTTAACATTGCAAAAATCGAGGCAGGGGAGATGAAGCTCAACCCGACTGTTTTTGATGTCAACGAATCGGTTCTGTCAAGCATCTTCACCTTTGAGCAGACCATTGATGCCAAACATCTGGAGATTCGCGGACTGGAGGACACCGGAAAGATTATGGTCGAAGCCGATCAGGATTTGATTCATCAGGTGGTGTACAACCTGCTGGAAAATGCGGTCAAGTTTGCAAACGAGGGCGGTTATGTCGAGGTCAGCTATACGGTGGACTCAAAACGCACCTACATCAACATCAAAAATTCGGGCGACGGCATCCCGAAGGATGAGATTTCCAAGGTGTTCGATCGATTCTATAAAACTGACCGCTCCAGAAGCATGGACAAGACCGGCGTGGGTCTGGGGTTGTACATCGTGCGCTCGATTGTCAACCTGCACCAGGGCGAGGTCATCGTCCGCAGCGTAGAGGGTGAATACTGCGAGTTCAGCTTCTCGGTAGCAACCGCTCCCAAGGCGCTGACTCGTCAGCCAAAACCGGTTTCGGTGCGTGAAGTCTAATAGCTTTGCCGAATGTAAAAATGATGAAGAAAAATTCATTATTTTAGCAGAAAAAAGTATGAAACAGTTTAAGCCTTGTTTCATTTATCTTCATAAATTGCGGATATAATAAACACTGTAATCAAATAAGAACAACAGCTATCCGGGTGAGGTGCTTGTGACAGCCGGAAGCAGGGAGGTTTTGCAATATGGATGATAAGAGATTGAATGAAAACGGCGAGCAGCCAAATGAGGAAATGAATCAAAATGAGCAGCCCATACAGAACGAGCAGCCATCGGAAAGCTCCGGCAGCGGCTGGGTATTTTCTGACAAAAATGTTTCCGGCAGCGAGCAGGAGGAAACACAGCGGGCAGGAGGCGTTTTCCACAAGGAAGAATCTGCGTCCGGTGAGCAGCCGAACGAAGAGGGATGGTACCATTCGGGACCGAAAAAGCAGCAGGAAAACACCTCGGGCTACAACAGCCGTTACAGCTATGGCGATAACAGTGCCCAGCAGGATGCCTCTGAGCCGCATATCGACCCAAAGGAAAGCGAAAGCTACAAATGGAATTATGAGGATTATAAGGCAGAGCCAAAACATACATCCTCCAAAAACAAAAAGAACAAGGGGCTGCGGGTGTTCACCATCATTATGTGTGCCATCCTGTGTGCCGGTGTCATCAGCCTTGCCGGTTATGGAACCTATGCGCTGATCTCCGACCAGCGTGCGCCGCAGACGGAGGAAGTTCCGAGTGCTGAGGCTGAATCGCAGCCGGGGACCCAGCTGACTTTAAACAACAAGCCGGATTCGACCGGCTCGGAGGCAGTCAATCTGTCGGAGGGTCAGCTGACCATCACCGACCGTTACAACAAGGTGCTTCCTTCTACCGTAGGTATCGTGGGATACATCCAGAGCCAGCAGAGCATCTTCGGCGGCGAGCAGAGCCAGGGCTCGGGCATCATCCTGAGCGCAGACGGCTATATCGTGACAAACGCCCACGTTGTCAGCGGCGCAACCAGCATCAAGGTAGTGCTCAACGACAACAGCGAATACAATGCCACCGTGGTCGGCTCGGATGAAAAGACCGACCTTGCGGTTTTGAAGATCGATGCTACCGGACTGACTCCGGCAGAATTTGGAAACTCTGACCAGATGCAGATCGGTGAGCAGGTTATCGCCATCGGCAACCCGGGCGGACTGGAGCTGGCAGGCACCTTGACAGTGGGATATGTGTCGGCGGTCAACCGTCCAATCACCACCACCGGCGGCAGCACCATCGACTGCATCCAGACCGATGCTGCCATCAACCCGGGCAACTCGGGCGGTGCGCTGGTCAACTCCTATGGACAGGTCATCGGAATCAACTCGCAGAAGATTGCAGCGACCGAGTATGAGGGTATCGGCTTTGCCATCTCCATCAACGAGGCACAGCCTATCATCAACGATTTGATTGAGTACGGATATGTTCGCGGCAGAGTGGTCATGGGTATCACCATGCAGATCATCGACCCAACCTTCGCAGCCATCTACGGTTACCAGCCGGGTATCGGTGTTGTATCGGTTGAGCAAAACTCTCCGGCAGCCAAAGCAGGTCTGGTAGCGGGCGACATCATCACCGCCATCGACGGCGAGAGCATCACCTCGCAGGAGACTTTGACCTCCATCCTGGAAGGCCATAAGCCGGGCGACGTCATTGAGCTGACCGTTTACAGACAGGCAATGCAGAGCTACGGCAAGGACCAGCAGCTGACCCTGAAGCTGGAATTGGGCGAAGCAGGTGCTCCTTCGGACACCACCGTACAGACCGAACAGCCGCAGCAGCCACAGCAGCAGGTTCCTTCCCAGAATGAAAACAACTCTGGAAAAAGCTTCTGGAGCTGGGGCAACTAAAGCAACCAATCACAAGATAACCAGCGCTTTTTTGAACGCATAAATACTTTCCTTTCAAAGAGAACACCCGCGGCACCGGACAACAGGCGACCACGGGTGTTCTTTTTTGCAGGAAAAGAGCGAAAAAATTTCTATGCCTTGTTAAAAAAATATCCAGCAAATGGACCGAAATCTGTACAATCTCGGAAAAACGAGCAAATAACCGGCTGTAACGATTGATTTTATCAGAATTGTAAGATATAGTTTTATTAGGACTTTGCAGACAGGACAAGCTGGCTGGCAGGGTCAACGATTGTGCAATAAAAAGAGATGGTATTTTACAAAAGGAGTGTGCACCATATGAGAAAGACGAAGATCATTTGTACACTTGGACCGGCAAGCGAGTCCGAAAGCACGTTAAGGGAAATGATTAAAGCGGGAATGAACGTTGCCCGTTTTAACTTTTCGCACGGAAGCTACGAGGAGCATCAGAAGCGCCTGGATGTGGTAAAAAAATTGAGAAAAGAGCTGGATGTTCCGCTGGCAACCCTGCTGGACACCAAAGGGCCGGAAATCCGCCTAGGCAAGCTCAAGGACGGAAAGGCAGTTTTGCAGGAAGGCAACCCGTTTGTGCTGACCAACGAGGATCTGCTGGGCGATGACACCATCGCTTCCATCACCTTCAAGGACCTGCCAAGGGATGTTTCCAAAGGCGACCACATCCTGATTGACGACGGTCTGATTGAGCTGCTGGTAGAAAAGGTGGAGGAAACCAGAATCCACTGTGTAATCCTCAACGGCGGACCGATTTCCGACCGCAAAGGCGTCAATGTTCCGAATGTGGATCTGTCGATGCCGTATCTGAGCGACAAGGACCGCGATGACATCCGCTTTGGTATCAAAGCCGGATTTGATTTTATCGCTGCCTCCTTTACCCGCTGCGCACAAGATATTTTGCAGATTCGTGAAATCCTGGAGGAGAACGGCTGCAACACCATCAAAATCATTGCGAAGATTGAAAATGCACAGGGCGTTAACAATATTGATGAAATCCTGCGCGTTTCCGATGGTATTATGATTGCCCGCGGCGACATGGGTGTTGAGATTCCGCTGGAGGATGTGCCGGTAATCCAGAAGATGCTGATTCAGAGAGTCTATACCAGTGGTAAGTATGTTATTACCGCAACCCAGATGCTGGACAGTATGATGAATCACCCGCGTCCGACCCGTGCAGAGGCAACCGACGTTGCCAACGCCATCTATGACGGCACCAGCGTTATCATGCTCTCCGGTGAGACCGCTGCCGGAAAGTATCCGGTAGAGGCAGTTCGGACAATGGCAAGAATTGCGGAGCGTACCGAGGAAGACATCAACTATCGCCGCCGCTTCCGTGAGCATGAAGGCACGGTGAACCGCGATGTGACCAACGCGATTTCCCATGCGACCTGTTCGGCAGCGTATGACCTGGAGGCAAGCGCCATCATCACCGTTACCCAGTCGGGTCAGACCGCTCGTATGATCAGCAAATACCGTCCGCAGATGCCAATCATCGGTTGCACCACCCAGATGCCGACCTACCGCCATCTGAGTATGTCCTGGGGTGTTGTGCCGGTATTGTGTGAGGAGCAGAACACCGAGGATGGTCTGTTTAAGCACGCTATGGCGCGTTCGAAGGAGTGCGGAGTGGTACAGGACGGCGATCTGGTCGTTATCACCGCAGGTGTTCCGTTGGGAATTCCGGGCACCACCAACCTGCTCAAGGTGCAGACGGTGGGGGATGTCATTCTGCACGGAACCGGTATCGGTGAAGGCAACATCAAGGCAGGCGTCTGTGTAGCAAAGAGCGAAAGAGAAGCGCTGCAGAACTTCCGTGCCGGAGATATTCTGGTCATCGACAGCACCACCAACGAACTGCTGGATGTGATGAAGAAAGCCTCCGGCATCATCACCTCGCAGGGTGGTGTGAATTCTCACGCAGCAGTGGTCGGACTGGCGCTGAACATTCCGGTCATTGTTGGAGCAAAAGATTGTACACAGGTTCTGCGCAACGGAACCTCCATTCTGCTGGATGCAAGCAAAGGGGTTGTCTGCAACCTGACCAACCAGCAGTAGAGGATTGAAAACGGAAACGGTCCGTCGAAAGGAGCTTTTATGAAAGGAATTCTGAAAAAAGCGATGGCTGCCGCACTGGTAGCGGTCATGGTGTTGTCGATGAGCGGCTGCACAGAGGAAGAGCAACCGCAGACCAATCAGCCGCAGCAGGAGCAGCAGCAAGACGACGGACAGCAGCCGGAAACTCAACAGGAGCAGGAGGAGCAATCCCAGCAGCAAACGGTGACGGCGCCTAGCCTGAGCCAGCAGCTCAAGGAGGCAAAAGCCAAGAACGATGACATCATCGGGTGGCTGAAGATTGATGACCTGAAGGTGGACGGAGCAGTTGTTCAGGCGGAAAACAACACCAAGTATGAGCGCTTGAACGAGTGGGGACAGTATAGCTGGACCGGAACCTACTTTGCCGACTATGAGTGCAACTTTGACAGCCGGGAGTCCCTTTCCAAAAACACCGTCATCTATGGACATAACGTGGATTTCAACGACAATCGGGATGGCGAGCGTTTTAGCCAGCTGCTTTATTTTGCGGACGAGGAGTTTGCAAAGCAGCATCCGTATGTTTATTTTACCATCGACGGGGATGACAAGAGCAGCGAGATGGTCTGGGAAATCTTTTCGGTGTTCTATACCACCACGGATTTTGATTACATCCGCATCAACAAGGACTATCGAAACCCGCAGGAGGGTGAGATCACCGATGCCCAGCTGATGAATATTATCAAGGGAGCACAGGAGCGCTCGGAGTACGACTATGAGGTGGAGGTCAGCGGAGAGGACAAGATTTTGACCCTCTCGACCTGCTCGTATAAATACGGCAGGCGCAAGGATGTCCGCTTTGTGGTGATGGCAAAGCTGCTCGATGAGGATGCGGTGCTGCATACGCAGGCAAAGCTGACCCAGAACACCGATAAAAAAACGGTGGAATAAGAGATGAAAAAAGCAGCCTGACCCAATCGGTCAGGCTGCTTTTTTCATATTCAAACTCTCTTTATTACTGAATGCGTGCTCTTAAAGCAGCAACAATCGGTGCCCAGTCCACCCCGTGAACCATAGCGGCTTCTTCAATCGTTTCGCCGCGAGCGCCCGGTCAGCCGACACAATGCATACCAATGCCAAAGAAGATTTCGGCAAGGGAGCTGTCGTAGTCCAGAACATCACCAATGATGGTGTCCTTTGTAACGGTAAATGCCATAAAGTTGTTCCTCCTTCCTGTGTTGGGTTCAGTTATCTTTTATGATTTTTGTACAAGCACATTATAATACAAAAAAGGTATAAAATCAAGAACGGGAAACAAAACAAACCGTGAACAAAAAATCCCACTCAAACGGCTGTTTGAGTGGGAAGAAAGGTTCGGTTATTCTTCATCGGTCTGCTCGGGAACGGGCAGAATCTCGGCACGCAGCTTTGCGATGCGACGTTCATCGGTGGCAAGAACGGTAAATTTGACATTGCCCACCTGTACCGATGGGTGTTCGTCCTTGGCAGGGATGCAGTCAAGCAGGTCGGTAATCATGCCGCTGAGGGTGTCGTAGTCCTCTTCGGGACCGATGTTCATGCCCAGCAGTTCCTCGACGTCGTCCACAGACATGGAGCCATCCAGAACGAAGATGGTGTCGGAAAGCTTCTGGTATTCCTCTTCCTCCTGGTCATACTCGTCCTGCATATTGCCGACGATTGATTCCAGCAGGTCCTCCATGGTAACGATACCGGAGGTGCCGCCGTACTCATCGACGACAATCGCCATCTGGGTTTTCTTTTCCTTAAAGGTTTTGAAAAGGTCAGAACAGCGGTTGGATTCGGGGACGAAGATGGCTTTGCGGATAAAGGGGAGGATTGGCTGGTTGGAAATTTGCTCCACTGTTTCGGTGATGCAGCGCAGCATATCCTTGGCGTAGACGATGCCGACGATGTTGTCGATGTCGTCCTCATAGACCGGGATTCGGGAGTAGCCTTTGTCGATGGCAAGCTGGATGACGTCCATCACGGTAGCGGTGTTTTCTACGGCGGCGACGTCAGTTCGGTGGGTCATTACATCCTCCACGGTGATGTCGTCGAACTCAAAGATGTTGTCAATCATGTCGGCTTCATCCTTTTCGATGGAGCCTTCTTCGTTGCCGACGTCGACCATCATGCGGATTTCCTCTTCGGTGACCTGCTCCGGCTGGTCATCGGCGCTGATGCCGAACAGACGCAGGACCAGGTTGGTGCTGGCGGAAAGAACAGCCACAAAGGGCTTGGAGATGGTGAACACAAAGCGGATGATCGGAGCGACCATCAGGGAAATCTTTTCGGGATGGTGCATAGCGATGCGCTTGGGGACCAGCTCACCGAGAACAAGGTTAAAGTATGCCAGCAGCAGGGTGATGGAGATCAGAGCGATGGTCTGAGCGGCAGGCAGCGGCATATAAGAGGAAAGAAAGGCTGCAAACGGCTCGGAGAATTTGTCGGCGGCAGAACCGGCTGCCATAAATCCGGCAAGGGTGACACCGATTTGGATGGTGGAGAGGAACTTGGAAGGCTCTGAGACCATCTTGTGCAGGATGGCGGCGCGCTTGTTGCCGTCCTCTGCCATTTTTTTGAGCTTGTTGTCGTTGAAGGTGACGATGGCGATCTCGCTCATAGCAAAGAAAGCGTTGATAGCGATGAGCACCAGAAGGATGACGATTTGTAAGATTGTACTGTCAGGGTCCATTTTTTACTCCTTTTTGTTAAAGACTGAAGGTTTGATTCGAAAATGATGAGAAGCACCGAAAACTTCCATCATACACTTTAATACTATACACAAATCGAAAGGGGTTGTCAATTTGACTTTTGCGCACAAAAAAGACGATATTCCCCTTTGTGGAGAGGTTGCGACGCAGGGAAAGGGCTTTTTTGTGCAAAAGCTTCGCAGAGCGGGTCCTTGCGCAGTGAACAGAAGCGAACATAAAAGAAGGAAACGATTTTGATGAGAGAAGCTTTGGCGGTGCGGGAGGAGAAGAGGGTGAAAACTGACTAAATAGGTACAGGATAAATTGTGCGATGTGGTAAAATTGTTAAAAAAGTATAGGGACAATCCAATAAGTTGGCACACTTTGTCCCTTTACAATACGACCAAAAAATGATAAACTTTATAACGTAGGTATGTGTGATATGATTATAGCATAACATCCATCTAAACCTATCAAGGAGGAATAATACATTATGGCTAGATCTATGAAAACCATGGACGGCAACAATGCTGCTGCATATGTATCTTATGCATTTACAGAAGTTGCCGGCATTTACCCGATCACCCCATCCAGCCCAATGGCTGACTATGTGGATCAGTGGTCTGCACAGGGTAAAAAGAACATCTTCGGTTCCACTGTCAAGGTAATGGAGATGCAGTCCGAGGCTGGTGCGGCAGGTACCGTACACGGTTCCCTGAACGCAGGCGCTCTGACCACCACCTATACCGCATCCCAGGGTTTGCTGCTGATGATCCCGAACATGTACAAAATCGCAGGCGAGCTGCTGCCAACCGTTTTCCACGTTTCGGCAAGAACCGTAGCTTCCCACGCGCTGAACATCTTCGGTGACCACTCCGACGTTTATGCTTGCCGTCAGACCGGCTTTGCTATGCTGGCTGAGACAAACCCACAGGAAGTTATGGACCTGGGCGCTGTTGCTCACCTGGCTACCATCAAGAGCCGCGTTCCATTCATCAACTTCTTCGACGGCTTCCGTACCTCCCACGAGATCCAGAAGATCGAAGTATGGGATTACGAAGACCTCAAAGAGATGTGCGACATGGATGCAGTAGAAGCATTCCGCAAACGCGCACTCAACCCAGAGCATCCAACCATGCGCGGTTCCCACGAGAACGGCGACATCTTCTTCCAGCATCGTGAAGCCTGCAACGAATACTACGAAGCAGTTCCGGCTATCGTTGAAGAGTACATGGGCAAAGTCAATGCAAAACTGGGCACCAACTATCAGCTGTTCAACTACTACGGCGCACCGGACGCTGACCGTGTCATCGTAGCAATGGGCTCCATCTGCGACGTTGCAGAAGAGGTCATTGACTACCTGACCGCTAAAGGCGAAAAGGTTGGTCTGGTCAAAGTAAGATTGTTCCGTCCATTCTCTGCTAAACACCTGCTGGCTGCTATCCCAGAAACTGCAACCAAGATCGCTGTTCTGGACCGTACCAAAGAGCCAGGCGCATACGCAGAGCCTCTGCATCTGGATGTTATGTCCGCTATGAGCGAAGCTGGACGTCAGGCTACCATCATCGGTGGTCGTTACGGTCTGGGCTCCAAGGACACCACCCCTGCAAGCGTATTTGCAGTATATGAAGAGCTGGCAAAAGCAGAGCCAAAAGCTCGTTTCACCCTGGGCATCAACGATGACGTTACTCATCTGTCCCTGGAAGAAAAAGAAGCTCCAAACACCGCAGCAGAAGGCACCATCGAGTGCAAATTCTGGGGTCTGGGCGGCGATGGTACTGTTGGTGCAAACAAGAACTCCATCAATCATCGGTGACCACACCAACAAATATGTACAGGCATACTTCCAGTATGACTCCAAGAAGACCGGCGGTATCACCATCTCCCATCTGCGTTTTGGTGACAAACCAATCAAGAGCCCTTACTACATCAACCAGGCAGACTTCGTAGCTTGCCACAACCCATCTTATGTAGTAAAAGGATACAAGATGGTTCAGGATGTAAAACCGGGCGGAATCTTC
>OLRF01001556.1_pt1 | contig 23517 bp, 18 predicted proteins | sample 1672061 | NCBI WGS metagenome assembly OLRF01 (sample SAMEA3136641, study PRJEB25190) | human gut metagenome | reverse complement strand
TCAGCGCCGCCTGCGGCCAGCTGCGCCGCGACGAGATGAACGGCAAAGCCTGACAAAAGGAGAATCCTATGAAACTTGCAGGAAAAACAGATGTCGGCCGCGTCCGTCAGGAGAACCAGGACGATTACCGGGCCGGGGAGCTGCCCGGCGGCGCGGTGTGGGCGCTGGTCTGCGACGGCATGGGCGGCGCAAAGGGCGGCCGCGAAGCCTCGCAGGGGGCGTGCAATGTCATCGAGAATTTCTTTCAGGAGCAATACGCCCAGTGCGGGGCAGGGCAGGAGGAGCCGTTTCTGAAAAAAGCGCTCCTCTACGCCAACCGCTTCGTGTTCCAGAAGGCCGCGCATGAAGAAGCACTGGCCGGTATGGGCACCACGGCAGTCTGCGCACTGGTGCGCAGCGGCAATGTCTACCTCTGCCATGCAGGCGACTCCCGCGCCTACCTCATCCGGGACGGGAAGCTGACCCAGCTCACCCACGACCACTCCTACGTGCAGGAGCTCGTGGACTGCGGCACCATCACCGAGGAGGAAGCCGAGCATCACCCCCAGAAGAACATCATTACAAAGGCTCTGGGCGTGGATTACCGGCTGGAGCCGGAGTTCACCGCCGTGAAGCTCAAGCGGGAAGACCGGCTGCTGCTCTGCACCGACGGCCTGACCAACATGGTGCCGGTGGAGGAGATGGAAGAGCTGCTGGCGCAGGGCGCGTTCTACGACCTGCCCGACCGCCTCATCGAGGCAGCCAACGCCCACGGCGGCTCGGATAACATCACGGCGCTGCTGCTGGCCGTGGAGCCGACGGAGGTGGAGCATGGATAATCTGATCGGCAAGACCCTCGATGGCCTGTACACCGTCCGGGAGCTGATCGGCACCGGCGGCATGGCCAACGTCTACAAGGCGGTGGTAGGGCCCGGCGGCCCGGTGCCGGAGGGCACGGTCGTGGCCGTCAAGGTGCTGCGGCAGGAGCTCATGCACGACCCCGACCTCGTCCGCCGCTTCAAGAACGAATCCAAGGCCATCTCGCTGCTCAATCACCCCAACATCGTCAAGGTGTACGATGTCTCGGTCAGCGAGAAGCTGCAATATATCGTGATGGAATACGTGGACGGCATGACGCTGCGGGAGTACCTCAACGAGCGCGGCGGCAGGCTGACCAGCCGGGAGACGGTGCATTTCATCTCCCAGATCCTCAAGGCACTGGATCATGCCCACCGCAACGGCGTGGTGCATCGGGACATCAAGCCCCAGAATATCATGCTGCTGGACAACGGCCAGCTGCGGATGATGGACTTCGGCATTGCCCGCATCTCCCGCGCCGAGAACCAGCTTTCCGGCGGCAAGGCGATGGGCAGCGTCCATTATATCAGCCCGGAACAGGCCAAGGGCGACGAGACCGATTTCACCAGCGACATCTATTCGGTGGGCGTCATGATGTACGAGATGCTTTCGGGGCATCTGCCGTTTGACGCCGACGATGTGGTGGAGGTGGCCATCAAGCAGATCACCGACAAGCCCAAGAGCCTGCAGGAGCTGGCCCCCACCGTGCCCCACGGCCTGGTGGAGATCACCGAACGCGCCATGGCAAAGCGGCCCGAAAACCGCTACGCCAGCGCTGCCGAGATGCTGGGGGCACTGAACGCCTACGTGGAAGACCCGTCCATCGTGTTCAATTACACCTATCTCCCCGATGAAATTCCTGAAAAGGTGGTGGAGCACCCCGTGAAAACCAAAAAAGAAGCCCCGGAACCGAAAAAGACCCGCAAAAGCAAAAAGAAAAAGCCCATCTTCCTGCCGGTGCTGTTCGGCATCACCGTTGCGTTCGCGCTGGCCTGCATGGCGCTGTGCTGGACCATCCTCAATGACTCCAGCACCCTGATGAGCGAAAAGGCCGACATCGTGCTGGCCGATTACAGCGGCATGACCCAGGATGAGGTGAACGCCCAGCCGCAGGTCTCCTCCGGCCAGATCACCGTGAACTGGGAGCAGTCCTACAGCAACGATTACGCTGCCGGTTACGTCTACAAGCAGTCGCCGGTGGCGGGCCGCACCGTCCGCGAGGGTCAGAGCGTGACCCTGACCATCAGCCTCGGCATCCAGTACGTCACCGTGCCGGATGTGACCAACTATCTGCAGGCCGATGGAGAACAGCAACTCAAGAGCCTCGGCGTCTCGGTGCTGATCACCCAGGCCGTGGACGACACCGTGGCGGCAGGCTCCATCATCCGCACTGACCCTGCCGCCGGCAGCCAGGTGGCGGTGGGCTCCACCGTTGTGGTCTATGTGAGCCGCCCGCAGGTCAGCACCACGGCCAAGGTGCCGTCTCTGGTGGGCCTGTCCAATGTGAACGATGCCCGCACCCTGCTGGTGCAGAACAAGCTGGGCCTGGGCAGCACCACCGAGCAGTACAGCGACAAGCCTGCCGGTACCATCATCGGGCAGAACCCTGCCGCCGGTTCCACCGTCAAGGTGAACAGCCGCGTCAGCGTGACCGTCAGCGCAGGGCCCGAACCTGTGCCGGAGACCCCGGCCGAGGAGCCCGGCAGCACCTCGGAGAGCGGCAGCTCCAGCGCCAGCAGCTCCAGCGGCGACTGGTGGAGCGGCCTTGTGGGCGGCGGCAGCTCTTCCTCCTCCAGCGACTCTTCCGGTTCCAGCTCCGGCACCAGCCTGAGCGACTGGTGGAGCTCGCTGCTGTCGTAACGGAGGAGCTATGAACGGTTATATTGTAAAAGGCATCGGCGGCTTCTACTACGTCCGGACCGAAGCGGGCATCATCGAGTGCAAGCCGCGCGGCATCTTCCGCAAACAGAAGATCACCCCCGTGGCGGGCGACGAGGTGACGGTGGAGACCGAGAACGGCGCTTCCGTCATCGCGGAGATCGCGCCCCGCAAAAACGTCTTCGTCCGCCCGCCGGTGGCCAATCTGGATGTGCTGTTCCTCGTGGCCAGCACCACCCAGCCCACCCCCAGCACCCTCGTGCTGGATAAGCTGTCGGCCATCGCGGTGGACAAGGGCGTCCAGCCGGTCATCGTCTGCACCAAGGCAGATCTCGGCGAGGCGGAGTTCCTCCGCAAGGCATACGAGCGCTCGACCCTGCCCTTCATCGCCATCCACTACGACACCGGCGAGGGTCTGGACGAAGTGAAGCAGTGGATCGCCGGGCGGCTCTGCGCCTTCTGCGGCAACTCCGGCGTGGGCAAGTCCACGCTGCTGAACGCCCTGCTGCCGGAGGCCGAGCGGGAGACCAGCGCCATCAGCCAGAAGCTGGGCCGCGGCCGCCATACCACCCGCGAGGTGACCATCTTTGAGGCGTTCGGCGGCCGCATCGCTGACACGCCCGGCTTCGCCAGCCTGGAAGCCAACCGCGCCGGGTTCATCCCGAAGGAGAACCTGGAACATGCGTTCCCGGAGTTTGGGCCGTATCTTGGCGCATGTCAGTTCACGGGCTGCTCCCACCGCACGGAAAAGGGCTGCGCCGTCCGCGCGGCACTGGCCGAGGGCCAGCTCTCCCAGACCCGGTACGACAGCTACTGCGCCATGTACGACGAAGTCAAGGACGTCAAGGACTGGCAGCGGCCGAAGTTCTGACCGCTGCATTGCAAACCAGAGAAAGCTCCTCCGGCCGGGGGAGCTTTCTTCGAGTAAAGAGAGGAAACTTATGTCACGCTGTGTGATCGTATCTGCCTGCCCGGTCTCGCCGGAGCTGAAGCGCCTGCTGCGGCCCGATGACCTCATCATCGCCTGCGACGCGGGCTACCGCAACTGTGCGCCGCTGGGCTGCAAACCGGACATCATCGTCGGCGACTTCGACACCGCGCCCTGCCCGGAGCAGCAGGATGACGTCATCGTCCTGCCCCATGTCAAGGACGACACCGACACCGAATATGCGGCGAAGCTTGCCTCCGAAAAAGGCTGCTCCGAGGTGCTGCTGCTGGGCGCGCTGGGCGGCAGACGGCTGGAACACACCCTTGCGAACCTCTGCACCGGTCTGGGGCTGGAGCAGCGGGGTGTGCGCGCTACGCTGCAAGATGAGTGCAGCCGCATCACCTTCGTCCGCCCCGGCGAGGAGCGCACCTACCCGAAGGCGGAGTTCTTCTACGTTTCCGTCTTCCCGCTGGAGGGCCGGGCTGAGGGCGTCTGTGAGCGCGGCTCCTACTACGAGCTGACGGATGCCGTCCTCACGGCAGGGTATCCGCTGGGCGTCAGCAACGAGTACGCCGAAGACTCCGACTACATCACCATCTCCACCCGCAAGGGGGCGCTGGTCGTGGTCGAGACCCTGCCGGATACGCCCATCCTGCGCTGAGCGATGCACGTTTTGCGCCGCTGCCGCTTATACTGTGGTATCACACAACGAAAGGCGGGAGTTGGATGCAGGTCGTCGTCATCAAAAGCCCGAAGTGTCTGCGCGGGATCCTGCGCCGGTTGTTCGGCATCAAAACCTGAAGAAACAACAAGACCCTCTGTGCCGTTCGCACAGGGGGCCTTGCGTTTTTATTCCTTTGTGGCATACGTCAGGTCGAGCACCGGACCAAAGGGGTCAAAGATGAGGTTTTTGACGCCCGAAGCGATCAGCAGACGCTTCTGCTGGGAGAAGAGGGGGACCACGACGCAGTCGCTGAGCAGCTGGCGTTCGCATTCGCCCAGCAGGCGGCAGCGGGTGGAACCGTTGGCGTGGGTGCTGGCTTCCAGCTGGGTGGCGTACAGGGCGTTGGAATAGCCGGTCAGCCCGCCGCCTGCGGGAGTGAACTGGGCCAGCGTGTTGTATACGCTGCCGCTCTCAGCGCTGACGGGGGCCAGCGCGATGGTATAATCTCCCTCGGCCAGGCGCTTGCGGAAGGTCTCCTCGTCCACCTCCTCGATGGAGAAGAAGAGGGAAAGCTCCTTCTGCCAGGCCCCGTTGATGGTCTCGGCGGCCTCGTTCAGGCCGCACCCGGCGGGGAGCATCAGGGTGATCTTATTGAAGTCGGAGTTTGCCATGCCCTGCCGCGCGGCAAGGTAGAGCGCCTTGACATCCACGGCGGCGGGGGAAACGTCTCCCACGGTGTCGCGGTAGTTCATGCCGTCTACGTTCAGCCCGGCGGGGATGAGGCTGTCCGCTGCGGCAAACAGCTCGGTGGAGGGCACCTCGGCGGCGTCCCGCGCCACCCCGGCCAGCGCCTGCCGCAGCTCGGTGGAGGAAAAGATCGTATTGCAGTTGAACAGCAGGCTCCAGGTGGTGTCGGAGTAGGAGATGGAGGACAGCGAGGTGGTGCTGCCGGTGGCGTCCACCGCTGCCGAGCACTTTTCACTGTTGATGAGTTCAATGGCCGACTGGTCGGCGTTGTTGGTGTTCTGGACCAAGCGCAGGCTGTCGATGCGGGTGCCGGAAGGCTCCCGCCGCAGGAACAGGCCGCTGGACGTCCAGTTGTAGAGGTAGAACGGCCCGCTGGAAAGGGTGGTCTTGGCGGTGAGGCCGTAGGTGCCGCGGGTGGAGTCGAAAAACGCTTCGTCGCAGGGCATCGCGCCGGGCAGCGTCAGCTTGGAGAGAAAATTCTCGTCCGGGCTGCTCAGGCGGAACACCAGCGTCAGCGGCCCGCTGGCCGAAACACCGAGGGAACTTTCCGGCAATTGCCCGGCCAATACTTCGGCGCTGTTCTCAAGGGCCGAAAACTCCACAGCGTAGGGGGAGTTCGTGGCAGCGCGGAACATCCGCCGGAAGGCGAAGACGAAATCCTCCGCCGTGATGGCATAGTCGGCAGCCGTGCCCTTGGCAGCCGTGTAGGTCAGGCCGTCCTTCAGATAAAAGGTATAGGTCTTCCGGTCGGCGGAGACCTCCCACCGTTCGCACAGGGCAGGTTCCAGCTGGCCGTCCGGGTCTTTGCGGACAAGGCCGCTGTAAAGGTTCTCGCAGGCGATGACGTCCGACGCAGCCGAAGCCACCTGCGGGTCAAGGTTCGCGGGGATGGTGTCCACGAACCAGGTAAAGCTGTTGGAGCCTGAACCGCAGCCGGTCAGGGTCAGGAACAAAAGGGCCGTCAGAACCGCGACGGCCAGGCGGAAACGGTGTTTCAAAAAAAGCGCTCCTTGCAGATGATGATGGATACGTCCAGTATAACGGAAAGCGTCGAAAAAGACAATTATCTTTTTGTGAATTTCGATGACCTTTCAGTGCATTTTTGCGGCCTGTGCGGGTTGGGCGTTGCGTATTGTGCGGAAAAGGTGTAGAATGAAGAGCAGCAAGAGCTTGTTACAGAAACACTTTATAGAGGAGGTTCTGTTTTTATGCAGAAAGAACAGCAGCAGCTCGCAGAGCTGGTCAAGGGCAAAAAGGTCGCATTCATCGGTGCGGGCGTCAGCCACAAGACCCTGATCGAGGAGTTCGTGGGCCTGGGTGCGCATGTCACCCTCTGCGATAAAAAGAACAACGTGGACGACTTTGGCAGCTACGCTGAGACCATTCGCCGCCTGGGCATCGACCTGAGCCTGGGCGAGCATTACATGGACGGCTTCCAGGGTCAGGACATCATCCTGCGCACCCCCGGCTTTGAATATTACCAGAAGCCGCTGCAGGACGCCATCGCCGCAGGTACGCTGGTCACGAGCGAGGTCGAGCTTTTCTTTGACTACTGCCCCTGTGAGATCGTGGGCGTGACCGGCTCGGACGGCAAGACCACCACCACCACCCTCATCTCCAAGTTCTACGAGGCTGCGGGCCGCAAGGTGCATCTGGGCGGCAACATCGGCGCAGCCCTGCTGCCCATGCTGCCGGATGTTGCCCCGGAGGATGTGGCGGTCGTGGAACTGTCCAGCTTCCAGCTCATCAGTATGCGCAAGAGCCCGAAGATCGCGGTCGTCACCAACGTGACCCCGAACCATCTGGACCACCACAAGGATATGCAGGAGTACATCGACGCCAAGCGGAACATCCTGCTCCATCAGGTGCCGCCCTGCCGCGAAGTGCTGGGCTATGAGAACGACATCACCCGCAGCATGGTGCCCGACTGCAAGGGCAAACAGGTCTGGTTCACCCGCCTGCACGACACCGACAACGGCGCGTTCCTGCGCGGGGACGGGATGCTCTGCATGGCCGAAGATGGCGTCGTGACCCCGTTCCTGGCCCAGAAGGACATCAAACTGCGCGGCCTGCACAACATCGAGAACCTGCTGGCCGCTGCCGCCGCCGTCTGGGGTGAAGTGCCCGTTGAGGCCATCCAGAAGGTGGGCAGCACCTTCACTGGCGTGGAGCACCGCATCGAGCCGGTCCGTGTGCTGGACGGCGTGACCTACTACAACGACTCCATCGGCACCAGCCCCACCCGCACCATCGCGGGCCTGCGCAGCTTTGACCAGAAGGTCATTCTCATTGCAGGCGGCTACGACAAGCACATCCCCTATGAGCCGCTGGCCCCGGAGGTCATCGCGCACGTCAAGGACCTTGTGCTGATGGGTGCCACCGGCCCCCGCATCGAGAAGGCCGTCTGCGAACATCCGGACTTTGCAGCGTCCGGCCTGACCATCCAGCATGCCGACACCATGCAGCATGCTGTCGAGCTGGCCCGCGCCGCTGCACAGCCCGGCGATATCATCATCCTGTCTCCGGCCAGCGCATCCTTCGACCTGTATCCCAACTTCGAGGTGCGCGGCCGCGAGTTCAAGAAGATCGTCAACGAGCTGAAATGATCCGACAGGCCACGACACCCCGCGCAAAACTGCGCTTTTACAACGCCTGCCGGGGCAAACTCTGCCTGGGGGCCACGATGCCGCTGGCGCTGGAGCTGCTGGGCAAGAGCCAGCCGGGCCGCTTTTTTGCCGGACCTACGCTGGCGCTGGACATCGGCGGCAGCACGGCCTGGATGGCAGGCCACGCCAACCCCGAAGAGCTGGCCGGGTTCCTGACCTTCTGCGGGTGCAGCGCCGTTGTGCTGGACGAAGCCGAGGCGGCCCCGCCCGCCGGGTGGACCCGTGCAAGACCCCACACCATCTTCGGCCTGACGCCGGGGCGGCAGCTTCCGGAGCCAGAGGCCGACGAAGCGCTCTGGGCCTCGCTGACCTTTGACCGGGACCCTCCGGCCCGCCCGGTGGCAGAGGCACTTTTTCCGGCCCGGCCTGCCCGGCGGGATGACTTTTACTCCGAGCTGTGCACCAAGCGCAGCCGGGGCAGGGCCCGCGTCTGGGCGCTCTGGCAGGGGGAGACGCTTGCCTGCACCGTCGGGGCCTATGCCCTTGCCAACGGTCAGGCCTACATGGCCTGCGGGGAAACGGCCGAACCGCTGCGGGGCCGGGGCATCGGCGGGCGGCTCATCGTCCGGCTGGCGAACGAACTCTCGACAGAAGGCTTCCAGCCTGTTTTCCTCTGCGCCCCCGAACGGGTGCACTTCTATACCCGCCTCGGCTTCGAAAAACTGGGCGAGTATGCGCGCTATGAAGCGCCCGCAAAGTAAAATCGGCGGAGATATCTCCACGTAAAAAAAAACAAGAAACCCAAAGGATCTAATATGTCAATGTTAAGCCATTTTTTTGATTTCAAACCCGAAGCCCTGGCTCTGGATGAACAGGCCATGGAACTCTGCCAGCCCTATTTCCGGCACATGGAGGAGATCCGCGACTTCAACCAGCTCAAGATGCTGAAAGCCTTTGCGGACACCCAGATGTCCTCCACCGATATGCTGGGCACCACCGGCTACGGCCTGTGGGATACCGGCCGCGCCAAGCTGGAGCAGATCTTTGCCGAGGTGATGGGGGCGGAGGATGCCCTCGTCCGCAGCCAGTTCCAGAGCGGCACCCATACGCTGGCCGTGGCCCTGTTCGGCTTGCTGCGGGCAGGGGACACCCTGCTGGCTGCCACCGGCCGCCCCTACGATACGCTGGAAGGCGTCATCGGTCTGGACGGCAAAGGCAAGGGCACCGGTACTCTGATGGACTACGGCGTGAAGTACGACGAAGCCCCGCTGAAAGCGGATTTCACCCCGGATTATGACCTCATCGCCCAAAAGGCACCGGGGGCCAAGGTCTGCCACATCCAGCGCAGCCGGGGCTATCTGCAGCGGAATGCGTTCGATCTGGCCACCATCCGGAAGATCGCCGACACCGCCCGCGCCGCCAACCCGGAGATCATCATCTTCGTGGACAACTGCTATGGCGAATTCACCCAGACGGAAGAACCCTGCCAGGCCGGTGCCGACCTCGTGGTGGGCAGCCTCATCAAGAACCCCGGCGGCGGCATCGCCCCCACCGGCGGCTACATCGCAGGCCGCAAAGACCTCGTGGAGCTCTGCGCCTACCGCCTGAACGCACCCGGTCTCGGCAAGGAGCTGGGCTGCACACTGGATACCCCCCGCGATTTGTATCTGGGCTTCTACTATGCGCCCGGCGTCGTGTGTGAGGCCATCAAGACGGCCATTTATGCGCAGTGCCTGCTGGAACTGGTGGGCAAGAAGCCCATCCCGCGCTACTGCGAGGACCACAACGACATCGTGACCTGCTTCGACGCCGGTACGGCAGATGCCCTCATCGGCTTCTGCCGCGGTGTGCAGGCGGCCAGCCCGGTGGACAGCTATGCGGCTCCGGAACCTTCGCCGGAACCGGGCTATACCGATGAGGTCATCATGGCCAGCGGCAGCTTTACCCAGGGCAGCACCATCGAGCTTTCCTGCGACGGCCCGCTGCGGGAGCCCTACACCTGCTATCTGCAGGGCGGCCTGAACTTTGCAGCCAGCCGCGCCGGTGTGCTGCTGGCCGTGCAGAACGCTTACTTTGAAGAACGTTGACGTAACGATCCCGGCCTGCTTCGTTCCATGGGCGCAGCGGGCCGGGCGGTAAAAAAAGAAAGTGTGAAACCAATGAACAAGGTAACTCCCATTGACTCTGAAATGCTGGCACGTTTTGAGCAGGGCTATGCGGCCCGCCCGGAGCTGCAGGTGATGTCCAATGCCATCTCCCGCACGGCTCTGCCGGATGCCGCCTTTGTGCCCGCTGCCGCCGCCAGATTGCAGATGGATTTCTCCGTTCTGGTCCAGACCAGCAACATCACAAACCAGAAGCAGAGCGGCCGCTGCTGGATGTTCTCCACCCTGAACGTCCTGCGCGAGCGGGTCATCCGGCAGTGCAAACTGGAGGATTTCTCCATCTCGCCCACCTATCTGGCCTTCTACGACAAGCTGGAAAAGGCAAACCTCTTCTTTGAGAACATCCTTCACTTTGCCGCGCAGGAGCTGGACGACCGCGAGACCTTCACCCTGCTGGGAAACCCGCTGCCCGATGGCGGCCAGTGGGATATGGCGGTCAGCCTCATCAAAAAGTACGGCGTCGTGCCCTCCTGGGTGATGCCGGAGACGGTGCACTCCACCGGCACGGCCAAGTACCTGCCCATCCTGAACCGCAAGCTGCGCGAGGATGCGCTGGAGCTCCGCGCCCTTGTCCGCGAAGGCAAGGACCCCTCGGCCCGCCGCGAGGAGATGCTGGCAGAGGTCTACAATGCCCTGCGCATCCTCTACGGCCAGCCGCCCAAGACCTTTGATTTCGAGTACACCGATACCGACAAGGTCTACCACTGCGACCGCGGCCTGACCCCGAAGCAGTTCCTCGACAAGTACGTCGGCAGCGACTTCGACGACTATGTCGTCATCATCGCTTCGCCCATCCATGCAGTCAACCGCACCTACTGCCAGCCGTTTATGGGGGATGTGGTCGAGGACGGCATGTTCTGGCTCAACCTCTCGCAGGAGGAGCTGGAAGACCTGACCATCCGCCAGCTGCAGGCCGGGGAGGGCGTCATGTTCAGCTGTGACTGCCACCCGGATGGCGACCGCGCCAACGGCTACTGGGATCCCGACTGCTTCCAGTACGGCGAGGTGCTGGGCGGGCTGACCTTTGGCATGACCAAGTCGGAGCGTCTGCTCACCCGCGACAGCACCATGAACCACTGCATGATGTTCTGCGGCGTCAATCTGGAGGAGAATGGCACCGCGAACCGCTGGAAGATCGAGAACAGCTGGGGCGACGCCTCCGGCCAGAAGGGCTACTTCATCGGCAGCGAGAAGTGGTTCAAGGCCAACGTCTATCAGGTCACCGTCCGCAAGAGCCTGCTGAGCGATGCCCAGCGCGCCCTGCTGGCGCAGGAACCTCTGCCCATGAAACTGTGGGACCCGCTGGCATAAAACGACGTTCAACCGCAAAAAAATGCTCTGCCTTTTCCGGCAGAGCATTTTTTGTTCAGTCCGCGAGCAGGGGCAGCTTCAGCGTGAAGCAGCTGCCTTTGCCCACTTCGCTTTCCAGCAGGATTTCGCCATGATGTAAGCGGGCCAGCTCCTGCGCAATGGTCAGGCCGAGGCCGGTGGAGTCGTGCTTGGTGTTGGCCGTGGTGTGGAAGTAGCGGTCAAATACGGCGGCCTGGTCTTCCGGGGCAATGCCGCAGCCGGTGTCCTGCACACAGACGAGAGCAGAGCTCTCCGCCTCCCAGCTGTGGACGGTGATGGTGCCGCCCGAAGGAGTGTAGTGGATGGCATTGGTCACCAGATTCTGCAAGATCTGCTGCAGCCGCACCGCATCGCCCCAGACGGGCAATTCGGCGTCGAATTGTGCGCAAAGGGCAACGCCCTTGTTCTCCGCTTCGCTTCGGCAGTTCTCGCAGACCGCCTGCGCGGCCTCGCTCAGGGAAACGCGGTCCTCGTTCAGCAGGACCTGTTTCTGTTCCAGCTTGGCCGCAAGGAAGAGGTCTTCGGTCAGCCGCCGCAGAAAGCGCATCCGCTGCTGCAAAGCGGGCAGGAGGGCAGGCAGGGCCTCCGGGGCCGCTTCCAGCGTGTCCAGCCCGCTGGATACCGCGAACAGCGGGCTGCGCAGGTCATGGAAGATGTTCAGCATCATGCTCTTGCGGGCCTCGGTCTCCTCGGTCAGGGCGCGGGTGCGGTCGGCTACGCGCTGGTCCAACTCCCGCGCCAGCTGCTCGGTGCGGTCGAATTGCAGGGCGAACCGGCGGCAGACGAAGGTCATGCAGCCCAAGGTGAAGGGGATATCGTAGATGCGGGCACACCGCATCACATAGAAGCGGATGCTCTCCGAGAAAAAGGGAAGCTCCAGCCCCGGCAGAATGACCAGCACCCGCAGGCCGACTGTTGCCGCGCAGGGGAAGAGGAGGAGTAGCACCGCGCGGTCTCCCCGCCAGTAGGCCGTGATGAGCAGCCCGATGCAGTAGGCCATGCCGCCCAGCAGCCCGATGGCCCGCACCGGCGGGCAGGTGCTGAGGGAGAGCAGAACATACCCGGCCGTCAGTGCCAGCGAGAGGGACTTCTGCTGTCTGGTCCTGGGGGCCATGCCGGTCAGCGCCGCACTGAGCCAGATGGGGGCCAGCACCGTGAGGGAAAAATACCCCTGCCGCAGAAACAGCACCATACCGCTGCCCCGCTCCGGCGAGCGGATGACCGCAGCCGACCATGCAATGAGGATGACGAGATAGAGCAGGAAATACCCCAGCTCCCGCTGCGGCTTGTAGCGGTGCAGTGCCAGCACGGTCGCCGCCAGCGTGCAGAAGACCGTGATGGCCATCCACTGCAAGGTCGTGCGGATGGTGCGCACATCGGAGCCTTCGTCCGGGAAGGCCCCGGCCCATTCCTGAAACAGGACTTCGGCATCCTGTCCGCTGGCGGCGGTGCCCGGTTCCAGCGGCGGAAGCTGGGCGTTGTACCAGATACCGGCCAGCGCGATGCCCAGCGCCAGCACCACTGCGCTCAGTGCAGTGAGAAGATGTTTGGTTTTCATAGTTGACCTCCCCCGAACGAACGGAACTTCCGGAAAAACAGTTGAGAAAGCCCGTAAAATAAGGTATACTAGCTCTAGTATAGCAAAGTTTTGCGAAAAAGGGGAGAGCAAACAGGGATGATCCGTGTGCTTCTGGTAGAGGACGATCCTGTGATCCGGGACACGACCCGTTACTTTTTGAACAGCCAGCAGAATTATGAAGTGGTCTGTGCGGAGACCGGCGGCGAGGCGCTGAGCCATGCCCGCGAGAACTTCGATGTCATCCTGATGGACATCCTTCTGCCGGACACCAACGGCATGGACCTGTGCCAGCGGCTGCGGAGCTGGCATCACTGCCCCATCATCTTTACGTCCTGTCTGGACGATACCGACACGGTGGTCCGGGCGCTGGAGCTGGGCGGCGACGACTTTCTGGCCAAGCCTTACAACCACAAGGTGCTGTTGGCCCGCATCATGGCGAACATCCGCCGGGTGCAGATGGACGCCGCCGAGCCAAGCGTCAACGGCTACCACTGCGCGGCCTTTACGCTGGACTCCAACAGCCACTGCGTCGAGAAGGACGGCCGGAGCATCCATCTGGCCGACATGGAGTTCCGCATCCTCTCCCTTTTCGTCCGCTACCCCAACACGTTCTTCACGGCCAACGAGCTGTACCAGAAGATCTGGGGCAAAGAAAGCCTTGGCGATGTGCGCACGGTGCAGGTGCACATCCATAATCTGCGCAGCAAGATCGAGCCGGACCCGGCAAAGCCCATCTACCTGAAAAATGTCTGGGGGAAGGGGTATGTGTTCCGGCCGGATGGCCAGCCGGAGTTTTGATTTGCGCCAAAACCTGAAGGATCGTTAAGCGGAATGCGCCCATTGTTTAAGAAAACTTAAGCGGTGGGCGCATTTTTTTGCCTAAATTTGACCGTTATTTGACAAACGAAGTGCAAAATCGACGTTCCAAAGCAGAGAAACGGCGGAGATGCTTAACAAATCTTAAAAGACAGGGGCAAAACTTTGTGTTAAATTATTATCGAACGAAGTCTGCGCAGGCACACGCTGCACAGACCGAAGAAGTATTGGAAGGTAAATGAAGAACACACGAAGAAAAGAAGAAAGGAACCCCGCAATGAACAAGATCTCGCGCAAAGGCTTTTTGAAGATCGCTGCCGCTGCTGCCATGTCCGGCGTCACGGCCGGTGCTCTGGCTGCCTGCAACTCTGCAAGCTCCTCCTCCACCGCCGCTTCTGCCGCATCCGGCACCTACATCCCCGGCACCTATGAGGGCACGGCAGAGGGCATCTCCTCGACCGTCAAGGTCACCATGACCTTCTCCGACAGCGCTGTCACCAATGTGGTCGTCGATACCTCCGGCGAGACCGCTTCCTATGGTGCCGCCGCAGCCGACCAGCTCAAGGAGCAGCTGCTCGCTGCCGGTTCTGCCGAGATCGACGGCGTGTCCGGTTCTACCGTGACCTCCGATGCCGTCATGAAGGCAGCCAAGAGCTGCTTTGCACAGGCCAAGGGCGAAGCCACCGTGTCCAGCGTTCAGCTGCCTACCGGCGACGAGACCGACTGGCTGGGCAAGGAGCCGGATATCGACGAGGCTGCCATCACCGAGACCGTGGATACCGACATCCTCATCGTCGGTGCCGGCAACGGCGGCATGTTTGCTGCTGCTTATGCAGCCGCCAACGGCCTGAACTTCCGCATCATCGAGCAGAATGCGGCCGTGCAGGATACCCGCCACTGGTACGGTGCCATTGATTCCGCTGCCGCCAAGGCTGCCGGTGCCCCTGCGACCGACAAGGCCAAGCTGCTGAGCGAGATCTCCCGCTATGCTTCCGGCAAGTGCGACCAGCGGGTCGTCAGGACCTGGATCAATGAGTCTGCTGCAATGCACGATTTCATGCGCAGCATTCTGGAAGACAAGTTCGGCTGGGAATGCGAGTTCACCTCCGGCGATGAGGCGGAATGGCCTGCCGAGAACGCCGAGCACAACACCGATTACCTCTACCCGGTGCAGGAGCACAACTACCGTGCCAGCGAGTCCGCTTCCGGCCTGCAGCGCAACGAGGCCCTGCAGCAGTACATCGAGGAACTGGGCTACGGTATCGACTTCAAGACCAGCCTCGCCAAAATTGAAAAGGATTCCTCCGGCCGCATCACCGGCATCATTGCCCAGAGCACCGAGGACGACCATTTCATCCGCTACAACGCCAATCAGGGCGTTCTGCTGGCCTGCGGCGGCTTCCCCGGCAACCCCTACATGATGGAGCAGCTGGACCCGCTGGGCACCTCCGTCACCACCGCCTGCTCCTACTCTCCGTCCGATAAGGGCTACGGCATCCGTGCCGCTGTCTGGGCCGGTGCAAATCTGGACAAGGAAGCTGCCCCCATGCTGTTCGACCGCGGCATCGTAGCTCCCGGCGTGGATGGAGGCTATGTTGACAGTGAGAATGCGTTTGGCGGCAAGGCGTTCCCCGGCAAGATCAAGCAGTACAACCCCGGCACGCAGCCGTTCCTGAAGGTCAACCGCAACGGTGAGCGCTTCGCCAACGAAAGCTGCCCCTACAACGACATCGTCTATGCCGCTGCCCACCAGCCGGGCCGTGTGTATGCCCAGATCTGCGACGCCAACATTCTGGAAGACGTCAAGCGCTTCCACACCATCGGCTGCTCCGCACAGACCCGCAACGCAGGCGAGGACTATATCAAGAAGCAGATGGAGAATGCAGAAACAGAAGGCTGCTTCTTCAAGGCCGACACCATCGAGGAGCTGGCCGACAAGCTGGGCTTCACCGGCGATGCCAAGGAGACCTTCCTCGCCACCGTCGAGCGCTACAATGCGCTGTACGATGCCCAGGAGGATACCGATTTCGGCAAGCCCGCATACCGCCTGAGCGCGATCCGCAAGGCTCCGTTCTATGGCTGCTGGCTGGGTGCCTCTCTGCTGACCACCGAGCAGGGCATTGCCATCAACGAGAAGGGTCAGGCTCTGGACAACGACAATAAGCCCATGCCCGGCCTGTACATCACCGGCGATATGTCCGGCAGCTTCTTTGCCAACAACTACCCCTGCCTGATGGCAGGCGTGGCCATGGGCCGCACCCTGACCTTTGCCATGAAGGCCGTCAAGCAGATGGCCGGTCTGGAGTAAGGCGGATCTCCCCGGAAATCAAATTCAAAAAAGCAGCGCCGCAGAAGGTTCGAAGCCCTCTGCGGCGCTGTTTTTTCCCTCTATACACAAATCAAAAAGCCGGTCTGCCTCAGCACACGGCGCGGGAAACCGGAACGACCGGCTCCACAAGAGCGGGGTGCATCCCCTCGCGGTAGTCCAGGTCGCCCTGATCCAGACCGCGCAGCAATACCTCGGCGGTTGCAATGTTGGTGGCGATGGGTACACTGTGCATGTCACACAGGCGGAGCAGGTTCTGCTCGATGAAGTTACCGCTGTCCGTCTTGAGCGGGTCGCGGAAGAACAGCACCAGATCGACTTCGTCGCAGGCGACGCGCGCCGTGATCTGCTGGATGCCGCCCAGCCGCCCGGAGAGATAGCAATGGACTGGCAGGCCAGTAGCCTGGTTCAGCATACGACCGGTGGTGCCGGTGGCGATGACCGTGTTGCGGGAAAGAATGCCGCTGTACGCGGTGCAGAACTGAAGCGCGAGTTCTTTGCGGGAATCATGTGCAAGGATTGCGATGGTCATAATTCACACTCTCCTTTGTCTCAATGTCTGGTTGCGGACGAACACTTTTTTGGATTGGATTCACTGAGCGTACAATTTCAAATTTGAAACATTCAACCCACAACATTTATTCCAAACTTTCCACTATAGTTGTACCGCGTCAAAATGGGCCTTGTCAAGAGAAAAATCGTCTTTTTCTACGATTTTCTACCCGGAAGTACGACTTTTGTTTTGTGGAGAACGGCGAAAACTTGGATGCAACCATCGACAAAGACGAAAGACACATTCGAACCATCGAACGAAACTGTTTTCGACGAAAAAACAGTCCATGGGAGAAAACAAATGTACAAATGGGAGTGCAAAACGCCTGAGAGGTTTATTTTCCTCACCGCACCTGCCCATCTCCATGGATGATGTACTTATAGCTGCACAGCTCCTGCAGCCCCATCGGGCCGCGGGCGTGGAGCTTCTGAGTGGAGATGCCCATCTCACAGCCCAGGCCGAACTCGCCGCCATCGGTGAAACGGGTGGAGCAGTTGACATAGACCGCCGCACTGTCCACGGCTGCTGTGAAGAGGGCGGCGTGGGCCTCGTTCCGGGTCAGGATGGCCTCGCTGTGGCCGGTGGAGTGCTCGGCAATGTGGCCGATGGCTTCTTCCACGCTGTCCACGACCTTGACGGCCAGAATGTAGTCGAGAAATTCGGTATCGAAATCCTTCGGCCCGGCGGGGGTGCCGTCAATGACAGCCGCCGCCCGCTCATCCAGCCGCAGTTCGACTGGGTGCAGGCCCCGCGCCACGCGGTCCGGGCCAAGACGCCGGGCCAGCTTGGGCAGAAACTCCGCCGCAATGGCGGAATGCACAAGGCAGACTTCCTCGGCGTTGCAGACGCTGGGGCGGCTGGCCTTGGCGTTTTCGATGATGTCCAGCGCCTGAGCCTGGTTGGCGGAGTCATCGACGAAGACGTGGCAGATGCCGGTGCCGGTCTGGATGCAGGGAACCTTGGCATTCTCCACACAGGCCCGGATGAGCCCGGCCCCGCCGCGCGGAATGAGCAGGTCCACAAAACCAACGGCCGTCATCAGCGCGTTGGCGGAGGCATGGGTGGTGTCCTCGATGAGGGAGACGGCGGCTTCCGGCAGACCGTTTTCCTTCAGGCCGCGGCGCAGAGCCTCCACGATGGCGTGGGCTGAACGCCAAGCCTCCCGGCCGCAGCGCAGGACGCAGACGTTGCCGCTCTTGATGGCGAGGGCGGCGGCATCGCTGGTCACATTGGGGCGGCTCTCGTAGATAATGGCGATGACGCCCATGGGCACGGCGGTCTTTTCGATGACCAGACCGTTGGGCCGCTCGATGCGCTTGAGCACAGCGCCCACCGGGTCGGGCAGATTGGCCACTTCCAGAATGCCCCGCGCCATGGCACCGATGCGCTCCGGCGTCAGGGCCAGACGGTCGAGCATCACGTCGGAGATGTGCCCTCTGGCGGCGGCCATGTCCTCGGCGTTGGCGGCCAGAATGGCCTGCATCTGGTCGGGGTGGCACAGCCAGTCTGCCATGGCCCAGAGCGCCTGTTTGCGGGTCTGTTCATCCGCCAGCGCCAGTGCAGACTTCGCGGCGCGTGCAGCTTCCAGAATTTCCTGTGTTGTCATGGCTCAGCCCTCCTTCCGGCCTGCAAAGCGGGTGCCCACCGGTCTGCCCTCGGCAATGTCGTACAGCAGCTCCGGGTGGGAGCCGTTGGCGATGACCATGTCTGCGCCAAGTTCCGTCACCAGTTGGGCGGCGCGGAGCTTGGTGGACATGCCGCCGGTCCCCAGCGATGAACCGACCCCGTCGGCCAGTGCCAGGATCTCCGGCGTGATGCGCTCCACCAGCGGGAGCAGCATTGCCTCCGGGTGGGTGTGGGGGTTGGCGGTGTACAGGCCGTCGATGTCGCTCAGCAGCACCAGCAGGTCGGCGTGGATGCAGCGGCAGACGATGGCGGCCAGAGTGTCGTTGTCGCCGATGGAAGTGATCTCATCGGTGGCCACGGTGTCGTTTTCGTTGATGATGGGCAGTGCACCCAGCTCCAGCAGGCGGTTCAGAGTGTTTTCCACGTTCTGCCGCCGGTCGGCATCCTCAACGTCCACACCGGTCAGCAGCACCTGGGCCACGTTGTGGTTGTAAGCCGTGAACAGCCGGTCGTAGGTGTACATCAGCTCGCACTGGCCCACGGCGGCGCAGGCCTGCTTGGTGGCCATATCTTTGGGGCGCTGGGGGAGCGAGAGCTTGCCCACGCCCATGCCGATGGCACCGGAGGAGACGAGGATGACCTCGTGCCCGGCATTCTTCAGGTCGCTGAGTACCTTGACCAGATCTTCGGTGTGGCGGATGTTCAGCCGCCCGGTGGAGTGCGCCAGCGTGGAAGTGCCGACTTTGACGACGATTCGCATATCCTTACCCCTTTCCCATCTCTTTTGTCCGATCGTAAGCGGCGAGGACGGCGTCCATCACGGCACCGCGGAACCCCTGCTCTTCCAATACACGGACGCCCTGAATGGTGCTGCCGCCGGGGCTGCACACGGCATCCTTCAGCTCGCCGGGGTGCTTGCCGCTCTCCAGAACGAGCTTGGCGCTGCCCAGCACCATCTGGGCGGCATATTCCTGCGCCTTGGCGCGGGGCAGGCCGCAGGCCACGCCGCCGTCGGCCAGTGCCTCGATGAACTGGTACACCCAGGCCGGGCCGCAGCCGGAAACGCAGCTGGCCGCGTCGATCAGGGTTTCCGGTACCGGGTCGAGCCGCCCGGCGGGGGCCATCAGCTTGCAGAATTCGGCCTCTTCTTCGGCGGTGACATGGCTGGAACAATACTGGATCATCCCTTCGCCCACGGAAGCCGGGGTGTTGGGCATGATGCGGATGACGGGGTAGTCCTCACCGGCCAGCTCCTGAATGCGGGAAATGGGCAGGCCCGCCGCCATGCTGCACAGGACGAACCGGCCCGGCCGCTCGGCCAGCGTGAATTTCAGCGGGGTCAGCAGGGCCTCCATCATCTGCGGCTTGACAGCGAGGAAGATGAGGTCGCACCGGCCTGCTACCTCGTCGTTGATCGTGGTATTGCAGCCCAGTTCGGCGGCCAGCTTCTCCGCCTTGGCAGCGGTGCGGTTGGCCAGATACACGTTCTGCGGGTCTGCTGCTTTGCACACCGCGCGGGCAATGGCCCCGCCCATGTTGCCGCAGCCTAAAAATCCAATGGTCTTGAGCATAACAAAAACCTTCTTTCTTGAATTCCACCCGGCCTGCCCCCGCATTGGGGCAGGGGAGATGCTGTTTCATCTCCGCCTCCATTGTAAGCAGACGGGGGCTGAAAATCAAGAGGGGAAGGGCCTGCTGAAAAAAGAATGTTTCAAAAAATGGGCTGGAATGGGAGCACAAACGGTACAAAATTTCGCAATACGGAGCCGTAGTAACAGAAAGTTTACCCTGAATTTGGAATTTTTGCTTGCAAATCGTCCTCGGAAAGAGGTATATTATAAAAGGAAGTGTTCTCACTTCTCCGGCTGGGAGGCCGGCCACCACAAACAGCAGTGCGCGCGGCGCGGCTGGGAAAGGATGGAGGTTGTGTCACAGACGACAAAGAGGGCTCTGGAAGCATCACTGAAAAAGCTGCTGCTCCAGAAACCCCTGAACAAGATCACGATCAACGATATCACGGAGGACTGCGGGGTCAACCGCATGACGTTCTACTACCACTTCAAGGATATCTACGATCTGGTGGACTGGATCATGGTCGAAGACGCCGCAAAGGCGCTGGAAAACAAGCCCACGTTCGATACCTGGACGGAGGCGTTTCTGGACCTCCTGCACCAGGTGCAGGAGAACAAGGTGCTGGTGATGAACGTCTACCGCTCGATCAGCCGGGAGCAGGTGGAACAGTACTTATATAAGCTGCTGGACCCCATGCTGCGGGAGTTCATGGAACGCGGGATGCAGGGGATCACCGTGCAGGATGACGATATACAGTTCATCGTGGATTTCTACAAGTATGCGCTGGTGGGCATGGCGCTGGAATGGATCCGCAAGGATATGAAGGAGGACCCCGTCCGGATGACGGAACGGCTGAATCTCCTGATCCGTGGCGATTTCCAGCGTGCGCTGAATCGGTTTCGCACCGACCGCAGCCCCTCGGAACTGGATGATTGATGAAAATTTAGACAGAAGAAGCATTGTGATGGGTTTTCCATCACGGTGCTTTTTCTGTTTATGGAACCTTTTTTGACAACATGGTACAGTACCATCAGCGCAAACTATAAGACGAAAGAAACCACAACAAACGGAGGGAATAACATGTATTATTCCAGTGGTAACTATGAAGCATTTGCGCGGCCGCGGAAACCAAAGGACGTAGACCGCAAGTCGGCCTACCTCGTCGGCACCGGGCTGGCTGCCCTCACGGCAGCCTGCTATCTGGTGCGGGATGGTCAGATGAAGGGCGAACATGTCCACCTCTTTGAAAAAGGGGCCATCCCCGGCGGCGCATGCGATGGTTATCAATACCCCGGCATCGGCTACGTGATGCGGGGCGGGCGCGAGATGGACGATCATTTCGAGGTCATGTGGGACCTGTTCCGCTCCATTCCGTCGATCGAGACCGAGGGCGTCAGTGTGCTGGATGAGTACTACTGGCTGAACAAAAAAGACCCGAACGTCTCACTCTGCCGTGCGACCGAACAACAGGGCCGGGATGCCCATACCGACGGCCGGTTCGGCCTGTCGGACAGGGGCTGCATGGAGATCCTGAAGCTCTTCTTCACCCCGGACGAGCAGCTGTACGACAAGCGGATCACCGACGTGTTCGACGCAGAAGTTCTCGGCTCGAATTTCTGGCTCTATTGGCGGACGATGTTCGCTTTTGAGAACTGGCACAGCGCATTGGAGATGAAGCTCTACCTCAAGCGCTACGTCCACCATGTGGGCGGACTGCCGGATCTCCGGGCGCTCCGGTTCACGAAGTACAACCAGTATGAGTCGATGATCCTGCCCATGATCCGCTATCTGGAGGGCTACGGGGTCCGGTTCCACTACAACACGAAGGTGACGAACATCGAGTTCGACTGTGCGGACGGCAAAAAGCAGGCCCGCACCATCTGCCTTCTGGTGGACGACCACGAGGAGCGGGTGGACCTGACCGAAAACGATCTGGTCTTCATCACCAACGGCGGCTGCGTCGAGAACAGCTCCATCGGGGCGCAGGACCAGCCCGCTGCGCTGGACACGGTGCTCCACCCAGGCAATGGCTGGGATCTGTGGAAGAAGATCGCCGTGCAGGACCCCGCCTTCGGCCACCCGGAGAAATTCTGCTCTGACCCGGAGCAGACCAACTGGATGAGCGCCACCGTGACCACGCTGGACGAGCGGATCGTACCCTACATCCAGAACATCTGCAAGCGGGACCCCTTCAGCGGCGGGGTCGTCACCGGCGGCATCGTGACCGTCCGGGACTCCAACTGGCTGCTGAGCTGGACCTTCAACCGCCAGCCGCAGTTCCGAAATCAGCCCAAAGGCCAGCTCGTGGGCTGGCTCTACGGCCTGTTCAGCGACACGCCCGGCAACTACGTGAAGAAGCCCATGCGGGACTGCACCGGCAAGGAGATCTGCATGGAGTGGCTGTATCACCTCGGTGTGCCGGAACCGGAGATCGAAGATCTGGCCGAGCACAGCGCCAACACGGTGCCCGTCATGATGCCGTACATCACGGCCTTCTTCATGCCCCGCGCAGCAGGCGACCGGCCCGCTGTGGTGCCGGAGGGCGCGGTGAACTTCGCGTTTCTGGGGCAGTTCGCAGAGACCCCGCGTGACACCATCTCCACCACCGAATACTCCATGCGCACCGGCATGGAGGCGGTGTATACCCTGCTGGATATCGACCGGGGCGTACCGGAGGTCTGGGGCAGCACCTACGACGTCCGCGACCTGCTGAACGCAGCCGTGCAGCTGCGGGATGGACGCCCGCTGAGCGACCTCAAGATGCGATGGATCGAGCGGTTCGCGCTCGGCAAAGTCATCGACAGGGTGCAGGAGACCGACCTCGGCCGTCTGCTGCAAGAATATAAGATCATCTGAACGCCGGGTCCTGATCCCGGCGGGGGAGGATGCTCCCCGCATCAGACAACGCATTGGAGGAAATTGGAATGAATACCACATTTGATTCTCTGACTCATAAGATGCAGCGCGCCGCACTGGGCAAGACGGCGGATATCGTGCTGTCCCACGTCAACAAGGACCGCGAAAAGGCCATGACCCAGCTGGTGGATGTCGCCAAGACCTTCTATGGCGATTCCTTCAGCGCGGAAACTTACAATCATGCCCGCCAGACCCTTTCAAACCCGGACAGCAAGTGGTCCAGGCTCATCAACTGCATGCTGGACCAGTTGGACCCCAATGTGGCCCGCACCACGGCCCTGAACCTGGGCTATGAGGCCTTCTTCCGTGGCACCAAGACCATCCGTGAGAACCGCGTCAAGTACCAGTGCAACATTCCCTGGCTGATTTTGTTCGACCCCACCTCCGCCTGCAACATGCACTGCGTGGGCTGCTGGGCCGGCGAGTACGGCAACAAGAACAACCTGAGCTTTGACGATATGGACAAGATCGTCTCTCAGGGCAAGGAGCTGGGCGTGTACCTCTACATGCTCACCGGCGGCGAGCCGCTGGTCCGCAAGGCCGACATCCTGAAGCTGGCCGAAAAGCACAACGATGTGCAGTTCGCCATCTACACAAACTCCACCCTGATCGACGATGCCTTCTGCAAGGAGGTCGTCCGTCTGGGCAACATCGCATTCATGCTGTCCATCGAGGGCACCCCGGAGACCAACGATGCCCGCCGCGGCAGCGGCCACTACGCCGCCGTCATGCACGCCATGGACCTGCTCAAGCAGTACGGCATCCTGTTCGGTACCTCCATCTGCTACACCAGCGCCAACATCGAGGCCGTCACCAGCGATGACTTCATGCGCTTCCTGTGCGACAAGGGCGCGCACTTCGGCTTCTATTTCCACTACATGCCCGTCGGCAACGAGGCAGCCCCCGAACTGATGCCCACCCCGGAGCAGCGCAAGTACATGATCGACCGCATCC
>OLRF01001555.1_pt1 | contig 23531 bp, 20 predicted proteins | sample 1672061 | NCBI WGS metagenome assembly OLRF01 (sample SAMEA3136641, study PRJEB25190) | human gut metagenome | reverse complement strand
ATGCAGTCCCGATCGATGAACTGACAGTATCTATTTTCAGAGCAACCCGACCAGAGAAAATGTTTTTGACATTACAGAAGCATGGACATAAAATAGAAGAAAAATATCCGGGAATTTATTATGTGACAGAACATTTACCGTTTCCAGCGCAGATTATTGTGACACAGGAATTAGAGCCGGGAGAGCATCGAAGTTTGCGGATTTTGTCAAACCATGCGAAAAAAGAAGATATAGAAGAATTCCTGAAGAACGTGGAAGAAATGAATACACCGCGTGACCGGCAGAATGTTGAGGCTGTGTTACAGGTAAGTGTCAAGGCAAATGATGAGTTGTATCGTGAAATAAGGAGGGATGCGAATATGTGTGATGCGTTGAGAGAACTGATGAAGGATGACCTGGAAGATGCCAGAAAAATGGGAGAGGCTAAAGGAAAAGCCGAAGGGAAGATTATGGGAGAAGCAAAAATCATCCTCAAAATGAATCACAGCGGAATGTCCCCAGAAAACATTGCATCCATCACAGGTAAGGAACTGGATGAAATCAATGCAATACTGGAAGGAAAAGTTCCAGTGCTATTATAAGTAGCATCTAAAAATAACATAAGGAAGCAAAAAGAAGTGATGAGGTATGAGAAAAAACAATACATCATCACTTTTTTGATAGGAAAATGCTGCATAATTTTGCGTTCAAAAAACAGACTGCACCATTTGTGTGCAGCTGCCATTGCCATATTCAGCTACCTGTTGTCAGGTGATGAATGCAAAGCTGTCATAAAGACGCTTGAAAGTTAATCTCCAGCGATTACTCCTTCCAATGGACAGTACCAGACGGCCGGCGTGTTCTGTCAGATGTCCCGCAAACTGCATAAGATTACTGATCACCGTACGTATTCTTCGGCGATGTATTTTCTTCCGGCCGGAAGCATCCTTCTTTTTCAACGATTCCTGCCCTATGATTCGAAGGATATTATATGCGATCATTGTCAGCTCCGGCACCAATTTGTTGCTCTCAAACTTTCCCGACGGGAGTCTTTCAACATCCATGTCCGTCCTGATTTCACTGTGATACTGCTCACTTTCTCCGTGGGCATGGTAAAGATCAATGACTGTTTCGTCTGGCAGGGAAGTGTTTGTCCAGTATGTGCCCAGTTCTATATCGGGTACGATAAAATACTGCCCATATCGGTCAATGGTTCTTTCCGTGATCTCAAGTATCCCTTATGCCTCAAGGCATTTCATTCCAAGAAATATGAGTACATTGTTCAGGGGTGAATATTCCGGTCTTGATGTCCATGCTGTCCGGTGATTAGGAAACCGATTGGCAATTATCCAGAATACAAGAAATTTCACCAATATAAAGCCGGCTAACGCCCCGCAAAGCGGCTATGGGCTTGACATTGGCTCGATTTCTTATGAATGGTAGTTAAGCCAATCAAAGGCGGTTTCCGTATCCGGAATGTAGGTTTCCACTACGCCGGAATCACGGTTTCCTGATGCAAGAATATTCAAGGGGATATGGGAACGTGCTATACTGCATAATTTCAGTTCCGAGATCATATCAAATGTCGAAATAGAACAGCGCGACACAAAATATGAGTATCATGCCAACTTTGCAGAAGCATTCAGGACATGCAGGGATTTTCTTCGAATCCATGATGGAGTTTCCACAATGGAGGGGGAAAGCCTGATTGCTCAAAACATCCCATAACGATGAAAAACTTCCATCTATGCAATGCCGTACCCGTCTGATGGCGCGTTGAGGACTTAAGTTTATCGACCAAGTGATCTGTTTGAATCCTGCTCGTCTTAAGTCAATGACATTGGTTCTGAACAGATACAATATTTTCCAAAAATAAATTAATAAAAAGGGGTTAAGTATCTTTCGCTTATGCCGATATAAAGTGTAAGTAAGCAAAGAATGCTACTTCGTGAAATCCGAAATGAAGCGTACGGTCAGAGTAGGAGTGTTCACAAATAAAACAAATTTACTTCAGCATGGATGCTGAAGCCCAATTCAAGGAGGAAAAATAATATGGTAGTACAGCACAATCTTACAGCGATGAACGCTAATCGTCAGTTAGGAATCACATCAGGAGCTCAGGCAAAATCTTCAGAGAAATTATCTTCCGGTTACAGAATCAACCGTGCAGGTGATGATGCTGCTGGTCTTAAAATTTCTGAGAAAATGAGAAGCCAGATCCGTGGTCTTGACAAAGCTTCTTCAAACGCACAGGATGGTATTTCTCTTATCCAGACAGCTGAAGGCGCTTTAGGTGAGGCACATTCTATCTTACAGCGTATGAATGAATTAGCAGTTCAGGGTGCTAATGATACCAATGAGAGCATTGACCGTGATGCTATCGATGAAGAGTTATCTGCTCTTACATCTGAGCTGGATCGTATCGCATCTACAACACAGTTCAACAAACAGAATTTATTAGATGGAAAATTTACATCTAAGAACTTACAGGTTGGAGCAAATTCTGACCAGAAGATTTCTATCTCTATCGGAGAGATGAACTCCAAAGCATTAGGATTACACAATATTACTGGAACAACGACACAGTCTCAGACTGGTAAGAAAGTTACAGGATTTACCTTTGGTAAATATTCAACAAAAGCAACAAATTCTAAAGATAACTTTTCAAAACAGGCAAATGATGCAAATGCAAGCTTAAAGGCAGCTATAGATGCAAGCAGGACAGCAGCAGCATATATGAAACAGATTGATTTTGGAACTGGTAGTGCATATTATCTGAACGCAACAGGCTCAAAATTCGCAGGTGCTAAATCTGCTATGAGTGCCGATACAACAGCATTAAAGACTACAGTTTCTGATGTATTTAAGACAAATTGGAAGACTAAAGCAGCTACTTATGCTAATACACAAAATGTAATAGCAGATAAGACGACAGTTGGACAGGCTACACAGCTCACAGATCCGAGTGTTAAGGATTATGCAAGTGCAAATGCTACAATTGATGCAGTACAGAAAGCTATTAATTCTGTATCTTCTCAGAGATCTGCTCTTGGTGCATTACAGAACAGATTAGAGCACACAGTGGCAAACTTAGATAACGTATCTGAGAATACATCCTCTGCTGAGTCTCGTATCAGAGATACAGATATGGCTGACGAGATGGTTGAGTACAGCAAGAACAATATTCTTGCTCAGGCTGGACAGTCCATGCTTGCACAGGCTAATCAGTCTACACAGGGTGTACTTTCTCTGTTACAGTAATCTGAAATATCATAAGATTACAATACGAATAAAAGAGTTGGCATTGCCAGCTCTTTTATTTTAGAGAAATTTGAGGTGTTGAGAGATGCAGGGAAAATGGGTAAACCTATATAATATACTAAAAAATATAGAAGAAGATTTTTTGGATTATCAAAATAGAAAAAATTTGTTGCCAATACGGGAACAGTTAAATAATATACAGGAATTTGCAGTTTGGTTTCTTCAGAAAAATCCGCTTGGAATGGACAAAGAGGCATTTATACAGGCGAAGAAAGAAATAATAGCTATTTTGCAAGATATTGTTTCAGCAATTGAGGAAAATGATTATGTTCTTATGCACGATGCAATTACATATGGAGTTATGGAATATTTAAAAGCATGCAACCCGGAACTGGTGGAGGCGGAGTAAATGACAATCTATGAGAAAAATATACACACATTAGCAAAATATTATCCGGGTATGGATCATAATATTGAAAAAGCCAGAAAAGAGCTAAAAGAAGAACTTGATTTAATAGAAGAACTGTCAGCAGATGGCGAACCTATTTTGAAAATAAAAAAAGATGGACATTATTTGTATCTGGCAGGTAAGAGGTGTGCGAGAAAACCACCTGAAGAATGGATGCAAGAACAGGGAGAGTTATGCGAAAACTACACCTTTATAATTATGGGAATGGGAAACATTGGTTATTTAAGAGAATTAATTGAGTGCGTTGATGTAAGACTTAATATTATAATATATGAACCATCAGCTCAAATCTTTTTAAAAGCTTTGGAATGGCTGGATTTGGAAAAAGGGATGGATAAGCATCTTATTATATTTTGGGTAGAAAATATCGGAATGATGACACTGGATAAGATGAATGATGTACTTAAAAGTGTAATGACATTAGAACATTTAAAGCATGTGCAATTATTTATAGAGCCAAATTATGATATTTTGTTTGCAGATAAATGTGAACAACTGATAAAGAAGTGTAATGATACAGCACTGGATAGCAGGATGGCGTATAATACTGCCAAATTATTTGCCAATATAGATTCTATAAATACAATGAAAAATGCAAAATATTTGTGTGATGCTTATAAAACAATTCAGTTATATGAGACGATACCTTTTGACGTCACAGGAATTGTTGTGGCTGCAGGACCATCCTTAAATAAAAATATAAAGGAACTGAAAAAAGCAAAGGGAAAAGCGCTGATTATCGCAGTTGATACGGCAATAAAGCCATTACTTAATGCCGGGATTGTGCCAGATATGTTTTTTATAGTGGATGCTTTAAAACCAGTAGAGTTAGTAGAAATTGAGGGTGCAGATACAATACCATTGGTTACATCGTTGAATGCCGCTCCGAAGGTATTAGATTATCACAAGGGAAAGAAGTTCTTTTATGATGAGTATTATAGATTTGCAGAAAAAATTATAAGTAAAAGTGGATTGCGCTGGGGAGATGTGGCAACAGGAGGTTCGGTTGCCACAAATGCTTTTTCGTTACTATATAAAATAGGATTAAAAACGATTATTCTTGTAGGGCAGGATTTGGCGTTAACTGGAAATAAAAGTCATGCGGATGGCACTTTTCAAGAAAAGATGCCAGAAATAGAAACGACAGATTGCCAATGGGTTGAGGGAAACTATGAAGAAAAAGTACCTACCCGAACAGATTTATATTCTTTCTTAAACTGGTATGTTGAAACGATACGGGAGTTTAAAGAACATGTAAAAGATTTTCGTGTTATCAATGCAACAGAAGGAGGAGCCAAGATTGATGGAACAGAGGTAATGACATTAAAAGAAGCAATTGCTCAAACTTGTACAAAAGAGGTTGATATAGCGGCATGTTTAGACACTCTTTCTCCGATGTTGAAAGAAGAGGATCGAGTATGGGCAATCGATTATCTGACAAGTATTCCGGAGCAATTTGAATCTTTAAAAAAGAAAACTGAAAAATTACATAAAAGCTATTGCTCACTGGAACGTCTTTGCAAAAAACAAAAGATGGATTCAAAACAATATTTAACTCTGTTAAAAACAATAAAAAAACAGATAAAAACCATTGAAAATGATGATATGTATCAACTTGTGACCATGACAATGCCCTCTGCACTTAAAATTATGAGAGATGAGGAATTTGAACATCTTAATACATTACAGGAAGAGGGAAAAGAAATTGCAAGAAAAGGCAAATTATACACAAATTTAGTGACCGAAGGTGCAGGTTTGCTCAAAACTGAATCAGAACAAATTTTTTCCGGTCTCAAAGAAAAAGCTAATTAATAATATTATAAATTTTTTGAAAGATGGTATCAAAACTATGATTTTTTAGTACTTTTTGATAACCGGATTCAGCAATGGCGAGTCGCTCTTCTTCATGAATTAAATAATAATCAATTTTCTGTAACAAGTCTTTTTTACTTTCGAAGAAGACAAAATCTTCTCCGGCATGAAAATGCTTCAGAAAATCGGATTGAAAGTTTGTGAGTAGAAAACCACCACAGGACATAATTTCCATACAACGAAGCGGAATACCACTTCTGATACTTCGAAGAGTGATATTTAGGTTTATTTTACTATTATGAAAAATGTAAGGGGTTTCCGTAAGATAATTGGCACATCCCATATTGATGGCATGAGGAATTACATAGTTTTCATTAGGAGTAAAAATTTTTAGAGGAAAATGGGTAGCTATCTCAGTAAGTGTATGGATTCGTTCTATAGAAGTTAACTTGCGACAAAGGTAATAGTCGGAAAAAATAAAACTGAGAGGTTCAACGCCATCTGGATTTTTCTGATAATGTATGGAATTTTGCAATTCTGTGATAATTGGTGCAGTAAGGCATTCTTCTAAAAAACTGTAGCCATACACATGCGACTGTGCCTGCATAAGAGCATCTAAATACCCTTTAGCATAGTTAGAAATATTATGCAATGAATCATAGAGATTATGTGATTCATTATATAAGGATCCTACAAAGGAGACTTCAGCAGAGAGTTTAGAAGAATTATAAGGCTCTCGCAGGAGTGCATGGATTCGCTCAGCATTAACAGGGAGAGGCATATAATAAAATGTAGAGATTCCCTCATTTTGGAATTGCTCCACAAGATAACTGTCAAATAAAAAAATATAATTTGTTGGGTATGTAACCGTATAGGAATAGAGTTTTACCTGTGGACTATCATAGACAAAAGATACATATTTGGTGTTATATCTATGGCATGCTGTAGCCAGTAATGGAAAAAAATTATAAGAAAAACAGAAATCAAAATGTTGTTTTTCTAATATGGGGTATATAGATTCCATGAACGAAGAACTGTTTCTAAGATTATACTCAGGATGTGAAAATAAGGTAACGCAATCACCACTCTTATAAAAAAAATCTAATAAATCTGTGCGACCAAAGCATGACCAGTCAAGAAATAAAATATTCATATGATAAAATCCTTTCTATATATAGATTTTATTATAGCAGAGATGAAAATTTTTTCTACTATTTATGAAAGAATTTACAAAACGAGGAGAAATAAAAATGAATGGTAAAATAGAGCAATTAATTATGAATGGTAAATATCAGGAAGCATGGATTGCTATAGCAGAATATGAAAAAGAATATCCGTTTGATGCGGATATGGATACGTATAGAGTTCTATGTTTAAATAATGCAGGAGAACATCAGATGGCTTTGCAATATGCGTATAGAGCAGTTCAAAACCAGCCATATGTTGCCGATGCACATTGCAATTGCGGCTATGCATTTGAACTGTGCGAGAATTACTTTCAAGCCTATGAACAATATGCGGTTGCAAAAGAATTGGCATTAGGTGGAAATCCTATTGGTGTACCAATTGAAAAAATAGAAGAATCTATGCAGCAGATATTAAACATAATTATGAATCGGGCACAATTAGGAGAAACAGATGATATAGAAACAGATAAAAGATGGATAAATTATATTGCTAATATGGATAGGATTAACTGGGGCATTAGAAAACCGGTATTTCATGATGGCACAAATATGATTGCCCAAAAATACAATGATTATCCTGGTCTGCCTGAAATATTTGCAGGAATTACTGGAATGCAGAGCGCATATCATATGATTTGTAATAAATTATATGTGAATACGATAATGGAAGAGACTGATTTGCAACGAACATATGCAATGGGAAGCAATATAGAAATTGAATCAGATACAGAATGTTTTGTTCCGTTAATTATGGATGGACCGGGACGATTATGCGTGCAGACAGAAAAAAAACAGGCAGAAATAGAATATAATTCTCCGTTACAGTATATTAATTATCGAGTTCCAAAAGGAAAAGTATTGATTTCTTCTGAAGATAGAGAGTTCCGGCTTGGCGAAGTGGTTCCAATTATTCATGATAGAAAAAGAAAACCTTTGATTTTGAATATTTTTGTTGATGGATTATCGCAAACTGTTTTAGAAAATCATATGGAAATGTTAATGCCAAATACATATCGTTTTTTTAGGGAAGGAATGATATGTACAAATGCACATACAGCTGGAGACTGGACATTTCCGTCTATTGCTTCCATTGTAACTGGACAGACGATGGCAAATCATAAGATGCTTCATTCAAAGTTATTGAGAAAAATAGATGCTGAGACACCAATTCTTTTTGAATATTTTAAAAACGCTGGTTATAATACCACAAAAATAGGGGGAAATTGGAGAATTGCGCCAAATTATGGGTATGCAAGAGGAATGAATCGTGTGCATTACCAGCATATGTATGAAGGATTTCCGATAGAGAAGGTAGTCTCAGAAGTTGAAGAGCAAATTCATACAATGCGAGAGACAGATCAGTTTATATGGATGGAAATCGGAGAATTACATTCAATAGCAGATGAATATAATGTTGCACCTCTTCAGGGGCAATTTATGATATGGGAAAATGATAACACAAAGGGAAAAATCAACTCTGTTAAGCAGGAATACGATGAGACAAAAAGAAAGTATTATTTAAAACAGATTGAATATGTGGATCGAAAATTAGCTGGATTATATCAATATATTGAAAATAATTTTGAAGAAAATGAAATTGTAATCACTTTATTTGCAGATCATGGGCAGGGTTATTTAGTTCGCCCGGAAGAGGAATTTTTGTGCGATGAAAGAACAAAGATTGCATTTATGACCAAAGGCGGCGGGGTAAGTGGAAAAACAGAGGAATTAATCTCAGCATGTGATTATACACCAATTATATGTAAACTGGCAGGAATAGAATATAATTACGAGAATACAGATGCCTCACTGCCTGTAGTGTATGGGGGTGAAAAAGAAAGAGAGTTTACTGTAACAGAAAGCATACATGTAGGAGATCCGTATCAGATCTTGCTTAATGGAAGAGATTTTACTTTTTATCTGAAGGGAATAGAAAAAGTCACATCAGAATGTAGAGTCCCACTCGATACATATGAAGTGAAATTATCAGATAAAAATGGCAATATACTTCATGATAAAGACAAAATAAATTATTACACCAAATGGTGTTTAGATCATATAGGTTCGTGCAGAATATATAATAATTAACATGAGGAGCAATGCGTAATGGGAAAAGGTACATTATATTGGATCACAGGCTTATCTGGAGCTGGAAAAACAACAATTGGAAATGCGCTATATTATGAACTAAAGAAAAAGCAGGATAACCTCATTATTTTAGATGGAGATATTTTAAAAAAATTAGTCGGTAATTCGTTGGGATATTCACAGAGCGATCGTAAGAAACGTGCTTATTATTATTCTAATCTGTGCAAAACATTAACCGATCAAGGCATATCAGTTGTTATCTGTACAATCGCCATGTATGATGAAGTCAGAGATTGGAATAGAGCCAATATAGAGAAATATGTTGAAATTTTTTTGAATGTTAACAAAGATATATTGATGAAACGGGATCGCAAAGGATTATATTCTGGACAATCGGCAGGAAAAATAGAGAATGTTGCAGGAATGGATCAGGATGTGGAATTTCCAAAAAATCCGGACATTATTATTGAAAATGATGGAACTATTACAATTTCAGATTGTGTGAATAAAATCATGGAATATAAAGTGAATGTGAAGGACACATTTGATAGGGATGTAAATTATTGGAATCAATATTATCTAAGGAAAGAAAAAGAGATACAGGAACCAAGCGATTTTGCAAAATTTGTTTTGCCATATATGGAAACACACAAAAAAATTATGGATATTGGTTGCGGAAATGGTAGAGACAGTATCTATTTTTCACAAAATGGATTAGAAGTTACAGGGGTAGATGCATCAGAAGAGGCTATATCTCATCTAAATCAATACAATAGGAAAAACAGTATGTTCGTATGTGATGATTTTGTAACATGTAAAGCATTATATCAGGTTCAGTATGATTATTTCTATAGTAGATGGACAATTCATGCAGTATCTGAAAAACAGGAATGGGAACTATTAAAAAATGTATCATCGGCAATTAAGAAAAAAGGATTATTTTTTATTGAAGTCAGAAGTATTAAAGATGATTTGTTTGGAAAAGGGACAAAAATTGCAAAAAATACGTATTCATATAATGACCATTTCAGACGTTTTATTGTAAAGAAGGAACTAGAGGAAAAGTTGGAGAAACTAGAGTTCGAAATAATTTATGAAAAAGAAGATAAAGGTCTTTCGAAGACGACAGTATCCGATCCAGTTTTAATTCGAATAATTGCAAGAAAAAGATGATGAAGACACAGATTTTTGTTATGACTCACAAAAAATTTAATCCTCCTAATAATCCGATATATATACCGCTTCAAGTAGGAGCTGCTTTGAATCCTGATTTGGGATATATGAGAGATGATGTTGGAGATTCTATATCAGCGTTGAATCCCTATTATGGAGAACTCACAGGAATGTATTGGTTATGGAAAAACTATCATGATGCAGATTTGATAGGAGTATGCCATTATAGGCGTTTCTTTTTTAATGAAAGAGGGACACTTATGACGCAGGAAGAATATGAAACGGCATTGCAGGATGCAGATGTAATGGTTTCAAATTGCATACATGCACCAACATCTTATTTGGAATATTTTGGAAACTCTCATAATGTTAAGGATATGCTTCTTGCAGGAGATATAATCAAGATACTTTTTCCTGAGGACACACAGGCATTTGAAGAAGTAATGCATCAAGATAAGTATTATTTTGGAAATTTATGTGTTATGAGAAAGAGTTTGTTTGATGCATACTGTGATTGGCTTTTTACAATTTTTTTTGAAATGGAAAAATATATAGATGTAAGCAGTTATGATGATTATCATAAAAGGATATTCGGGTTTCTATCAGAGGAACTCTTAATGGTTTACATAACATCTAAGAAATTAAAAATCAAAGAAGGACATGTTGGCATTACAGCAGAGAAAGCGGAAACGGTTGAATTTAAGCTTGCAATGGTACAATTAGTCAGAACCGGACAATTTACGGAAGCAAGAAAGCTGTTTTATGATTTTCTAAAATTAAGACCTGATGTACAATTAGAATTGTCGGATATAAAAAATGAAATACCGGATATTGAGCTAATTCTTTTTATTTTAGAAAAGGAAAAAGAAGAGGGAATTAATGGAATGTACAAAGTGTCACACGAACTGCCAGAACTGATTATACATTTCAGAAAAACAAAAACAATATTAACAAATTACAAAAAGGAAGGAAGTCTAAATGATTTGGCAAAACAATATTTGACTTGCAATTATGTATCGGATGTTATGAAAAATATAATTTTACTGAATATGGATTAATGTAGAGCAGAAGAAAAATGAGTAATAAAGATAAAATAATAACAGAGCTTTTAGAAAAAACACAACAAATGCAGGAACATATGGAATGGCAGGAAAAAACCATTCAGATTCTGTTAAAGTCAAATAAACAAATAATAGATTGGGTTGATGATATTGTCAAAGATCAAGAGCATTTTAGGGAAAACTATTTTTTTGAGATTTCTGACCCGAGGTTGAAGGAAGAAGTAACAGAATATTGGTATCCGGATATTGCATCAGTAGAAGAAACCTTGGATGAAATTGTTAATCATGGAAAGTCTATTGCAAGATTTGGAGATGGTGAATTTGCCACAATTTATGGGCGGGTACGTCACAAGTTCCAAACGGAACAGGATGACAGGCTTGCTGCACGGCTGTTGGACGTTCTTGCATCGGAAGATGACAGATTAATGGTTGCAATTGCAGATAATTATGGTAATCTGGAACGCTATAGTGAACAGGCAAAAAGAGAGATTCGTTTTTATTTGACAAGGCAGGTCAGAAAAGAGCATTTACAGATATTGAAAAGAGATAGAAAATATTATAATGCATATGTTACAAGACCATATGTTATGTATAATGATTTAAAAACGGATCGCTCACAAAACAGATTTGAAAATTTAAAAAAAATCTGGGCAGATAGAACATGTGTATTTATAGAGGGAAAATATACAGCACTTGGAGTAGGAAATGATTTGTTTTCAGGGGCAGAGTCTATACAGAGAATCATTGGTCCGGCAGAAAATGCTTTTCACGCATACGACAAAATATTAGAATGCTGCAAGGATCAAGCGAAAGATAAATTATTTTTACTGGCACTTGGTCCAACAGCTACAGTATTAGCATATGATTTGTGTAAGATGGGATATCAGGCGGTAGATATTGGTCATATAGATTTGGAATATGAGTGGTTTTTAAAAGGACAGGGATGCCGGACTGAAATTGTTGGTAAATATAATAATGAACTGGCAGGGGGAGACAAGCCAGTAGAAATTCAGGATAAACAATATCAGTCACAAATTATAGCAGATTTTTCATAAAAGGATAGGCACTTTATATGAATATTTTATTTTATCGGTACAACAGTATATGCGAACCGGATATGATTGAGGTATTAGGAAGATATTCAAATAGCATCGACGAAATAACAATTGAAATGGATGATAAAAACATTTCATCTAAGGAATGCCTTTGTGCATTAAGTAGTGCGTTACAACAAAAAAAATATGATTTTGTTTTTAGTATAAATTTCTTTCCTGTCATTTCGGAGGTTTGTAATATATTTAAAATACGGTATGTTTGTTGGATTGTTGATAGTCCGGTTATGGAATTATATTCCCACTCGATTCGAAACTCATGTAATAGAATCTTTCTTTTTGACTATGCATTATATGAGGAGTTTTATCAGGAAAATCCAGCATGTATTTACTATTTGCCTTTAGGATCAAATTATCACCGGATAGATAACCTTATAGGTACAATTACGAAAGAAGACAAAACTAGATTTTCAGCAGATATTTCTTTTGTGGGCTCACTTTATACGGAGAAATGTCCATACAATCATTTGAAAGAAGACGGCTCTTATTTAAAGGGATATTTGGATGGATTGATTGAGGCACAGTTAAAAGTATATGGATATAATTTTCTGGAGGAATGTCTGACAGATCAGATTGTCGCTGACTTTAAGAATAAGATACCATTTTATCAGTTCCCGGAGAAGTCAAATCATAATGATAAGGCAGCAATGGCACATTTGTATCTTGGAAATAAAGTGACGGAACAGGAGCGGCTGCGTTTGCTTGGTTTAGTCTCAACGTATTTTAAACTTGATTTGTATACAGGGAGTGATACAACATCATTACCTAATGTAAATGCGAGAGGATTGGCAAAATCAATGACGGAAATGCCAAAAATCTTCCATCTATCAAAAATTAATTTGAATTTTACATCAAAACCTATTAGAAGTGGGTTGCCATTGCGTATATGGGATATTATGAGTGCAGGTGGTTTTGTATTAACTAATTTTCAGACAGAAATCCCGGAATATTTTGAAATCGGAAAAGAGATAGAAACATTTTCAAGTCAAGAAGAACTATTGGATAAGATCACATATTACCTTGAACATGAGGAAGAGCGAAAACACATTGCATCTAATGGTTATGAACGAGCCAAGAGGGAGTATTCATTAGATACAAGAATTGGGCAAATGTTGAATATGATATAGGAAAATATAAGGGAGAGTTGAATGACCACAACAATAATCGCTGAAGCTGGTGTAAACCACAACGGCAGTTTAGAACTTGCAAAACAAATGATTGAGGAAGCAGCAAGAGCTGGTGCAGACTATATCAAATTTCAGACATTCAAACCGGAAAAACTGGTTTCTAAATATGCACAGAAAGCAGATTACCAGAAGAAAACAACGGGCAATAATGAATCGCAGTTACAGATGTTGGAGAAACTGGCATTGTCATATGATGATTTTGTGGAATTGAAAAAGTATTGTGAGCAGATTGGAATCGGTTTTCTGTCCACACCGTTTGACGAGGACAGTATCCGTTTCCTTGATAGTCTGGACATGGATTTCTGGAAGATACCTTCCGGTGAGATCACAAATTATCCATATCTGGTTCAGATTGCGCAGACAGGCAGGGATATCGTGCTTTCTACCGGAATGTGTGAAATGGATGAGATAGCGGATGCAATGAAAGTATTGGAAGAGAATGGAGCAGGGAATATTTCGCTGCTCCATTGTAATACAGAATACCCGACACCATATGAGGATGTAAATCTGCTGGCAATGAAGCAGATGCGTGCAGCCTTTAAAAAGCAGGTGGGATATTCGGATCATACGGTCGGAATTGAAGTGCCGATCGCAGCGGTGGCATTAGGTGCTGAGATTATTGAAAAGCATTTTACATTAGATAAGAATATGGAAGGACCTGATCACAAAGCAAGCCTTGAACCATTAGAATTATCTCAGATGATATGCTCTATCCGCCATATTGAAAAAAGTCTGGGGAATGGTAATAAGAAAAGAACTGCTTCGGAACAGCATAATATAGCAGCAGCGAGGAAGAGCATTGTTGCCAAATGTGCGATTTCTAAGGGAGATATTTTTACAGAGGCAAATCTTACGGTTAAAAGACCGGGAAATGGGATAAGTCCGATGAGGTGGAAAGAACTGATTGGAACAAGGGCAGAGAGGGATTATCTGGAAGATGAACTTATATGATAAACTCCGGAAAAAGCGTAAATGTTGCATTATATTTCGCTATGAGTATGACAATTTTGTTGCATGAAATTATAAAATATGTTATTAATAACAATATAGAGGCCGAAATAAAGTAAATATGTCATGAATGACATATTGATGAATAAATCTGCTGAAATATGTCATTCCTAACAAGTCTGGAGGGTGTTGTTATGAATAACGAAGATATGAAATCTATATTTGACCAGATAAATAATTTAAAAAAACCTGTTACAGAATCCAAAGAAACAAATGCTGAGTATGAAAAGGATGCTTTTCGAGAAGTTTTAAATGGAATATCAGAGGAAATTCAAAGAGTATTGGATGAAAATGATTTCACACAGGAAGATTTATGTCGGATAACAAATATGTCACAGTCCAATATTAGTAAAATACAAAACGGAAAGGTTGTTCCAAGGATAGAAACACTACAAAAGATTGCGAATGCTACACACACAAGACTTGTAATAAGTTTTGAAAGCATGGAAGGAGAGGATTAAAAATGGCAAATATAACGTCCATTGAGATTAATCAATTCAGGGGAATTAAGCAATTAACAGTTTCTGATTTTTCAAATATCAATCTTATTGTAGGCGATAATAATAGTGGAAAAACAACATTTTTGGAAGCAATTCAGTTATTGTTTGCGAAAGCTCAACTCAGCTCTGTTAAAAATATAATAAGGCAGAGAACAGTGCTTAATATTCATGATAATAGTTTTTATACTTCTTTTATTAAAATGTTCAATGTGGAGCAAAATGAGGATTTGCTAGATCTCGATATTTATGGAGAAAGTAATAACGGTCCGATTGAATTTGAAATGACTGGACGTGAGAAAACCATTTCTGGAGAAGAAGCACTTCAAATTTCAACAATGTCTTCACGTCAAAAAACGTATTACAGAAAATCAACAACTTTTATCCCCGAAACGGTTAAACTGTTTACAGGTAGTATTATTAGTCAAAATGGTAAAAAAACAATAGAGAAAAATGTTCGTTTTACATCTTTAGACAATACAATGGTAGGTTCTGTAACTAAGAGGGAAGTTCAATATATATCTTCTTTTGGTCATTTGAGATATGACTTATTACAGAATATCGTAGATAATCCGGAATATAAGAAATTAGCTATCAGCATTCTGAAGAAGTTTGATGAATCTATAGTGGATATTTGTTATACCAAGGCGGATGATGAATCCTTTGTGGAATCCATTATAACAGAAAATGGCGTAAACATGCCGTTCTCCGTTTATGGTGACGGAATTAAGAAAATATTATATATTTTGAATAAACTATTTGATGCAACAGATTCAATTTTGTTGATAGACGAAATTGAGACAGGTTTGCACAAGAAATATTATGATAAATTATTTCCGGTAGTATTTGAGCTGGCTAAAAAACTGAATGTACAATTATTTATTGCGACACATAGTATGGAAGCAATTGATGCAATACTGGAGTATGGTAAATATGAAAATGATACCAACAGTAAGGATCCGATTAAAGTTATTACGTTAAAGAAAATCGACTCAAACGATGGCAAGGGAAGTAATGTAGCTGCTCGAAATGTTACGGGTAAGTATGTGTATGAAAACCGCAAGGCATTTGAATTTGAGGTGCGCTTATGATGACGGAATTAATGCTTGTTGAAGGTGTATCGGATGTACAGTTGATTAGCTATTATTTACAAAATGTGTATGGCTGGAAACATGAAAAGAATAATCATCTTGGAATACATTCACTGGATGAACATGATCACATAGAAAGTCTTTCAAAAGAAGGAAGACAACTTGTTTTGTGCGGTGTGGGAGGAAATGGAAGATTTGCACATTTCGTAGCAAGGCACCGCATCAATAGTATGATAATTGAACATGAGATATCCTCAATAATGGTTGTGACAGACCGGGATGAGGATTCAATTTCCAAAATTGGAAGAACGATAAACAGTTTGTTTGAGAACGTATCATACAGAGCAGGAGAGTGGAAATGTAACGTTGTTGAAGATTCGTTTGGACAACAAAAGCAGGTAGATACATATCTTTTAATTGTTCCGGCGGATAAAAAGGGAGCATTAGAAAATGTAATAATAGATGCATTGAAAGATATTCCGGAAGAAAAAGAGTTGTTAGACGAAGTGATTCAGTTTGTTGATTCATTAAAAGCAAGGTTAGTGCCTGAATTAAATCAAATTAATAAAGCCAATAAGGCTGCAGTTGGAACTTTTTTTAGTGTTCGAAATCCGAAAGATGCAATGAGATCTTTTGGAACTTTTATTTCTAAAATAGACTGGTCAAAATCAGAATCTTTAAAAAATTTATTTTTGCCATTCATGTATTTAGGAGAGGAGAAAGAATAGCATTTTATATTTTATACTGAAAGCATAGCAAAAGATGTAAGGAGAACCATATGAAACGAATTGGGATAATGACAGGAACAAGAGCAGAATATGGATTGTTAAAGTCTTTGATGCAGGAGATTAATAAAGATAATGATTTGGAATTATACTTGATTGTGTCAGGGATGCATCTGTCACCAGAGTTTGGAATGACTTATCAGGAAATCGAGGAAGACGGTTTTGAAATAAATGCAAAAGTAGAGATGCTGTTAAGTTCCGATAGCCCGGCAGGAATTAGTAAATCGATTGGTTTGGGTGTAATTGGATTTGCAGATGAATTTCAAAGAGCAGATTTGGATATGCTGATTTTGCTTGGAGACAGATATGAAGCACTGTCAGCGGCAATCTGTGCAATGGTCATGAGAATACCGATTGCACATCTTCATGGAGGAGAGTTGACAGAGGGCGCCATTGATGAAGGAATACGTCATTCCATTACAAAAATGAGTTATTTGCATTTTACAAGTACAGAACAATATCGGAACAGAGTGATCCAATTAGGCGAAAATCCGGAAAGAGTATTCTATGTGGGAGCACTTGGAGTAGAAAATATAAAAAAGATTAACTTGATGACAAAAGAAGAACTGGAGAGATCAATTCATTTTGAAATTGATGAAAATACAGTGGTTGTGACTTATCATCCGGTAACATTGGAAAATAATACGGTTGAGGAACAGTTCTTAAATCTCTTAAAGGTATTGGACAGAAATCCTAAGATAAGAATGATATTTACAAAAGCAAATGCGGATACAAATGGCAGAATTGTCAATGAGTTGATAGATAAATATGCAGCTCAAAATAGTGAAAGAGCCTGTGCGTTTGTGTCATTGGGACAGAAAAGATATTTAAGTGCATTAAAGTATTGCAGAATAGTTATAGGTAATTCTTCGAGTGGAATTATTGAGGCACCTTCCTTTGGCAAACCGATTATTAATATAGGAGACCGGCAAAAAGGAAGAATATGTGCAGATAGTGTGATTAATTGTGGATATACACAGCAGGAAATTCAGCAGGCTATGGAAACTGCACTGACAGAGGAGTTTGAAAATAAAGCCAGAAACTGTAGAAATCCATATGAAAAAGAAAATACAGCAGCAAATATTATAAGTGTTATAAAGGATTATTTGTTGAATGATAAAATTAATTTGAAAAAGAGATTTTACGATTTGGAGTAGTATGAGAAACATAGCGATTATACCGGCCCGAAGTGGCTCAAAGGGATTGAAAGACAAAAATATTAAGGAATTAAACGGAAAACCATTAATGGCATATACAATTGAGGCTGCATTAGAATCAGGGATATTTGATTGTGTGCATGTTTCAACAGACAGTGAGAAATATGCTGAAATAGGAAGACAGTTTGGTGCGGATGTCCCTTTTTTGAGGGATTCCGAACTGGCCGGAGACAGGAGCAGTACCTGGGATGCGTTACGTTATGTGGTGCAGGAGTACCGGAAAAGAGGAAAAGAATTTGAACTGGTAACTCTGCTACAGCCAACTTCTCCGATGAGAAACGCCCGGAATATCAGGGAAGCATATGAGGTATTTGAACAGAAATCTGCGGATGCGGTCATTAGTATTTGCGAATTAGAACATTCCATTCAGATATGTAATAAATTAGGCGAAAATGGTTCAATGTGTAATTTTATTGACAGCAATAAAGTTGGAGCCAGACAACTGTCAGATACTTATTATCGACTGAATGGAGCAATCTACATTCAGAAAACAGAGCTGCTGATGAATAAGCAGAATTTTTATAACGAAAACTCGTATGCCTATATTATGGATCAAAGACATTCTGTTGATATTGACAATGAACTTGATTTTTTATTTGTAGAGGCGTTAATGACAAGTAAAAAAGATTAATTTTTGTAGTAAATCATCCGATATACATAGTGCAGCCTATCATGGAGCGATAGGGAAAAGAACATGGAGGTTCATCTATGAAAACGGAACAGTTAATGACATTTCTGATTTCCCCGGAACAGACGGTCGTAGAGGCAATGCAGAAGATTGATGCGAATGCAAAGGGGATTCTTTTTATTACCAATACAGATAGAAAATTAATAGGGGCGATCACCGATGGAGATATCCGTCGCTGGCTGATTAAGACAGGAAATCTGCAGGAACAGATAAGCCGTCTTATGAATCGCAATCCTAAGTCGGTGTATCGAAGGGAAGTGGCGTCTGCGCAGGATGTGATGAGACGATATTCGATCACGGCATTGCCTGTGCTCAATTCAAAGGGAATCGTGATTGACATTCTTTTTGAACAGGAGCAGAAAACCGAGGTGAGGGAAGGAAGTCTCTCTTTAGATAAAGTGCCGGTAGTCATTATGGCAGGAGGAAAAGGAACCAGATTATATCCTTATACCAAGATTTTGCCCAAACCGCTGATCCCGATTGGGGATATTCCGATTATGGAACGGATTATTGATAAATTCAGGGATGTTGGCGTGACGGATTTTTATGCGACTGTGAATTACCGCAAGAATATGATCAAATCATATTTCACTGATACGGCAAAAGATTATGAAATACAGTATGTAGAAGAAAATCAGCCATTAGGAACAGCAGGAAGCCTGCGGCTGATAGAGGAGGATTTTGAACAGCCTTTTATCGTGACGAATTGTGATATACTGATCCACGCAGATTACGAAGATGTCTACCGGTATCACAGGGAAAGCGGCAATGAACTGACAATCGTTTCTGCACTAAAGAATATTGTAGTACCCTATGGTGTTATCCATTCGAGCGAGAATGGTGCAGTGCAGTCCATGGAGGAAAAACCCAAATTATCATATTTTGTCAATACGGGTATGTACATATTGAATCCGGAATTGAAAAAAGAAATTCCGGAGGACACATTTTATCATATGACAGATCTTACGGATAAATTACTGAAAGAAAACCGCAAGGTCGGCATGTATCCGATTAGTGAGGATTCATTTCTGGATATGGGTGAGTTTGAAGAGATGCACCGTATGGAGAAAAAATTGGATTTGAAGTCAGAGTAGGCAGAGTAAATTACAAGAAATAATGGGTTTACCTAATAAATTGAAATTGATAATAGTATTATAAGTAATTAGACGAAAGAACGAGGAATATAGAATGAAGAAAGTACTTGTAACAGGAGCAGATGGATTTATTGGAAGCCATCTGACAGAAAGCTTATTAGAAAAAGGATATGATGTAAAAGCCTTTACCTATTATAATTCTTTTAATACATGGGGATGGTTAGATACATTACCAAAGGAAAAATTAAATCAGATCGAGGTGTTTAGTGGAGATGTCAGAGATCCGAATGGAGTGAGAGAGGCAATGAAAGGTGTCGATCAGGTTTTTCATCTGGCAGCATTGATTGCAATTCCATTTAGTTATCACTCACCGGATTCCTATGTTGATACCAATATTAAGGGTACGTTGAATGTCTTGCAGGCGGCAAGGGATTTGGGAACAGAGAAGATTATGGTGACATCTACATCGGAAGTATATGGAACCGCACAGTATGTTCCGATTGATGAAAAACATCCGTTCCAGGGGCAGTCACCGTATTCTGCAACAAAAATTGGGGCAGATCGTCTGGCAGAGAGCTTTTACCGCAGCTTTAATCTTCCGGTTGCAATTGTCCGGCCGTTTAATACGTTTGGACCAAGACAATCGGCTAGAGCTGTAATTCCAACAATTATTACTCAGCTTTTGGCGGGGAAAGAAGAGATCAAACTTGGTTCTTTGACACCAACGAGAGATTTTAATTATGTGAAAGATACAGCAGCAGGATTTATAGCAATCGCAGAGTCGGATAAGACCATCGGACAGGAGATTAATATAGCGACAGAGCGTGAGATTTCCATTGGAGATCTGGCGAAAGAAATTATTGCACAGATTAACCCGGATGCAAAAATTGTATGTGATGAGCAGCGGCTACGTCCGGAAAAGAGTGAAGTAAATCGTCTGCTTGGAGCGAATGCGAAGATAAAAGAACTGACAGACTGGAAGCAGCAATACACCTTTGAACAGGGGATTGCAGAGACGATCGCATGGATCAGACAGAATATGGCTGCATATAAGACAGATATTTATAATGTGTAGAAACAAAGATGATGTAAACGGGATCTGTGTGCAAGATTGACAGAGTTATTGTTTTAACAAAGGAAAGAAGGAAGAAGAAAGTGAGTCGATTTATCCCATTGTCAATTCCGAATTTTGAGGGAAATGAGAGAAAATATGTAGATGATGCAATAGATCAGGGCTGGGTATCTACAGGCGGAGCCTATATTACAAAATTAGAAGAACAGATGGCAGGATTTCTTCATGTAGAGAAAGTGGCTGCCTGCCAGAGTGGCACATCTGCATTACATTTGTCGTTGTTGGAATGTAATGTACAGCCGGGAGATATGGTGATCGTGCCGACATTGACTTTTATTGCAGCAGTGAATCCGGTACATTATCAATTTGCAGAGCCTGTATTTATGGATTGTGATGACAGCTTATGCATGGATCCGGTCAAGCTTCGGAGGTTTTGTGAAAAAGAGTGCCATGTAGAACAAAAACAATTAATTCACACGGCTTCTGGCAAGAAAATAAAAGCGGTTATTGTAGTGCATGTGTTTGGAAATCTGGCAGATATGGAAAGCATTATGGATATAGCGGAAGAGTATCATTTAAAGGTAATTGAAGATGCTACAGAAGCGCTGGGTTCCCATTACACAAAGGGACGTTTTGCCGGAAAGTATGCGGGAACGATTGGAGATTTTGGAGCATACTCATTTAATGGGAATAAGATCATTACAACCGGCGGTGGTGGTGCTGTTACAGCAAAAGATGCAAAAACGGTTGCACATATGCAGTATATTTCCACACAGGCAAAGGATGATCCACATTATTATATTCATAATGAAGTCGGATATAATTATCGCATGACAAATTTACAGGCAGCACTTGGTGTGGCGCAGATGGAAGAATTGCCTGAGTTTATAAAGAGAAAACACAGTAATTATGAGATGTATCAAAAACTACTCGATGGATTTGAACTCGGAAAATTACTTGGCTTTCGAGAAGGAACATACTCAAATCAGTGGTTTTATTCGCTTGAGATTCCAATGGAAAGAGTGAAGGGTTCTTTAAGGGATATCATCACAAAGCTGCAGGAAAGAGGTGTACAGACAAGGGCAATCTGGGGATTGATCCATGAACAGCTGCCGTATCAGAATGCGATAACATATGAGATGGAGAAAGCACCTTATTATAGTAAATGCATCTTGAATTTCCCGAGCAGCACACAGATCACAGAAGATGATATTGTTTATGTTGTGGAACAGATCAAGGATGTACTAATGTCATAAGGGATGGTAAAATGCAGGATATTATTTTAGTTGGCTCCGGTGGCTGTATGAGGGAAATTGTGTGGCAGATGCAGGAACAGAATAAATCAACAGAAAATTGGAATATATTAGGATATGTTGATAGAATACAGCCGGAAGAACACAGCAGCGTTACAGTTGGGAATGAAATCATAAAATATATTGGGAATGATGATTATTTGCTGGCAAGAACAGAATTGACAAACGTGGCAGTTTGTGTGGGAGAGCCAAAGCTTCGAAAAAAAATTGTAGAGAAATTGAAAAATAATAAAAATATTATTTTCCCGAACATAATACTTGGTGATACAAGAATTTGTGAGGATGTGCAGATGGGGAAAGGCTGCATTATCAGTATGGATGCAAGAATATCAACCAATGTAACGCTTGGGAGTTTTATTTTTATGAATACCGGAAGCAAAGTATGCCATGACGGAAAGTTAGGCAATTATGTAACATTAAGTCCGGATGTCACATTAGCAGGAAATGTGATAGTCGGCGACAATACAGAAATTGGTATGGGTGCAAATGTGATACAGGGTATTACGATTGGAACGAATACTGTGATTGGTGCAGGTTCGGTAGTCGTGAGAGATGTGGAAGATCATTGTAAGGCAGCCGGAGTACCAGCGAAAGCCTTTAGATGATAATAAGTCTAAAGGCTTTTTAAAAGTTTGTGGAAACTATTTCATTTGCGAATAAGATGGGTTATACTACTACTATTAATGAATGAAAAAGGTATGGAGTAACCCTTGTTGCATTGGCTGGGACTTTTGCTGGATAACCGTGCATTTGTATTGACAACACCGTTGGAGAAAGAAGCCAGACGGTACATCTTTCAGCAGTATGAACAACGGAGAAAAGACATTAATAAAGCGCAGGCGGAGTATGTTATTAAACTTTTGCAGGTGTTGTGTTGCAAGCCTCAGGAGCTGATGGAGGTAAATGATTGAAAAGCCTGCTTTTCAATCATTTAAGGATAGGGTATACTAGAAAAAAAGCAAAGACAGGGGGTGACTGCAAATGTCTGCAAATATAGCAATCGGAATACAGGACTTCTCCACATTAATTGAAAATCATTATTTTTATGTTGATAAAACGGATTTTATAAAGGAATGGTGGGATTGTGGGGACAGTGTTACTCTGATCACAAGACCAAGACGTTTTGGTAAAACTTTGACCATGAGTATGGTAGAACAGTTCTTTTCCGTGGAATATTCCGGACGTTCGGATCTGTTTGAGGATTTAAAAATCTGGGAGGATAAGAAGTACCGTAATATACAGGGAACGTATCCGGTCATTAGCCTGTCTTTTGCAAATGTGAAGGAACCCACGTATCAGCTGGCAGAAAAAAAGATCTGTGAATTAATTGCGCAGCTTTATGTCAAATACGATTTTATAACGGAAAGTGGAAAGCTACGGGATACGGAAGTAAAGTTGTATAAAAAAATCATGACTGATATGGAGTATGTAGATGCA
>OLRF01001554.1_pt1 | contig 23554 bp, 25 predicted proteins | sample 1672061 | NCBI WGS metagenome assembly OLRF01 (sample SAMEA3136641, study PRJEB25190) | human gut metagenome | reverse complement strand
TCTAACGCCCTCCAGTCAGCCAAACGGCGTTTCAATGGCCGCTTCCTCTCGGCGAAGCCGTTACAATCTCTCGCGGACATTATACCACAAAACAAGTCTGGCAACAGTGGTATATTTGACGTTTTCAACGTAAAAATCATCACAAAAGCTTTATTTCGTTGAAAAGAACAGTTTGTAAAACAGGCGAAGCTGCGCATGTTTTCAGCAGGGAATCAAAATCTGTTTGAGTCCGCCGCAGACTCTGCTTCTCAAAAGCGGCGGCGAGTTCTTTTGATTCCCTGAAAATAAAGCGGCAAGCCGTCGTTTTGCCTGTTCTTTGAAAGAAATAATAGTTTTGCGATAATTTATTATACCATATCCCAAGTATAAAGTTAAGAAATATTATGTAATAATTGGCGGAAAACATATCTTTTCTCAAAATCTGCACGAAATATTGATTTATCTGACGAAATGGAATATAATGTAAATGGTTTGGCCTTGTAAGACGAAAGGAGTGATGCTCCGTCATGAGGCGCAAACTTTTTTTGTTTACTATAATTACAATTTTTGCCTTGACAGCCGCAGATTATACAGGGATGCAGCTTGCCGGCCGTTTCCCTGAGGCAATGCTGGGAAAAAATGTTTTCTATGAAGGAAAGGTGACAGGCATAGAGCGACGGGACGAAGAGAGGATTTCAGTCAGGGTGAGAATAGAATCCGCAGACGGCAAAAAGATGAGAGGAAGTCACTGCATATTGCTCAGCTGTTACGACGGGACGAAAAAACCATGGCAGCTGTGGCACGGACAGATAACCTTCGAGTGTGAGGCCGAGCTGGCGGCAGAGGCCAGAAATCCAGGCTGTTTCAGCTACAGGAAACATCTGCTGAGCGAGGGGATAACTGCAGTGGGATATATCGATGGGGATGTTTCGCTTAAAGAAGCAGACTCGCTGCCTGACAGGCTGCAGAGAAAATTGATAGAGCTGAAATATGAGTTTGCAGCTTCCCTCTCTGAAAGGACGAGAGGCATTCTGATGGGCATGGTGTTCGGTGATACGTCGTTTTTAGATGAAGATGTGTATGAAGACTTCAGGAATAACGGCACGGCGCATGTTCTGGCGGTGAGCGGTCTCCATGTGGGGATAGTGTACGGCATGATCAGAAAAGTTCTCGGAAAACGCCAGTCGCTGATTTCACTGTCTGTATCTTTGCTGTTCCTTACGCTTTACTGCTTCCTCAGTTCGTTCAGCATTTCCGCACTGAGGGCCGCATGCATGATTATGCTATCGTCGTGGGCCAGTTACAAGGATAGGAGATACGACATGCTTACGGCGGCCGGATTTACCGCGCTGATTTTCATAGTGCTGAATCCTTATGTGATTTTTAATACTGGATTCCAGATGTCGTTTTTAGCCGTTTGCTCGATAGCATTTTTCTATAAAAGAATTCCGGCCAAAGTACCTGACGGCGCGGCAATCATGCTCTGCGCCAATATCGGTCTGGCTCCTTATCAGATATATGTTTTCAACTGGTTTTCCTTTTCTTCTTTTGCCGCCAATATACCTGTAGTTTACCTGGCTGGGATTACGGTTCCCTTGGGCATAATTCATTTTTTACTCTTTGCCCTGATGGGAAATAGCCTGGAGACGCTGAAAGTTGTTTCGCTGATGACTGATTCCATGGCTAATATGATAATAGAAATGAACGAGTTTCTTTCTTTTGGCGGCAAGGGAGGCTGGGACATGACCAGCCCGCCGCTTTGGATATTGATCTTTGTATATCTGACGATGTTTTTTCTGGCATCGGAGCAGTTCGAGATCATGCGCCTGCGAAAAGAAAAGGGGAAGATCGCTGCTGTGGTCGGAGTTTTCCTGATATTTGCGCTGTTCATCAGAAGCGTGTCATTTCTGCCTATAAGAGACAGCGACTTGATTTTCGTCGATGTAGGTCAGGGAGATTGTGTTCATATCAGGACAGGGACTGCGGAGATAATGATAGACGGAGGCGGTAAAATCGACTATAACACCGGGGAGAAAACGCTCAAGCCTTACCTACTTAAAAACGGAGTACATAAAATAGATCTTGCAATAGCAACCCATCTTCATACTGACCATTTCAAGGGCCTGCAGGAGTTAGAAGCGGAGGGGATGATAGGCACGCTCAAAACAAGGATGACCGCAGGAAAAAGGTTTGAAGCCGGCGACAATGTGTCGATAGAAGCTCTCTGGCCGTTTTCGCTCGATGGTGATTTGTCACAGGATGAAAATAAAAATTGTTCCGTATTCATGGTGAGTTTCAAAGGTTTCAGGATACTTGTAACCGGCGATCTGGACAGCGAGGGAGAGAGGGAAATGGTCAAATATTACGAGGGAAGCGGCAGGCTGAAAGCCGATATACTGAAAGTGGGACATCACGGCAGCAAGACCAGCACCTCGGATGAGCTTCTCGCCGCCGTCATGCCTGAATATGCTGTAATACAGGCGGGAAAAAACAATTATGGCCATCCCGACTCTAAAATTATTGAAAAATGTCAGGAAAAAGGTATAATAGTATTGAGAAACGATACCCATGGAGCTGTGGGGTTTTCTTTTGAAAAGGGAAAAATACTTCACTATGAAATGATAAACACGGACGATCGGCACGTTTGTCAGCAGTAGGCGAGCAATGACAGTATAATATACAGAATAATATACAGAGGCGGGGTATTATTTATGGCTTATAAAGCGTATAATCAGGCTAAAACAGAACATGCTTTCCAGACTTTCCACAGAGATATGGCCGGCGGAGATTTTCCCCCTGTGATATTCATGTACGGCGAGGAAGAATACCTGACAGAATGGGCGTGCAGATCATTGGCGGAGAAATTTACCGATGAAGCTATGCGGGAAATGGATTTCGTCAAGCTGGACGGAGAGGAATGTTCCGCAGCTGATATTTTAGAAGCCTGCGATACGTTTTCAATATTTTCCGAACGCCGCGTCATCTGGGCAAATAGTTTTGCCCCTTTATCAAAGAAAAATGCGAAAGGTTTCGGAGAAGAAGAGAAACGCAAACTGAACGAATATATAGAGAATCCCAACGACAGGGCGATCCTCATACTTTCGTGCCTTAGGCCGGACGAAGGCGTAAGTCTTGTCAAGCTTCTGAAAAAACAGTGCAGGTGCTACAATTTTACCAGCCTCGACAGCGCGCAGCTCATCGCCTTTGCCGGCAAAAGATTTAAAGCCGCAGGAGCTGAGATAAGCAGGGCAGATCTGAAATATTTCATCGATGAAACGGGGTATTTCAACAGGGAAAGCGAATACAGGATATACAATCTTGAAAACGATATAAAGAAGATAATCGCCTACAGCGGCGGCTCCACGGTTACTCAGGAGGACATAGACCAGACTCTCCACGGAGATATGGACAGATTCGCCTTTAACTTTCTGGACGCCATCAGCGCCGGCAGGAAAGAGACTGCCTTTAGGCTCCTCTATAACATGCTGGGCGGTGGCAGCGAAGTCTTTTCTCTGTTGGGGCTGCTGGTAAACCAGTTTGAGCTCATGTATGAAATCAGGGATTTAAAGGATGAGGGCATGACTCAGGAAGAAATTGCCAAGCAACTCAAAGTGAATGGCTACAGAGTAAAAAAAGCTGCTTCCGCCGCAGACAGATTCAGTCACCGGAAGCTCAGAGAGACTTTGAGCCAGCTTTATGAAATCGACAGAAATATTAAGACTGGGAATATGGATGGAAATTTGGCTCTTGAAATGTTGATCGGAAGGATGTAAACTATGTCGAAACAAGTAAAAGCAGATGGAATTCTCATATTGGTCACCTTGTGCTGGGGCGTATCGTATCTCTTGATAGATATGAGCCTTTTGCAGATAGATCCGTTTACTCTGAATGCGTTCAGGTTTTTGGGAGCCTTCATCATTGCCGCGCTGTTCTCATGGAACAAGCTGCGCGGAGTGAACAAAACCACTTTAAAATACAGCGTTTTGGTAGGGGTAGCTTTGTTCTTTGTATATATAGGCGCTACTTTCGGAGTTAAATATACCACGCTTTCCAACGCAGGGTTTCTCTGTGCGCTGACGGTGGTGTTCACTCCGATAATAAACTGGCTGGTGTTTAAAAAGACGCCGGACAGAAAGCTGAGCCTAGTCGTCATGGTATGCTTTATAGGAATAGCCTTGATGACGCTGGGAGATGATTTCTCCATAAATATGGTCAACTTAAAGGGCGATTTGCTGTGTATAATGTGCGCTTTATGCTATGCGGCGGATTTGCTTTTTACAGAAAAGGCGGTTTTAAAAGAAGAAGTGGACGCCTATCAGCTGGGAGTATTTCAGCTTGGCGTTACGGGAATTCTCAACCTGCTTATGGCCTTTGTGACTGAGAGACCTCATTTCCCCGAAACAGCCGAGGTTTGGGGAGCAGTCATCTTTCTGGCTGTGTTTTGCACTGGCGTGGCCTTTGTGCTTCAGCCCATCGCGCAGCAATACACTACGGCTTCGCATGTTGGCGTGATATTCGCGCTCGAGCCTGTGTTTGCCGCTGTAGCAGCCTTTTTCTTCGCAGGAGAGGTGTTGTCACCCAGAGCATATCTAGGAGCTTTTCTGATGATGGCAAGCATATTTGCAATGGAAATAGATTTCAAGAAATTAGACAATAAGAAATTAGGCAATAAGAAAGAAATCGAGGAGGAACGAGGATAGTGAACAGACTTTTTATCAAGTCGCAGGATATCGTTCAGAAGACGGTAGAGGGACTGCATAAGGATTTGGAGAGAAGAATCATTGCAAGCCCGCCGGGACAGTGTCCTGTAGATATGACAGCGTCTTTCTTAAGACTGTGTCATTCGCAGAGCTGCGGAAAATGCGTACCGTGCCGCGTCGGCCTGGGGCAGCTGCAGTTGATAATAGACCGTATTTTGAATATAAATACGGATTCAAAGATGGAAGATATAGATCTGCTTGAGAAGACAGCCAAGGCCATAAGCGTCTCGGCAGACTGCGCCATAGGTTCGGAGGCTGCCAACATGGTTCTCAGAGGCCTGCAGGGCTACAGAAAGGACTTCGAGTCTCACATAAAGAATCATACCTGCGCTCTGAGCATAAGGACTCAGGCTCAGCCGGTGCCTTGCGTGGCCATGTGTCCGGCGGGAGTCGACGTGCCGGGCTACATATCGCTTCTTAAAGCAGGAAGATACGACGACGCTGTCAAACTTATCAGAAAAGACAATCCTTTCCCTACGGTATGCGCGCTTATATGCGAGCATCCTTGCGAGGGAAGATGCAGGAGAACTCTTGTCGACGCACCTGTCAACATAAGGGGACTCAAGAGATATGCTGTGGATAACTGCGGCAATGTGCCTGTGCCTGCAAAGATGGACGATACAGGCAAAAAGATAGCTGTCATAGGAGGAGGTCCGTCGGGACTTTCCGCCGCGTATTTCCTGTCTATAATGGGACACCACGTGACCATATTTGAAAAGCGTTCCCAGCTGGGCGGAATGTTGAGATACGGCATACCTAACTACAGGCTGCCGAGAGAAAGACTGCAGTGGGACATAGACGCTATCCTTTCCACCGGCGTGGAATGTAAGCTGGATTATGACGTTTCCACACCTGAGGCCATAGCTGAGATAAGAAACAATTACGACGCTACATATATTTCCATAGGTTCACATAATGCCAAGGATATAGGCATACCGGGAGAATACGCCAAGGGCGTTATTCCTGCCGTAGAAATGCTGCGCGGAATAGGAGACGACGCTATGCCTAACTTTGAGGGCAAGACCGTAGTCGTAATCGGAGGAGGCAACGTGGCCATGGACGTGGCGAGAACCGCCAAGCGTCTCGGCGCCAGCGAAGTGACCATCGTCTATAGGAGACGCAGAGAAGATATGACTGCGCTTCCTGATGAAATAGACGGAGCCATAGCAGAGGGTTGCAGTCTGTTCCAGCTCAAAGCTCCGTCCAGGATAGAGACAGATAAATCGGGCAACGTAAAAGCTCTTTGGGTGAAGCCGCAGATCGTCGGCAAGGCTGACAAGAGCGGACGTCCTAAGCCTGTGGATTCATCGGAGGCTGAAGAGAAGCTTTCCTGCCAGATAATAATTTCAGCCATAGGCCAGGCTACAGATATTCAGTTCTTTGAAGATTACGGCATACCTGTATTCAGGGGCAACATAAAAGCCGGAAAGAACAGCGTTGTTGACGCCAACCACGGCACTTACGCGGGAGGCGACTGCGTAACGGGGCCTTCGACTGTAATAAACGCGGTAGCTGCCGGCAAGGTAGCTGCTGCCAACATAGATTCATATTTGGGATTCAACCACGAGATCGAAGTGGACGTAGATATTCCTCTGCCTGAAATCGCCGACCTCACACCTAGAGGAAGAGTGGAGATGAGAGAGCGTTATGCTAAGCTCAGGGGCAGTGACTTCAACGAGATAGAATACGGAATGACTTATGAGGAAGCCATGCATGAAGCTTCAAGGTGCATGCGCTGCGACTATCACGGCTTCGGTTCTTTCAGAGGAGGGAGGAATACTAAATGGTAAAGCTTATAATCAACGGCCAGAAAGTTTCAGTTCCTGAGGGAACCACCATAATGGACGCCGCAAAGAAAGTAGGCGTGCATATCCCTCATCTGTGCTTTCTTAAAGGCATAAATGAAATCGGCGCGTGCAGAGTATGTCTGGTAGAAGTTGAGGGTATGGACAAACTGGTTCCTGCCTGCGACACGGAATGCCGCGAGGGCATGAAGGTTCTCACCAACAGCCCTAGACTGAGAAGAACAAGGCGTATCAATATCGAGATGATTCTTTCAGACCACGACACCGATTGCGCCGCATGTGTGAGAAGCGGCAACTGCACACTGCAGACCATCGCCAACGATATGGGCATAATAATGAACCATTATCAGAACACGGCTGAAAAAGCTCGCTGGAACACAGATCTTCCTCTGATCAGAGACGCTTCAAAATGTGTAAAATGCATGAGATGCATACAGATATGCGAAAAGGTCCAGAGCCTGGGAGTATGGGATCTCCAGGGTACAGGACACAGAACTACGGTGGGAGTGGTCGATAATCTCGATATTCAGGATGCCGACTGTTCCCTCTGCGGCCAGTGCATCACCCACTGTCCTGTCGGAGCTCTCAGGGCAAGAGACGACAGGGACGTTCTCAACGACGCCATAGACGATCCTGAAAAGATCATAATAGCGCAGGTGGCACCTGCAGTAAGGACTGCCTGGGGAGAGCAGATAGGCCTGCGTGATGAGGAAAGCACCATGGGCAAGCTGGTCTGTGCACTGAAGAAGATAGGAATAGATTATGTCTTTGACACCAACTATTCTGCCGACCTTACCATAATGGAGGAGGGCAGCGAGTTCTTAGAAAGACTTGCACACAAGGAAGATTACGCATGGCCGATGTTTACTTCCTGCTGCCCGGGCTGGGTAAGATTTGTCAAAACCCAGTATCCTGATATGGTGAAAAATCTTTCCACAGCCAAGTCGCCGCAGCAGATGTTCGGCGCCATGTCAAAGACTTACATAGCCCAGAAGCTGGGTATAGATCCGTCGAAAGTATTTTCACTTTCGATCATGCCTTGCGTTGCGAAAAAATACGAACGTTCGGTTCCTCAAGTCAATGATTCAGGCAGAGGAAGCGACGTTGATCTGGTACTTACCACCAGAGAGTTGGACAGCTTCATAAGAAGCGACAGCATAAAGCCTGAGGATCTGACGGACGTTCCGTTTGACTCCATATTCGGAGAGGGCTCGGGGGCCGGAGTAATCTTCGGCACCACAGGCGGCGTAATGGAGGCCGCCTTGAGAAGCGCCTACTATATGGTAGCCGGTAAAAATCCAGACGCCGACGCGTTTAAGAACGTGAGAGGAAATAAAGGCTGGAGAGAGCAGACTTTCAACCTTAAGGGAAATAAGCTGAAAGTTGCCGTAGCTACAGGTCTGGCCAATGCAAGGGAACTGATAGAAGCCATAAGAGCCGGGGAAGTACAGTATGACTTTGTGGAAGTGATGGCTTGTCCCGGAGGCTGCGTAGGGGGAGGCGGACAGCCTTTCACAGACGGCGTTGAAATGGCTGAAAAGCGCGGAGATATGCTCTATGATCTCGATAAGGCCAGCGATATAAGATTCTCCCATGAGAATTCGGCTGTGAAGCTGACTTATGAAGAATATCTGGGCGAGCCGCTTTCCAAGCAGGCGCACCACATGCTTCACACCAATATAGCCGAGTGGGATTTGGCTATGCTTCCGGAAGTGTAGAGGCGGAGCGCATAAAGTATATCATCGAAAATACATATAAAAAACTGCCGCATATCTTCTTATGCGGCAGCTTTGTTTTAAGACTTAAGCCATGGCAATATACTATTATAATCAAGAATTTTCTATCAGCTCTTTTGCCGCCTTTACTGTTGCTTCGGTGACAGAAACGCCGCCGAGCAGCCTTGCAATTTCACCGACCTTTTCCTCAGGAGAAAGCATCTCCACATGGGTAAAGGTACTGGTATCGCTGGAATCCTTATATATCCTGTAGTTGAAATCTCCGCAGGATGCAATTTGAGGCAGGTGGGTGATGCATATTATCTGGTGCGTTCTGCTGATTTCCTTGAGCTTCTTGCCTACGATGCTGGCGGTGACGCCGCTGATTCCGTTGTCTATCTCATCGAAGATGAGGGTAGGGATATTGTCGTATGAGCTTATGATGTTCTTGAAAGCCAGCATTATCCTGGACATTTCGCCGCCTGAAACTATCTTGGCCAGAGGCTTGAGCGATTCGCCCCTGTTGGTGGTGATGAATATTTCAGCCCTGTCCATTCCCGTCTCTGATGGCTCGCTGAGAGGCTCAACGGAAATTTTTACCTGAGCGTCTTTGAAATTGAGGTCGATCAGTTCGGACTGGATGGCGCCTTCCAACTCTGCGGCCTTGGCAGTCCTCTTGGCGGTAAGGGCGGCGCAGCTTTGCAGAAGCTGTTCTTTTGCGGCTTTGAGCTGGTGCATGAGTCTGCGCTTTTCTTCATCCATATTTTCTGCTATTGAAAGCTGCTTCTGAAGCTTTTCCTGATATGCGAGGATTTCCTCGATGGTGGAACCGTATTTCTTTTTCAGTCCGTCGATAAGTTCCATTCTGGCGATGGCTTCATCAAGCTCCGCAGGGGAAAAAGTCAGAGAATCCTTTATGCTTCGTATTTCCCTGCATACGTCTTCAAGCCTGTAATATATATCGCTGAATTCCTGGCCGAGGGAGGCGATCCTTTCCGAATAGGAAGAAAGCTCTTCGATGGATTTGACGCTCTGACTGAGGCCGTCCATGACGGAGGGAGACTCATCGTACATGGCCTGATAGGCGCCGCTGATGTTTTCGTATATCTTTTCGCTGTTCTGAAGAAGCATGATCCTTTCGCGAAGCTCTTCGTCCTCACCGGGTATGAGACGGGCTTTTTCGATCTCTTCTTCTTCAAATTTATAGAAGTCCAGTTTCCGCGTGTTTTCCTTTTCCAGGGAGAGCAGACGAGCCAGTTCTTTGCGTGCCTTGACGTAGAGGGAGTATTTATCCGCCACTTCATCTTTCAGCGAATCTGTATCCTGATGCTTGTAGGAATCGAGGAGAACGATGTGATAATCAGGGTCTAGCAGCGACTGGTTGTCGTACTGTCCGTGTATGTCGGCCAGCTTTGCGGAAAGAAGATTGACCTGGGATAAGGTGACTATTTCTCCGTTTATTCTGCATAGATTCTTGCCGGCAGATGATATTTCCCTGGTTATGACGAACTCCTCATCGTTCAGCGTGCCGGCCAGCTGTATCACTGCCTTGGCTGCTCCGCTCCTGACGTAGGAAGAATCGGCGCGGCTTCCGAGGGCAAGGCTTATGGCTTCGATGACGATGGATTTTCCCGAGCCGGTCTCTCCTGTGATGATGTTCAGGCCGTCTCTGAAATCTATCTCTGTATTTTCAATTATCGCGAAATTTTTTATGCTTATATGATTGATCATTTTCTATCTCCGCCCGAGAGCATTTCCTGAAACTTTTCCATGATTACCGGCACGTTCTTTTCATCGTCCGCCAGAAGAAATATTGTGTTGTCTCCTGCTACGCTGGCTATTATATGGGGGATGCCGCATTTATCTATAGCTTCGCCAGCGGCAGGGCCGCAGCCTGACAAAGTCTTGACGGCCACGATGTTGCCGGAGGCCACGAAAGACGTGATCGTCTCGCGGAAAATCTTTGAAAATCTGTCTGAAGCCGGCAGGTCGCTGTGGCTGCTCACGGCATATTTATACTTCCCGGAAGAGGTGAGGACTTTGACCAGCTGAAGCTCCTTGATGTCTCTGGACACGGTCGCCTGAGTGACATCAAAGCCGCTGTCTTTGAGCATTGAGGCCAGCCTTTCCTGAGTATCTATTTCGTAGCTGGCGATCAGCTCTAAAATCTTTGTCTGTCTTGAATATCTCATATACAATCTCCTTTTGTATATATATACTTTTGTTTAAGGAAATTTTAACATAATGACTTTCCCTTTGCAAGTAGACAAACAAATGTTTGTGTGGTATAATTTTTCAGTACATAAACGGATAAGAGGTTGAAAAATGCGGATTTTGGGAGTGGACCCCGGCTATGCTATATTGGGTTACGGCATAGTCGACATAACTGGGAACAAGTTTACGCCGGTGGCTTACGGCTCGATCACGACGGACGCTTCGGTGGATATGCCTGCCAGGCTTGAAAAGCTCTTTGACGGACTTACAGAACTGATTGATCAGTATAAGCCAGACGAGGCTTCTATTGAAGAGCTGTTTTTCAATAACAATGCCAAGACTGCCATTCTGGTGGGAGAGGCCAGAGGCGTGGCTGTTTTGGCGTGCTCAAAAGGCGGCCTTGTGATAAACGAGTATACGCCTCTGCAGATAAAGCAGGCGCTGGTCGGCTACGGAAGGGCGGATAAGACACAGGTACAGTACATGGTCAAAACCATGCTCAACCTCAGGGAAGTGCCAAGGCCCGACGATACGGCGGACGCTCTCGCCGCAGCTATATGTCACGGACACTCGTCGGGCAGGAGAGATTTTCTCAAAAGACAGACGAATAAGGATATTCTGAAAGGGCAGGTAATGTCAGGTGATAAGATACGTTAAAGGGATATACACGATGAACGTAAACGGCGGTATAGTCGTTGAAACGCAGTCGGGGCTGGGACTTGAAATATTTCTTCCGGCTAATTCGGCTGTTTACAGGTATAAGATAGGCGATTCGGTGATGATCTTCACGTCGATGATCGTCAAGGAGGACGACATGAGCCTCTACGGATTTCACAACAGGGAAAGTCTGGAGCTGTTTGAAAAGCTGATAACCGTAAGCGGCGTGGGAGCCAAGGGCGCCATGGCCATAGTTGGAACTCTTTCTGCGGAAGAGCTGAAACGGGCCATAGCTTTCGAGGACGCCAAGGAAATAGCCAGAGCCAACGGCATCGGCAAAAAGACGGCGGAGAGGATAATCCTCGAGCTGAAAGATAAGGTAGGCGTTCCGGAGGGCGAGCTTCCAGATGTGTCCGTATCCGGAGGCGGTGAAGTTTCGGCGGACAGCAGGAGCGAGGCCATAACAGCCCTTATCTCTTTGGGATATACCAAGGCGGAAGCGTTCAGCGCGGTGGCCTCGGTCAGCGATGAGGGTCTCACCAGCGAGGAGTATATAAAGAAAGCTCTGAAAAATTTGCTTTAGCTTTATATCTCCGAATTTATATTTCAGATTTTAGATTTCTGAATTTTGTACAAGATTTTAGATTTCCGGGAAAGGGAAGACGATGGAAGACGAAAGAATAACTTCAGCCAATATAAGTCCGGGAGAGCTGAGGCAGGAAACTACTCTGAGACCTCAGACTCTGGACGACTACATAGGTCAGAAAAACGCCAAGGACAACCTCAGCATATTTATCAAGGCGGCCAAACTCAGGAACGAGCCCCTCGACCACGTGTTGTTTTACGGGCCTCCGGGGTTGGGTAAGACCACCCTTGCAGGCATCATAGCCAATGAGCTGGGCGTCGACATCAAGATAACGTCGGGGCCTGCCATAGACAGGGCGGGAGACCTGGCCGCGATCCTGACCAACCTCAACGAAAATGACGTGCTGTTCATAGACGAGATACACCGGCTCAACCGCTCGGTTGAAGAAGTTCTGTACTCTGCCATGGAGGATTTTGCGCTGGACATAATCATCGGAAAAGGGCCGTCTGCCCGTTCGATCAGGCTGGATTTGTCGAAATTCACGCTGATAGGAGCGACGACCAGAGCCGGAAGCCTTTCTGCGCCATTGAGAGACAGATTCGGCGTGATGAGTAAATTTGAGATGTATACTGAGGACGAGCTGGCAGAGATAATAAAGCGGTCGGCCAGGATAATCGGCGTAGAGGCCGACGATGAATCTGTGGCCGAGATGGCCAAGCGGTCCAGGGGCACGCCGAGAGTAGCCAACAGGATACTCAAGAGGATAAGGGATTTTTCACAGGTACAGGGAAGCGGAAGGATAACTCTCGACATCACGAAGGAGGGACTTGAAGCGCTGGACATAGATTCCATGGGCCTTGAAAGGCTGGACAGGGAGATACTGACGGCCGTGATAGAGCGATTCAACGGTGGTCCTGTCGGCATCGACACCATAGCCGCTTCCATAGGCGAAGAGAGAGTCACAATAGAGGAAGCCTACGAGCCTTACCTGCTGCAGATAGGATTTCTTAGCAGGACGCAGAAAGGCCGCATGGTGACGCCGCTGGCCTATAAGCATCTTGGCCTTGAACCGCCGGAAGAAGACTAAATTTCAAAGGATAGACAGATGATGAATATAAACGATTTTGACTACAATCTGCCGAAAGAACTGATAGCCCAAAAACCTGCGGAACAGAGGGACATGTGCAGGCTGATGGTTCTTGACCGGGAGAAGAAGACCATAGAACAGAGAATTTTCCGCGACGTTCTCGACTACCTGAAGCCGGGGGACTGTCTGGTGATGAACGATTCAAAGGTGATTCCGGCGAGAATCTTCGGCGTGAAGGAGAGCACAGGGGCTAAAGTGGAGTTCCTGCTGATAAAAAGACTTGACGGCGACCTATGGGAGACCATGGTGAGGCCGGGCAAGAGGTTGAAGATAGGAGACACCGTGTCTTTCACAGAAGACGGCAGCTTCAGAGCTGTAATAGAAGATTACGGACAAGACGGAACGAGGCACGCCCGGTTCATATATGAGGGCGTGTTTTTGGGGCGCCTCGATGAAATAGGCAGCATGCCGCTTCCTCCATATATAGAGCGCCCTGCGGAGAGCGACGACAAGGAGATGTATCAGACCGTATACGCCCACGAGGAGGGCTCGGTGGCAGCGCCGACAGCAGGCCTGCATTTTACGCAGGAACTGCTCAGGAAAGCTGAGGAAAGAGGCATAAAGACGGCATACGTAACGCTCCACGTAGGAATCGGAACTTTCCGTCCTGTAAAAGTTGAAAATATAGAAGAGCATCATATGCATTTTGAAGAATATTCGGTGAGTCCTGAGACGGCCCAAATCGTAAACGATACGCTGCGAAGCGGAGGGAGGATCGTATCCGTAGGAACGACATCTTCCAGAACACTCGAGAGCGCGGCTGTTTTCGACGAGGCCGAGGGCAGATATCTGCTTGCAGCAGGCGAGGGAAGTACTGATATATTCATATATCCGGGGTACAAATTCAAACTGGTCGACAGCCTGATAACCAATTTCCATCTGCCTAAGTCGACGCTGATGATGCTGATATGCGCCCTATATGACAGGGACGAGATACTCAAGGCCTATGATCTGGCTGTCAGGGATAAGTACAGGTTTTTCAGCTACGGAGACGCGATGATGATATTGTAGCACAGCGAAAATTGATATCGAAGTGCGGTAAGAATGGATAATTTAACGCGGTAAGAATTGATATCGCCAGCCCGGCGAAAAGAAAGGATAAAAATGAAACACGCCGTAACTTACGAGTTGATAAAAAAAGATAAGCAGAGCAAAGCCAGAAGAGGCGTGCTCCATACACCTCACGGAGACATACAGACTCCGGTATTTATGCCCGTAGGGACTCAGGCCACCGTCAAAGCCATGCGTCCCGAAGAAGTAAGGGATATGGGAGCGGAAATAATACTTTCCAACACGTACCATCTCTATCTCCGTCCAGGGCATGAGGTCGTCAGGGAGGCAGGCGGACTGCACAAATTCATGAACTGGGACAGAGCCATCCTTACCGACAGCGGCGGCTTTCAGGTGTTTTCCCTCGGCAGCCTGCGCAAGATAACGGAAGAGGGTGTGAAATTCCGTTCGCATATAGACGGCTCCCAGCACATGATCACTCCCGAAAAATCCATAGAGATACAAAACAGCCTTGGTTCAGATATAATGATGGCCTTTGATGAATGTGCGCCATATCCGGCGGACAGGACTTATGTCAAGAATTCCCTCGAGCGAACCACGAGATGGCTCAAGAGATGCAAGGATTTTCACAAGGACTGGGAGAGACAGTCTCTGTTCGGCATAATGCAAGGGGGGATGTATAAAGACCTCAGAAAGCAGAGCGCTGAAGAAATAGTCGAACTTGACCTGCCGGGATACGCCATAGGCGGACTTTCCGTCGGCGAGCCAAAAGAACTGATGCTGGACATACTGGACGACTGCGTCGATCACCTGCCTGATAACAAAGCCAGATACCTGATGGGAGTAGGAACGCCGGACTATCTGTTCGAAGGCGTAGAAAGGGGCGTTGACATGTTCGACTGCGTTTTGCCGACGAGAATCGCGCGCCACGGCCTGGCTATGACCTCCCACGGCAGGGTGAACATCAAAAACGCACAGTACGAGAGAGACTGGGAACCGCTTGACCCTGAATGTGACTGCTACACATGCAGGAATTATTCAAAGGCTTATTTGAGACATCTCTTCAAATCTGGAGAGATGCTTTCTGCGATGCTCCTGTCAAATCATAACCTGCATTTTTTGATAAATATGATGTCGGAGATAAGAAAAGCCATAGAAGAGGAGCGTTTCCTCGAGTATAAGAAAGAGTTTTATGAAAAGTACGGCAGGTTTTAGTAAGTTTTTCGATGGGGCTTAGAATATTTTAGTATATTTCAATACTTCGAGGAGGAGGTTTACCGTAATTGAATACTTGTAAACATGATGAATTTTGCGGCGGCTGTATATATCAGGGCATTTCATACGAGGAACAGCTTAAAATCAAGGAAAGCGAGGTTCTGTCGCTGCTGGGAAATAAAGATATAAAGGTACAGCTTTTAGATAAAATTGAAGGCTGCCCCAGCCCTTACCGCTACAGAAACAAGATGGAGTATACTTTCGGCGACTTCGTCAAGGACGGCGAGATGACGCTGGGCATGCACAAAAAAGGCAATTTCATGTCCATAATAACGGTAGACCAATGCCAGCTGGTAGACGAGGATTTTAACAGAATACTCTCGTTCACTCTGTCCTTTGCCCGGGAAAAGGGCTATCCCTTTTACCATAAAAAATCTCACCAAGGAATACTGCGAAATCTGATAGTCAGAAAAGGAATGAGGACTAAAGCGCTTCTCGTGAATATAGTCACGTCTTCTGAGGAGGGTTTCGACGAAGAAGCTTTCAGAGACGGAATACTCAGCCTCAAGCTGGAAAACGAAGTCGTCGGCATCCTGAGGACATTCAACGACAGCCTGGCTGATGCGGTGGTCTGTCAGTCTGTGAAGACGCTCTGGGGCCGTGATTATTATATGGAAGAAATCCTCGGCCTCAAATTCAAGGTCAGCGCGTTTTCTTTCTTTCAGACCAATGTGGAAGCGGCCGAACGGCTTTATCAGCAGGCGCTTTCTCTGATAGACGACTTTGAGGGAAAGACCGTCTTCGACCTGTACTGCGGAACGGGAACGATAAGCCAGGTTCTTGCGTTAAAGGCCAAGGAGGTCATCGGCGTGGAACTTGTGGAAGAAGCCGTGGAGGCGGCGCGGGAAAACGCCGGATTAAACGGGCTCGAAAACTGCCGTTTCATCGCAGGAGATGTCTTTGAAGTTCTCAAGAACGTTGAGGAAAAGCCCGATGTGATAGTTGTCGACCCGCCGCGCGTCGGCATACAGCCCAAGGCGCTGGATAAGATTCTGGGCTACGGCGTGGAGCAGATAATATATATATCCTGCAACCCGAAGACTCTGGCGGACAACATAAAGTACATGGAGTATTACGGATATGAGTGCAGATACCTGAAGCCCTTTGATAATTTTCCGTTTACGAAGCACACAGAGACGGTAGCATTATTGTCCAAACTCGATGTCGATAAGCATATAGATGTTGAAATTAAGCTGGATTAGCTTGATTTGACATCTGCTGAAAGTAAAGCGACTTATGCACAAATCAAGGAATATATATTAGAAAAATTTGGATTAAAAGTTCCAACACTTTATATTGCACAGATTAAAAAGAAGTGTGGAATTGCACTGAGGGAGAATTATAATAAATCAAAAAAAGAGAAACAGATTATTCCACAATGCACGCTGGAAAAAGAGGAAGCTATCATGGATGCTTTAAGGCATTTTAAAATGATTTAGTAGAAATGGGGGGGGGTATTTATGAGATGGATATTAAAAATAATCTTGTTTCCAATTAGCTTACTGATAAGTATCCTAACTGCATTTCCGACATTCCTACTTGGTATCGGAACAGCCCTACTATACTTGCTGATGATGTTTTGTATATTTGGAGCAATTGCCTCTTTTATGCAAAAAGAAGTTGCCATCGGAATAGAAGCATTGATATTAGGTTTCTTTTTAAGTCCATACGGAATACCGATGGTTGGAGCAGCAGTTATTGCTTTTTTACAAGGTATCAATGAAGCAATAAAATCAATCTAAAAAATTTCATAAAAATGGTTACCAAAGGCGATAGAGAAAAAACTATCGTCTTTTTTTGCAAATTTTTAAGGAGGGAGGTGATTTTTGTATGGACTTTGACTATTTCTATAATCGTGAAGCAGAGCGATTCAACTTTCTGAAAGTACCTGAAATATTGGTAGACGGCGAAGAATTTAAAGGACTATCTGCTGAAGCCATTATCCTCTATTCTATGTTTTTGAAACGAACAGGAATGTCATTTAAGAATAACTGGATAGACAAGGAAGGTAGAGTATTTATCTATTTCACAGTTGAAGAAATTATGAGAAGAAGAAATATCTCAAAGCCTACTGCCATAAAAACATTGGACGAGTTAGACAGCAAAAAAGGGATAGGGCTTATTGAAAGAGTAAGGCTTGGACTTGGTAAGCCGAATGTTATATATGTCAAAGACTTTATGAGCATATTAGCAGTAAAAGAAAATGACTTGCAGAAGTCAAAAAACTTAACTTCAGAAGTAAAAGATTTTAACCTCAGAAGTAAAGAAAATGAACTTCAGGAAGTTCAAAATGTTGACTCTAACTATATAGAGAATAATAAGAGTAAGTATAGTAAGAGAGAATATAGTTTTGGTGAAAACGGACTTGGAACATTTCAAAATGTATTTTTAAAGGACGAAGATATAGACGAATTACAAATAAAAATGGCAGGAGCGCTTGATAACTACATTGAGAGATTATCAACCTATCTTCAAAGTACCGGAAAGACATATAAAGACCATAAAGCAACAATCCTTTCTTGGTTTTATAAAGATCAGGGAAGTAAGAAAAAATCCAATATCCCTACATGGGAAGAATATAACAAAGGAGTACATTTATGAATAAGGAATTAGAAAAAGTGATGATAGAAGATGTGGAATATAGCTTTGATCCTGAAAAAGAATACATCAAAGACGGACATGCTTACTGTAAAGTGTGCCATGAAAGAAAAGATGGAAAAATGATGGATTTTTTAAATAGCAAGATGATATTTAAGACTGCTTGTAAATGCGATAGAGATAGAGAAGCAAAAGAAAAAGAAAGACAGAATCAACTTGAAATCGAGAGATTAAAAAATATCTGCTTCACATCCATTATTCAATGGGCATATACCTTTGAAAACTATCAAGGAAAAGAAAATCAGAGCCTTATCATCGCAAAGAATTTTGTAAAAGACTATGAGCTGATGAGAAAAGAAAATATCGGACTTCTGTTCTATGGTTAGGTGGGTAGTGGAAAGACCTATCTTGCCTGCTCCATTGCAAATGCACTGATTGAACAGTATCAGATGAGCGTTAAGATTAGAAATTTTTCACGGATAATCAACGAACTTCAAAAAGGCGGATTTGACCTTGATAAAAACGCATATATCGAATCTCTTGTAAACACTTCTGTTCTCATCTTAGATGATTTAGGAATTGAAAGAGATACAAGCTATGCAAAAGAGCAGGTATATAACATTGTGAATAACAGGTACTTAAAGCATAAGCCAACAATCTTTACCACAAATCTTTCTTATAGTCAAATTGAAAACTGTACGGAGAGTGTGGAATATCAAAGAATTTACTCAAGAATTATTGAGATGTGTATTCCAGTTATGGTAGTAGGGGAGGATTTTAGAAAGAAAATTCAAAAAGATAAATTAAACAAAAACAAAGATAGATTATTAATGGGAGGTGATTGAACTTGATTAATGAAGAAGTAGCAAGAAAAACCTTGAATATGGAAGTAAGAGCGGGAAAAGTAACTGGAAAGATTCTCTTGAACTTGTTGAAGAAACTGATGAAGGAGGCTGACAAATTAGGTGGACTTGAAAAGCTCGTCAATACAAATGGTAACGAAGCCTTTAAGGTAGCGAACTTCTCTGTAGTATCCAAAGGTGATGAGGGGAATAAGGTATATCGTAATTGCTCAGCTTACGGAGAAAAAAGTGATATTCCAAAGGACTTTAAGCAGGGAGATTTTGTTAAGCTCTTTGGACAAATCAGAACTTCTATTGATGATAACGGCAAGGAGCATAGCAATATCAGGCTGAAGATAAAGGAAAACCAAAAAAAGAAAAGAAGTTCTAAAAGAAACTGAAAGATAATAAAGTAGTTGAAGCAATATTATTACTGTAATTCTTAAATAAATATAACTTAAGAAAAAATGGTGTAGTCATATGGCTACACCATTTTTTTTGTGAGTTTTAAGAAATAAATAACAATGATATTATCAATAAATAACAAGCTACTATTTACAAAAGGGGAAAAATGCTGTAATATATATCTAATTAGATAATATCTAATTAGATATATATTACATGAGGAGGTGAACACCTTTTGGGAAAAACAGAGCTGAAGATTTTGATTGGACTTCACAGAAATGTAAATGCAATAGATAAAAAAACATCAAAAATAGCAGCAGAATATAATTTAACTTTTAGTCAGTTTATGGTTTTAGAAGCTCTTTACAGCAAGGGGGACATGAGCGTAGGAGAGGTAAGGGAAAGGATATTAAGTAGTGTAGGGACCATACCTCTTATAGTCAATAATTTAGTAAAAAGAAACTATGTTGAAAGACTTACTGATGAAAAAGACAGGCGTGTATGTATACTGCATTTGACAAAAGATGGATATGATGTGATTAGCAAAGTCGCACCTGAAAATGAAGAAATGATAGCAGAAAGCATGGGAGTTTTAGAACAAGAAGAAAGAGAAAATTTGTTATATCTTTTGAAAAAATTAGGAGGGAAATCAGATGAAAAGAAAAGTGAAGACAAAAGTAAGGGGCTTTAGAACAATAGACGGAGCGGGAGTGAACTTAGTAAGAGTTTTGGGTAGCCAGACAACAAAGGAGTTTGATCCTGTTTTAATGCTCGACTCATTTGACAGCATAAATCCTGATGACTATACGGCGGGATTTCCAATGCACCCACATAGGGGAATTGAAACAATCAGTTATGTCTCAAGAGGCAAGATGGTTCATAGGGATAGCTTAGGTAATGAAGATGGTATTTCAGACGGGGAAGTTCAATGGATGAATTCCGGTTCAGGGATTATGCATGAAGAAATGGTTCCGGCTGCGGAAAGGCTTTTAGGTGTTCAGTTATGGTTAAACTTGCCATCAAAAGATAAAATGAGCAAACCAAGCTACAATAGCATTAAAAATGATGAGATAGATGAAATAGAAATAGACGGCGGAAAAATAAGGCTTTTAGCAGGAACTTATGGAGAGCATGAAGGCTATAAAGGAGATTATCTTCCTATGGACTATTATGATATTCATCTAAACGCTAATACCGAAATTAAACTTACTATGGGGAAAGAAGATTCGGTAATGATTTTTACTCTTTTGGGCAATGTTTATATTGATGGTGAGCATATAGAAGAAAAAACTGCTGTTAAATTAACAGAAGGGGATAGTCTTACAATTAAAAACGGAGATCAGAATGCTCAGGTTTTATATATGAATTCGAGAGCGTTAAATGAACCGGTTGCATGGGCAGGTCCGATTGTAATGAATACACAAGAAGAATTGCAGAAAGCATTTTCAGAACTTAGAAACAACACTTTTATCAAAGAAAAAGCAGAGTATTAAAATAAGGAAAAGTGTGATGAGTAAAGGTAGAATGGAAGCTTTTAGCGATGGCGTATTGGCAATTGTCATAACTATTATGGTATTAAAGCTTAATGCACCAGAAAGCTTGACACTTGACGCAGTAAAAGAGGTTTTTCCAACATTTTTAGCATACATTCTAAGCTTTATCTATGTTGGAATATATTGGGCGAATCACCATCATTTAATTAATATGACCGATTCGGTATCTGGTAGATTATTATGGAAAAATCTCCACTGGATATTTTGGATGTCGCTAATTCCAATGGCAACTGAGTGGATGGGGCTAAATCCCTATGAAAGTCTGCCCGCTTTGTTCTATGGAATGATACTCTTTATGTGTGCGGTTTCATACAATATTGTTCAATCGGAAGTTATTAAAATAAATGGAGATAATTCTGAAATTTCTCAAAACATAGGAAATGATTTAAAGGGGAAAATCTCTATTTTTGCATACGCTGTCGCTATTATTTTTGCTTTTTATTTTCCGATCATATCGTATTTAATATATATTGTAATCGCTTTAATTTGGGTAGTGCCGGATAGTAGACTGGAAAAAAGCATGATGAAAAGGGGGTAAATATTAATGGAAAAGAGTTATGAAACAGAAAATCTAAAAATTTTTTGGAAACCTGATATATGTCAACATGCAGGCAAATGTGTGCATGGGGCGCCTAAGGTATTTGAGGTAGGAAGAAAGCCATGGATTATTCCTGAAAATGGAAGAGAAGAAGATATCATAAAAGTTATAGATAAATGTCCTTCTGGGGCTTTAAGTTATAAATTAAAAAAAGGAGGTAGCAAGGAGTGGTAAAAATCGTTTATGAACAACAAAAAAATAGAGCAGCTGCATATGATGATGAAAAATTCATTGGTGAAAGCACATACTCTAAGTCGAACAAACTATGGATTATAGATCATACTTTTGTTGAAGGCAACTATGGAGGACAGGGAATTGCGACTAGGTTAGTTGCTGAACTGGTCGATGAGGCAAGAAAAGGCAATATAAAAATTATACCTTTGTGTCCTTTTGCCAAAAGAGAGTTTGAACGAAAGGAAGAATATTTAGATGTATTATCAAAATAGGAGGTAGTTATGAGCATTATAAAATCATTAGCAAATAGAAGAACATATTATAACATTGATAAGAACATACCGGTTTTAGAAAAAGAAATTGAAGAAAAGATTAAAGAAGTTACAGAGTTAGTACCAGATGCATTCAATATGAAAAGTGCGAGAGTGGTACTTGCCTTTGGCGAAAAGCATGATCAGCTATGGGATGAAATTTACAATGTTTTTGAGGGAAAAGTGCTAAGAGAAAAGATTGATTCATTTAAAGCAGGAGCGGGAACGGTACTGTTTTTATATGACGAGGAAACTGTTAAAGAAATGCAGAAACAGTTTAGCACTTATGCCGATAATTTTCCTATTTGGGCAAATCAGGCAAATGGAATGTTGCAGCTTTCTGTTTGGTCTACACTAAGAGAACTCAATATTGGAGCTTCACTCCAACATTATAATCCTGTAATAGATGCAAAAGTAAAGGGAATTTTTAATATACCTGAGAATTATAAATTAGTTGCACAGATGCCGTTTGGAGGTATTGTAAGCGAACCTGATAAAAAAGAAAAAGAAGAAATAGATAAAAGAGTAACAGTCATAAGGTAGTGAAGAATTTCAGATAAATCAGGCAAACTATAAAATTTAATATTTACAAATATTCAAAATTCTGATATAATTTGTATAATTATATATATAAATCATGCAAGTTGCAGAAAAGAGTGGTGCGATTATATTTAAAAAAAGAATTGCTTTTGAAACAGAAAAATAAACATATAACTAATCAGCTTTTTGCATAAATTCGTATATATTTTTTAAAATATGGCATTGCTCGTAAAAAACTGTGCTATATTTTTTATCTATGAAAATGTTTTAATTTGTGCAAGAGTAGAAATGCTATGAAATCAAGAAAATTTACAGTGATGAAAAATGATGTAAAGGATGGTGATGGACGTGAAGCGAAGAAGAATTGTTAGTATAATAGCGATTATCCTATTGATGGGTTTTTCTACTATACCTGTATCAGCAGATGAAGAAATTTATAGTGTATCTGATTTTGAGGAGTTTAAAGCTGCGGTTGAAGAAATAAACGCTAAAACTTCTGACGGGACATATACAATCAGTTTGACAGGGGATATTGATTTTGGAAGTACAGGATATAATTGTAAATTTTATAAGAATACAGAGATATTTGGAAACGGACATATAATCAATTTAGGCGGTGAAATGTCAAATGGGCAATTACAGATAAGAGATGGTGCAGTCTTATCGCTGGGGAAAAGCAACAGTACAGGCAGCGAAAATCAGCTGAAAATTACAGTGGCTGCACCTAAACGCTCAACTGCTTTGATACTTGTTGGAAATACCAATCCCGAAAAAGCATGTACATTGAATATGTATGATGGAGTTGAACTGACAGGGAGTTCGACCAATGGAGCATCTTTAGGCTCTGCTGTTAATATTGTGAATGGACAGTTTAATATGTACGGCGGCGATATTCATGGGAATACAAATGATGCGATAGCTGCAATGGGTGGTGCAGTTGCCGGAGATGGAAGATATGGGAAAGTAATTTTTAATATGTATGGTGGAAGTATTAGAGGCAATAAAACACTGACAAATTATTTTGGCTATGGCGGAGGCGTTTTTTTATCAAATGCTTCATTTAATATGGAAGGTGGATCTATAAGAGAAAATATAGTGGAAAAAACAGTTGACAGTGCACAAGGCTACGGCGGCGGAGTAATGATATATGCTGGAAAAGCTGTTTTTAGCGGGGGCGAAATATCAAAAAATGTAAGCTCAAATTTTGGTGGAGGTATTTTTACGCATAATGGAGCTGATATTGTAATAAAAAATAGCTTTAGAATTACGAAAAATTCTGCTTCACAAGGAGGAGGTTTATGCAACAACGGTAATAGTGCTGTTGTAGAAGATGGAGCTATTATTGCAAACAATAAAGCCGTCATGAGAGGTGATGATATAGCTC
>OLRF01001550.1_pt1 | contig 23583 bp, 21 predicted proteins | sample 1672061 | NCBI WGS metagenome assembly OLRF01 (sample SAMEA3136641, study PRJEB25190) | human gut metagenome | reverse complement strand
TTGATGCAATTTTGTTCAGTGATTTTTCTATTTCTGACAGCGAATTTCTGATCTGAAATGCCTGTCTTTTGACGCCGCGTTTTACACTGTTGAGATTTCGACGGAATGAGTTAGATTTTCTTTTTTTCAAACCTTATCTTCCCCTCTTTCTTTATACAGATCAGGCAGCTTCTCCTGCAGATTCATTCATATATTCCTGCCTGACGCTCCCTCTTATTTATTATATGAAAACAGGCCGATCTGTTTACAGATCAGCCCGATAAAACAACCTTCTATATTAATGCAGAATATCTATGCGCCAGATAAGCTTTGATATCAGATACCTTCTGAAAACCACTTAACCTTACCTCTTCTATTTTTGTCTGATCACCATCTTACAGATCGGATTGCCCATGGAAGAAAACTTCTCCTCATACTCCGTCATCACATTTCCCTTCACCAGCTCCTCATCATGATGAAGATCAAACGTACAAACCTCCAGGTTCCAGTCAGACTCCTTCACCTCTTCCAGGGAAAATTCAAACAATCCACGGTTATCTGTCTTAAATTCCACAGTACCCTCTTTTTTCAGGACCTGCTCATACCTCTTCAAAAACTCCCTGGAAGTCAGTCTTCTCTTGGCATGACGGGCCTTCGGCCACGGATCGGAAAAATTCAGATAAATCCCATCAACCTCATCCTTCTCAAAAATCTCCGGCAAAAGCCTTGCATCCACACGGATGAACACCAGATTTGAAAACTTCTCCCCGGCCTCCTCAAGCTCCTCCCTCTTCTGAAGTGCCCGAAGCAGCACACTGTCATACATCTCGATCCCAACATAATTCCTCTCAGGATGCAGCCGCGCCATATCCATCAGGAAACGCCCTTTTCCCATACCAACCTCAAGAAAAAGCGGTCTCTTCTCCCCAAAAACACTCGACCATTCCCCTTTAAACTTCTCCGGTTCATCAATCACCCAGTCACACTCCAAAATCGCATCCTTCGCCCCGGGAATATTACGTAATCTCATAAATAACCTCCAAATTAATCTTCCTATAATATACAAATCAAATAACTACCTCTCGCAGCCAGCAAAAGCAGTCTATAACAATTCCCCAAACCAATGAAACCACTATAATACATCCGCCACCAGCCACACAAACCAGAATACCTGCACAGATCCAAAAAATCATCATTCCTCTTCCAGAATATCCGATAAAACACCCTGTACAATGCATCCCAATATTCAACTATACATGTAACCCCCACCCCGCCGCAAGCAAAAAATAAAAAAAATCCTCAACCAGGCGACAGCAACGCGCCTCGCCGTCCACATCCAACACCATCCGCATCCACACACATCGGCTCAACCTCACACATCCAACACCGCAGCATACATACACAAGTCAACAACCTTACACCACCACAACCAAGAACTCCTAAAAAAAAGCCCGAGGGGTGTGCAGAGGGGCCATGGCTTTATGGCCCCTTTGCGGTTTTCCTCTTTTCCCCCAAAACCCCCAAAAATATCTTTTTACCCACATTTCCCTCAAAAGTTTGCAGAAAAATTAACAAAATTTTAGTTGTTTTTACCATAAAAAAGGTGTATCATATAAAAATCAATTATAAACAATAAACAAACAAGGAGGGCGTTATGGAACAAATCCTAAATAAGCTTTCGGAAATCGAAGCTACAGCCAATGCCATCATGCAGGACGCTGCGCGACAGAAACAGGCTCTCTCGGAAGAAGCAGAAAAACAGACGAAGGAATTCGACGCTTCACTTGAAAAAGAAACCAGCGACGAGATCCGGAAGATCCGTGAAGATCTGGCCCGCGAGAAAGACGCCCGGATCAATGAGCTTCGTGCAGAAACCGAAGACCAGCTATCCAGGCTGGATGCCTATTACGAAGCCCATCACGAAAGTCTTTGCAGTGAGCTGTTTCAGAAAATAACAGGCATCACCGAAACCTGAAGGGAAAGGAAGTGATTCAATGGGCTCTGTCCTCTCATACAGCGGACTCTCCACCAAGATCCGCGCCATGCAGAGCAGGCTTGTGACAGATGAGCAGCTGGAAGAAATCGTTCAGCTTCCCAATGTCCCCCAGGTAACAGCCTACCTGAAACGGACTCCCGAATATCAGAATATCTGGTCCGGTCTCGATGAAAATGATCTTCACCGCGGACAGATAGAAAAACTCCTGAAGAAATCCATCTTCCTGAATTTTTCAAGGCTTTACCACTTTGCAAATCAGGAACAGCGAACGTTCCTGTCGCTTTACTCGAAGCGTTATGAGATCCGCGTCCTGAAAGAAATCATGACGAATCTCTTTGACCACCGGGACACCGATCCCGTAGATATTTCTCCCTACCGCGATTTTTTCAGACATCATTCCAAGCTGGACATTGACAGGCTTACCGCCTGCACCAATATGGATGAATTCATTGCGGCACTGAAGGGAAATGATTTTTTTATTCCGCTGTCTCAGGTCAACGAACGTGGAAATGCCACGCTTTTTGACTTCGGCATGGCACTTGACCTTTCGTATTTTTCACAGATCTGGAATGTGCGGAAGAAGCTTTTCAAAGGTAACGATCTGAAACAGATCACCAAGGCTTACGGTGAAAAATTCGATATGCTGAACCTGCAGTTCATCCAGCGCTCCAAACGCTGCTTTCAGATGGAACCGGCTGCTATTTACGCATTGCTGGTCCCCATGAACTACAAGCTCCGCAAAGAGGAGATCACCACCCTTGTGGAAGCCCCTACACCAGAAGAGTTCCGTCGTATCTTCAATGGAACTTATTATGGTAAGAAATACGAACAGCTGACCGTCGCCAGTCTGGAAGAATTTTATAACTATATTCTTCGCAGCATACTGGAACAGGAAGCACGCAAGGATCCCTATTCCGTAGCAGTCATCTATTCCTATTTATATCACAAAGAACATGAAGTCAACCGTCTGACCATTGCCCTTGAATGCGTGCGCTATGGCGTGGACCCAGAACAATCCCTGCGTTATATACGCAACGGTTAATAACCAGGAGGTAGCAACGTGATTGAAAAAATGAATTTTCTAAGCATCACCGGTCCCAAGGCAGATATCGACCGGGTTGTAAACACCTACCTGTGCAAGTACGAGATTCATCTGGAAAACGCTCTCTCAGAGCTGACCACAGTAGAAAGTCTGACGCCTTTCCTGGATGTCAACCCCTACAGAGATGCCTTAAATTCCATCAATACCATTTATGAGGAGCTGAAAACTCCTCCGTCCACTTCCAACAGAAGCCCGGGTATTGAAACAGCACTTTCCACAGTAAAGGAGATCCGCTCCCAGGCGGATCAGCTCCAGAAGGAACAGTCCGAACTGGAAGAAAAATGTTCCTCTCTGGAAGAATCACTGCGGATCATACGTCCCTTCCGAAATATTGATTATGATATTTCATCCATACTTCATCTGAAGTATATCCATTTTCATTTCGGACGTATCGAGAAACAGTATTATGAGAAATTCAAGAAATATATTTACGACAATCTGAACACGATCTTCCTTAAATGCGATGAAGATGACCAATACGTCTGGGGCGTTTACTTCGTACCGAAGCATGATGCGCACAAAATTGATGCCGCCTACTCTTCTATGCACTTTGAAAAGATCTTTGTGCCGGATAATTATACCGGAACTGCACAGCAGGCATTTTCAAGCGTAAGCAAACAATACGAGGATGCTCTGAAGCATCTGGAAGCACAGAAACAGAAATACCAGAGATTTCTTGCGGATCAGGCAGAAACCATCGTTACCGCCAGAAACACACTTCTTCAGTTTTCCAGAAATTTCGATGTCCGGAAAGCGGCTGCCTGCACCGGAAAGCATGAGAATTTCTATATTCTCTGCGGATGGATGACAGAAGCCGACACCAGAGCTTTTCAAGCCGATATCTCATCCGACGAAAAAATCTTCTGCCTGGTAGACGGAGAAGATACCAATACGCCGGAGCACGACCAGAACCATCAGCCGCCGACCAAGCTGAAAAACCCGAAGCTTTTCAAGCCCTTTGAAATGTATGTAAAAATGTACGGACTTCCCGCCTATGGCGAGATGGACCCCACCTGGTTTGTTGCCATCACCTACTCCTTTATTTTCGGAGCCATGTTCGGTGATGCAGGACAGGGACTCCTGCTCTTTATCGGAGGATTGCTCCTGTACAAGCTGAAGCATATCGATCTTGCCGGAATCATCAGCTGCGCCGGAGTCTTTTCCACATTTTTCGGTCTGATGTTCGGAAGTATCTTTGGATTTGAGGATGTCATACCTGCTCTGTGGCTGCGGCCTGTGGACAGTATGACGACCATACCTTTTATCGGAAAACTGAATACCGTATTTATCGTTGCCATCGGCTTCGGCATGGGAATCATCCTCCTGTGTATGGTTTTCAACATCATCAATTCCTTTAAGACGCATGATGTTGAAAAAACCTGGTTTGACACCAACGCTGTAGCAGGACTTGTATTTTATGGCTCCGCAGTTCTCTGCATCGGACTCTTTGTATCCGGGCATGCAGTTCCGGGTGGTGCAGTCCTTGCCATTATGTTTGGTTTACCGCTGCTTCTTATTTTCTTCAAGGAGCCTCTTACAAACCTGGTAGAAAAAAAGGCCGAGGTTATGCCAAAAGAAAAAGGCATGTTTATCGTACAGGGTATTTTTGAACTGTTCGAGGTTATCCTGAGCTACTTTTCCAATACACTCTCCTTCGTGCGTATCGGTGCTTTTGCAGTCAGCCACGCAGCTATGATGGAGGTTGTACTTATGCTTGCAGGCGCAGAAAACGGCAGTCCGAACTGGATCGTCATCATTCTCGGAAACCTGTTCGTATGCGCTATGGAGGGCCTGATCGTAGGTATCCAGGTACTCCGTCTGGAATATTACGAAATGTTCAGCCGTTTTTACAAGGGCAGCGGACGGAAATTCGAGCCGTTCTGCTCAAAAAACAAATAAAATGCCAGAGTCGGAACGCATTCTGATCCGGGCATTCAATTAAACGAATATTAAGGAGGTCATCATCATGACAGTCATTACACAGATCACAATCGCAGTTGCACTTGTACTCAGCATCATTCTTCCATTTGGTTATTATCTTCTCGGCGAAAAAAGCCGCGGCCGCTACAAAACAGCTCTTGGTGTCAACGCCTTTTTCTTCTTCGGGATTATGCTTGTTGCCATTGCAGTAACATTTGCAGGCGGAGCTTCCGTACAGGCTGCTACAGGCGTTGACGCAGGCCTTGCAACAGGTATGGGTTACATCGCAGCAGCACTTGTTACCGGACTTTCCTGTATCGGTGGTGGTATTGCCGTTGCCAGTGCGGCAAGCGCAGCACTTGGAGCGATCAGTGAGGATCAGAGCATCCTTGGTAAATCTCTTATCTTCGTAGGTCTTGCCGAAGGTGTTGCTCTTTATGGACTGATCATCTCCTTCATGATCCTGGGTAAACTTTGATATGAAAATGTATCTGATCAGTGACAATATTGATACTCTGACAGGAATGAGACTGGCCGGTGTAGAGGGTGTGATCGTTCATGAGCACGACGAGCTGAAGAAAGCTCTGGAGCGCACCATCGCAGACAAAGAGATCGGAATCATACTCCTGACCGAAAAATTCGGCCGGGAGTTTCCTGAGATCATTGATGATGTCAAGCTTCATCACAAAACACCTCTCATCATTGAAATTCCTGACAGACATGGTACCGGCCGCAGACCTGATTTCATTACATCTTATGTAAATGAGGCCATCGGATTAAAATTATAGGCAGGTGATATTATGACAATTGAAGAGAAGCTTAAACACTTCTATGACACCTCCGTGGACGAAGCACGCCGTCAGGCGGAAAAAGATGTCCGGGAACACAAGGAAGCCCTGGATGCCGCACTGGAGGAACATAAAAAAATGTCTCTGGGAAATGCTGCCAGTTCCCGCAAAGCCGAAATCGCAAACGCAAAGCGTGAGATCAACAAGGCACTTTCCGCAGAGCAGCTTCACATCCGGCGAAACTGGACTGCCAGACAGAGCCGCTTAAAAGAAAAACTTTTTGCAGATGTCCGGGTACAGATCCTGAAATTCATGGAATCTCCCCGCTATGAAGAATATCTTTGTACAAAGATCGAGGAAGCTGTCTGCTTCGCGGAACACGATGAGATCCAGATCTATCTTTCAAAAGAAGATGAACCCCGTCTGAAGTCTCTCACTGTAAAGACCGGTTTCCCGCTGAAGGTTTCCGATGAATCCTTTATCGGCGGGATCAAGGCGATAATCCCTGAAAAAAATATCCTCATCGACAATTCCTTTGAGGAAGGCTATCAGGCAGCTTACAGAGAATTCAAATTTGACGGAGGTCCAGCACATGAGTAAAACAGGTATTATCTACGGTGTTAACGGTCCTGTTATCTACCTCAAGGGCGACACCGGCTTCAAGATCTCCGAGATGGTCTATGTAGGCCCCGAAAAACTGGTTGGAGAAGTCATCGGTCTTAAGAAACATATGACGACCATACAGGTTTTTGAGGAAACTACAGGGCTGAAACCCGGAGAAACTGTTATCGGAACAGGAGACGCTATTTCCGTTCTCCTTGGTCCGGGAATCATCCACAATATTTTTGATGGTATCCAGAGACCTCTGGCAGAGATTGCCCAGGCCTCTGGAAAATATATTTCCCGTGGTGTCAGCGTTGACTCTCTTGACACAGAAAAAAAATGGGAAACCCACATTACCGTAAAGGAAGGTGACGTCATCGGTGCAGGCACGGTTATTGCCGAGACACAGGAAACCGCCTCCATCCTTCACAAATCCATGGTTCCGCCCACGATCACACACGGAACCGTTATCCATGCAGCTCCTGACGGTGCCTATACCGTTCTGGAGCCCATTGTTACCATCCGCCTCGATGACGGAACTGAAAAAAAACTGGCACTTGCCCAGAAATGGCCGATCCGTGTTCCACGACCGACCTACAAGCGTTTCCCGGCCAGCGTTCCGCTCCTTACCGGCCAGCGAATCCTGGATACCCTTTTCCCTATTGCCAAGGGAGGCACTGCCGCAGTTCCCGGCGGATTCGGAACAGGAAAAACCATGACACAGCACCAGATCGCCAAGTGGTCTGACGCAGATATCATCATCTACATCGGCTGTGGCGAGCGTGGAAACGAGATGACACAGGTTCTTGAGGACTTCAGCAAGCTGATCGACCCGAAATCCGGAAACCTGATGATGGACCGTACCACACTGATCGCCAACACCTCCAACATGCCGGTTGCAGCCCGTGAGGCTTCCATCTACACAGGTGTTACACTTGCGGAATATTACCGTGATATGGGTTATGATGTAGCGATCATGGCAGACTCCACATCCCGATGGGCCGAGGCTCTCCGTGAGCTTTCCGGACGTCTGGAGGAGATGCCTGCAGAGGAAGGCTTCCCTGCATATCTGGCAAGTAAGCTTTCCGCCTTCTATGAGCGTGCGGGAATGATGCAGAACCTGAACGGAACAGAGGGTTCCGTATCCATTATCGGTGCAGTTTCCCCTCAGGGCGGTGATTTCTCCGAGCCGGTCACACAGAATACCAAACGTTTTGTCCGCTGCTTCTGGGGACTGGACAAGGCTCTTGCCTATGCCCGTCACTTCCCTGCCATCCAGTGGCTGACCAGCTACAGCGAATATCTGGAGGACCTGACTCCCTGGTACAGAGAGCATGTCTCCCCGAAATTCGTTTATGACAGAAACCAGATCATGGCTATCCTCAACCAGGAAAGCTCTCTTATGGAGATCGTCAAGCTGATCGGAAGCGATGTTCTTCCGGATGATCAGAAGCTGACGCTGGAGATCGCCAGAGTCATCCGTCTGGGCTTCCTGCAGCAGAACGCTTTTCACCAGGAGGACACCAGTGTTCCTATGGAAAAGCAGTTCCTGATGATGGAAACCATCCTCTATCTCTACGAAAAGTGCCGTGCCCTTGTAAACCGTGGCATGCCGGTTTCCGTGCTGAAGGAGGATAAGATCTTTGAACGTATCATCGCCATCAAATACGAGGTTCCAAATAAAGAGCCGGAGCGTTTTGATGAATATCATAAAGATATCGACCGCTTCTACGACAATGTACTGGAAAGAAACGGTTAAAGGAGGGATCAGTTTATGGCAATCGAATATCTTGGCCTGAGTGAAATAAACGGCCCTCTTGTTGTCCTTGAGGGTGTAAAAAACGCATCTTACGAGGAGATCGTGGAATTCCACATGGAGGACGGCACTCAAAAGATCGGCCGTATCGTGGAAATCTATGAGGACAAGGCCGTTATCCAGGTTTTTGAGGGAACTGACAATATGTCCCTCGGCAATACACACACACGTCTTACCGGACATCCTATGGAGATCGGGCTTTCTCCTGAGATCTTGGGACGTACCTTTAACGGTATCGGCCAGCCCATTGACGGGCTTGGCGAGATCACACCGGAGGTCAGCCTGAACATTAACGGGCTTCCGCTGAATCCGGTAACCCGTGAATATCCACGAAACTATATCAACACCGGTATCTCCGCTATTGACGGACTGACCACACTGATCCGCGGCCAGAAGCTGCCGATCTTTTCCGGTAACGGTCTTCCACATGATAAGCTGGCTGCACAGATTGTTCAGCAGGCTTCCCTGGGAGCAGACTCCGATGAAAAATTCGCCATTGTTTTTGCGGCAATGGGTGTGAAATACGACGTAGCGGAATTCTTCCGCAGGACCTTCGAAGAAAGCGGTGCGTCCGACCACGTTGTGATGTTTCTGAACCTTGCAAACGATCCGGTTGTAGAGCGTCTTCTGACACCGAAGATCGCCCTCACTGCCGCTGAGTATCTTGCTTTTGAAAAAGGCATGCACATCCTGGTAATCCTGACTGATATCACCTCCTTCTGTGAGGCCATGCGAGAGGTTTCCTCCTCCAAGGGTGAGATTCCTTCCCGAAAAGGTTATCCCGGATATCTGTACAGTGAGCTTGCAACCCTTTACGAGCGTGCGGGAATCGTCCGTGGCGGCACCGGTTCTGTAACCCAGATCCCAATCCTGACCATGCCAAACGACGACATCACACACCCGATCCCCGACCTTACCGGATATATCACAGAAGGCCAGATCGTACTGGACCGCCAGCTTCACGGTCAGGCGATCTATCCGCCGATCAATGTTCTGCCATCCCTGTCCCGTCTGATGAAGGACGGTATCGGTGAAGGCTTCACACGTGCTGATCATCAGGATGTTGCCAACCAGCTCTTCTCCTGCTACGCAAAGGTAGGCGATGCAAGAGCTCTGGCATCCGTTATCGGTGAGGATGAGCTTTCTCCGCTGGATAAGCAGTACCTTGTATTCGGAAAAGCCTTCGAGGCAGAATTTGTAGGACAGTCAGAAACAGAGAATCGAAGCATCATCGAAACTCTGGATAAGGGCTGGGAGCTTCTTGGCCTTCTTCCAAGAGAAGAGCTCGACCGTATCGATACCAAAGTTCTGGATCAGTATTACAGAGAAACCGTCCGTTAGTGAGGTGATTTTATGGATCCGAATACCTTTCCCACCAAGGGAAATCTCATACTTGCAAAAAACTCTCTAGCTCTTTCCAAACAGGGCTATGAGCTTATGGACAAAAAGCGTAATATCCTGATCCGTGAAATGATGGAGCTGATCGATCAGGCAAAGGATATCCAGTCCCAGATCGATGAGACCTTCCGTACCGCTTACGCGGCTCTTCAGAAGGCAAATATGGAAATCGGAATCGCTTTCGTAGACCAGATTTCTCATACCGTTCCTGTGGAAGATTCCATCCGGATCAAAACCAGGAGTGTCATGGGAACCGAGATCCCTCTTGTGGAATATGACAAAAAAGCAGGCAACACGCCGACCTACGCCTACTACAGCACCAAGCTGTCCCTGGACGAGGCCAAGGCAGCCTTCGAGCGTGTAAAGGAGCTGTCCATCCAGCTCTCCATGATCGAAAACGCCGCCATCCGTCTTGCCACCAACATCAAAAAAACCCAGAAGCGTGCCAATGCGCTGAAGAACATCACCATCCCCAGATACGAAACTCTCACCCGAGATATCACCAATGCTCTGGAAGAAAAAGAGCGTGAAGAGTTTACACGTCTGAAGGTGATCAAACGTATGAAACAAAATAGTTAAAAAAATCCTCCGCAGATCTTTCCGGTTCTGCGGAGGATTTTTTGGTTATCCACATTTATCCACACCTGAAAATGACTTTTCAACACCTTGCAGTGATCGTTTTAACTGGGCACTGTTCTTTTTTATCCTCATTTCCATACATCCGAGAGTCCCCCTTTTAAATAGATTAGTTTTTTAAGAATTAATTTGCTATTATCTGATTATTTGTTTTTATTCTTTTATATTATGTCTTTTTTGCAATAAATTTTATGATATTTAGAATTTAAAAATGTCAATAGTTTTAAAAACTTTTTTCCCATTTTTTACAATTTTATCATTTTACACAAAACATATGTTTAAATTTATTTATGTAAATCAGGTCATCCACATGGTTATCCTTGTGGATAATGTGGATAAATTTGTGCATAACTTGATTATTGGCGGATTTGCGGATTTTTGTCATGTGGAAAACTTTTTGGAAAGTTTTTCACTTATCCACCATGGTTCGACAAGTTTTGTGCATATTGCCAGAACGACCTTTTCAGGGCTGATATTGCCCGTATCCGCACGCACCTGTCTAATGTTGCCAATCCTCTCCGATTTTATATCAAGCCTTTCTTTTTGCAGCTTTTTATGGTGTTTCTCCTGCGTGCGGTCTTGACATCAGCACTGTTTTTTGTTAATGTGAAAACACTAAAACAACGTGTGGATTTTTCAGTTTTGAACTTTTTTCGCCACACAATCTGTCCGATTCGAGAAGACAGATTGTGTGGCTTTTATTATGCACAAAAAACACGCTCTGTTTTCCGCACCTGATATTCTTACGATTCTGATATAAAGGGGGATTTTTCATGAACAGCACATTTATGAAGGAAAAGCCTGTCGGCCCGCTGCTGGCATCCATGGCGCTGCCTATGGTCTTTTCCATGCTTGTAAACTCACTATACAACATTGTGGACAGCTTCTTCGTGGCACAGATCAGCGAGCAGGCCATGACCGCCCTGTCCCTTGTCTATCCGGTCCAGAACATGATCAACGCCGTTGCCATTGGCTTCGGGATTGGAATCAACGCCAGAGTTTCCTATCACCTTGGCGCAGGGGACAAAAAAATGGCAGACACTGCCGCAACCCACGGATTTTTTCTGTCTGTGATCCACGGGATCCTGATGACTGTGATCAGCATCGCTGTTATGCCCGTATTCCTTCAGATGTACACCCAGGATGAAACCGTGATCCGGATGGGGCTGGAGTATTCTACCATCGTTTTCCTGTTTTCCACAGTAATTGCCATCAGCCTTTTCTTCGAAAAACTTTTCCAGGCTGTAGGACGGATGAAAGTATCCATGCTCGCCCTGCTTGTGGGATGTATCAGCAACATCATCCTGGACCCGTTCCTGATCTGGGGAATCGGCTTTTTCCCGAAGCTGGGTATCCGGGGCGCAGCTCTGGCTACTGGCATCGGCCAGGTGCTCACCATTGCGGTCTATATGGTCTTTTATATCCTGAAGCCTATTCCTGTACGTGTAACGCCCAAAGCCCTGAAAACAAGCAAAGTAACGGATCTGAGCCTGTATGCCATCGGTGTTCCCGCGATCCTGAACCTTGCACTGCCATCGTTTCTGATCTCTTTTCTGAACTCCGTGCTGGCCGCTTACTCGGACAGCTATGTGGTGATCCTTGGCATTTATTACAAACTGCAGACCTTCCTGTATCTCCCGGCCAACGGAATCATCCAGGGAATGCGCCCGCTGATCGGTTATAACTTCGGTGCCCGTGAGATGAAGCGTGTGAAAAAAATCTTCCGGCTCACCCTGGAATCCAGCTGTGTGATCATGCTCTTTGGAACCGTTATCTGCCTCCTGGCATCCGGACAGCTTATGGGACTTTTCACAACTACCCCGGAAACCATTGCCGCTGGCTCCAGAGCACTGAAGATCATCAGCGCCGGCTTTCTTGTTTCTGCTGTATCCGTTACCACTTCCGGTGCCATGGAAGGCCTTGGAAAAGGCACGCAATCCCTTGTAATTTCCCTTTTCCGCTATGTGGTCGTTATCATGCCCACCGCATATCTTCTGTCCCATTTTATGGGTCCTGATGGCGTGTGGAACGCATTCTGGATCACAGAGGTGTTTACAGCCATCGTTTCTGTCATGATTTATCACAAAACGTTGAAAAAAGCCTGAGAATGCAAATGTCCGGCCCACCGGCCTGTTTGCAGCCACCTGCAGGTTTACGTCCCGAAAGCACAAAAAGCTTCGATCCACTCTCTGAGCACATCGCTCATCGATGAGAGTTAGATCGAAGCTTTCTTTATTAACCAAATCAGGAAAATCCCAAGAGTGATCCCTGATATCCTCTTGACTCAAACGGATATCCGTGATCTGCGTTCATTTAATTCGCGGAAATTTCCTCTGTATTTCTTACAGCAGTCCCTTCTCACGGATCAGCTTTAAAGCGCCTTCATCGGCCACTACCGTCACATCCGGGTGAAGCTGCAGGATAGATGCCGGCACGTTGGGCGTGATCGGTCCGTAGAGAGATTTGTAAAGGGCATCTGCCTTTGCCTCTCCGGTAGCGACCAGAAGGATTTTCTTTGCAGTCATGATGTTTTTGATACCCATGGTATATGCCTGCTTCGGCACATCATCCATAGTCTCAAAGAATCTTGCATTTGCCTTGATGGTGCTCTCCGTAAGGTCTACGCAGTGAGTCTCCTTCTCAAATGCTGCACCCGGCTCGTTGAAGCCGATGTGACCGTTTCCGCCGATTCCAAGCAGCTGCATATCGATACCACCCACGCTGCGGATGATCTCATTGTAATCCGCGCAGGCTTTCTCACTGTCCTCTTCCAGTCCGTTTGGCACATAGGTTCTTGCCTTATCGATATTTACATGGTCAAACAGATTTGTGTTCATAAAATAACGATAGCTCTGATCGTTATCTCCGGAAAGTCCTTTGTATTCATCAAGATTTACGGATGTGATCTGCGAAAAGTCCAGATCTCCTTTTTTGTACCACTCGATCAGCTGCTTGTACATTCCCACCGGTGTGGAGCCTGTAGCAAGTCCGAGAACAGCATTTGGCTTCATGATGATCTGTGCAGACATGATGTTTGCCGCTTTTCTGCTTACGTCATAGTAATCTTTTCCTGTATAAATAATCATAATCTTTTTCCTTCTCCTTGTTTCGTATAGCTGATTTTCTTGTTGCATAAAACGTTTCGTTTTTTGCCAAAACTATCTTACCGCATCCGAAGCAACTTTTCAAGTAAAATCATAGGACAAAAATCATTTTTCCTATTTTTTACAATTATTCCGTCTTGTTTTTGTGTACTTTTTCGTATCAGGTTTTGTTAAACGTTTCATTTTTATCAATTTTCTGTACAATACACTCGTTTTTTCTGATACTTTATGTGTAAAAAATGCCATGTGTATTGAGGCATTTTCTTTTTCATGATATAATATGAAAATACTATATTATCTGTAAATGCATCAGAACCGGAGGCTTTACATGAACGTTACGATCAATGATATCGCCCGTGCGACAGGCCTGTCCACCGCAACGATCTCCAAATATATAAACCACAAAAAAATACGGGAAGAAAATCGTATCCTTATAGAAAAGGCAATTCAGGAGCTTGGATATACCCCAAACCGGAATGCCCAGCTTCTTCGTGCCAAAAACACACATACCATCGGTATCCTGATCTCAGATCTTGGTAATTATTTCTGGGGCGAGCTTGTCAACTCCATTATCAAGCATTTCACGGATCATGGCTATACAGTTATTGTCTGTTCTTTCTTTTTTGAACATCAGAAGGAGATCGATACGATACAGGATATTATCTCCCAGCACTTTGACGGAGTTATCATGCTCCCATCCTGCTGGCATGATGACCTGTACCAGCTTTTACAGAATGCCGGCATACCGGTTGTAATGCTCGATCAGATTCCTGCTTCCATGAGACATTTTCCTGTAGACTGTGTTATTTCTGATAATTACAGAGGCGGTGCACTGCTGGCAGAGCACCTTTTGGAAAAAGGTCACACAAAGGTCTGGATTATGGAACAGTATCTGGACTCCTACACCATCGAGCAGCGGATCCAGGGCTTTGTGGATGTATATCAGAAAAACGGCATTGACCTTCTGAAACAGCAGGATCCTTTTCCCCCTGTTTCTTTTGGTTCCACTGCAGAAACGATAGCCCAGAGCAGCCTGCATTTCCAGAAGCTTATTGATTCTTCCGATCCCCCTACTGCTGTTTTTTTTGACTGCTATCTCTCCGCAATGGGTGGTTTAAGCGCTGCCAGCCAGGCACGGATTTCCGTTCCTCAGGATATTTCCTTTGTGTGCTTTGATGATGATCCGCTTTTCAAGACCATGAGCGCGACTATGACCTGCGTCTCACAGGATCTGACAAGCATGGGGAAACATGCTGTGGAATTACTTTTAAAAAGGATCCATGGAGACTATACGGATTTTCCAAAAATAGACATGCTGGATGTTGTATTCCACCCGCGGCGCTCCGTAAAAGACCTGTCCGAACACAACAGTACAGCATCCGGAAAGGATTGATTTATGAGTGCAACCATCAAGGACATTGCCAGAGAAACCGGTCTGGCACTGGCCACCATTTCAAAATATATCAACGGCGGAACTGTACGGCCGCAAAATAAAAAGCAGATCGACGAAGCGATCCGGAAACTGAATTACGTTCCACGAAATACGGCCCGGGGACTTCGTTCCTCCAAGACTTACCGTATCGGTCTGGTATCCGGTCCTCCCAATAATCCGCATAATGCTTTTCTTCTGAGTAAAATAGAAAACACCATGCGCGCTCACGGTTATTCTCTCACATTTATGAGCGGCGACAAATATAAGGATCATGTCAATAAATTCGTCCCTCACATGCTCCGCTCCGGGATCGACGGTCTTATCATTTCTTCGTTCTGTCTGAGCAAGGACATCTGTTCCGCCGTGGAGCATACCAAGATCCCTGTTGTGGAACTGGAAGAGCACAGTCATTTCCACCGTACAGACTGTATACAGACCAGCTGTACCTCCGGAGCCTATGAGATCGTGGAGCATCTGATAAAAATGGGGCATCAGAAGATCGCTCTTGTCAACGGTTCCCCTGCATCCTATACTGCATGTGAACGAAAAAAAGGCTATCTCCGGGCACTGGAAGACTACGATATTCCTGTTAACCCCGATTATATCATCGCTGAAAATTACGCAAACGACTTTGGATATCAGGCAATGCAGAAATTATGGAATCTTCCGGAACGTCCGACTGCCGTATTTTCTGCGAACTATACACTATGCCTCGGTATTTATGAAGCGATCTACAGCCTTGGCATCCGGATCCCGGAAGACCTGTCTGTTGTCTCCTTTGATGATTTTGAACTGTCCATGCTGCTTTCTCCTCAGCTGACCGCTGTCCGTCAGCCGCTGACCAGTCTGGCAGAGCAGGCCTGTGATCTGCTGCTTCGCAGAATGAACGGAGACTACAGTGATTTTCCAAGGACGATACGCCTGAAGCCAGAATGTATCTACCGGGATTCCGTGCGTGATCTCTTTTCTGATGCTAAGTAATGCAAAGCAACTTTTATTACGGCAATTTCGGGAAGCACAACAGGCATTTTCATTCCGATCTGCCCGCATATTCTGAGCATCTGAACCACTGCCAATCTGAACCTCAAAATAATACTCCGCTGCAAATATATTTCCATTTGGCAATCTGTTTGAGGTAAGGATCCTGTAATTTCCCACTTCCAGCGGCAGCTTCATCACCTGATCTCTGAAATTTTCGGCTTCTAGCTTCCGTGTGATATATTTTCCGGCTTCCAGTTTTGCGATGCTCCAGTTCTGGAAATATTTCCACTGTGTATCCGCACTTGCCTTCAGAAGGATCGATGCCTTTTTCTCCGTTTCCGCAGATACTGAGATGAATTTTCCGTTTTTCATATACTCCATGGAACGGTCATGAGGGTTCAGGCGTGCCGGAATCCCCAGTGTTCTCGCCATTGCCACAAAAAGGATCTTCTTTGACAGAATGCTTCCTGTTCCCGTTTTCAGACATCCGGACGGCGTGGTGATCACACTGCTGCGTTCTTTCTCCGGGCTGGAAACGATCTTATCCTCAATCCACTTCCAGATCTTCGCCGGCTCCTTTTGCAGCATATTTTTCTCTTCTTCCGACAGCTGCTCAAGAATCGCTTTTCTGTATTTCTGCAAAACTTCATCGTCAACTCTCGGGTTCAGTACATATGGTACAAAAATATCTGCATCCATGTTTTTTTCATACGGTAATGCAGATTTCAGGTGCTCCTCCAGAACCTGGCTGATACAGTCTGTTCTGTCTTTCTCTGTGAGGACTTCAAGGAGTTTTTTTCTCATTGAAGAATCTCCAGTTTCTTTTTCCAGGAATTTCCGACACTCCGGATTGCTCAGGTTTCTTACCTTCTGTTCCCTGTAAGCGTTTGCCTCTGCCAGACGTTTGCTGCCCCTTTCCTTCTGCTCCGGTGTTGGCATATCTTTATTTACAGGTGCATCATGAGGTGCGATCATATCGATCTCCGTCCACTCCTCATAAAAAATACCCTTTTCCTTTCCTACGGGCATCAGGCAGATCTCACAACAATCCTCTGTTTTTGTATCCATGCTGTTTTCTGCATGCAGCCATTCTCCATCTGCATACATCCTTGCAGAAATATGGATACTTCCAAGCCCTGTTGTCAGGCAGACTTTTCCCAGACTGTCGGTTTTCAGTTCTGCGATCGGGGCATATTCCGAATAATTCAGCACCTCAAAAGAAACTTCTGCACCTTCTGCCGGTTTTCCATGTGAATCCTTTACGGACACAGTGATCTCTTTTGTCAGTGCATATCGTTTCAGCTCGTTGAGCATAGTCACCATACCATCTTTGCCGATCACTTCTCCCTCCGGGATCATGGTATCAAAAACTCTTGAATGGACCATCATGGCCCTTGAGGAAGCGTTGGTAAACCATCCCTTATTCAGGATCTCCTCCGGCTCACAGGCTCCCAGAAAATACCAGCTTCCATCACACCAGATTTCCACCCAGGCATGATTGTCATCACAATGAGACCACTTTGGTGCATATACCTGACGGGCAGGTACACCAACACTTCTCAGTGCATTAACGGTAAATACAGATTCCTCTCCGCATCTTCCGTTTCCTCTGCGGTATACGGCAAGTGCAGACAGGGTACGATCATCTGTACAATGATAGGTAGCCTCCTGTGCACACCAGTAGTTCACCTCCAGGGCAGCTTCCCGGAAGCTCATTCCCTCAGTTCTCTCTCCGATCTCCCTGCGGAAAAATATACGGCAGGGTGCGATCTCCTCCTCATTTACTCTGTGAAACAGCACATAATTCAAAAAGATTTCCTCCGGCAGCTCTGCCACCCCGGAGTTTTCCTTCCATAAATATACTCCATTCTCCGCATAATCCAGAAATACTTCAAACGCGTAATTTCCGATATCACTGTACGGCATGAACGCATATAAATATTTGCACGCCAGAGCCACTTCGTCTGTGCATTCCGCAAGCTTTTTATCAATATCCGCAAAAACCTGCGGTAACCCCATCACCTGCTCCCGATATTTTTTTTCGATCCGATCACGGTTTTCTTTCAGAAAAATCTTCCCCTCAGCCATTATAATTCCTCCAGAACTTTCTTTGCAGCACGAACATTTTCAATATCTGTACGCCATATCTCATATTCACTGAATGTCGGAAGTCCCATATTGACACCTTCCTTGCGAAACTGCATCGCACTGTCCGTTACAACCTTGCCGCTCATATGATAAGCCTTGATCCCGGTAAGGGGATAAAGCTGGCGGATCACTTCCGCACCGACGCCACTCCCCGCCTGGATGGTGATACGTCCCTGACTCCTGGTTTCCAGTTTCTTCAGAAGCTCCGCACCCTGAAGGCAGGTATTCTTCTGTCCGGAGGTAAGGATCGTATCGATTCCCAGCGAGATTGCCTGTTCCATAGCCTCGATCGGATCTGCGCACACATCAAAAGCCCTGTGCAGCGTAACAGACATATCTCCCGCAGCATCCATCAGTTCTTTCATCTGTTCCATATTCAAGGTGCCATCCGGTTTCAGGATACCTATTACGACACCCTCCGCTCCCATTTTGCGGAAATCCTTTACGGCATTCCTTATCATAGAAAATTCCGCATCTGTATAACAGAAATCTCCAAACCGCGGACGGATCAGCGCATGGATCCGGATATCTGAACGCTTCCTTATTTCCTCAAAAAGCCATGGACCGGGAGTTGTCCCCCCGATGATCAGATTGCTGCAAAGCTCCAATCTGTCCGCACCACCCTCGGCTGCTGCCATGGCGGATTCCACAGAATCCACACAGGTTTCCAGAATATAGTCTTTCATGTAAAAATCCCCCTTTATTACTGTCTGCTCAGAGTAATTTCACTCCGGTATTCCTCAGTATGTTCACAATGGTATCATCTGGAAATTCATCGGTAATGATCCCGCTGATATCATCAAAATGTGTATATTTATAAGATTCGTTAAAATAAAACTTCTCTCTCCATAACCACATATTTATGTCTGCTGCTCTGCACTGCCGCTTGCCACTGATTTCCTTCGTATTCATACCCCCACAACCTTTCTGATTTTTTTCCAAGTCCCCATCCACTGCTTATTGCTTTTCGCAACCCGCAGGAGACTTACTTGATTCGGTTAAATTATACATTATTTTTCTGCAAAAAAACTGCCTGCAGCTATTTTTCAGCCTACCCGGCCAAAAAATCTCCGCAGACAGTTTATATTTCATACCAGTAAATCATTTATATCTATATCCTAAACCACAAACGAACCAACCGCAGCCGGAGCCCGGTAATCATAGTCAGAAACCTTGATCCCTGTAGCCGCTGTACTGGCGTGAACGATCTTGCCATCATCAATATAAAGAGCCACATGATCAATACAACCCTCACCATAAAAAACCAGATCACCAGCCTCAATATCCGCAACACTCTTCTTCTCAGAAGCCGAACACTGAGCTGCAGCAACACGAGGAAGCTCATACCCAAACTCCGCAAACACAGACATCACAAACCCCGAACAATCCGCCCCGTTAGTCAGACTCGTACCACCATAAACATAAGGATTCCCCACAAACTGCAGCGCAAAATCCACAATCCCCTGCCGCATCTCCAGACGCGCAGCCTCAGCAGCCTTACGCTCCTCTTCCGCCTTACGCGCAGCCTCAGCAGCCGCTTCAGCCTCAAGCCTCTCCTGCGCGATCACCTCAGCCTCAGCCTTCGCCTCCTGATACCCCTGAACCTCAGAAACCGTCTTATCCGCCAGAGCACTGGCAAAAGCAGAAATAGAATCCGCACCATCCGAAAAATCATCCTCAATAGAAAGCTCCTCCACATCTCCATCAGACACAGCACTGACACCATCCACATCCGCAAAAACAACAGAAGGAACCACACCCACAAGAACAGCACTCAGAACAACAGCAGCAAATTTCTTATAAAACATAAACAATAAAACTCCTCTCAGAAAACCACGCAGCAGCACCACCCATTCAGGCAGACATTCACAATCCACTTCGCCACGCTCCTCATTCGCCATTTTGTTACATTTTTATTAAATTTGTTACGCAAGTGTGTATCCTACCATAAAAACCCCCACCTGTCAAACCCCTTTCACAAAACCTTCACACACCAATCAGCCATCCAACACAGCGACGATGCCCCAGCCCTCACCTTCACCACAGGAAACTCAACCTTTCTCCCAGCCATCCAGCACAGCGACGATGGCTTCCACAAGAAACTCAGCCCTTCCTCCCAGCCATCCAGCGCAGCGCTGATGGCTCATCCAATTCCCGGGAATCCACTCAATCCTCCAGCCCTCATCAATCCCCACTTCCGCCAGTCGCCCCACACCCCCACCACTACCTCCCGCCCGGAACCGAACAGCCGGGGAGACGGGTGCCGGTTGGCTACGACTCTGCAGGAGGGGAGCTGATTCTTGGCTGGCGGAAATCTGCGCTGTTTTTAAAAAGTCCGCTGTCTGAGCGGCAGCAAGCCGCGAGTTCGGACTTTTTAAAAACGGTTTTAGCAGAATTCCGGCAGCCTAGAAGCCAGCCCCCGACGAAGCCCGGAGCCAACCGGCACCCGTCTCCCAGGCGTCCGGCATCCGCCATCCGCCATCCACCACAAAAAAGAGCGCCCCGCAGCCCATCCAGCCCGCAAAGAACGCTCTCCTAATTTCCATCAGCTTACAATCATACACAATCACCTACGATCAGCATACAATCCCATACGATCGCATCAAATATAACTCATAAACCCCTTCCCAACAACCTCACTACTCTTAGTAACCATCAAAAACGCCTGCGGATCCACCTCATCAATAAACCTCTGCAGAAGCACCGCCTGTCTCACATCAACAACCGTCAGAATAATCTTCTTATCCTTATGCGAATAAACACCCTCCCCATGATAAACCGTAGCACTCCGATCCAGCCCATTCATAATAAACTCACAGATCTCATCCGGCTTACTGGAAATGATCGTAAAATACTTATTCAGCTTCATCCTCTCAATAGACTTATCGATCAGCAACGTCTTAGCCATAAGCCCCAGCACAGAACAAAGCCCCGTAGTAAGATCAAACACCATAAACGAAACAACAACGATCACACAATCCACCGCAAACAATGCACCCGAAATATTCATCGTAGAATACTTCTTAATGATCATCGCCACAATATCCGTACCACCACCCGAAGCATTCTCAAAAAACAGCAGCGCCGCAGCCAGCGCCGGCAAAATGATCGCAAAGCAAAGCTCCAGCATAATATTCCCCGTCAGCGCCCTGTTCATAGGAAAAACCTTCTCAAACACATTCAGAAGCAAAGAAGAAACAACCGTAACATAAGCCGTCTTCACTCCAAAATCCCGGCCAAGAACAATAAACCCGATCACCAGCAAAATCAGATTGATCACCAGGTTGATCTGCGCAGACGTCATCGAAATAAAATGCGAAAACACAACCGCCATACCCGAAACACCACCAAAGGAAAAATTATTCGGAAACTTAAATACATAAATCCCCACATCCATCAGAACAACAGCAAATGTGATAATGATATACTCCATCACACGCTTTGGTATCAGATTTTTCATTAAAAAATATCCTCCTGATCTCCTCAAATAATTTTCACCGGTAACTACCGGTCAAAACCAGCAATCCCCGCATCCTCTTCGTTTATCATACCTTATATCACCAAAAATGCAAATAAAAAAAGACAGAGAAAAATACATTTCCCTGTCCCTTATATCAACGAGCACGATCAACCACAGCTTACAGTCCGAAAAACCTCTCCAGAAATTCCGCCACACCATCATGATCGTTATCTCCGGTCACCTCATTCGCTGCATCCTTTACATACTGTTTGGAATTGCCCATAGCAACACCGATACCTGCACCCTCCAGCATTTCCAGATCATTCTCATTATCTCCGAAAGCGATCACATGCATCCGGTCAATACCAAGCTTTGTGCGAAGCATGGCAAGACCCACACCCTTGTCCACGCCTGCTGCATTAAACTCCGCATTGCCGCTGATGGAAGTAGTCACTGCCACATCATCCAGATCCTTCCATTTCTCACGAAGCGCCCTGCTGGTCTCCATATCATCAAAATAAATATTGATCTTCTCTGCCTGATCCAGAATATCTTTCTGATGATAAAAATCCTTAACATATACATGTCTGCTGAGAAAATAATCTACAAAAGTTTTTTCCAGCAGATCTTTATCCGCTACAGATGCCACATAATCTCTGGCATCCGCATCAGAATAGGCGATTCCATTTGCATAAGCCTCTGCGATCCAGCCTTTTGCGTCGCTGTTTTCCACATCCTTCAGGATTTTGCTTACCATTCCTTTGGGCATGGTTTTTCGCCAGATCATCTCATTTTTATCGTAATCCCAGACAACACAGCCGTTTTCCACGATTCCCCATTTCACACCCCGAAGCACAGAAAACTCCCGGGGGATCAGCTCTCTAGTCCTTCCGGTTGCCGGCACCACATAATGTCCGTCATCGATCAGACGCTGCAGAACATTTCTGTTCCTTTCAGAAATCTTATTCTCACTGTTCAGAAGAGTTCCGTCCATATCCACTGCAATGATATATTTTTCCATAAATTCCTCCTGTTTGTCTTTTCCCCACAGGCAAAAAGCGCATCTGCACTGCACCCGGATATCCTTTGGCAGTACAGATACGCACAAATACTCATACCTGCTCTCTGTAAAGCGGAGACTTTTCTTCCACTTTACTACTACATATACAACAGCTCAGGAATTACCGGATCCTCATCATAAACGCCTCGTACGGTCTTAAGTCCGCTTTGATCCCTGTTCTGTCCTTATAGTTTGCAATCTTAATATCCTCTTTATCGGACACATATTTCGCAAGACCTTCTGTACTTACCGTATCCTCAGAAAGGTTTGCCACCACGATCCACTGCTCTTTGTCGGAAGTTCTTAAATATGCAAAAATCTTCTCGTCTTCCGGAAGAAGGAGCTGATAGTCACCTTCTGTGAGAAGCTCTTCCTCATGACGAAGACAGATCAGATCCTTATAATAATAAAACACGGAATCATTTTTTTCCAGAGCTTTTTTTACATTGATCTCCTGGTAACGATCAGAAAGGCGGAACCATGGCTTACCGGTCGTAAATCCTGCATTTTCGCTGTCATCCCACTGCATAGGAACCCTGGCATTGTCACGACTCTTGTTCCATACTGCCTTGCGGAAATCATCCTCAGAAATAGTTTTGTTCTTAACGACAAGATCCTGATATGCATTACGAACCTCGATATCCTCGTACTCCTCCAGCGGAAACTGCACGTTTGTCATACCGATCTCCTCTCCCTGATATACATAAGGAGTTCCCTGCATACCATGGAGAACGGTAGCATAAGCCTTTGCACATTCCTCGCGGTAAGTAGTGTCATTTCCCCATCTGGAGATCACACGTGGCTGGTCATGATTTTCAAAATACAGAGCATTCCAGCCCTTGTTATAAAGCTTGTTCTGCCACTCACTCATAACACGTTTCAGATCACGGAGATCAAAAGACTTCAATTCCCACTTGCGGTTTACAGAGCCCGGAATACGGTCGATGTTCATATGCTCAAATGTGAAGATCATATTCAGCTCCTCACGCTCCGGATCTGTAAACAGTCTTGCAACCTCCGGTGTGGAGCCCGGCGCCTCACCTACCGTCATACAGTCATATTTTGAAAGCACCTCCCGGTTCATCTCATGGATAAACTCATGAAGTCTTGGTCCGTTGCTGTGATATTTTCCTGTATAATACTTGCGGCCATCCGTTTTC
>OLRF01001543.1_pt1 | contig 23668 bp, 52 predicted proteins | sample 1672061 | NCBI WGS metagenome assembly OLRF01 (sample SAMEA3136641, study PRJEB25190) | human gut metagenome | reverse complement strand
AAGGCTCTTTGCAAGTGCATTGGCGTTCCGTACGAACTGTTCTTAGATGACTGAAAGGAGGTAGTTTCAATGGGTCTATCAGAGGTAAAAACCTGTGATCTGGTCTCCGAACTGAGACAGAGGGAGGGCGTAGAGACACATGCCGCAGAGCCGTACCAAGATGTGACAGTCTCGGTAAATGGCCCTGCGGTGGTGCTAGTCGTTATTGATTAGAGTTTTTGATAGCCATAATGATTTTTAATGAACGCATGAAAGTATTTCCCGTGTGAACCAGCGGACATGAGGCCGGCATAAACAGACTGGGGGACATTGAAGTAAGCGTAGGTGCCGCCCTTGTGAAACGAGATGTAGAGTGTCCCGTTTTCATATCCGATGCTAGAAATGTTGCTTGAACTGACAGGCGTCATGTACATAGTGCGTTCCTCCTTTCCTCGGAAATAGAGGGCAAGAGCCAGTTGCCCTGTTTAATACGATTATAACGCATTGTGATAAAAACATCAATATATTGTGTATGCTTAGGAATAAAACACTATATATAGGAAGAAGTGTTCCGAAAACAGAAAGAATTTTCCCCAATATGGATAAGGACACGCTATTCAAACGATCCGACGACCAGGGGACATAAGAAACCGCCCTGTGCGGTGACACAGGGCGGGCTGAGTATGAATTCGTGATGAATAGGAGGAGGGGGTGAGTATCGTTGCTGACAGTTCGCTTGCTGGTTTATCTAATCATGGCATTGGCGTTTATGGTTTCTTCCTTAGTTGCTTGTCACCTGATAAGGGAGGATCCGGAAAATAATAGGCCCTGGTTGATTGCTGCTCCGGCTTTGCTTCTAACTGTTGCGCTGCTGGTTGTTATGCTGAACGACTTACTTTCGTAAATCCTTTTGCATAGCCTGAACCAACTTAGTAGACAGATCTTCGTGTTGGCGAACCTGATCCATAAAATCCTCAGGCGGCTTCAGTTTTAACACCGATATTTTTGTGATGCTGTCTCTGTATTCCTGTATTAACTCTTTGGTTTTTGGGGATGCAAAGAGCAATGCGCGTGTATAGGCATCTATAAATCTTGTGACTTGCTCTTTGTTGGTTACATCGGAAAACTCACCTCCAGCGCGCAGCAAATCATAATAGGCGGTAATCATTTCGTGGAAAATCAGTTCGGTTTGTTTTGTGTTCTTAGCCCCTCGCTGAGTGATTACAGCCGAAATAACCGAGCAAATTGTAACTGCGATAATGGATACCACTGAGGCAATGATAGATACCTGAACAGACAAAGCGCTAACTAATTCATTTCCCATTTTTATGCCTCCTTTCGAGGCCATTTTATCAAAATAGTCAAAGGGTGACAAGCAGTGAATAAGGGAGGAGGTGATGATCTGTGCGTGCGGTAAGAGAGCTTGACCGGATAAATGCCACGACGAAAGCTATTGAAAAAGCCATGATTGACAAGGATATCAGGCGGCGGGAGGATCTGGCGGTGATGATCGATATGCCGCTGTCTACGTTCAATCTGCACATGCGAAATGGACGCTGGACAGTGCCGCAAATGGCTCGAATCTTTCGGGCTCTGAACATGAGCCTGGACGATGCCGGGATCGTATTAGGGGTAAAGTGATAACGATAGATCAAAGGAGTACTTGCCGATCTGGTGGCCAAAGCCATTGTGCAGGGCCGTGGGATGGTATGAAAATACCCCTGCCGGTTCGGACCCAACGGCAGGGGTGTGTAAGACATGAGATCAGTCTTTACGTTTGTATTTTAGCACAATGTAAAGCGGAATACAAGGAGGAAGTTTTCACATGACACGGGAAGAACGAAAACGCCGGCGCGCGGGAAGGCTACGTTTCTGGATCATGCTGGCGGCCTGCCTGATCGTAACAGTGGCGGCAGCCTCTACGATGGTTCAGGCTGCAGCGGAAAGTTCCCAGCCTACGGCGGAGGAATATTTGCAGGAGATCGGAGCGGAAAACGCGCAGCGCGCGGCTTTGGCAGATCTTTATAAGGAGTGGGAAGATGGAAACAATTGAGATTCAGCGCAAGGAACTGAACGGCGCAAAACCGCTGTGTTACGGATATAAAGCAGTCAAATGGGACAGCGGAACGAAGCAGAGGTTTCGATATGGAGAAGCAGGGGAAAAACTTGAAGGTAAAATATTCCGTGTAGATGGAGATATAAATGCTTGCAGTTGGGGCCTTCATTTTTCGAAAGATCCTGCTAACGTTTTTAACTTTTATGAACCGTTAGGCTATAATCGCTATTTTAAGGTTGCAGCATATGAAAATATTGTCGATACACCGGATGGATTAAAAACGGTTGCACAATGCATCGAGTTTGTTGAAGAATATGATCTCATGCAATTTATAAATCTGATAAAACAGTTTGATCGTTCCGGCACCGCAGTCAGCTACAGCACCGCAGTCAGCAACAGCACCGCAGTCAGCAACAGCACCGCAGTCAGCTACAGCACCGCAGTCAGAGGCAGCACCGCAGTCAGCTACAGCACCGCAGTCAGAAACAGCACCGCAGTCAACGACAGCACCGCAGTCAACGACAGCGACGCAGTCAGAAACAGCACCGCAGTCAACGACAGCAACGCAGTCAACGGCAGCACCGCAGTCAGCGGCAGCGCCGCAGTTAGCTACAGCGCCGAAGTCAACAGCAGCACCGCAGTCAACGACAGCACCGCAGTCAGCTACAGCATCGCAGTCAGCGGCAGCAACGCAGTCAACGGCAGCACCGCAGTCAGCGGCAGCTATGGAATTCGAAATTGCAGAGGGGTTTTTCGTTCTTTGTTTTGTTCAAATAAAGATGGAATTTCTCACTATATTTTTAATAAGAAGTCAAATAAATATCGCGTAGAAGAAGTTTTGTGTAAAATCAGAGAATTTAATTGGATACCAGAATTTTCAAACTGGTATGGGATCAAAGGGAATAAAGAATGGTGGGCGTTTTGCTTCCCTCAACTGCAATATGTTGATAATGATATAGCTTGGAGTAAAATTCCTCCAAATATGCTTGACTATATCAAAGCACTCCCTGAATTTAATGAAGCCGTATGGAAAGAACTCACAAAGAAGTAATTCCAGTCATTTCAAAGAAAGGGGAAGAGAACCATGCGAAAAAGTAAAATCTATCGGGAAGCGGCAGTTTCTGTGATCAATGCAGGCCATCTGACGGCGTATGACAAACTGGAAATTCTGGAGGTTCTGTTAAGTGATCGGCACCTGGCAGAGTACAGCGAGTCCAGGGAACGGGAAGAGCAGAATGTTCCGCTGCAATGAGTGTGGGGAAGAATTTGACGCCCCGGAATATTACATAGAATACCACGGCGATGCATCGGCTCCGGGTGAGCGCTGGGCGGTATGCCCGCGCTGCGGGGATACGGACTTTGAGGAAATAATTTATGGAGGGGGACCCGATGACGATTTATGAAAAAATGATGTCCATTATGGCTGATGTACAGTATTTGGCAAAGGATGACAGAGTTGAATTCGGAAATACGAAATATAAAGCCCTCAGTGAAGAAAAGGTAACGTCCATCATGCGTGCAGAACTTCTGAAGCACAAACTTGTTGTGTTTCCAATAGATCAAACAGCTATCCGATCTGGAAGTATTACCCATGTGGATGTGCGTTATCGAATGGTTAACGTTGAAAATCCGGAAGAGTTTATTGAAATTGTGTCCTGCGGAGACGGAGCAGATACACAAGACAAAGGCAGCGGAAAAGCAATGACTTATGCCTTCAAGTATATGTGGCTTCGTACTTTTGCGCTTCCAACCGGAGAAGACCCGGACAAGATTTCCAGCGAAGAACTGGACGCGAAGGAAAGAGAAGCAAAAAGCGCTTTAAAATGCGCTGACTGTGGTACGCTTCTATATCCTGTGAAAAAGCGGGATGGATCACTTTGGGAAGCAGAGGAACAAGCGGTATACAGCGGAAGGATGTTTGGGCACACCCTTTGCGCAGCCTGTATCAAGCGCGCACTTAAAGGGCCACAGGTATGACAATTCTAACCGTTACCGATGAAAAAATCAGCAGCGAGGACGGCGCGGTATGGCTGTGCCTGAAAGTGACAGACCCCGCTGCAGCCCGGCGGTTCTGTATGGCGCAGGACAAGCCCGGCATCGTCTACGATGTGGAGATCAAGGCGCATAAAGACAAGCGGAGTCTGGATGCCAACGGCCTTTACTGGAAACTGGCGGGGGAACTGTCCAAAGCCGTCAATTACCCGCCTGAAATGATTTACCGGAGCCACATCAAAGATATCGGGAACTACGAAACGCTGTGTATGCAGAAGAAAGCCCTTGAATCGTTTAATAAACGCTGGTGCAGCAAGCATCTTGGGCGCATGGTGGATACGAGGGCATCCAAACTCCCCGGTTGTGTTACAGTGTTGGCCTATTATGGCAGCAGCGATTTTGACAAGCAGCAGATGTCGCATCTGATCGACAATTGCATCCAGGACTGCAGGGCTGTTGGTGTGGAAACCATGCCGCCGGATAAGATCGCGCTGCTGAAAGAAGAATGGGGGAAGTGAAATGCGCAATGAATACAACATGAAGCTGGACGGCAATGGCTATGCCAAGTCTATCCTTCAGGGAGACTCCTGCTGTCACCTGTGCGGTCGCAACGGATCGATGGATAAGTTAGACCGCCACGAGGTATTCGGCGGCCCTGACAGGGCGAAAAGCAAGCGCTATGGGTTATGGGTCCTGCTGTGCCATGACCGCTGTCACCTGAATGGAGTACATAAAGGGGCAAGCCTTCGCGTGCCGCTCCAACGGGAGGCGCAGATGGCTGCTATGAAGAAATACAAGTGGGATACCGATGAATTTATCCGGATCTTTGGAAGGAGTTATCTTTGAATGCTGAATCATATTACGATCATGGGCCGATTGGCGAAAGACCCGGAGCTGCGCAGAACACAGGCCGGCGTTCCGGTGGCGTCGTTCCGGCTGGCAGTGGAGCGGGATTTCAAGGACACGCAGACAGGCCAGAGGAGCGTTGACTGGGTCGATGTAGTGGCCTGGCGTGCGACGGCAGAGTTCGTCAGCCGTTATTTTGCAAAGGGCCGTATGGCAGTTGTGGACGGCCGCCTGCAGATGCGCGAGTGGACGGACAAGGAAGGAAACAAACGAGTGTCCGCAGAGGTCATTGCGAGCAGCGTTTATTTTGGCGACCGCGGAGAAGAATCCGGCCAAAACGGATTGCATAACAGCAGTGTTTCCGACAGTGTATCTGGCAGTGAAACAGGCAGCGGAATCATCCCTATGGATGATTCAGGAGACGGAGAACTTCCGTTCTAAAAACGGGAAGTGAGTGAGCGCAATTGACTTATATTGACTACCTGAACGCGTTCAACCGGCGTGTCGAACATGGTCACTTATCCCCCACCGCACAGTTGCTGTACTTCAAACTCCTTGATGTATTCAACGTGTGCGGGTGGCCTGAGTGGGTCTCAGTAGATAACTTCCGGCTTATGGGCATGGTACAGGTCGCAAAGAAAGATACATTATGGCGGGCAAGGGACGCGCTTGTGTCCGGCGGCTTCATCGAGTACCGCAAAGGGAAAAAAGGCACCCCGTCACAGTTCAAACTCATACAATTAGATCAGTGTTTCTGGTCCGTTTTTGGGGTCGAATGTGGGGCCGAATGTGGGGTCGAATGTGGGGTCGAAAACGGGTCGCAAATGGTACCCCATAATAAGACTAAGACTAAGACAACCCCCCAGAAAGAAAAACCCCCTACGGGGGTAAAAAGAAAGACGCCCCCTATCCCGACGCAGGAAGAAACCGGATTCAGCGCCGTGCTTCAGTCGGCGTTTGAGGAATGGCTGGCTTATAAACACGAACGGAAGCAAGAATATAAGCCCCGCGGGCTGGCAGCGCTGCAGAACAAAATCCGGAAAGCGGCGTCTTCTTACGGAGATAAGGCAGCAGCGAACTGCATTCTGGACTGCATCGCCAGCAACTATCAGGGACTGTTCTTTGACCGAATCAAGGGAGAAATGAAAGGCGTGAGCAACGATGATTACTGGAAACTCTGACGGCGCTCTGGTATTCCGCCCGGAGATGATGGATCCTTCTGCATCCACCGGCCTGTGGTGGTGTGCCACAGCGGAGGATGCGCAGGCGGTTGGGACGAACGCGGTGTGCCTGTCCCTTCTGGCAAAATGGTCGGATCTGGAGCCGTGGAAGGAATGGGTGGAACAGTTCCCGTACATACTGCTGGCCGTCCCTCCTGGGCCGAAGCAGGAGGAGATCGCGGAGGAGCTGCAGAACCGGTTTTTTACTCCGGTTATGGTCCCGAAGCCGAAGGCGTTCCGGGGCTGCGCCACGCTGAAAGAGCTGTGGGACAATGGGCGTTTCAAGGCGATGGACAAGCTGCTGATGGAAGCCGAAGAGCTGCCGGTGCAGGGTCTGTTGAACCTTGCCGATGTGGATACAACGAAACGGAAAAACGCCAGGCGCGTGGTGTCCGGGATCCCGGAGCTGGACAAAGCCATCGGGGGATTCAGCGGGGGCGCTCTGTCGGTCTGGACGGGGAAACGGGGCGAAGGGAAAAGCACATTGCTGGGCCAGATCCTGCTGGATGCGGTGAATCAGGGGCGGAAGGTATGTGCCTATTCCGGAGAACTCCCGAAGGAGGATTTCAAAATGGGCCTGCTGCAGCAGGCGGCCGGATATCTGCATGTGAAGCGCCGGGAAGACGCTGTGAGCGGAAGAGTGTTTTATGACATTGCTCCATCCGTGCTCCCTGCGATCAACGCATGGTGGGACGGGAGATTATTTCTGACCGATATCCAGCGCAAAGATGCGCACGACGAGGCAAATATCATGAAGATCTTCGAGTACGCTTATCGCCGGTACGGATGCGATGTGTTCCTTGTGGACAACATCATGACCGCAGAGCTGAAAGACGAGGCGCAGCTTGGGTTCTGGCGGGCGCAATCGTCCTTTACCGGGCGGCTGGTGGCCTTTGCAAAACGCCTTGACGTGCATGTGCATCTGGTGGCGCACCCCCGCAAGACCGGGGATAAGCCGCTGGAGGCAGACGATATTGGCGGATCCAGCGATATTACGAACCGCGCAGACAACGTGTTCAAGGTCGAGCGCGTCCCAGAGGACAAAGTAGGGGAGGCGGGCTATTCCTCCCTGCTGACGATCTTGAAAAACCGTGAATTCGGCGCAAGGGCTCGGATTGGGCTGGAATATAACGAGCCGTCAAAGCGGCTCTATCAGGCGGGCAAAAGCCCGGCAAAACAATATTCGTGGGAGATGATGACATGACAGGGATGGACGCCTATCTTGCAGGAGGTGAAGATGCCATTTGAACAGCAGGCAAAAAGGAAAGCGCGGCGAGTTGGAATGGGCGAGGTTTTGCAGAGAACATGGATATGTGTGCCGCAGAACGGCCCAATACTGCGGCAATACCGGGGAAGCTTCAGATGTGGTTGGCCTTCCGGGAATCCATCAGGAAGTGAAACGTGTAGAGCGTCTGAACCTTGAAGACGCAGTATGTCAGGCAGTGCATGACTGCTCAGGAGAAATTCCAATCGTAGCACATCGTAGGAACCACCACGATTGGCTTGTCACAATGCGTGCAGAGGATTGGTTCCGCTTGTACAGGGAGTTTGAGTGCAATGAAAAGGCAGGAACTGACGATGTCGGAGAGAAGTGAGATCGCGAAGCGTTACCTTCGACATGAAAGCACTGCGGCGATTGGCGCTGTTTTGGGGTGTTCTGCCGAGACGGTGCGTCGTATCTTGAAAGCTGACGGCATTTGGCTAAAAGAAAAGGCGGTTTTGTACGATACGCCGAAGCAGATCCGCATGTGCTTGCAGTGTAAAAAGGATGAATGCACAAATTGCATCGATACAAAAAGGAGAATGTGTAGAAAAGGAGATAAGCTTTGTGAAATGTGAGTTATATCATGATAATTTTCAGAATTTTAAGCGATATGGGATCCCCAAAGCGCAGCTGGTGATTGCAGATATTCCGTATAACATCGGATCGAATGCCTATGCCAGTAACCCTATGTGGTATAAGGGTGGAGATAACAAAAACGGGGAAAGCAAACTGGCAAAGCAGAGTTTCTTCCACACGGATGGAAATTTCAAAATTGCGGAATATATGCATTTCTGTAACCGACTTTTGAAAAAAGAACCACAAGAAAAAGGTCAAGCCCCGGCCATGATTGTATTCTGTGCATTTGAACAGATGCAGACGGTGATTGACTACGGGAAGCGATATGGCTTTTTACATAACTACCCTCTGTTCTTTGTCAAGAATTACTCCTCGCAGGTGTTGAAAGCCAATATGAAGATCGTTGGCGCCACAGAGTTTGCCGTAGTGTTGTATCGAAACAAACTTCCGAAATTCCGTAATAACGGACATATGGTATTCAATTGGTTTGAATGGCGCAGGGACAGTTCCGGGGATTACCCAAAAATCCATCCGACCCAAAAGCCTGTTGGATTGCTGAAGCGGTTAATCGAAGTTTTTACAGATTTGGGAGATATAGTGATTGACCCATGCGCTGGGAGCGGCTCTACACTTCGGGCTGCTTATGAATTGGGGCGAAATTCTTATGGGTTTGAAGTGGATAAAAAATTTTACGATTCGGCAAAGAAACAGATGCTTGCTCCGCTGTTTGAAGACAAAATGCAGATGGAAATCGAATTATGAGTATGGATAAAATCAACTGCTGCAAAGGCTGTGAAAAACGTTCGGTGGGATGTCATAGCGCATGCCCGGAATACCGGTTGGAGCGGGATGCGCTGACGAAAAGGAATGAACTGCAGATCCAAGCGTCCCTTGCCCGCCATGATCGATACTATGCGGACCATTTCAACAAAGCCCGAAAGAAAGCGAAGTATGTGAACGGCTTCAAGAGCAAGACGCGGTATTGGTGAGGGGAGAATAAGAAAGATGGACGATAAAACAAAGGCCCTGCTGGGCGACCACGAGGCGGCGAAGCTGACACATCTATCTCTGTTCTCCGGCATTGGAGGCCTTGACCTTGCCGCCGAATGGGCCGGATTTACCACCGTTGGACAGTGCGAATGGGCGGACTACCCTACGAAGGTTTTGGAAAAACACTGGCCGGATGTGCCGCGCTGGCGGGATATTCGGACATTGACGAAGGAGAGATTCTATGAAAAAACAAGACTGCGAACAGTTGACGTTATTTCGGGAGGGTTCCCATGCCAGCCACACAGCGTTATCGGAAAACGGCTTGCAGAAAATGATGAACGGCACTTATGGCCGGAGGTCCTGCGAGTTATTGACGAATTGCAGCCGAGGTATGTTGTTGGCGAAAACGTTAATGGCATCTTATCAACAATACATGAGTCTGTTTGCACCGACTTGGAAAAAGAAGGATACGAAGTCTGGACGTTCAGTATTCCGGCTTGTTCTGTCGGAGCGCACCATGAAAGATACAGGGTTTGTATTCTTGGCATCTCCACGGGCAAGTCAGGACTTCAAGCCAATTCGCAGACAGACACCACAGGAGCACATCGGAAAACATGGACAAACGATGTGTTCCAGCCTTGGGATTATCTTCCCGGAACGTATTGGGCAGTACATCAACCCCCAGTTTGCGGAATGGATGATGGGATTCCCGATTGGATGGGGGGATATTCGCAGTACAAACAGCGGATGCAGTGTTATGGAAATGCCGTAGTACCCCAGCAGTTCTACCCGGTGTTTCAGACCATAGCGGACATAGAGAGGGGGATTATACATGGATGACATCAAATTAGCCCTGCTTGGGTCGAAAAAAGCGGCTCGACGACTGACGGATGCGGGTGTGCTGCTGCCGTGTATGTGTGGCGGAAAAGCCGGAATTGTTTGTTTTGAAAAGCGCGGAGCCCTGTCTGGAGATATGGGATATTTGGCATCAATTAAATGCCGGGATTGCTGGATGGAACTGAGACGGTGGGCGTTGAAAAAGAAGTGGGCAAAGGATTCAGCCCTCCTCGCCTGGAACACCCGCGCGCCGATCCTGAGCGCGGAGGAGATGGAGATGCTGGAGGGAATGAAAAGTGGCGATTAAGAATTATACGACCACCATTGATGTCTATAAAAGCCTGGGGGAAATCCAAGGGGCACTTGCCAGCCATGGGGCACGGAAGATCATGGTAGACTATGACGCGGCGGGGCATCCCATTGGTGTTATGTTTGGCATTGAGACACAGGACGGGCCACGCGGGTTCGCACTCCCGGCCAATGTGGAGGGCGTTCGAGCGGTATTCGCCCGACAGAAAGTGAAAGCAACTCCGGGGCAGGCCGAGCGCACAGCCTGGCGCAACGTGCGGGACTGGATTATGGCACAGATGGCGATTATCGAGGCCGGACAAGTCCAGCTCGACGAGGTGTTTTTGCCTTATTTGACAGACGGGAAGGGCCGGACGCTGTACCAGCTCTATCAAGGCGGATACTTGGCGCTTGGGGATGGAAAGGAGGCCCAGCCATGACGCGGGAAGAAGCGGTTGAGATTCTGATGACAGCAAGGGAGATGTATCCTGGAAAATCGGTAATCAGGGACGCATTTACGCTGGCCCTCTCTGCCCTCCGCCCCGTCAGCCGGGAGCAGTTATCTGAGTTTAAGACTTGCGATCTGGTAGACGAACTAAGAAAGCGTGAGGGCGTAGAAACACACATCGCAGAGCCGTACCAAGATGTGACAGTCTCAGTAAACGGCCCTGCGGTGGTGCTGGTAGTTATAGATTAGACCCTGGAATATCCATACCTACCCTTGATAAATGAGTGGAAGTATTTTCCGTGGGACCCTGCGGACATGAGCCCAGCATATACAGACTGCGGGACACCGAAATAGGCGTAGGTGCCACCCTTATGAAATGAGATGTAGAGAGTCCCATTTTCATATCCGATACTGGCTATGTCCGTTGAGGAAACTGGATGCATGACCATGAAATCACCTCACTTTCCGCGCAGTTAAATAATACTACACAGAATGGAGGATTTGTAGATATATGGGGAAAATCAGCCGGGAGCAGGTGGAGAAGATGTGGAGGGGAGAATGGAAACGGGATAAATGGCCCAGCGGAACACACCGAATTATTTGTAACAGATGTGGAGAATGAAACGGGAAAACTACAAACTTTTGCTCTCATTGCGGCGCTCCCATGACGGACGAGGCCGTGGAGATGGTGATGGAGAGATTGGAGGCGTTGAAAGATGGACCGGAACAATAAAACTATTCAGTTAGCAAAGAAAGCTGCTGATGCATGGAGGAGCACTGACACATATCATCAAGCGGCTCAAATCATTGATATGCTGATCTCTGCATTGGAGGGAGATCCCACCCTCACACCGCCGAACGAGCCGCTGACGTGCGTGGGGTGTATATATGAGCCTGATTGCCCATCTGAAATTCATTGTCATGGGTGTGCAAGGATATTTGTAGATCATTACCGCCGCCCGCCGGAGGGAGAGGCATGAACGAAAATATTCGAGTTTTATTTGAGATGGGCAAAATTGAAGAGCCTAACGAGGAGTTGGCAAGGAATTTTTGCAGAGCCAGTAAAATCGGGACATACAAGTGCGCTGTGACGACTCGTTTTGGTTTTTCCTGCGATCTATGCCTCGAAGAAGAGCTATTATATCTAAAATCCGTTGGAGTACATACAGTCGCGTCCTGTTGTGGGCATGGGAACTCAGAGCTTGCCTCAATTCTAAGCGCTGGGGAGACCAGCAGGGAGGCCATGCAGAATATGGGCTATGAGTTGATAGGTAATCTCTATGGGCGTGATAACTGGAGACCGAAATCAATGCTATTATATGACCCGCCGGAGGGAGAGGAGGAACCCTGATGTCAAAAGAAAGAACTGATCCAAGCGGTGATGCCAGAAATCCTCTCAATCAACAGGCCAATAATCGCACCAAGAAAAACCAGAAGCACTTGAAATATGCGCTCTCGCTTATTTTCGGAGTCGTTCTTGGACTCTTGCTTGGCGCGATACTCGAACTCCGCTAAAGCATCTTCGCCGCGTGGAGTGAGACGCCAGGATGTGGGATTGATGGATAAATCGTCTGGGGAACCTTCTGTACGATAACTGTTTGGCTCGATATATTTTTGTTCCCGAAAATATCTCATACGACTATCCATTTTCCCGCTGACTGGTCCGGAGCGAAATTTAAGAAGCGCATTGTAATTTTCGTCTGACAGCATATATATCACCTCGCGCCGATTATACCACAAGGAGGAAGAGATGGACATTGAGAAGCTGATTGAGCAGTTAAAGAGCGCCGCAGGAGGACCAGAAGGCATTAAGATGTGCCACGCCGCCGCCACCGCCCTCTCCACGCTCCAGGCCGAAAACGAGCGATTGAAAAACAAATTGTCCGAATTGGCACACTTTCCGTTTGACGAGCCTGGGATCGGAGAGCGAACAAGGCTGATGGCCGAAAATGCAGAACTGCGGGCCGAGCTGGAGCAGGTGAAGCGGGAGAATGAGACCCTAAAACATGCATTACAAAATTGGCACGAGGAGGTCTGACATGGAACGCGCAACACAGAAAGATGAACGCGGCTATTATCTTGTTGGGGATGGCATTTACAGAGATGAGGGAACTCCAGAGAAATTCCGGGGTGACGATGTTGACCGCCTCGCCGCCTACGAGGACACGGGCCTGGAGCCTTGCGACTATTCCGCCATGGCCCACGCTCTGGAGCAGGCGGAACGAGCCAGAGAAGATCTGACAGAAATGATCCGCCAGATTGGGGCAACGGGGCTTGACCGCCTCCGCGAACTGGCTCAGGCGGACCAGGAGGGGAAAATCCCGAAGTACACCATAGACGATACAATTTATGACCGCTTTGGCGATGCCTGGGAGGTTAGAACGGCAGAACTCCATCTCCTTGGTGAAAAGCCTGACTGGATGTACAGGTGTGGTCACGCGGGAACAGATGATTACCGCGCTCTGTGGTCATTTGAGATTTTGACCAGCGAGGAGGCCCAGGCCGCACTACGGAGGGAGCAGGATGAAAAAGGAGGAAGCTCAGAATGATATTTTTCGCTGGCCTGAATTTCTTTCTGGCGGCACTGAATGTTTACTATGGGATAAACGGAACTGGTAATACCGCGCTGAATTGGGCCGCAGCAGTTTTTATTTTTGGGTTTGGCCTTATTCAAATCGCATTTTACATTGTAAGGGAGAATAAGCGATGAAAGAGTACATCGAGAGGGCGGTCGCGCTGGATGTGGTCAAGCGAACCAGCGGGGATTATGTTGCGGCGTGGTCAGAGATTGTACACCTCCCCGCCGCCGACGTTGCGGAGGTCAGGCACGGGAGATGGATTTTTGAACCAGGGAAAATCCCGTATTGTTCGGAGTGCAAAGAGTACAGCGATGATGGAGACAAGGGTGCTGCTTTCTGCCCGTGGTGCGGCACTCGCATGAACAAGGAGGCCGCTCATGACTAAGTGCTGCGCCACCTGCCAATGGTGGGACGGAGATCGCTTTTGTGATTGCCCTGACAACGGGGTATTTTTAACACATGGAAATGACACCTGTGCCAACTGGAAAGCTGAGGAATGCGCCACCTGCGCCTGGTACGAGGACTTCCAGGGCGTGTGCTGTAACGGAGATTCCACACACCGCGCCGACTTCATAGAACCGGATCAGCGGTGCAGGGAATGGGAAAGGAAGGAGGACGGCCATGAGCAGTGAACTGTGGCTTGGCTATGTGGTGGAGGATGATATGCCGGAGACGGCAAAACATAAGGAGGAGGCCAACATGGACAAACCGAGAATTTGTGAGGTGCTGGGTGACGAATTTGAAAAAATCTGTGAGGCAGTACATAACGAATGGTGGGAAGAGAAGAAACGCCAGGGAATTGATGACCATCCCGATATGCTCCCGTACCAAGAACTGCCGGAGAATGTCAAAGAGTATGACCGCGTGACTGTACGACGTGTTTTGGAGGCACTGGGCATCAAGTATCCACGCAAGCCCCACTTCACCCAGCAGGAGGTGGAATCAGCAAAGATAATTAGCGTGCTGTTCCCCGAAGCAACACACATTGAGCGGTTGCGAGGCAGTAAAGTTTTAGGCATAACTGGAGCCGAAGATGGGTGGATTGCAGATATTGAAAGCTCGCTATTTCCAGAAATCAAGTCAGGTCAGTCCGTCACCCTTGACGAGATCATCGGAGGTGTGGAATGAGCGAAGAAAATTTTGCAGTGCCAGACGAATATTTGGTCAGCGTTTTTGGAGATCGGCCAGACATGGTCCAACACCCGCCCCACTACACCGCCGGGTCTGTCGAGTGCATAGACGCGCTAGAGAGCATGGTCATGGGATACCAGGACACAGTGCAGGCCGGTCTGGCATGGCAGGCGGTCAAGTATATCTGGAGGTCTCCGCTCAAAGGAAATCAAGCACAGGACCTGGACAAAGCACTGTTTTATCTGAATAGGCTGAGAGAGAAGGTGAAGGAATGAACGTTATCGAAAACGACGTCCGAGCCCTGGTGGACAAGGAGCTTACCGCCGCCAACGAGCGGTTCCCGCAGTTCCGTAGCCAACACGAGGGCTATGCTGTGATCCTGGAAGAGTTCGACGAAGCAAAAGAACAGTTAGAAGCCGCAGAGCTTTTTTTGGACCATATGTGGGACAGCGTCAGGCACGACAGCCCAGCGAAACTGTCGGCAGAAAGTATGATGATGTTTTCCATCAACGCCGCTTGTGAGGCCATCCAGGTTGCGGCCATGTGCCGGAAGTTTATGGGGATGGAGGGAAAGAGATGAGAGAAATCCTTTTCAAAGCCAAGCGGCTGGATAATGGAGAATGTGTAGATGGATTCTACTGCTGTATTGGGCCAGCCGGTCAAGAAAAGCACTACATTATTCCGGAATATGCCTCTGCGTTCTATGGAGTTGAGGTTGACCCCTCCACGGTCTGCCAGTACACCGGCCTGACCGACAAGAACGGGAAGAAGATTTTTGAGGGAGACATCATCCGCTGGACGAACTGGAGGGGCGAACAAAAAGAAGCCCCTGTATGCTATGACCCAGAGTGGAATAGATTTTGCGTTTGGCTGAATGGCGCTGAAAGTATGGGCGTAAACAAGCACCTTTCAACGAGCGGAATTGAGATCATCGGCTCCATCCACGACGGGGAGGGCGACGACGATGATTAAACTGCTCCTTTTCCTGGGAATCATCCTGTCTATTGTCAAAGCAAATGGATGGTTTATAGTACCGATGCCTGTTTTGGTTTTCTGCTGGGTGATGAGTTTTGTTTGTTGGCTCATTTATTCGTATGCTCTTGGTGTAGGCGAAGGAGCCGCAAAAGAGATGAAGAAGCAAATTCGAGACGGGGAGGGCGGACAGTGTGAGTGAGTGGATTAGCGTTGAGGAGAGGTTGCCGGAGAAAAAGCAGGATGTACTTATGGCGTTCGAAACAGGGAATATGGCAGTCGGATGGTGGCACGATGCAGATGAACATATCACGTTTTGGTGTGCATATACAGATGATGGGTTTTATACTGACTGTGATTGCATCCCAACTCACTGGATGCCCCTCCCAGAAAGCCAGAAGGAGGGATGCGATACGAACGGAGAAGCAAAAAAATATACGGCGGAAGAAATTAAGGAATTAGCAAAGAAAGCATTTGAGGCTTGACAAGCTGCTTGTTTTATATTATGATATAAAGGGGATATATAGGTAAAATGAAATATAGTAATCCTACATGGGAGCCTTACTTCAAAGACATCGCTCCTATTCTATCAAAACTCTACTTTATGACCAACTCAGGAACTATCAAATACATTGTGGCGACTATGATTTTCAAGAAGATGTCCTTTCTCGAATGGAGGAACGAACATTGGACTTAACAAAATACGAAATGGAAACTATCTATAACTACAATCAGGAAGAGCCTCTTGCCTCCTGCTACACGATGGACCGTGCCCTGATCCGCCGATTAGATGTACTTGCCGAAAAACACAAAGAAATTACTTTACTTAGAAGTGGTGAAGGAATGAGGGAATATACTTTCCCAAAGAAGTGGATTAAAGTCCGCGTCCCAAAGAAACTATCGGACGAACAGCGTGAAAACATGGCAAAGAGAGCGAGAGAGAGGTTTGGGTTTGCGAAGGAAGGTGACAACTCTGAGCAAGAATGATACGACTATGGAGCAAGGGAAAACTATCGTAAAGGCAAGGGGCCGTGGAGGCAAAGAGAACTTTCCAAGCGTCATATCTGGAGCAAAGGCAGAAGATATATCCCGCTGTATGGGTAACTGTATGATGTTCTATGATAGACCCATTGTTAAATCCGATGAAGAGTGCAGAGAGCGACTATATGAGTTCTTTGACACCTGCCAAAAAACAGGACAGTTGCCTACTGTTGAGAAGATGGTCATGGCATTAGGGACTATCAAGCAGACGGTTTGGAACTGGGAAAATGGGATTGGGTGCAGCTCTGTGCGCATGGACCTCATTAAAAAAGCCAAAGGATTTATTGCATCTTTTGAGTCTGAAATGGTCACAGAGGGCAAAATTAACCCCGTTGTTTACATTTTTAGGGCAAAGAACTATTTCGGCATGAAGGATCAGCAAGAGGTCGTCCTGACACCAAATCAACCCCTCGGCGACTCTCCCGACCAAAAGCAGCTTGAAGAGCGGATCGCCGGGTCTGTGGTGGTGGAGGAATAGCGACTATGGCAACGACTATCGACTATGGTAGCGACTATGGCACAGATTCCATCGACTATCAAACGACTATGGCTGAAGATTCGCCAATGGCTATCGACTATGACAGACTCTCGCGCGGGAAGCTGTGCCCGCTCAAAGCTACTGAGCCGCCCGATCTGGACGCAATACTGAGGGTTGGCGCGATAAAGTGCCGCACTGATGGCGAGCCGCCCCGCGTGGAGTATATCGGCGGGCAGTGTGACGGCCCCCGCTGCGCCTGGTGGGATGCGATGGCGGAGCGCTGCGCCGTCCTCTCCCTGGCCCGGAACAAATGACAACGCCCCGGCTTGCTCCTAGCGGAGTGGGCCGGGGTTGCTTTATGACCTGCTGGCCGCTCTGTGGGACGCTGTAGGCCGTTTAGGGTCGCGGGAGTATAGGGATACTTCCAGACGCTAAAAGCCGCTCTACGGGCCTGTAAATGGCCTTTACGGAGGTTTTACTTTTTTGCCTCTCCCCTGCCCCGCTGGACACGGGCACAAAAATGCCGCCTAGAGGCCATAGGATGCCACGCAAGCGGCGGGAAGCTATTGGAGGGTATAGGAAACACGGGAAAAAGAAAACCCGCCCCAGGAAAGCCCAGGGCGGGCGCTGTGGTACTCAAGATTTTTTCGCCGTCTCCCAGATCACCATAAATGGAAGAAGGACAATAAACAGGATAATCAAGCGGGGGTCATCTCCTCCCACGTTTTGCCCATACGGCGCACAAAATAATAACTTGCGCCGTAGTCCTCTATGGTGTCTCCTGTCGGGGGCAAATCATGCGCCAAAAATACCATGATAACCGCCTTGATCCATTCTCGGCGGGCCTCAAAATAATCTTCCCGTCTTACGTCAATATCATAGCCAACGACAAAACAGAGCGGGCAACGGTCATACAGGCCGGACAAATCAAAATCAATGTACGTTGTTCCGGGAATCGCTGTCAAATCGTTTTCCAACGCTTGCAGCCGGTCAAGCAGTCCAAAACGGGCCGCAGTGTCAATTTCTCTTTTCTTCATGGTCATTTCCTCCATTCTCCGGCGGGCGGGTTAAGCCCGCGCCGCGTTGTCAATGTCGCTTTCCCTAACCGCCCACGTTTGGCGGCGGGGATCGTTTACAAGTTCGAAAGTATACCACCAGCCGCCCGCGTCGTAATGCTCAAACCGGACGTTGCGCACAAGGCCCGGGAATGTGCGGGATAACATTTTCCACAACTCAAGATCAGCCATTCGGCGGCGCTCCTCGAATGTCATTTTTTCGGCCCTCCTCATGCGTACATTTCTACGACGTAAACCGGGGCGGAATTGTCAATCAGCATTTCCCCGGCGGCCTGCACCGCGTCTTTCACACGCTCCCAGCCGCACCCGCCAACCTCTGAGTTGAACTTAATACCGGCGGCCCTAAACGCAGATTCTACAGCGGCGCTTCCCTTGTGATACCCATAGCCCCCAGCTGTTCCGCTCCCGCTGTTCCAGCACCCGCCCATGTCGTTTTTTGCAAATTCTCCGGGCTGATAGCACCAAACGCAAGCATAGGGCGTTCCGCTGCTGGTAAACGCAATTCTGAGATCTACCAGGTCAACGAGCTTCCCGGCGTCCATGTACACGGCCTTATATCCACGGGCAAGGCCGTTTTTCTCTTCCCGCTCACGGTGGGAAAGGCGGATTCCTTCGGCGTTTTGCTTAATCATGGTTGCATTCATTTTTATAACTCCCTTCTTGTATTCCGGGCCCGCCCGTGATACAATAGGGGCGCGCCCTGGTGGTTGGTTGTTCTTCTGCTGTGGGTTCTTGCCCTGGTCACTGTTGCAAGCGGTGGCCGGGGCTTTATTTTTTAGGACACGGGGGAAAATTTACGGCATTGCCCCCTCTGCGCTCCTGCTGCCCTGTCAGGTCGTTCTCTTAGACGATTTGTCCCAGTTTCAAATTTCATCGCGTACACTGGGAGTTCTACACGTCGCCGCTATTGCGCTACGTGTGGGTTTAGCTTCCCACGACGCCCTTTCGGGCGTTTCGGCCGGTTGCCGTCCGGCTCTCGTCAGGTGGGGATCGCAGCCTGCAGCGCGTTGTACAGCGCACAATACGCGCCGTAACTGGCGGCGTGGATGTTGGCGGCGTCGTTGATCGCCTCGTCTCTGCGGATTCCGTGCTCCATTGCACACATAACCTCTCTAATGATGTTTTCCATTTTCTTTCCCTCCCGGCCTGTGGCCTGTCGTTGTTTGTTCCTTGTGAGTATAATATAGCATATCATTTGGGTTGTGTCAATATATTTTGAGATAATTTAGTATCAGAATAACGCACAAATAACCCGTGTGCAATTTGTTTATATTGTATCATTAGATTATAACCTAAAGATACGGTTAAAGGAGAGGCCACGCTGGCCATAGCAGGCGACGGGCCGTGCAAGCCACACCGGCGGGGGATATTTGGCGGAATAATGTAGGTAGGTCAGTCCCATCAGCACCGAAAACAGAAAAAAGGCCTTGATGTATCAAAATTTATATTGACACAAAAGAAATGATATGATACCATTGATACAATGAAGGAGGCGAGACAAATGAGAATTGGATATGTGCGGGTGTCCACAGAGGGGCAGAATACTGACCGGCAAGACGAGTTAATGCGAGAACTGAATGTTGAAAAGGTATATACTGATAAGCAGAGCGGGAAGAGCAAGGAGCGCCCCGGACTGAAAGACATGATGAATTTTGTCCGTGAGGGAGACACGGTTGTTGTTGAAAGCATTAGTAGGTTTGCGAGAAGTACGAAAGACCTTCTTAGTTTGTTGGATGATTTGAAGGTGAAGGGCGTAGAGTTTTACTCCAAGAAAGAGGCGTTTGACACCACTACTCCGCAGGGGAAATTTGTGTTGACGATGTTCGGCGCGCTGGCGGAGCTGGAGCGGGAACAGATTTTGCAGAGACAAGCCGAAGGGATTGCGGAGGCGAAAAAGAAAGGGAAGTACACTGGAAGAAAGCCTATTGCCGTTGATGAAGATGCTTTCACGGAGCAGTATAGGGCGTGGAAGAATGGGGAGACTTCCCCGAAGTTTATTTGTAAGAAACTTGGGCTAAGCCACGCCACCTTCTATCGCAGGGTAAAGGCTTACGAGGAAAAGCACGGAATAGTTAAAACGGAGGATAACTGATGGATGAAAAAGTGTTCAATCATGGCCTGTTATCTTATCTTGAAGGAAAAGTTGTAGAGAATGGAACGATGCACATAGATTCTGTTTTTCGGTTTGAGAAAAATCCAGAAGATTTGCCTGCGTTCCTTTGGATAGCAAAAGAGAAAAATTGCACTATTGTTTTTGAAAACGAGGGATACACATTCAAGCCGCAGTCAGAAAACGACATGGGCGATGCCACAGTTCTTTCTGGGCTGATGATTTACATGAATATGGGGAAAACATTGTTTGGAAAGCGGGTAAATTATCTGATGAACCTGCTGACAAATGAGAATTGGGTAAAGGGCGTACACGAGCCTATTTTGGGGGAGGGATAATCATGCGGGGCAGGAAATCCACTACTGGTTTGATAATGCTGATTATCCTTATTGGGGTTCCGTTATATTTGTTGTCTGAATATCCGTGGGTCATACTGATACTTGTTGCAGTCGGTGCGGCTGTAATTGTAAGCGTTGTGTCGAGCGGGAAAAATGTCAGACAAGTAGATATGTCAGAAATTGATATAATGAGCGGAGAGGAATTTGAACGATATGTAGCGGCGCTTCTGAGGGCAAACGGTTTTTCCAATGTGCAGATGACAAAAGCAAGCGGGGATTATGGCGTAGATGTTCTTGCAAGCAAAGATGGTGAGCGATATGCGATTCAATGCAAGAGATATGCAAAGAATGTGGGGGTAAAGTCGGTACAGGAAGTATACGCCGGAGCACCCATGTATAAGGCGACACGGTGTGCTGTCATCACAAATATGTATTTTTCTGATAACGGAAGGACGCTTGCAAACAAACTTGGCGTTAAACTGTGGGATAGGACAGATTTAATGCGAATGATGGCAAATGTGCCAAACTAAAAAATTTTTCCAAATGCAAAAAGACGGCTCCATCACAGTGGAGGCCGCCTGTAAGCAGATGGGTATTAGCAAAAGTCAGTGGTATGTGCTGGTAAGGAGAGGGGCCTAAAAATCCGCCGCAGACAAAAAGGAGCGAAACAATGAACAACTTCAAGGTCATATATCGGATATTGAGGTACTTGGAAGCGGCACTTGACTGTGAGGAGTTTGATGTTGAGACGATCAGCCCGTTTCGACTGGGTGTGACCCGTGAGCGTTGGGAACAGATTTTGATTATGATGCAGGACAGCGGGTACATTAAGGGAATTGTTGTGACGAAGAACCTGGGAGATATGAAGCGGCATATTACGGAGCCGATTTGCCCAGAGATCACGATTATTGGATTGGAGTATCTGGAAGAAAACAGGTTTATGCGTAAGGCGGCCAATATGCTGAAGGGCGCAGTGGATGTTGTAAAGTGAAAATTCCGCGAAAAACAAAAAGACCTCCCCAGCAGGGAGATCATCGTTGACAAAATCATATTGGGCGATTATACTGTAAACAGAAAAGGGCGTTGCCGGTTCCGGTCAGCCCCTCAAATTACGTCGAAATGATCGCCGCTCTTGTCAGGACGCCGGCGGTCATTTCTTTTTGCATATCTGGTAGACCAGACTGCAAATACCAACGATTAAAATGCCGATTTGAATCAGATCGGAATATGTAACCATAGGCAGCCCTCCTCTCTGGAGGGCAAGGTCCCTCCGTCATTCGTGAGAATGCTTTGGGCTGACCTTTGCCGACAACGCTTGAACTTAGGATACCATACCACTCGACAAGATGCAAGAATAATCGCCATTGACAGGGAAGATATAAATTATATATAATCAGACACGCGGGTATTTGAGGTTGGAAATGGCTCCCGACACTCCCTTGTATGAGGACGGAACGGGCAGCCGTCGCCCTAGTTGGAGATGCGTGAGTGCTGACACGCCGCAAGAGAACCTGAGATGCAGGATACGCCGCCCTGCCAAATATCCAGAGTAAGCCGGAGGTGTCTGAATGGATGCTTCCGGCTTGCTGCATGATTGGAGGGAACATAATGGACTGGATCAAAGTAACGCCTGAGACTATGCCGCCGGATATGGAGCCGGTGATGGTGACGCTGATGTTTAGTGACGCTGATGGAAAGTTCGTGTGGGCGGATGCCCGATACAACGGCGTGAAATGGGAATATCTATCAAATAGCTGGGATAACGTGTGGAGCGACATAGATGGGGAGGTAACTCACTGGATGCCGTACCCTGAACCGGCGGAGGATTGAATATGAGTGAAGCGTGGGAGAAATTTGTGGAACAGGAAAACAGAAAAAGAATCGAAGCGTTGGAGAAGCAGGTAAAAGAGTTGCGCAAAGAAGTTAACAAAATTGATTTGGCGGAGTTAAAAGTTGAAAACACTTCGTATCCAGCGTCTAACAAATATTGCGATGTTGATGACGATGCTGGTGAATTGGAATAAAATTGATGTAACAGAATAGCCCCCCCGCCACAGGGCGGGCGTATATAGTGCCAAGTGCCTCTCCAGATGGAGCGAACAGTGCCAAGTGCCTTTTATCTTGCGGGATAGGAGGCACTTTTTTCATGGAAATTCAAGAGTTGGTAAAGAAGGCGTTTCAGAGGGACTTGTCTGACCCGTCTGCACTGAATGACGCCTTTGATAGCTTGCGTTTGCTGGAGCCAGAAGATTTTACGCTGGCGCATGAGCGGAACAAGGAAGTGCGACGGCTGTCTGCGAAATTCGCCACAGAACAAAAAAGCATCCGTATGTTCGAACTGAACAAGCGGAGCCTGCTGTTTGACGCGCCGTATGATTTTGACGCACACTGTCGGTATATTGAGTGGAACCGCGAACCTTCAAAGAGGTTCTACTTGCCCAGACGGAAGCAGTTATATAGGGTTGCAAAGGCGTTGCAACGATTGGCAGATAACGAACTAGACTTGCTGGCGATTTCTCTTCCCCCTGGAGTGGGAAAGACCACATTGGCTCTGTTCTTTCTGACCTGGCTTGGAGGGAGAAACCCAGAAAAGCCAATCCTGGGGGGATCTCATTCGAACGCATTTTTGCGCGGAGTATATGAGGAGTGTATTCGTATTATGGACCCGCAGGGGGATTATCTTTGGAATGATGTGTTTCCGGTAGTCAAGGTGGTCAAGACCAACGCCCAGGATATGATGATTGATCTTGGAACAGACCCGAAGAAGGGAAAGCGATTTGCAACATTGGAGTTCTCGTCTGTTGGGTCAGGAAACGCAGGTAAGGTCCGAGCTGAAAATCTGCTTTATTGCGATGACCTGGTTGATGGCCTGGAGAGTGCACTGTCGAAGGAACGAATGGATAAACTCTGGAATCTATACGCAACAGATTTGCGGCAGCGGAAAATTGGAGATTGCAAGGAGCTTCATATTGCGACTCGATGGTCAATCCACGATGTTATAGGACGATTGGAACAGTCCTACGGGGAAAGTAACCGGGCAGAGTTTATTGTCATGCCAGCACTAGATGAAAATGACGAGAGTAACTTTGACTACGGGAACCACGCTGGGTTTACTACGGCATTTTATCATGAGCAACGCGAAGTAATGGACGATGCAAGTTGGCGTGCTCTCTATATGAACCAGCCTATCGAGCGCGAGGGTCAGTTGTATAGCGAGGATGAGCTGCGCAGGTACTTTGAGCTTCCTGATAGAAAACCAGATGCAATTCTGTTTGTGTGCGATACGAAGGACAAGGGCACTGATTACTGCGTCATGCCGATTTGTTACCAGTACGGAAATGACTTTTATTGTGAAGACGTAGTATGCGACAACAGCAATCCAGAGGTCGTAGAGGCGAGGCTAGTGTCAAAGCTTCTTCAACACAAGGCTCAGATGGGTCAGTTTGA
>OLRF01001533.1_pt1 | contig 23734 bp, 17 predicted proteins | sample 1672061 | NCBI WGS metagenome assembly OLRF01 (sample SAMEA3136641, study PRJEB25190) | human gut metagenome | reverse complement strand
CACATTCTTCGTCTCGGACACGCCGTAGAGGAACTCATGGTTGTTGGCGTAGCCGCCGGTGCCGATGCTGACGACCGGAGCTTCCACCTTGATGACGTTGCCCTTCTCGTCCTCGGCCAGAAGACCAACAACCTTGCCGTTCTCCATGATGAGTTGGCGCCCGAAGGTGTTGAAGCGGGCCTCGGTGCCCAGACGCTCGGCCTCGGCGCCGAAGCACTGCATGAAGTGGCCGCCGGGGCTGGCATCGTTACCCTTGTCGTACACGTGCCAAATCTTCGGGCCCGCGCCGATGGCGATGGAGTCGGCGAAAACGATGCCGTGGCCCTCAAGCCAGTCAATGATCTCCTTCATCTGGCCGAAGTAAGCCTCGTGCAGCTTGTGGGACGGAATCCAATGATGGTAGTTCAAGCAGGTGTTCAAGGCGTTCTTCACGCCGTAGGGCGCCGTGGGGTTGTAGGCGCCGGCGAACACCGGGCAGTTCTCGCCGGAGGTGTATTTGGTCTCCAGGCCGGTCATGCCCTCGGTGCCGATGAAGCTTCCGCCGTAGCCGCCCAAGCGCTCGATGACGACGGCTTTAAGCCCCATGTCGGCAGCCTGGATAGCGGCGGCCGTGCCCGTGCCGCCCGCGCCGACGATGCAGATGTCGGCTTGGATGGTTTCAGTCGGCTCGCCGAGCTCCGCGATCTAAGGGCGCCTTCAATTTCGAAGTTCCGACATCACTGGGCATTGTCGGTCTCATCGGCGATCACCTCAAGAAAGCGTTTCGCGAACGCTGCCCCGAGGTGCAGCTCACCCTCATCGAAATGCCCGACGACAACTGCGAGAGCTTCATCAGGCAGGGTCGCTATCACTGCGGGCTGCTCGTCTCCTCCGCGGGCGGGCGCTCGGGTTCTCCCTGCCCTGCATGAGCGGCCTGGCTGCTTTCTCCTGCCACGACAACATCCGCCCTATCGCGCTGGAGGGCTCCCGCTGGGGCTTCGGCGTTGTTCACGACAAGGTACCGGCGGAATCGAAGCTATCTTCGAGCAGTGCGTCGCCGACTGTGCTCAGCGGCTCACGATGTAGCAACGGATCGACGGCCCCTCCCTCCCCAGGCTGCACGGACCCTCCCCGTGCGGGTATTTTCATCAACTTTTATCACGTTTTATCATTGTTGCAAACACGTAGGCTGACCTGGTGATTCTACAGAAGCTGATCGCGAAGATAGTCTTTGAACATGGGCAGTTCGATGCGGATGCGCCCTTGGCCCACCTCGCCGACAATGCCCTGCTCCTGCAGACGCCGCTTATACTGCGAAGCGTAGTTGCTCCTTTTGCCCAGGCGCCTCGCTACATCCGCAAGCTCGCTGGGGCCATCATCTTCCAGCATAGCGACCAGAAAACGCACATCTCCTTTCGACAGCTCGCGAAACGTCGTATCGAACACCTTTCGCTGCAAGTCGTTACGCGCGAACCGCGAGCCCTCGAGAACATCGTCCTCCGAGATGAGCGGACTGTCCGGCGAGGCGTTCCAAGCGCGATAGCCGACGAGCTGCATCATGTAGGGGAAGCCGCCGATAAGCTGGACGGCTTCCTTAAGCGCTTCCGGCGTTGCCTCCCGACCGCCCTCGTTGAAGGTTTTACCAAGGGCCTCCTCCACTTCGAAGTCGGAGACGATACCAATGTTGTAGAAATTGGCACGACGCAAAAACGAAACAGACTTGTCTTGCAAAAGAGCACTGACATGGGCCGGCAGCCCCGCCATGAACAGGGCCACCTTGCGTCGCTCGCGCACGAAATGCTGGAACGCGGAGGCAAGCTGAATCATCTCGTCAAGATCGTCGCGCACCTCATCCACGGTGATAAGAAGTCCCGTGTCCGTTTCCGCGAGGGCGTCAAGGAGCTCGCCCATGCGAATGCGCCACGTGGGAGCCGCCTCCAAAGAATCGGAGAACTGCACCTCGGCGATATCGCCCAGCTTCAGGCTCGCCAGCTTCGCCGATGTGCTCGTATCTATCAGATGGGCACTCGCAGCATGAGCCTGCTGAACGATTTCCTCAAGCATCCCTGGAAGCGCCGACACGTTAACCGACACCCAGCCCTGCGCCTGGGCCGCATCGGAGAGGTAGGTGAGCAACGCCGTCTTCCCCGTGCCGCGTGCACCAGAGATGATCGTTGTGAGGTTAGGGTTGCCCACACCTTCCTCCAGAGCTGCAAGCAACTCACTGGTGATGTCCTCGCGACCCGCCATAAACGCAGGCACAACTCCGAAGGTAGGGGTAAAGGGATTGCTCGCCATCATCACTCCTTGACATCTTTTGCATCTTTTGCATCTTTTGCATCTTTTGCAATTTTTGCATCTTTTGCATCTTTTGCCAAGTCCGACAAAAGACGCTGTCGCATCAACCACCCTGCCAGCCCCACCTACAGCGGCATTGCTCGCAGAGGCTTTAGGGGGGGAGCAGCGCCCAACAGGAAAGCGCGACAACTCTGCTTTCATTCAGGGTAAGACAGGGCCTCATCTCAGCGGTAGCTCTCGTTGGCATCGTCCTAGACAAGCACATCTATCGCAAATGCGCCGTCGGTACGCGCCAAGAACTCCTCGACCTGTTCGAGAGCAGAACGCAGACCGCGGATCCAGTCGACTGATCCTACAGCGCGAAGCGGTCGCGGGCGCGCTTGGGAGTGGCGGCGCGGGCGGCTTCTTGGCGGTCGTGCTGCCAGTTCATGAGGAACAGCACGCAGTCGGTGCGATTGCTGGCACGTAAGCGCTCGATTTGGCGATCGAACAGCTCAGCGTCGTTCAAGAACCCCGCATCGGCCAGAGCGCGCACCATGGCAATATCCCCCTCGCGCGCCACATACTGCACGGCCTCGGCGGCGCGCTCACGCAGGGCTTCCACAATGCGGTCGCGCATCTCGGGCACCAAGCGGAAGGGCGCCGCCACGCGATGGAGCAGAGCTCCGAGGTGATCGGGCAGGCCGCGCCCCACCAGCAATTGGTCGTCGTAACGAGCGAAATCGAAGGGAATGCCATCCTCGGCGTCTTCCAAGAAACAGCTTATGAGCTGGTCGGAAGTGATATGCACCACCGCATCGGCCGCAGCCAGGCGCACGATGGCGTATTCGAAGCTGCCCTCGCCGATGCTGGTGACGCTCGCGGGGATGAGCACGGGGCCGACCAACGTGCGCGAGCAGAAGCAGTGGGCCCCGATGGTGCGCAAGCCCTCGGGCAGCATCAGCTTGCGCGTGCCCTTGCAGGCGTTGCCGTCGCGCACCTCGCGCACCGTATCGGGAATGACAAGGGTGGCCGGGGCAGTGATGAGCGCGCGCTCGGCAACGTACGCGAGGGGCGCGCCGCCCACTTCCCGCGGCAGGGCCAGCCGATCAGCAGCGGACACCGGCGCCGCCATCGCGCTCGCCGCACTCGCCGCGGCCTCGCGAGCCGAGACAGCCGTGGCCCCCCTCATGCGGGCATGAGCCGCCGAGGAGAACTGGCGCGAGGGCGAGTCGGGGGCCGGCGGACCCGCCACCAAATGGGCCGTGCGCATGCCGCCTCCTGCCGCAGCGCCGACTTCCCGCGCAGTGCCGACTTCCTTCGCAACGCCGCCCTCCCCTGCGACGACATCCCCCCCTGCGAAGCCGTACCAGCACTGGTTCTCTTCCACAGCCTGAAAATCGGTGACGCGGCCTCCGCAGCGGGCGACGATGCGGGCGAGCGCCATCGGATCGCCGGCACGCCAAAGCGTCTCGGGCGCCACCGAGCCATCCACTCGCCCAAGAGAATCGGGCGCATCGATGACGCGCGGCGCAGGGCACCCTTTGGCGAAAGCGGCGGCACCCACGACGCGCACGCCCGCAGGAACCTCAAAGCGCTCTTCGTAGGGCGCTTGCGCGAAAACGAGCCGCCAAGAATCCGCATCGTGCCTCGGTGAAGATGCCGGCAAGCCAAAGCCTCCACCCTCGCTACCGCCCGCACCCATGCGCTCGATGAGGCACCCGTCCTTCACGGCGAAGCGCTCATTGGCAGAGCTGACCGCATAGCTGCGCGCCTCCAGTCGCGGATTGGGCAGCGCCATATCTAAAGGCGCGGGATCGTAGGTGCGCACGCCAGCGCCCAGATACACCACATCAGCGCTCACCGAGCTGAAGGCCTGCGACCCCACCACTTCAACCGTATCGGGCACCACTAAAAGGCGCACCTGAGCACCGCTCGTGAAGCGGCGCGCGAAAGCCTCCGAAGCGATGCGCACCACCGGCACATCGTCGATAAACGATGGCACCACGACAATCAGGCTGTCGGCCCGAAGGTCGTGCTCGGCAAGTTTTCCCAAGTGAACAGCGGAGACGGCATAGCCCTCGCCATCGCGACGCACCGTTATGGGAACATTGGTGGCAAAGTACGCCTCTTCGCTCCGGAATGTTTCACGGCCATACATTGATGTTTCACGGGTGCTTGAGAGTGTTTCACGGTTTTTCACTGTTTCACAGTCGCGAGCCTCGTCTGCATTTCCCCGCGCCGGCTCCCCCGCCTGCCAGCGCGGCGTCTGCCCCAGCGTCCACAACTCGTGAGGTGAAAGCTTGCGCGCGGGGGCCACCGCCGTTGCAGCCCCGCCGCTAACATCCCCTTCGGCAGCTCCTTCGACAGACCGCCCGACCATGCTCGCGGTCGATCCCTCCCCGCCTTCCCCGCGCACGGCGCTTCCAATAAGACCCATGCGCTCCTCGTCGGTTATGCCCATGCCAAGCGCGCCCACGATGAGCAGGTCGCCATCGGTGCCATCAAACTCCTCAACCTCATCAAGAGCCGCATCGTGCACCCAGGGCTTATAGGGGGCCAGTTGGGGTCGCCAGTTCTCACCCTCAATGGGGTGTCCAGGTTCCTCAATCGCCACATCAGCCAGGGTCATACGCAGCGGGTTTTCTTGCGCCCGCGCAATAAGATCGCCAAGAGAAGAAGTTGCATCGCGAAAGACCACTGTGTTGCCGCTCATGATTTTGTGCACCTTCCCAATTTTGGCACCTGAAGGCCGTTTACCCTGCGTAAAGCCCATGCTACACTACGACCCATAGAGGCACAATGACAAAAGAATCTTGTTTTCTGGTCACAAAATCGACTTTTGAACTGTTCTGCGACGAATTGGCGCTCGTGGAAGGGGTAGCTGGTCGCTTTGCGGCGTTGATTTTATCGAATTGCATTAGAATCAATCTTCTCTTTCCCTCGATCAGAGTTCAAAAGTCGATTTTGTGACCAAAAATGAGGAAATGTTTGTCACTCGAACCGCGAAAGGAGGGGCCGTGCGCAAAAACGAGGTGGAGGCGCTGGCCCTCGATGCTCTCGACCTGGTGCGCAACGGGCTTTTGGTAAACCTGCGCTTCATGAGCGCAGCCTTTGCCCGACTCGCGCCCCTGCCCATCCCCGGCGCTACGCTCGCCACCGATGGCGCGCATTTGCGGTTCGACCCCGTCACCTGGGCGCGCACCTACGCCAACGACCCGGCCGAAGCTTCTCGCGCCTACCTGCACACGGTGCTTCACAACGTGTTTCTGCACCTTTACCCCGGAGCTGGCATCGATCCCCTTCTATGGGACATCGCCTGCGACATGGTGGTGGAATCGGTGATCAACCAGCTCGATCTTCCTGCCACGCGCACGGCCCAAGCGGCAGCCTCGCGTCCCGAGCTGGAGCGCATGGCCGAAGAGGCCGGCCTCATGACTGCCGAGCGTGTCTACGCCGCCCTGCGCGACCAACGCGCCGCCGGCGCAACCGACGACGAGCTCGCCCGCCTCGGCGCTCGTTTCCACGTGGACGACCATCGCCCCTGGCATGCCGTCATCATTGCCGAAGGAGAAGACGCATCGGGCAAGACGGGCGAGGCAACCGAAGGCGAGGGTCGCACGAGCGCTCCCGCCGCCAAGGCCGATACTTCCGGCACCGACATGGACATCCCCGATGAGGCCGCCGACGTTCCCTATTCCCACAAGGCGCACCGAGCGATGGACGCCGCCGACATCACCCAAAAGGACGCGCCCGAGAACGCCGCCCGCGCCATTGGCGAGCGCTTCGCCGACACCGTGCAGCTCGACCGCTCCCGCGAGCAATGGGAAAACGCGGCGCTGGAGATGGGCATCCAGCTGGACGCCTACGCGAAGCTGTGGGGCATCGAGGGATCGAATCTCGCCATGAACCTGCGCAAAGTGACCCGCGAAAAGCACGATTATCGGGCCTTCCTGCGCAAGTTCGCCCGCATGGGCGAGCAGATCCGCGTGAACGACGACGAGTTCGATTACGTGTTCTACACCTACGGCCTTGAGTTATACGGCAACCTGCCACTCGTGGAACCAGTGGAATTTGCCGAGGAGAAGCGCATCCGCGACTTCGTCATCGCCATCGACACCTCGGCCTCCACCAAAGACGGCCTCGTGCGGCGGTTCATCGAGCGCACCTATTCCATCCTGGCCGACGAGACGAGCTTCTTCTCGCGCATGAACGTGCTCATCGTGCAGTGCGACGCCGCCATTACCGACGTCGCGCGCATCACCTGCCTGCGCGATTTGGAAGACTATCTGGAAAATCCCACCATCAAGGGCCTGGGGGGCACCGATTTCCGTCCCGTGTTCGCCTACGTGGACGAGGCGCTCGCGTCCGGCGAGCTGAACGACCTGGGCGGACTCATCTACTTCACCGACGGCCAGGGCACCTATCCTGCACGTCGTCCCGCCTATGAAACCGCCTTCGTGTTCCTCGATTCCGACGATGCCGCAGCCTCGGCGCCCGTGCCCCCCTGGGCCATGAAAGTTATCCTGGATGAAACCTTCGTGCTAGAAGAGGAGCCACTATGAACATCCGCGAAGCAAAACAGCAGATCAAAAACGCCATGATTGCCTATTTCACTAAAGACGAGTTCGGCAACTATCTTCTGCCGCCCGAGCGCCAACGTCCGGTGTTCCTGCTGGGCGCGCCGGGCATCGGCAAGACGGCCATCATGGAGCAAATCGCCCAAGAACTGGAAGCGGGATTCGTGTCCTACTCCATGACCCACCATACCCGCCAAAGCGCGCTAGGCCTGCCGTTCATCGCGACGAAAACCTATGACGGCGTGGAATACCAGGTGTCCGAATACACCATGAGCGAGATCATCGCCTCGGTCTATGAGGCGATGGAGGCCACGGGGCGCCGCGAGGGCATTCTGTTCCTCGACGAGATCAACTGCGTATCGGAGACGCTCACGCCGGCCATGCTGCAGTTTCTGCAATACAAGATCTTCGGCCGCCATGCCGTGCCCGACGGCTGGATCGTCGTGACGGCCGGCAACCCGCCCGAGTACAACCGCACGGCCCACGACTTCGACATCGCCACGTGGGATCGCCTCAAGCGCATCGAGGTTGAGCCCGACTTCGATGTGTGGCGCGAGTTCGCCGTATCGACCGAGGTGCATCCCGCGGTCATCACCTACCTGGACATCGAGCGGTCCCACTTCTACGCCGTTGAGGCCACGCCCGACGGCGCGTCGTTCGTGACGGCCCGCGGCTGGGACGACCTGTCGGCGATGATCAAGCTCTACGAGGCCCAGGGGCTCACCGTTGATGAGCTGCTCGTGGAGCAGTATGTGCAAAACGGCGAGATCGCAAAGCGATTCGCCATGTACTACGACCTGTTCACGAAGTACCGCAGCGACTATCAGATCGATCGTATCTTGAACGGCAGCGCCGATGCCGGCCTGGCCGAGCGGGCCGCGGCGGCGCCCTTCGACGAGCGCGTGGCCGTCATGGGGCTTATCGTGGACGCCACGGTGAGCTGCTTGCGCGAGGCGGTTATGGAAGAGAAAGCAGCCGCGTTCGCTCATAGCGTGTTGGCCGATTTGAAGGAGCGCCTGGCCGCCGAAGGCGTGGCCGAAGACGCCGATGCGAGCGCGCTCATCCGCGCCACGACCACCGAGCTGGCACGCACCCGCGACACCGAACGGGCCGCGAGCCTGCTTTCCGACGAGCGCTACCGCTCCTTCGAGCGAACCATCAGTCTTCTTGACGAGGTGCTGCGCACAGGAGCCGATACGCCCGAGGGCGCCACGTTCAACCTGCTGCGCGAGCGCTTCAACGAGCGGCTCGACGAGCTGGACGCGGCCATCGACGAGGCGACGGCCGCCCTCGATAACGTGTTCAAGTTCGTGGAAGAGGCCTTCGGCGAGGGCCAGGAGATGCTCATGCTGGTGACCGACTTGTCCGTGAGCCGCGCCGGCATGGCCTTCATCAACGACCACGGGTGCGACCGCTACTTCGCCCACAACCAGAGTCTCCAGTTCTACGAGCGCGGTCACGACCTGGCCGCCCGCATCGACCGCATCACACTGGAAGAGGAGTAGCCCCCAGCGCGACCGCAGCGCCTTGCCCCGGCAAAGGATCCAAGCCACAGCAAGAGCAAGGCCGCGATCCCGGAAGGACCACGGCCTTGCCGCAGGCGACGCGTCGCCTATGGGAGAAAGCCCCGGGGCGCCCGATCACCCGGCGAGCGCCGCCATCGCGCTACGAGCACAGCACCGGCAGCGCCGCCATCTCGCTACAGGTACAGCACCGGTAGAGCCGCCAGAATGACCAGCAGACGCAGCATGAAACCACCCACAAGGACACCGCCCTCGCCGATGACGCTCACTACCATAGAGGTGGTGGAGGTCTCCACCTTTCGCGTGACAAACACCGGGTAGCCCTCGATGGCAAACGGCGCCACCAGGCCAAGCAGCACCAGACCGCCCCAGAACATTGGCGCGTACTGGCCCGACACGAGCGAGGCAACCGATGCGGCGCCCTCGGGACTGCCCGAGCTCACGATGATGAGCATGGTTGCAAGCACCACCATCTCGATAGCCGACAGAATCACGTGGCTCTTCTTGATGAGCCACATCTGCTCGAAGCGCTCACGATCGGTGATAAGGCCCACCAAGCTCGTAGCCGCCAGACCCGCCGACAGAGCCGACACCACGAACAGCACCGGCAAAATGGCGTTGTTCCACAGCGGGTAGGCGCTCACGACCCCCAGTAGAAAGCCGGTGTAGGCCGCCACGCAGAACGCGGATACGATACCTGTCCAGGTGAGCCACTTCGGCACCGGGCGACGCAGCACCTCAAGCAGCGCCGCGGCAATGGACACCGGCATGAACACGCAGATGAAGTACACGCCCAGCGTCATCACCGAGCCCGGGTTCATAATAAGATAGAAGAACCGCAGCGGGTTGTGCAGCCCGGCCTCCGCGTCCAACATGAGCATGAGCAGACCGATGCCCAGAAAGATGGGCGAGATAATGCGGCCCGCGACGCGCATCTTCACGCTGTCGGGATACTTCGCCTCCACAAAGGCTGAAGTGAGGAAGGCGCCGGCCGATGCGCCCGCCAAAAACAGGTACCAAGCGATCATAGATCCCCAAACCATTGATCATCACCTCACGTAGTAGATTTTCGCGGTGGTCAGGTCGCCCGCCAGCGGCTGGGCATTGGTGCGAGCGATTTCCTGGCAGATCTCGCTCTGCGGATCGTCCAGGTCGCCAAACAGGCGAGCGCCGGAGATGCAGGTGCCCACGCAACGCGGCGGGTTGCCCGGCTCGCCCTCGTACCAGCAGAAGCGGCATTTCTCGATAACGCCGGTCTTCTTAATCTGGATGCGGGCGCCGTAGGGGCAGGCGGCCATGCAGTACTTGCAGCCGATGCACCGTTCCTCGTCTACCAGCACCACGCCCGAGTCGGTCGTATAGGTGGCATGGGTGGGACACACCGCCTCGCAGGGAGCGTCCTCGCAGTGCATGCACTGCACCGGCACCACTTCCGCATACACGTTGGGGTAGACCCCCTGCTCCATCTCGTCGAATTTGATGAACGCCTCATCGGACTCGAGCCCGTTCACCATCTGACAGGCCACGCGGCAGGCGTAGCAGCCAACGCACTTCTTCGTGTTGATGAGCATTCCGTAACGGGCCATCAGCCTTCCACCTTCCTAACCTTCACCGCTACCTCCTGGCTCATGGTGGAGCCTACGCCAGGTTCCAAATGCAGCGGAACGAAATCCATCATGTTGAGACCAAAGCCCTGGGCCCGAGTGAGATAGGGCGATGTGCCGCCGTAATGGGTGGGCAGAAACAGCACACCGGGCTTCAAGCGCTCGGTCACCTTCACAGCTACCTGGCCCGAGCACTCGCTGGAGGAAAGCTCCACCGTATCGCCGTCGGCAATGCCCAGATCAGCGGCATCGGAGGCAGCCATCCAGAGTCGCTCAAGCTGATATTCCCGGGAGATGGCGTTCAGCGCCTCCAGATTCAGCGTCATGGTGTGGGAGTGGATACCCTGCTTGCCGCCGATGAGGAAGAACTCGCCCTCGGCCGGCTCCACCAGACGCGGCACGTAGCCGATAACCGGGTTCAAGCCCGCTTCCGCCACCTTCGCCGAGGCGAACTGGAACTTCTCCGTCGGAGTCTTGAACGTCGGCGTGCCGAATGCGAAGCCGGGGTCAGCCAATTCCACGATACCCGCCTCACGCACCGCATCGAGCGAGGTGCCCACGCTGGCCAGCTGCGCGTCGGCCAGCTCTTCCACCGTGAAGGGGAAGTACTGTCCCACGCCGCATGCCTCGGCTAGGGCGGTGAAGATCTCGTCGCAAGGGCGCGTTTCGGGATGGATGCGCTCGATGATGGGAGTGCGCAGAGCCACATAGTGTTTCTTGCCGCCGATGAACTCGGGCAGCTCCAGGCGCTCCAGCACTGTGCACTCGGGCAGCACGTAGTCCGACGCCAAAGCGGTCTCGCTCATTTGCACGTCAATAGTCACCACAAGCTTTGCCTGGGAAAGCGCCTCGCGCCACTTTGCCGGCTGCGCATACCCCTGCACGGCGTTGGAGTTGTAGAAGAACACGCCTTGGATGACGCCGTCGGCGCAGCCGTTCAGCACGGCCAGGTTGGTGCCGGTGCCCGAGAGCGCCAGCGGGTACTCGGCGTCGCCCAAACGCTTGGCGGCCGGCTTGGGCACCTCGGGGAACTTCACCGGATCCACGTCGCCCACCTTGGGCGAAGAGGTGATGAGCGCTCCGCCCTTCTGCCCCCAGCAGCCAAGAAGCGCATTCACGGCGCACACCGCGCGAGCCGTCTCGAAGGAGTTTTGATAGGCGCAGCCGAACGCTGCCCGCCAGGAAGGCTCGATAGCGCAGGCCGGTGCGGCGGCGGCCAGCGACTCGGCGATTTCCACGATGGTATCGGCCGGCACATCGCAGATGCCCTCGGCCCATTCCGGCGTGTACTCGGTCACTTGAGCAGCGAACTCCGGGAAGCCCACGGCGGACTGCTCAACGAACGCGTGATCGTACAGGTCGCGCGTCACCAGCACGTTCGCGATGCCGAGCAGGAACGCGATATCAGCGCCGGGCCTGATAGGCACCCAGTCAGTAGCAAAGACGCCGGTGTTGTTCAGGCGCGGATCCACGATGACCACCCGCGCCCCGCCCTCGGCCGCTCCGGCCAAGCTCTTCACCGAGGAGGGACGGATGCCATCGCCATAGCTGCGGCCGATGAACACCACCATTTTGGTGTTGGGGAAGTCCACCGAGAAGTTCTGGGCTCCCGTGGCTTCCTGAATACCGCTCTCTTTCGACAGATTGCAGGCAGCGGCATGGGTATACACGTTGGGTGAGCCGAGCGCGTTCATGAAGCGCTTGCTGTAGTACTTGCCCGAGGGGCGCGGATCTTGGATGATGGCCAGCGCCTCGGGGCCGGCCTCGGCGATGATCTCCTGCACCTTCGCGCCAATTTCGGACAGAGCGTCATCCCAGCTGATAGGGGCGAAGCTGCCGTCGGCGGCGCGCTTCATAGGCTGAGTCAGCCGGCCGTCGGAATAGGCCCACTGAGCCGCGCCGTGACCGCGACCGCAGAGCGTTCCCTTGGAATAGGGGTGCTCCTTCATGCCCTCGACGGTCCACAACCGCCCGTCGAGAGCGGTGGCGATCAGGCCGCACTTGCTGGAGCAGCCGTTGCACAGCGATGCGCCCTGAATCTTGACCGCGCCCGTGGCGGCGGCCTCGGCCTGCTCGGCCCGCCACGCGGCCACCGAGCAAGTGCCCACAGCAGCCAGCGCAGCGGTGGCGGCGGTACCCTTCAGGAAGGTTCGCCTGGTGGGATTGCAGTGCATTAAAGCCTCCTTCTCTTGCATATCTGCTTTCTCCTTGTCTGGGGAAGTCCTCGGTTTTTACCGAAGGGACACGGATAGGTCTCGGACGGCCGCCGCGAGAGCTACCGCCAGCTCGCGCCCATGGGCCAGAGCGCGAGCCAGCTCGTCGGTACGAGCCGAGGGGGGCGCCGACGAGAGCGCGGCCGCATGGGCGAGCAAGGTTTGCTCGTAAGCGTCCAGCCAGTCGAAATGCTCGGACAACAGCGCAAGAGCAGCCTCATGGTTTCCCGCATCGACGCACAGGGCCACCACCTCGGTCATGAGCGTCACATGGTCGGGCATGGCGCAAAACTCCATCGGCACCTCAAGTTCGAGAGCGCGATAAAGGGCCCGCATGTGCTGGGCGCTGTCACCGAGGAGCAGATGCCGGGCCGCACCAAACTCAGCCGAGACCCCTCTGCGGCGCTCCCGTCCATCGGCCCAAGGCTTATAAAGCGATTCGACGGGCACCGCTGCCGCGGGAGCGCCCAAGGTGAGCACCTCGTTCTCGAGTCGGCAGCGCACGGCGCCCACCGGCGTCGCGGGCGCTATCGCTAAATCGGCCGCTGTCGCACGGGCCGCCTCGTACGCCGCTTCATAGTCATCGCCCCATCGCGAGAACAGAGCTCCAATGGTGCTCAGGTAGGCTGCCTTGGCGCAGACGTTCGCCTGTGCGGCATCGCGCACGACCTCTCTCTCCGATGTTTGCGTGGTCGCACGCGCAGCCCCGCCTCTTGTCTCTTGCATTTCGCACCTCCTTCCGTTGGCGCTCCATGCTAGAATCGTCGGCTATGCGCCATATCATCAGTTTCTGATGATTTATCGAGACGCAAGTCAGTCATAATAGAGGACGCGACAGGGAAACGCCCAGTTCACACTGGCAATGGAGAAGGAGGAGCAGGGCCGTGACAGCAGTCCGCGATGCACCATCGGCCGCTATCGAGCCGCTTCCCCGCTTTCTGCACCTGTGCTATCTCGGCCTCGCGTTTTTCTGGGCCTGCAGCATGCTCACCTTCCGCAGCTCCATCCTGCTCACCGGCGCGGCGGACACGCCCCAGTACAATACGTTGATCGTCGTCGTATCGTTTTTGGCAAACATGACCGTGCTCTTAGGCGTGTCGGCCCTTGTAGAGCGGGCGCCGGAAAATCTGGCGAAACTCTCGCCGTGGCCCTTCTGCGGATGCATCCTTGTCGGCATCGCGGCTATCGGCGGCGCCGGCATATGGTTTGCCGGCCCAGCGCTTTCCGCATCGCTCGTGATCGGCTCGACGCTATGCGGCGTCGGCTTCGGCTACCTATGGGGGAGCTGGGCGGACGTGCTCGGACGCGTGCATCCCTCGCGCACGGCCCTGTATGCCCCGGCGTCGTTCTTGCTCACCACCATCATCTTTCTCGCCGTCGACTCCCTCGCGGCCCTCACTCCCTTTCCGCCCCTTGCGCTCATGGCTCCCCTGCCAATAGCCTCGGTTCTCTGCCTGAAGCGCTGCCGTACCGAGAGCAGCCAGCCGTCGGTCCTCCTCGCGCCCCACCGAACCGAGTCTCAGCGCTACCTGGCGGCTCTCACCACCCTCGTGCCGCTCATCATCGCCGCCCTCGTTTTCTCCTGCCTGTTCGGCTTTATGTGGGAGACCGCCGTGCTCAGCGTGAACTCCGCGAGCACGGCCCATGAACTGCCCCTGGTGCTGAATTTCGTCGTTGCAGTGCTTCTTTTGGCCTTCACGGTTGCCTTGCAGCGGCGAGTAAACCTGTCGCTTGTCTACCAACTGCTTATCCCCATCGCCATCGTGCTGTTCGCGGCGCTGCCGTTTTTCTGGAATGTTCACCCCGTGGTGCTGAACGCAATCATGAGCGCCGTACATGGGGTCTTCGACGTGGTCATCTGGTACCTGGTAGCCACAGCTGCCTACGATTACGCCGTATCGGGCTTCGTTATAGGGGGCCTGGTGAGGGCGCTGTCCATTCTCGCACGGCTCGTGGGCATCGGCATCGGGTATCTGATCATGCTCCTCCCCGAAGTGGCTGGCTACGCTGTAGTGGGCGTGTGCATCGGAGCGGTGTATCTGCTCGTCATCCTGCTATGGTTTCTCTGGCACAACGCCAAACGCTCGGTTCCGGGCGAGGAGGCAGAAGGGAGAATGGCGATTGGCGAGGCGACCGGCGACGGCAACGCGAATCCGCATTCGAGCGTCTCAGATCCATCGTCGGTCTTAGCTGCCCCAACAGCCGTCAAGGCAACCGACAAAGCAGCTGCCGACCCTGCCAGCACCTCTCCCGTTGCGGAGTCCATCAGCACTTCTGCGACCGCCGAGATCGATGGGGCCGAAGCTATTAACAGCGAAGAGGTCGTCTTCGCGCTCCTCGCCGACGACTACGGCCTCACTCGTCGCGAGGCCGAGGTGCTCCCCTACCTCGCCCGCGGCCGCTCCGCAAAGGTCATCGCCGAAGCGCTCTTCGTCTCGGAATCCACCATCCGCACCCACACCCGCCGCATTTTGGAGAAGACCTGCCTGCATTCCAAGCAGGAACTCATCGATCTCGTTGAGAAGTATTAGAAGCCGGCGGAGGGGCGCGCCGCTTGGTGCACCAGCCGACGCGCACCGCCAAGCCGTCTAAAGCCTTGGCGCGACACCACGCGCAACCAGAACCTGCGGCTCTACGAGCGCGGTCATGACCCGGCCGCCCGCATCGGGCGCATCACACTGGAAGAAGAGCGCCTAAAAGCACCATCGATCCGAAATGTGCAAAATGAGCCATTTCTCGTAGCTATTGGCGACAAATGCGAAAAGTTTTCCCTGTTCACGCCAAACGGTTCAAGCCCTCCCGGCACAAAATCCTACGAGAAGTACCCTGTTTTGTGCATTCGAGGCTTCCCCATAATCCGCGGGGACTACTCCCGTTGGTGTATCTGCGTGAGCCGGTCGTGATTAGGGGTTGCCGAGGTCTCGGGAACGTGCTGGGGCGTGATAGTGTGCACTCCAGCACATGACCGACCCCCTTTCAGAAGGAGATCACCAATGACCAACTTGAACACCACCCCGAACCCCTTCGGCAAGCATTCCTTCCGTGACAACGCCGTCGACTCCGCCGCGAACCAGACCTACGAGTTCGACATCGACGGCTCCGTGGCCGCCAGCGTCGAGAACGCCGCCGCCAAGCCGAAGTTCGGCCGCCGCTCCTTCCTCACCGGATTCGCCGGCGCCGCGCTCGCCTGCATGCTCGCGTTCGGCGTGCAGGGCGCCATCATCGACCCCGCCACCGCCGAGGCCACGGGCACCCCTTCCGCTACCCAGACTGTCATCAACACCAACGATGACGCAACCCTGGCTGAGGCCGTGGCCGCCAAGTGCCTGCCGTCCGTGGTATACGTGGAGACCTACGCCGATGCGGGCGGCCAGCTCCAGGGCTTGGGTACCGGCTCGGGCGTCGTGATGACCGAGGATGGCTACCTCATCACCAACAACCACGTGGTCGACGGCGGCAGCGCCTACAAGGTGACCATCGCCGGCAACACCTACGACGCCGAGCTGGTGGGCACCGACCCCTCCTCCGACGTGGCGGTGTTGAAGGCCAAGGACGCCAGCGGGCTCACCCCCATGGAGATCGGCGATTCGGACAACCTGACCGTCGGCGAGTGGGTCATGACCCTGGGCGCTCCCTTCGGGCTCGAGCAGTCGGTGGCCACGGGCATCGTGTCCGCCACGAGCCGCTCGCAGATCATGGACGCGAGCGAGTCGATGCAGTCCGGCGGCAGCGGCGAGACCACTATCTATCCGAACATGATTCAGACCGACGCGGCCATCAACCCGGGCAACTCCGGCGGCGCGCTCGTGGATGACGAGGGCAAGCTCATCGGCATCAACACGCTCATCACCTCGTACTCTGGCAACTACTCCGGCGTCGGCTTCGCCATTCCGGTGAACTACGCAGTGAACCTCGCCCAGCAGATCATCGCCGGCGAGACCCCGACCCACGCCCAGCTCGGCGTGAGCCTGTCCACGGTGAACGACCAGGCGGCTGCCAGCTACGGCCTCGCGGCCGAGTCCGGCGCCTACGTGGCCGCCGTCTCCCAGGGCTCCGGCGCCGAGGCGGCCGGCCTCCAGGAGGGCGACATTATCACGGCCCTGGACGGCGAGCCGGTGGAAGGTGCCTCCGACCTCATGCTGGCCGTGCGTGGGAAGAACCCCGGCGACACCGTGAAGCTGACGGTGAACCGCAACGGCCAGGAGCAGGAGATTTCCGTCACCCTGGGCGACGACGCCGCCAGCCAGAAAGCGGCTGCCGAGCAGAAGGCCCAGCAGGAGCAGCAGATGCCCGAGCAGGGTCAGGACTTTGACTGGAGCTACGGCGACGGTAACGACTACGGTTACGGCTGGGGCTACGGCGACGGCTACGGCCAGGACGGCGGCAACGGGTACGGCTACGGCGATGGCTACGGCAACGGCCTGAACCTGGACGACCTGTTCGGCCAGCGCTAAGCCGCCGAGACGCCTTACGCGTCAAGCATGCCGACAGAAGGGACTCACGATTCCCTTACTGCAGGGGCGACCACACGGTCGCCCCTTTTCTATTGAAAGCTCTGCGATTGAATGCTCTTTACTCAGCGCTGAGCACTTCCAGGTTGCCACTTATGATGTCGAAGGTGAGATCGCAGGAGTGCGACGGATCTCCAGCGGAACCGGCGAAGTCGTTCGTGAAGTTCCCAGAGGTTTTATCCACCTGCGCCGTCAGCGCGGTATCGGCCGGTAGCTCCAAAACGATGTGTCCGGAGGCAAGCGATCCAGAGATGGTCTCCGGGGCCGACAAGCACGGGCCGAAGTAGAACTCCCCTGAAGCCTGATCGATGTGCAGCGTCTTGGCGATAGAGCCTTCGTAAGCGACATTGCCACTTGCGAGGCTCAGCTCGAGGTCGGTCACCGACATCTGGCTCACTGAGACGGAACCCGAGGCGACATCGAGTTCCATTTTCTCGCACAGCATGGCGTCGGCCCCGTCGATACCGTACTCACCCGAGGCTGCCTCAAGAACGAAGCGCTCAAGAGACGCCGCCGATTCGGGGATAAGCACCTCCACGTCTTTGCTGCCCCATGTGCCGAGCGAGCATCCCGATAGGCCGCCGTTGCCCTCCATATAGTCGATGGAAAGCACACCGCCGTTCGTGCTGCAGGCCATAACAGGTTGCGGACCGCCGTGCATCGTTTCGTTCACGACAATTTTGCCGTCGGTCTCGCTATCGGGCACCACGCGCACGGAGCCCGACCCGGCGAGCCAGTTCAGATCGATGGCGTTTACCTCACTGGAGTCGATTTCGAAATGACTGCCCTCGGAAGTCGATGCAACGCCGCCGCGCACACCGCTGCGCAGCGTCGCATCCGCCACCTCGCTCGCGGCATCACCCGCATATCCGGACATCTCGCCGACCGCATCTCCCGCATATCCGGCGATCTCGCCCATGGCGTTCCAGCCCACACAGCCCATCAAGCCACCGGGCGCAAGCAGCGAGCCCAGCGGAGCAACGACCACGCCACGACCGCAGCCGCCGAAAAATCCGCACACGCCCAAACAGAGCAGCACGATGAGCGCGATCTTCACATAGGTGCTCCGTTCCAGCTTCATTGGGCGCCTCCTTCTGAGGAGGAATCACTTTTCGCTGCGACGCTCTGGCGTTCGGCCAACCATGTCTGATAAGCCGGATCAGCCTCCAAGGTGTTCACCACCCAATAGTAGAAGGGAATGGTGAGGAAGATCACCCAGCCGGGATGCCACCAGCCGAAGCAGAAACCAGCAAGTAGGAAGATGACCGCGCACAGAAGCGGGTAGGGAAACGACTGCAGCGGATCTTTCGGTTGGGGCGTCGGTGGCGGCGCAATGGGCACCGAGGATGCCGGCGGAATGGAACCCGGTGGGCGAGAGCCAGAAGGGTAGGCGGCGATGCCGGCGAACCGTGCGAAGACGCGCCAGGGCCATAGCCCGCACTCGGTGGCCGATGGCCCGGCGCTCCGTATGTGGAAGGCGAGAACCCGTGCGGCGCCCCTCGGCCGGAAGCACCGGCCTGTCCAGGGGACGGAGCAGGCGGCGGGAAGCCTCCCGACGTCGCAGCGGGCGCGCTCACTTCCACGACCACTTTTGGCACGTCGGGCGCCTCAGCTGCCGTCGCAGCCGCCGCTTCGGCCCGCGCCGCAGCCGCCAGGGCCGCCTCCGCCGCAGCAGCGGCCTCGGTTTCCACCGATTCGGCGCGCTCCTGGGACTCAAAGCGCACATCGTCGGCCACCTCGGGGCTCACACGCAGAAGCTCATCCAGGGTCACCTCGTACAAGTCGGCCAAGGCAATAAGGTTTCCCATATCGGGCGCCGACTCGGCGCGCTCCCACTTGGAAACGGCCTGGCGCGACAACCCCAGCTGCTCGGCCAGCCCCTCTTGGGAGAACCCGCGCTCACGGCGCAATTCGGCAAGGCGTTGGGCGATTTCGACGTTCATCACGGTTCCCTTTCGCGTCTTGTTCGTCACATCTCGCCTTTCACCCTATGGTTTCAACCCTGGTTGCACCAGCACCTTATGTGGTCAATTTACCAGAACCGAGCGAAAAATCTCCGACAACCACTGGTTGCCCCACCCACGAACAGGTAATTTGCGCCTTTCTTAAGGCAGCCAGCCCACGACCACTCGCGCCGCCTTCGCGACGCAAGCCATCAATCCCGTCAGTCATAGCGGATACTCGAGCAAATCCTCGATGCGGCAACCCAGCGTCTGAGCGAGCCGATAGAGCGATGCGCCCTGACCGTGATTGATGTCCTTGCAGCGCTGCTCGTACTGCTGTATCGCCCTCAGCGACACACCCGATTTCTCCGCCAGCGCCACCTGGGAAAGACCCCTTTGCTCGCGCCACGACTTCAGAGGAGCGCCCCGCCGGGCTACGCGCTCTTCGATCGCTTCGACGAACTTCTGCTCTGCCGCTTCGTGGAGCGGCCAGTACAGCGCGCGAATTTCTTCCATGGTCGTCACGCGCCCGATGGTTCGGAACGGGCGGCCCGTCTCCCACTGCCAGTAGGCCAGAACCCAACCGCACCAATAGTCGGGCCCTTCCCCGTCGGACGCCATATCGGCCAGAGGCACGCCGATATCCAGCCCGGCCCGATAGCACACGTCAAGCACCAGCTCGATGCCTGACGAACCACTCACATAGCGCGGGGCGCCGGCGCCGAACGCATCGGCAACCCCTGTCGCTACGAACATTTCAAAGAACTGGTCGAGCCCCAAGTTGACACGGTTGGCCGCGCAATCGAATGCCTCGCCCAGCACCTCCATGGCATCGAACAGATAATCTTCGCTATAGGCCTGCAAGATCGGTCACCTCTTCTCGCAAAAGGTCGCGCAAGAAAATACCGTCGATGCCCTGCCGGGCAGCCTCCTCGCGATAGAGCGCCCGCGCCTTCTCGTCGCGCTCCTTCCGCTTAGGGTAGTAAACGGCGCTGGGCGCCACTGTGGCTTCGACGAACTCGATGGCCTTGAATGCCTCCGGGCTCTTGAGTACGATCTGCTGGCCCAAATCACCGAGATGCAAAGCCCACGTCAACTGCTCCAAAGAAATATCGTTTCGCAAAAAGGCGCGGGCGAAGGTGAAGTAACTGTCATCAGCACGGTGCCCCACGATAACGTCGAACGACTCCGCATCCAGCAGGTAGTGGGCACGAAGAAACTCGCTACCCGCTTGAGCCACCGGGGTGCGCAGATCGATCTTGCGATGCTCCAGCAACAGCGCCAGCCAATGAAGCGTCGAGTATTCCGGAGAGGAGAGTTCAAGAACCTTAAGGCCGCGGCCATCGAAGCGATACTCGTTAGCGTAGCCGTCGTAGCCTTCTTCGGAGCAGGCCCACTCGCGCGCCAATTCGATATGCTCGGTGCAATAAAACCCGCGGCCGTAGTCGTTATATGGCCTACCACCACCGTAGAAAGGATGCGCCACTATTTGAGGCGATCCATGAAATAGAGGCATAAGCTCCATAGTTTACCTATCTCTCCAGAGATACTTCCAGAAGTATAGCATAGATATCTCTCCAGAGATATCTAAGATACGCCACGGAATCTTGCTTGGCTTACTGCAAGCCCTAGGCGACGTCGCCCTTGGCATCGTTGCCTTTGCGGGCGTTCCACCATTTGGAGAGTTGAACGATGATGACTTCCACGAGCGGAATCGTGAGGAAGATGACCCAAGCGGGGCCATGCCAATGAACATCGACGAAGGTCATCCAAAGGAACCAGGCGATCGCACCAATAGGATACAGCGCGCACAGCATGGGAGCGATGCGGCGAGATGCGACTGCCGCGCCCACAATGTAATAGGTCGGAATGAGGAACAGCAAAAAGAGCGTCGGCCCCCAAATGCCGCTGAGCATCCCGAAGGCGAGGCAGCCCACAATCACCAAGGCCCAGAAGGGGAACTTCAGCCACTTCTTAGCCCTGTCTGCATCGAAGTCACCGGGTGATACCCCGAAGGGATTGTCACGCGTGAAGATATGCTCTGCCGCCTCAGGATCCGTCGTGTTGACGCGCACGCCGTCCCAACCGACGTGCACCTCTTCGCCGTGGCGGTCGACCACGTGCACGCCCTCGGCCCAGGACACGTGCACATGGTCCTTGCCGTCGTCCACGTGAATGCCACCGGGCCCGAAGGGCACCTTGCCGCGGCCCTCCTTTTCGAAGTCAACGCCCTCGGCTGTCTCGGCATCACATGCATCGCCAACGCCACCACCCTCTGGCGAAGCCGTCTCTTCCGAAGCTTCCGCGACGACAACCCTGCTCGCGCCACGCGCTTCCGCGCGGTCGGCGGCTTCGAAGGCCACGTCGTCCTCGATGGACTCGTCCACGTACAAAAGCTCATCCAGCGACACCCCGTAGAGCTTCGCCAGGGCAATGAGGTTGTCGGTGTCAGGCGACGACTCTGAGCGCTCCCATTTGGAAACAGCCTGGCGCGACACGCCCAACTTCTCCGCGAGGGCCTCCTGCGACAGCCCTGCAAGCTTTCGGCGCGCGGCCAAGCGCTCGGCGATTTCGACATTCATGGTGTGCTGCCTTTCTTCTGCGATTGCCTCTCAAAAACGCCTTGGAGCCTACCGAAAACCTCTTTGCCACGGAACCAATTCGCGTTGTCATTTTCCGCAATTATTGGTTGCGGAAGCGCTGAACTGGGAAAATACCCCAGCGGTCACCACGCGCATGGCAGCATTCGCGCTCGCTAGCGGCCGTCCCGCAATGCCTTCAGGCGCGCCAGGGTGTCGGCGGGAATGCGCTCGGCGACGGTGTTCTTGCGCGCCACCTTCGGGGTGTCATCCAAACGCGCATCTTCGTAGTACTCGCCCATCTCATGGGAGAAGCCGTCGGCGCTCATGCGATCGACGCCGCCGCCGAACACCGTGTCTTGAATGGCCGCGTCGCTCGTGACCACCATGGTCTCCACCCCGCGCTTGCCCGCGTCGTAGGCCAGCTTCTCGATCACCTTGTCGGCCGACTGCCCCGCCGGGGAGAAGATCACCTGCACGCCGCCGATCTTCGTGCGCGAGCCTTCCGAAAGCTCGTTATCGGCGGCGTCGAAGACGATGATGGCGCCCATGTCGCGCCCGGCGTAGTTCACCACGTCGTTGATGAGCCGGTCGCGGGCGGCGTTGAAGAAGTCGTCGGTGTAGTCCTCGTCGGCCCGCGGCTGCCACCGGTACCGGCTGCCCGACCGCAGCACGTTGTACCCGTCAACGATGAGGAGTCTCTTGCGTTGCTTGGCCATGATGCGATCTGCGGCCTATTCCCAGTTCTGGCGCAGCCACTCGTACATGCAGGCGGTGGAGGCCTGGGCCACATTCAGTGAGGAAATCTCTCCCACCTGGGGCAGCTTCACGCCGAAATCGCAGTTCTCCAGCACAAGGCGCGACACGCCTTCACCCTCGTTGCCCATCACGAGCGCGATCTTGCCCTTGAGGTTCGACTGCCAAATGAGATCGGAGGCGTGCTCGGTGGCGGCGGCCACCCAGAAGCCCTCGTCCTTCAGACGCTCGATGGTGCTCACGAGGTTCGCCACCTGGGTGACGGGAATGTGAGAAATAGCCCCGGCCGAGCTTTTGTAGGTGGCGGCGGTCACGCGGGCGGCGCGCTTGTTGGGAATGACAATGCCGGAAGCGCCCACGCACTCGGCCGAACGGGCGATGGCCCCCAAGTTGCCGGCATCGGTGATGTGGTCGAGCACCACAATGAGCGCGCGGCCGTCGTGCTCCTCAGCCGACTGCTTCGCCGCGTCCAGAATCGTCGTCATGTTCACATAGTTGAACGGAGCCGCCTCAGCCATGACGCCCTGGTGGCTACCGCGCTCGGAAACCTCGTCGAGCTTCTTCTTCGACACCTTCTTAATAGGTACGTCCAGGTTCTTCGCCTTGCGCTGGATGTCGCGCACCAGGCTGTCGCCCTGGCTCAGGTTGTCGGCCATGAGGATGTACTTCAGCGGCACGTGGGTGCGCAGCGCCTCGATAACCGGACGCTTGCCTTCAATGAAATCAGCCATGGAATCGCTTTCGTCGTGGTAGTTCAATGGTAATCGAGAAGTTTACCACGGCCCTGCGGCCCTTCTGAAGCCGCACGCCCAATCACGCCAAATCAACGCTGGCCGTCGCCCGAGCGACACCCCGGCGCACAGCCTCATCCGCGCCCCGATCATCCAGCTGCATGAGTGGAAGCCGAACAAGCCAATCGCTCAAACCGACTTTACTAAAGCTCACTTGAGTAACGCCCCTTTACATCACGCCTGAGCCGAAGAGCACGAGATCGATGAGCTCCTGCTTGCTGTGAAACATATCTTTGCCAGGTATTCCACTTACTTTGACAGGTTTACGCTACTCGTTTTGCAATTGCATTTCCCGGTTGATTGCCGCTGGCGGGCGCCTGCACCACCTTCGGCTATCTGCTCGGCAAGAATCTGCACAACAGCACCTGGTAGAAGGCGCTCTACAGCCCTCCCTATGAAAGGAACCCGCGACATGCGGGTTCCTTTTTCTGTTCCTAAATGAAGAGCTGCGGGGCAAGATTTCCTGCCAGCTATTCCGCTTTCGCATCGCGGGCGGCGATTTCGGCGGCCTTCTTGGCGAACTCGGCGCGCTGCTCGGGGGTCATCATGGCCATCTGCGCTTCCAGCACGTCGTGCTTCAGCGCTGTGGCGAAATCAGCAGAGTCTTTCTTGGCGCCCTCGGTCGCCTTCTTGACCGCATCGGCAGCCATCTCAGCTTGCGAGCGCGCCATGGACACGGCAGCCTCGGTCTGCTCGTGAGCCAACTCCGCGGCCGTCTTGGCCTGATCGTTCAGGTGGCTCGCGGCCGCCTGAGCCTCACGGGCCGCCTCGCCGACCGCGGTCTGGGCCTGCTGGCCCACGCGCTCGGCGGTGGCCTGAGCCTGTTTCAGCACCTCGGAGTTGATGGCCTTGCCCTGCTCCACGGTGATCTCGCCCTTGGCGATAAGCTGCTCCACCAGCTCCTGGGTCTTCTCGGCGCCGAGCGCCATGGCGCCCACACCAGCCAGGAACACGTCCTTCAATCCATCGGCAATCGTC
>OLRF01001515.1_pt1 | contig 23866 bp, 19 predicted proteins | sample 1672061 | NCBI WGS metagenome assembly OLRF01 (sample SAMEA3136641, study PRJEB25190) | human gut metagenome | reverse complement strand
ACACTATTATAAAACTTATTGCACAACTATTGTGCACTTCATATTTTAAAATACATTAATTTATAAAGTATTTAAAAGATAATTCTTTTAATAGATTTTTATTTTAATATATGATATACTATTAATGGTACTTAGTACTTACTTTTGAAGAGATGGTGATGGAATGAGAAATAGTGATATAGCAGTAAGTGTTAAAAATATGAGTAAAGACTTTATTATATATGGTGATAAAGCAAATACTTTGAAAGAAAGAATTATTAGATTTAATAAAAATAATAAGGAAGTTAGAAATGTACTAAAAAATATAAATATAGATATAAAGAAAGGTGAATCAGTTGCTTTAATAGGAGTTAATGGTTCTGGAAAAAGTACATTATTAAAATTAATTACTAGAATAATATATCCTACTAAGGGAACTATTAAAGTAAATGGAAAAGTATCTTCACTATTAGAATTGGGAGCAGGTTTTCATCCTGATTTCTCAGGTAGAGAAAATATATATTTTAATGCTTCAATTTTTGGATTAACTAGAAAAGAAATAGATGATAGGCTAGATAGTATTATAGAATTCTCTGAATTAGGAGATTTTATTGATACACCTATTAGAACATATTCATCAGGTATGTATATGAGACTTGCTTTTTCAGTTGCTATTAATGTAGATGCAGATATTATATTAATAGATGAAATATTAGCGGTAGGAGATCAACATTTCCAAGAAAAATGTATGGATAAAATGTTAGAGTTAAAAAATAGTGGAAAAACAATAGTATTTGTATCACACTCAGCAGGAGCAGTTAAATTCCTATGTGATAGAGCAGTATGGTTAAAAGATGGTATAGTTGAAATGGATGGAAAAACTGAAGATGTTTTAAATGAATATGAAAAGGTATGTGGTTAATTATGCAGATATTTAGTGAGTTATATAAATATAGAGAATTTTTAAAAACCTCTATAAAAAAAGAGTTTAGAGGTAAATATAAAAAATCATTTTTAGGAGTATTATGGAGTTTCTTAAACCCATTATTTCAACTACTAATTTATGCATTAGTATTTCCATTTATATTAAGAAATAATGTTGATAATTATACCATATTCTTAATAGTAGCTTTAATGCCTTGGAATTTCTTTAATATGACAATATTACAAAGTGCTGCTTCAATAGTAGCTAATGGTGGAATAATAAAGAAGGTATATTTTCCAAGAGAAATATTACCTATAAGTACCGCTACTAGTAATTTACTTAATTTTATGATTACTGGAATAATAGTATTTGCAGCTTTATTAATAAGTGGTATAGGTATAGGTACTTCAGTATTAGTATTGCCAATAATTATAGTTATACAATATGTATTACAATTAGGGCTTGCTTTTATATTTTCATCAATTACAGTTTATGTAAGAGATGTAGAATATTTACTTAATGTATTTATGATGTTAATGTTCTATTTATGTCCTATAGTTTATTCAGCTGATATGATACCAGATAAGTTTTTACCAATATTTAAACTTAATCCTATGTTTCATATTATAGGTTATTATAGAACAATATTATATGATAAACAAATACCTAATATGAGTCATGTATTTATATTATTTATAGCATGTACATTAATATTAATATTAGGATATTTAATATTTCAAAAATGTAAAAAGAGATTTGCGGAGGAGTTGTAGAAATGAATATAGATATAATAATGGTTTCATATAATTCAAGAAAATATATAGAGGGTTGTATGAATAGCATATTATCAAGTGATTATGATTTAAAAAAAATTGGTATATATATTTATGATAATAAATCTAGTGATGACACAATAGAAATTTTTAAAAAGATAAAAAAAGAAAATATAAATAAATTTAGAAATTTTGAAATTATTGAAGGAAAACATAATTTAGGATTTGGAAGAGGAAATAATATTGCTGCTAAAGTGGCAAAAGGTGATTATTTATTTTTCTTGAACATTGATTGTGAAATAAGAAAGGATACCCTTTCTAAAATTGAAGAAGAAATTATTAAGAAAAAACAAGAAAATGTGGGTATTTTTGAATTAAAACAGGAGCCATATGAACATCCTAAGTACTATGACCCGATGTCAAAAGAAACAAAATGGGCTTCCGGTGCCTGTATGATAATTCCTAGAAAATTATTTTATAAAGTAGGTGGTTTTGACAAAAAAATTTTTATGTATTGTGAAGACGTAGAAATAAGTTTTCATATTAGAAAGTTAGGATATAAAATAATTTATTTAAATGATATTTCTATAACACACTATTCATATAGTAGACCATATGAATTTAAAAAAAGTCAGTATGTAAATAGTGCTTCAAATAATTTATATTTAAGATTTAAGTACGGAAAGTTCAAAGATATAATAAAAGGGTATGCACTTGCATTGTTATTTTTAAAACAAATTAGTGATAATAAAGAAATACCAAATGAACAAATGCTCACAATAAAAAAAGAAGCAAAGCATAATGTAAATAAAATGTTTTGGCTAGGAGTAATTGAATGGTTCAAAAGAATAAAATATTTATTAAATACAAATAAAGTGGATTTTAAATTTAATGGTTTTGAATATTCAGGAGTTAGAGATGGAGCATTTTATACTAAAAAAGAAATAAAAACAAATCCGTTAGTAAGTATAATTGTTAGAACTTGTGGAAGGCCAAATGTACTTAGAGAAACATTGATTAGTATAAAAAATCAAACATATAAAAACATTGAAGTTATTATTGTTGAGGATGGTAGCAATTTAGCAGAATCTTTAATTAAAAAGGAATTTAAGGACTTAAATATTAAATATTACTCATTTGAGAAAAATGTAGGAAGGTGTAAAGCAGGGAATAAAGCATTGTCTATGGCAACAGGAAAATATTTTAATTTTTTAGATGATGATGATCTATTTTACGATGATCATGTTGAAGTATTGGTTAGTGAATTGGAATCATCAGAAGAAAAAGTAGCCTATGCATCATCATTTGAAACACCAATTATTGTTCATTCAAAGACTCCGTATAAGTATACACTTCTAAATGAATATGTATTATTATCAACCGATTTTAATATATTGAAATTACTATATGCTAATATAACACCGATTCAATGTGTAATGTTCAGCAAAGAAGTGTATGAAAAATGCGGTGGTTTTGATGAAAAATTAGATGCATTAGAAGATTGGGATTTATGGATTAGATATGGATTAGCATATCCATTTAAGTTTATTAAAAAAACAACATCAATTTATAGAGTACCAGGAGACACTAAAGAAGTAGAAAAAAGAAGCAAATTTTTAAATAGTTATTTAAATGATGTTAGAAAAAAACACAAAGATGCCATTGCAAAAGTTAGAATGAACGATGTTATGGATTTTTACAATTACATAGTTACAGTTAGTACTAGTTCTGCAGCATCAAGAATAGAAAAAATTAAAAGAATATTGAAAAGAGGAAAATAAAAATGAATATAATTTATTTAATTACAATATTATTATTATACATAATTGTACTTTTTTCAAAAAAGACAAATAAAAAGCAAAACTTTGTAATATTTAGCATTTTCTTATTAGGAATAATGTATTTTGCAAATATATTATTAATATCAATTTTATCTTTAATTAAATTGAATGTAAATTTTACAATACTTTCTATAATTAATTGCATATTTATAGGAATAACATTTTTTACAAATTATAAACAAAATAAACAAAAAATTCAAATGCAAAAATTTGATTATAATAAAAAAGAAATACTATGTGTATTTTTAATAGCTTTTGTTTGTGGTCTGATTGGAATTGTTAGATTTAATAAATTTAATAATATAAGTTATGAAACTACTGATCCAGCAGTTCATTACAAAGTTGCAGTTGCTTTTTCGGAGAATATGAGTTTACTTACAAAAACTAACTCTGCAAGTGAAATGTATAAGGATTTTAATCATGCAATGCCGGGTTTTTCACTTAATTGTGGAATATTAATGAAAGCATTATCTTTTATACCAAGATATACAACATATATGATTTTTGAAACAATTGCTTTATGCTTAATCGCATTGACATTTTATATTACATGTTTGAAAATAAAGAAGACAAGAGACTCTAATATTGTTATATTTGCATTATCTTGTTTATATTTAGGAAGCTATGCACTTAATAATATGATATTTGGTTTTGGCTACTTGGGAATAGGTATTTTAGCTACTAATTTGATAATATTAACATGGTTATATATAGAAGAAAATAAAAATTGTAAAAATATATATTATGTGTTACTCTTCTTATTTAACTATTCATTATTCTTTTCTTATTATTTATTTGTGCCAACCATATATTTAGCACAAGGATTATATTTGATATATAAATGGATCAAGAAAAAAGAAACATTCAAGAGAACAGTTAAAGTTGGGGTCAGTACATTAATTATCCCATTTTTAATAGGAATAATTTATTTTGTATTACCTGGATTTTTCTCGGAGACTTCAAATAATACTATGACTAGTGCTATTGCATTGGAAGGATATATATATAGAGATTTATGGTCGAATTTCATTTTAATAGCACCATTAATTATTATATCCATATATAAAGAGTTAAAAGAAAAAAGAATTTCATTTATGACAATATTATTTATAATTGAATTTATATATATAGTTGTAACATTTATTTTAGGACTTAAAGGGTACATTTCTTCATATTATTATTTTAAATCATACTATATTTTCTGGTTGTTCTGTTATATTTATATAGTAAAATTAATCAATTCTAATAATCCAAATAATATAAAACTTTTTAAATTTAGTATTGCTTATATTTGCTTTATAATTGTTATCTGCTTGTCAAATGTTGAACAAAAAATCCAAGAAAAAAATATATTATTTAATAATGTAATTGTATCCCCAAGTTATGCTAATATATATTGGTTTAATGCTTCTAAAACAATCGAAAAAAATCCAGTATTAAATTCAGGAGAATTGCAATTAGTTAATAAAACAATGGATTTTAAAGATAAATGTTTATATAATAAAGAAATACCATTTGTTGGCAGTTATTTGCAAAAGTTATGGATATATTCAATTAGTGACATCGTTCCAATTTATAATCACTCATATGGCAATTTAAGCGGGTTTTATGAAAATAACTTTGATTATAATTTATGGAATGGTGATAATAATAGTAAATGTCTTGTTATATTTAATAGAGAAAATAAAAAAGATTCTGAAAATTATATTTATATCAATTATGATAATTATGATATATTATATAAAAACAATGATGGTTATATTATAAGAAAGCCAGGAATTTGATTCTTGGCTTTTCTTAGAGGAGAAAATTTATGAAAAAAATTGAAAAAGAAAAAATTAATACCATATTTTTTATAATGTCTAGTATAATTGGCACTATATTTTCTATTCTATTTCCATTATATCAAATTCCTGATGAATTAACCCATATAAATATGATGTATTCGGAAATGAATATGAAAGTGGATTTTTATGGTGAAACTAATGGGTTCGGAGATACTGCTAGAATTATGCATAATTATAATGAGAAAGTAGATGTAGATGAATATTTTGATTTTAATGATAAATTATCAATTAAAGAAAATTATAATTTTCCTAGTATTTCTTTAGTAAGACATTTTCCCCAAATGATTGGTATGTTTATTGGTGAAATATTTAAATTACCAATAATTATTAGTATTACATTAGCAGAATTTTTAGCAGTATTATTTTATTCTTTTGTATGTAGCAGAGCTTTAAAAAAGATTCCAATAAAAAAAGAATTAATGATGGCAATAATGTTACTTCCAATATGTTTACAGCAAATGGGCTCATTTTCATACGATGCTGTATTATTACCAATATGTTTCTATTTTATTTCATACATATTTTATTTGAAATTTGATAAAAAAGAAATCACATTAAAAGATTGTATTATTTTACTTATGTTATTAATTATAATTGCTTTAATAAAAATACCATATATTTTATTAGGACTATTAGTATTTTTATTACCAATTAAAAAACTTAATATTGACTTCCATATTTTTAAGATAGATTATAAACTTATTAAAAATAATTATAAGAAAATAATTTTAATATTAATACCAATAATAATTTTATGTATTATTTTAGTTGTAAAGATATTATGCAAGATAAATTATGGTAGAGTATTAATAGCGGCTATTTTAGAACCCAAAGCATCTATAAAGATAATATTAAATACAATTTATACATATAAGTTTGGCTATCTTAAGGAATTAACTGGAAAATTTGGATGGTTTGATACTTCAACATCAAATATATATACTATTTTTATAATAATATGCATATTTATTATATGCTTTATAAACTTTAAAAGAGATAAGGATAAAAAGCAAGAAGTATGTAAAAATCCTTTTACTAAAAAAGAAACAATATTTATGTATATATTAGGTATAATAATGATATTATTAATTGTATTATCAATGTTTTCTTGGACAGCTTATGTAACAGGATATACTATAGATAATTATAGTATAAGTGAATTAAGAAATTTATTTAAAACATTTAATATTATTGGAGGAGTACAGGGAAGATATTTTCTACCGATAATACCTATACTATTAATTCCAATATATAGTAATAAAGTAACAAAATACTTATCTAAATTTAACATTTCGTTGTTCTTAATTATATATTATTTAATTGTATTTGTTTATATGATAATAGTTGTATTATTTAGATATTGGATATAATCAATTAGAAATAGATAAAATAAAGCAATTTCTATTTATTGTGGTTAAAATAGAAATTGCTTTTAATATTCATTAAAACTTTATTATCCATATATAATATCAATAATTTATGTTATTTTTAATGTTTTACGACAATTTTATATCAAAATGATGACTTTTCATTATAAATTTGGTACAATAGTAATGTAATTAAGTCAAGGAGTAAGAATATGAGTAAAGAAAGTGAAAAAATTCTTTTTGTTATACCAGCGTATAATGAAGAAGAAAATATTGAAAAAGTATTAGAAGAAATAAAAAAAGAAGCTAGTTTTGCTGATGTTGTAGTAGTTAATGATGGTTCAAAAGACAACACAAGTAAAATAGTTAAATCATGTGGAGTTAATTGTATTGATATGATATATAATGTTGGATATGCTATGGCAGTTCAAACTGGAATAAAATATGCATATCAAAATAATTATGATTATGTTATACAATTTGATGCAGATGGACAACATATAGCAAAAGAAGCAATTAAATTATTAGAAGAAGCAAAGAAAGGTAATTATGATATTGTTATAGGTTCTCGTTATTTAGAGGATACTGGATATCCTTGTCCATTTTTTAGAAGAGTTGGTACAAAAATATTTGAGTTTTTAATAAAAATATTTTGTCATAAAAGAATAGCAGATCCTTTGTCAGGTTTCCAATGCTTAAATAAAGAAGTAATTAGATTATATTCTAAGAAGGGTGAATATCCAGAATATCCAGATGCTAACTTAATAATTGAAATGCTGTATAAAGGCTATAAAATAAAAGAACAGCCTGTAAAGATGCGTCTTCGTGAAACAGGTGAAAGTATGCATGGTGGAATAATAAAGCCTATAAAATATATGATTTCTATGTTTTACACTATTGTATTAATAGTTATTAAGAATGTTGGAGGTAAAAGAAAATGAAAAATATTTATTTTATAATAATATCATTATTTCTATTATTTTATGTAGTTCATATTGTAAAAAAAGGTAAATTAAGTATTAAAGAAAGTTTTTGGTGGGTAGTAGGAGCTATAGTTGCTTTAATTTTATCAATTTTTCCACAATCTATAGATGTCATAGCAAAATGGTTTGGAGTAGAATATCCACCTACATTAATGCTTGTTTTTTGTGTTTTATTCTTATTATCTATGAATTTTAGGGCCAGCGCTAAAGTAAGTGAGCAAAATGAAAAGATAATGGAATTAACACAACAAGTATCTATATTAAAAAACAAAATAAATAGGAGAAATTAAATGCATAACATAGTAATTTTTTCAGGATATTTTATTCCTCATTTAGGAGGGATTGAAAGGTATATTGATAACTTGAGTAGACAAATTACAAAAAACAAAATAAATGTTATTATAGTTACATCAAATTATAATAATGATAAATATGAAGAAAATGTAAACGGAATAAAAGTTCTACGCTTACCCATATTCAATATATTTAAAAATAGATACCCAATTATAAAAGTATATAACAAAAATTATAGAGAACTAATGTCAAAACTGGATAACTATAAAATTGATGCTATCATTGTTAATACTAGATTTCATTTGACATCACACATAGGGGCTTCTTATGGCAAAAAAAGAAAAATACCAGTGTATTTAATAGAACATGGTTCTAATTATGTGACTTTAAATAATAAATTTATTGACTTTTTTGCTAATAGATATGAAGATTTTTTGACATTTTTAATAAAAAACAAAATTGAAGGTTTTTATGGTGTCTCAGATGCTTGTGGTAAATGGCTTAAAAAATTTAACATCAAATCATCAGGAACTTGGTATAATTCTATTGATTGTGAACAAAAGGTTCCGAAAAGAAAAAAACATAATACAATAAATTTTATGTATGCCGGACGACTAATTAAACAAAAAGGTGTTGAGAATATACTTAAATCATTTTCAAAACTAGAAAAAAAGTATGAAAATGTTCGTTTATTTATTGCTGGTGATGGTCCGGAATATGAACAATATAGAAATAACTATAAAAGCAAAAATATTGAATTTTTAGGAAAATTAGAATATCAAGAACTTTTAAAATATTATGCCAAAACAGATGTTTTCTTATATCCACCATTGTGGCCGGAAGGACTACCGACATCCATATTAGAAGCCGGACTGATGAAATGTGCTGTAATAGCTACTGATCAAGGAGGAATTAAAGAAATAGTAAATTCAAAAAATGGATTAATAGTTGAATCTAATACTGAAAGTTTGTATGAAGGAATGAAATACTTAACAAATAATCACAAAAAAATAAAAGAATTTGCTGAAGAATTAAATAAAACCGTAAAAGAAAAATTTTCATGGACTGTTACTGCAAAAAAAGTATTAAAAGAAATAGGAATGATTAATAATGAAAGAAAAAATTAATATTAAAAAAAGTATTATTTATAATTCAATTGGTACATTTACTTATTTGTTTTGTCAATGGCTAATTACATTTATTGTTGTTTGGATAGCAGGATATAAAGAGGCGGGAATCTTATCATTAGCAATGTCAATAACTAATACATTTTCAGTAATAGCAACTTTTAATATGAGAAATTTTCAGTCATCTGACTTAAAAAAAACATATAGCGAAAGAACATATTTAACGTCGAGAATATTAACTTCTTCAGTTTCTTTTATAATTTTAATTATTTATAATATTATAAATAAATTTTCGATTTTTCAAATGTTGTGTACCATTACTTATATGTTATATAAGTTAAGTGAGGCCTTTGTTGATGTTATTCATGGCTCACTACAAAAAAAATGGAGATTTGATATTATTGGACTTTCATATTTTATAAGAGGAATTATAACAATAGTAATATTTTCACTAATTTTGTTTTTGACAAATAATCTATTGATTTCATTAATAACTATGACTATTTGTATTTATATTTTTGTGTTTATATTTGATGTAAAAAAATATAAATATGAATATAGGGAACTTGGCAATACCAATAAAAAATATATTGTAAGTCTTTTACTAAAATGCTTACCACTAGTAATGTATGGTTTACTGTTTAATTATAATTCAATGTTTGTAAAAGTTTTTGCAGAACAGTTATATGGAGAAACTACATTCGGTTTTTACTCCACAGTATCAACACCAGCTCTAATTATACAAGCTGCAGCATCTTTTGTATTTACTCCATTATTATCTCTATTTGCTGAATTGTATAATGAACATAAAATTAATGAATTTAATAAAAAAATGTGGAAAGTAATATCTTTGATTATTGTATTAGGCTCATTAGGACTGCTAGCAAGTTACTTTTTAGCCGATACTGTTTTTGAGTTGATTTTTGGTAAAGAAATTTTATCATATACATATTTATTTAATGGTGTATTGATTTTGTCTACATTAACAGCAATCATATGGTTTCTAGGAATGCTTCTCACAATAACTAGAAAATATACAGCATTAATTTTGGGAACAATATTATCACTAATCTTTACTATATTAACAACTAAGTTTTTTGTAAATAATTACAATTTAAATGGTATCAACATTACTTTAATAATTTCATATTTAATCCAAAGTTTAATATATCACCTTTCTTTGATATCAAAAAAGAAAGGTGATAATAAAAATAGCGTATTTTATATTAGAAGTACATCAATTATAAACGATTCAAGGGCCTCAAAAGAAATAATATCATTAATAAATAATAAATTTAATGTTACTGTACTTGGATGGGATAGAGATAAAAGAATAAAAGATTATAAAGATATAAAAATAAATGATACTAAAGTTAAAATGGTCTTTTTTAAATTTGATTCGGAATATGGAAAATCAAAAAGAACTATTTTAGGTTTGCTATTATTTCAAATTTGGTTATTGTTTAAATTAATAGTTAATAATAGAAAATATGAAGTTATTCATGCTTGTGATTTTGACTGCGGTTATATTTCATTAATTGTCAGTAAATTATTTAATAAAAAGTTAGTATATGACATGTATGATTATTACACTGATTCTAGACCACTACCAGTAAAAATTGAAAAATTGGTTAATAAAATGGAAAACAGTATCATTAATAATGCGAATGTTTCTATAATATGTGGCGAATGGCGTACTAAACAAATTTCAAAGTCACATCCAAAGAAACTAATTGTAATTCACAACACTCCAGATATAGGGAAAATTACTAAAAAAAGCGTAATAAAAAGTAATAGTAAGAAAATTAAAATAGCTTATGTTGGAATATTGCAAGAAAACAGATTGATTTTAGAAATCTTAAGTGAAATCAAAGGCAGTGATAAATATGAATTGCATATAGGAGGATTTGGAATATTTGAAAAGAATATAAAAGAAATTACAAAAAAATATAAAAATATATATTATTATGGATCATTGCCTTATAATGATGTGTTATCACTAGAAAGTGATTGCGATATTTTGTTTGCAACATACGATCCAAAAATTAAAAACCATAAATACTCTGCACCAAATAAGGTATATGAAGCAATGGCTTTAGGAAAACCAATAATAGTATGTAAAAACACTGGAATAGATGAACTAGTAGTAGATAACAACATTGGTTTTGCAATCAAATACGATGCAAAGGATTTTGTGGAAAAACTCGATTTATTATTTAAGGATTCACGTAAAATAAGCAAAATGAAAGAAGCATCAAGTAAAATGTACAAAGAAAAGTATAATTGGACAATTATGGAAAGCAGATTAATAGAAGCTTATAAAGAATTATTAAAGGAGGAAAAATTATGATTACAGTTTTGACACCAACATATAATAGAGAAAGAACACTAACAAAAGCTTATAATAGTTTAGTTGAACAGGAATGTAAAGAATTTGAGTGGTTAATTATTGATGATGGAAGTAAAGATAATACTAAAAAACTTGTAGATAAATTCATTAAAGAAAACAAAATTAGTATTAGATATTTTTTAAAGAAAAATGGAGGAAAACATACCGCATTAAATTACGGAATTCCAAAATCAAAAGGAGATTTGATTCTAATACTTGATAGTGACGATTATTTAAGTAAAGATGCAATTAAATTAATAAAAGATTATTGGAAAAAATATAAATATAATGATAAAATATGTGGAATGACTTTTTTAAGAAAAATAAATAATCCAATATATAAAGAGAAAATATTTGATGAATGCGTTTCAAATATGATAGATTTTAAATATAATAACAATAATCTAGCAGATATGTGTGAAATCATGAGAAAAGATATCTTATTAAAATATCCATATCCAGAATTTCCTAATGAGAGATTTCTTAGTGAAGTTATTGTTACTGGTGAAATTGCAAAAAAATATGATACAGCTTATATACCAAAAGAAATATATTTTACAGAGTATTTAGATGATGGCTTATCACTAAACTGGCTTAAGTTAGTAATAAATAATCCATTAGGGGCAAGAGCAAATTCATTACTGTTTCAATCAAATAGATTTAAAATAATTATTAGACTAAAAAATTGTATAACTTATGATGTATATTCAATTATAGCGGGAATGAATATAAAAAGAATAATTAAGGAAAGTAATATGAAATTTTGGTCAATAATATTTTATATACCTAGTTTCATTGTAGCAGTTTATTTAAAGAAAAAATATAAGAAGGTGAAGTAATATGATAAAAGTTATGAGTATATTTGGTACTAGACCAGAAGCTATAAAGATGGCTCCACTAATTAAAGAACTAGAAAGTAGAAAAGAAGTAAAAAGTATAGTATGTGTAACAGCACAACATAGACAAATGCTTGATCAAGTACTGCAAACTTTTAATATAGCTCCAGATTATGATTTAAATATTATGAAGCAAGGACAAACATTATCTGAAATAACCTCAAGAACATTATTGGGATTAGAGGAGGTTTTTAAAAAAGAAAAACCAGATATAGTATTAGTTCACGGAGATACTACAACAACACTTGCTGGTGCCTTGGCGGCTTTTTATAATCAAATTTCAATAGGCCATGTAGAAGCAGGACTTAGAACATATGATAAATATTCACCATTTCCAGAAGAAATGAATAGACAAATGGTAGATTGTATGGCTGACATGTATTTTGCACCAACTGAATTAAGTAAAAAAAATTTACTTAAACAAAATATAGAGGAATCAAAAATATATGTTACTGGAAATACAGCAATTGATGCATTAAAAACTACTGTTACAAAAGAATATAAGAACGATATCTTTGATTGGATTGGAAGCGATAGAATGATTCTCTTAACTGCTCATCGAAGAGAAAATTTAGGTGAACCAATGCGTAATATCTTTAGAGCAATCAGAAGAATAGTTGATGAAGAAAAAGATGTTAAAGTCGTATATCCAATTCATATGAATCCGAAAGTTAGAAAAATCGCAAATGAAATTTTTGATGGATGTGATAAAGTTAAATTAATTGAGCCTTTAGAAGTATTTGATTTTCACAATTTTCAAAATAAAAGTTATATAATTATGAGTGACTCTGGTGGTATTCAAGAAGAAGCACCATCATTAGGAAAACCGGTATTGGTTCTTAGAGATACAACAGAAAGACCAGAAGGAATAGCAGCAGGAACATTAAAATTAGTGGGAACAGATGAAAACGTAATTTATAAAGAAACCATTAAACTTTTAACCAACAAAGAAGAATATAATAAAATGAGTAAAGCCAGTAATCCATACGGAGATGGTCACACCAGTGAAAGAATAGTTGATGCAATTATTAATAAATTTAAAGGCAAATAATTTCAAAAGGTAATAATATTAAGTAAAGACAATTGAAATACATTGTCTTTTTTGTTATAATATAAAAAGAAAGAAGTTGATAAATATGAAGCACATTTTTATAATAGGATCAAGAGGATATAAAGCCAAATATGGTGGATGGGAAACATTTGTAACTAAGTTAGTAGATAATTATGATGATAAAGAAGTAATTTTTCATATAAGTGGATTATCTGAAGAAAAAGATAATTTAAATATTAATATAAATAATAATATAGTAAAAGATTCATTTTATATAAAACAAAACGGTGGTTTAAAAATGCTATTATGTACTATTAAATCATTTGAATATTATTTAAAATATATAAAAGATAATAATATAGAAAATGCTTATATTTATATATTAGGATTAAAGTTAGGACCATTATTAAAAATATATAAAAATAAATTAACTAAATTAGGTATAACTACCTTAGTAAATCCAGATGGATTAGAACATGAAAGAAGCAAGTGGAGTTATCCAATAAAAAAATTCTTTTTACTAAGCGAAAAATGGATGTTATTTAATTGTGATATTATTGTATGTGATGCTAAAGGAATAAAAAGATATATAGATTTAAAATATCCATCTTTAAGAAAAAAAACAATATATATTGCTTATGGAACAGATAAAATTGATTTAAATAATGTTAATGAAGAAGAAATATTAAAAGAATATGAACTAAAAAAGAATAACTATTTATTAATGGTAGGCAGATTTGTACCAGAAAATAATTTTGAATTAGTAATTAACGAATTTATGAAATCAGACATAAAAAAAGAATTAATAATTATATCAAATTTATCATCATCTAATTATTATAATGAAGTAGTATATAAGACTAATTGTTTAACTGATAAAAGAATTAAATTTATTAACGGAGTATATGATGAGAAAAAACTTAGCATAATAAGAAAAAATGCTTATGCATACATTCATGGACATTCAGTAGGAGGAACCAATCCATCTTTACTTGAAGCACTTAGTTTAACGGAATTAAATATATTATATGATGTTAATTTTAATAAAGATGTTGGAAAAGAATCTTGTTTATATTTTAAAAAGGAAGGTAGCTTAACCAAAACTCTTAATAATATTAAAGATTATGATAGAAAAAAATTAGGAAAAGAAGCCAAAAAGATAATCGAAGAAAATTTTACTTGGAAAATAATTGTAGATAAATATAAAAATATATTTAGAAAGTAGGGAAATATGAAAAAGTTTTTTTCAAAAATAGAAAAATTTATAAGATTAGTTAAAAAATCAATATATTTTGCATGGCATAGACATCATTTTTTGATACCACCAAGTGCTATGAAAAAGTATATTAAATCATTTTTTGTTGTATTAAGAAGAGGAAATAATGTTTCAAATCTATATACTAATCAAAAAGCATATTTAAAATGGATAGAAGAAAATAAAGAAGAAATTAAATATAAGAAATTTAATTATAATCCACTTATGTCTTTTATTGTACCTGTATATAATGCTCCTAGTGATTTGCTTAAAGAATGTTTAGATTCGTTATTAAATCAAAGTTATACTAACTTTGAAATATGTATAGCAGATGATCATTCTACTAATGAAGAAACATTAAATACATTAAAAGAGTATGAAAAAAATAAAAAAGTAAAAATTAAGTATAGAAAAGAAAACGGTATGATATCAAATGCTAGTAATGATGCAATTAAAATAGCTAAAGGAGAATTTATTGTATTGGTGGATAATGATGATACTATTGAAAAAGATGCCCTATATTATTTTGTGGAAGCACTAAATAAAGATAAAACAATTGATTTAATATATTCTGATGAAGATAAATTAGATTATAATGGTAAAAGAATGGAACCTCATTTTAAACCAGATTGGTCTCCTGATACATTTATGTGTTTAAATTATATTTGTCATTTAACAGCAATAAGGAGAAGTATTGTAAACAAAATAGGTGGATTTCGTAGTGAATATGATGGAGCACAAGATTATGATTTATTCTTAAGAGTGACGGATATTACTAATAATATATATCATGTTCCCAGAATTCTATATCACTGGAGGCAAACCAAAACTTCAACAGCAGGATACTTAGGAAATAAATCATATGCTTATATAGCAGGAAAAAAGGCCCTTGAGGATACTTTAAAAAGACGACATATAAAGGGAAAGGTATATGATAATCCAAAAGTTAGTACATACCTTATAGAGTATGAAAATTCAAATCCAAAAGTATCAATAATAATCCCTATGAAAGACAAAGCAAAAATAACTAATACATGTTTAGAATCATTATATCAAAAAATGACTTATCAAAACTTTGAAATAATTATGGTTGATAATGGAAGTGTAGAAAAAGAAACCAAAGAAATGCTTGAATATTATAGTAGTACATATAGTAATTTTAAAGTATTAAGAATAGATGGTGAGTTTAACTATTCTCATTTAAATAATGAGGCAGTAAAAAAATCAACAGGAGAATATATATTATTTTTAAATAATGATGTTGAAGTTATAAATCCTAAATTTTTAAGCGAAATGCTAGGCTATGCTGAACAAAAGCATGTCGGTTGTGTTGGAATAAAATTGTTATATTCAGATAAGAAAGTTCAACATGCAGGAGTAGTTCTAGGATACGGAGGAGTCGCAGGACATATATTTGTCCCATATGATTATAATGACGTTGGTCTATTTGGAAGATTGGCTATGCCTTATAATTATACAGCAGTAACAGCAGCATGCTTATTAATAAAAAAATCAAAGTTTAATGAGGTTGGAGGATTTGATGAAAAATTAAAAGTAGCACTAAACGATGTTGACCTTTGTTTAAAAGTTTTAGAAAAAGGATATTACAATGTTTGCCTTTCTAATATTGAAATGTATCACTATGAATCTAGAAGCAGAGGATATGAAGTGACAAAAGAAAAACAGGAAAGGTATAAAAGAGAAGAAACATACATGATAAGCAAATGGGACAAGGCACTCAATAATGATAAATACTTTAGTAAAAATAATTTCTAAGGAGACAAAAAATGCAAGAAAAAATTAATAAGACTAAAAAAAACACTAAGAGTAACAAGCATAATGCAGAAAAGAAATATAATAAAACTAAGAAAATAAAAAAAGGATTGCTAGCACTGGTGATAATAATAGTAGTTTTAATTGGAAGTGTTACTACAATATTCATATATAAGCAAAATAATGATAAAATTAATGAAGACAAAAAATATATTCTCTTAAAAAATATAAAAAATAGTTATAATAAGTTTGTGATAACAAATAAAAATAGCAAATTATATGACAAAAATGAAAATATCATAGGAGAAGTTACCAAAGGAACCTATTTAGTGTTAGATGATATACCTGATAATTATGATAAAGAATATTTTAAGTTAAAATATTCAGATATGTATATAAAGTATACCGATATCGCCGAGAGCGAAGAGAAACAAGAGGATAATAGATATGATAACTATATTCCATTCAATAAAAGTATAATTACTAATAAAGATACTAAATTATACATAGATGACAATACATATTATACTATTGATAAACAAATAGAATTACCTATATTAATTAATGATACAGATAAATATTATGTTAGTTTTGATAATAAATTATTATATGTTAGAAAAGATAATAGTGAAGTTGTAGAAAAAAATAATAGTAACGAAGAAGTAGCAACATCACTAGCAGTTCTCAATTATCACTTTGTAATAAATAAAGAAGCAGGGGAAGATAAGTTATGTGAACCATCAAGTATTTGCCACACAGATACCCAATTTGAAAGTCATATAAAGTATATTAAAGACAATGGCTTTTATTCAATTACTATGAAAGAATTAGAAATGTTTATTGACAATAAAATAAATTTACCAAAAAAATCAGTGTCAATAACAATAGATGATGGTTGGTTTGTTGCTAGAGCAAAGAATATTTTAAATAGTTATCAAGTTATGGGAACGTTATTTTTAATAGGATATCTTGCTCCAGTTAGTGACTATGCTTCACCATACCTTGAAGTTCATTCTCACACATGGAATTTACATAATGTAAGTAATTGTAAAGAAGGAAGAAGTGCTTTACTTTGTTACGATAAAAGTAAAATAGTAGAGGACTTAAAGAAAAGTAGAGAAAGTCTTAATAATTCAACATATTTCTGCTATCCATTTTATGAATATAATGACAATGCTATTAGTGCATTAAAAGAAGCAGGGTTTACTATGGCCTTAACTGGTGGCAATAAAAGAGTGACTAGAAATATAAATAAATTTAAAGTCCCTAGATATGTAATTTATAACACAACAACTACTGATAGACTGGCTAAAATAATCACATAATTAAAGTTAACTAGAATGTAAATATAACAAATAAAATTGCCAAAAATACAATTATATTATATAATATAATTGTATTAGTTATTTAAGGAGTTGTATTAATTATGGAAATAAAGAACATATTATTAATGTTATTAGTAACATTTGCTTTTGTTGCACTATTTATACCAGTAGTAAAGAAAATAGCAGAATTTATTGGGGCGATGGATATACCAAATGAAAGAAAAATACACAAAGTACCAATGCCAAGATTGGGTGGTCTTGGAATATATGCTGGTTTTTTACTAGGCTATATATTGTTTGGAATACATTCAATAAAAATGAATGCAATACTAATTGGAAGCTTTATAATAATAATCACAGGTATTTTTGATGACATAAAACCAGTACCTGCTAAATGGAAATTACTTGCTCAAACAGTAGGAGCTTCTATAATTCCATTATATGGTGGAATATTATTGCAAGACATATCAGCATTTGGCTTATATATAAATTTTGGTATATTAGCATATCCAATAACTATAATATTTATTGTAGCTATAATTAATTGTATTAATTTAATTGATGGAATGGATGGTTTGGCAGCGGGAATATCAAGTATCTATTTCATGACAGTAGGAATAATAGCAATATTATTAAACAATTCTTCTGGACTAGATATATTGCTTACATTCATAATGTTAGGAAGCACCTTAGGATTTCTAGTTCATAACTTTAATCCTGCTAAAATATTTATGGGTGATTCTGGTAGTATGTTCTTAGGTTATATAATCGCAGTAATAGCCTTATTAGGTTTTAAAAATATAACATTAACATCATTTCTAGTACCAATGTTATTACTTGCAATACCTATTATGGATACATTATTTGCTATATTAAGAAGATTAATAAATCATAAACCACTAGGAGAACCAGATAAAAATCATTTACACCATCAATTATTAAGATTAAGATTATCACAGAGAAAAACAGTATTAATAATATATTTAGTAGATATTTTATTTGCTATAGCATCTATACTATATGCCGTTGGTAATAAGATGTTAGGTACTAATAAATATGGTATTATAATATATATAATACTATTTGTACTTACATTACTATTAGTATTAAAAACAAATATAATTTGGAATCATGATAAGAAGAAGGAAGAAAAATAATCTTCCTTTTTCTTATGGAATTTATTGATTACAAATAAAAATTATGATATATTAATATTGATGATAAAACATAAAAGAAGAGAGTGATACTATGAATATAATAGATATAATAATTAAAAAAAAGAATAAAGAAGAACTTACTGAAGAAGAAATACAATATGTAGTAAATAGCTTTGTAAGTGGTGAAATAAAAGATTACCAAATGTCATCACTACTAATGGCTATAGTTATAAATGGAATGACTGATAATGAAGTAATCTTTTTAACAAAGTATATGATGTTATCAGGTAGTATATTAGATTTAAGTAATTTAAGTAATGTTGTAGATAAACATTCAACTGGTGGTGTAGGAGATAAAACAACTTTAATAATATCACCAATAGTAGCATCCTTAGACTGTAAAGTAGCTAAAATGAGTGGAAGAGGTTTAGGTTACACAGGAGGAACTATAGATAAACTAGAGAGTATACCTGGATTTAACGTTAATCTAACTAAAGAAGAATTTATAAAAGAAATAGAAGATATAGGAATGGCTATAACTAGTCAAACATCAGATATCGCTTTAGCGGATAAAAAGATATATGCTCTAAGAGATGTAACTGGTACAACTGAGAGTATACCATTAATTGCTTCATCGATAATGAGTAAAAAAATAGCATCAGGTTCAAAGAATTTAGTATTAGATATAAAAGTAGGAGAAGGAGCCTTAATAAAAAATATTGAAGATGCTAGACATTTAGCTAATTTAATGATCAAAATAGGAAAAGAAAATAATATGAAAGTAATATGCCTACTTACTAATATGAATATACCACTAGGAAACAACATAGGTAATTCATTAGAAGTACTAGAAGCTCTAAATACACTTTATTATGTTCCAAATAACAATTTAACTAATCTATGTATTGAATTAGCTAGCTACATGGTTGAATTAGGTTTAAATATTTCTTATGAAGAGTCAAAACAAAAAGTATTAGAAGTACTTAATAACAAAAAAGCTTATAACAAGTTACTAGAATTTGTAAAATATCAAAATGGTGATATAACAAAACTACCAAAAAGTAGCAATATATATGAAGTAAAAAGTGAAAAAGAAGGATATTTAACTAATCTTCACTCATTAGAAATAGCTAAGTTATCTAGTAATCTAGGATCAGGAAGAAAAACTAAAGAAGATAAAATAGATTATTCTGCTGGTATTATCATAAATAAAAATATAAATGATAAAATAAATATAGGTGATACTATCTTAACATTATACACTAATAAAGAATTACCACAAATAGATAAAGATAAATTATTTGTAGTAAGTAGTATGCCAAATAAAAATGTAAAATTAATCTATGAAGTTATTAAATAATATTTACAAAAAAGATAAATTATAGTATGATATTAAACGTGAAAGAAGGTATAAAATGGAAAATATGACTATGGATAAATTAGTTAATTATTGCAAACAATATGGATTTATATTTCAAGGAAGTGAAATATATGGAGGACTTGCTAATACCTGGGATTATGGTCCCCTAGGTAGTAGACTTAAAAATAATGTTAAGGATGCTTGGAGAAAAAGATTTATTCAAGAAAGAATTAATGCCTATGAAGTTGATGCTGATATTTTAATGCATCCTAGAGTTTGGGAAGCAAGCGGACATGTATCTAGTTTTTCAGATCCTTTAGTAGATTGTAAAGAATGTAAAACAAGACATAGAGCAGACAACCTTATTAATGATTTCTCAAATAGTAGTATTGGAGATGCAATGAGTAAGGAAGAAATGATGAATTATATAAGGGAAAATAAAGTCCCTTGTCCTAAATGTGGAAAAAGTAATTTTACTGATATTAGAGAATTTAATCTAATGTTTCAAACTTATCGTGGTGTTACAAACGATAATAAAAATGTTGTATATTTAAGACCAGAAAATGCCCAAGGAGAATATGTTAATTTTCTAAATGTTCAAAGAACTATGCGTAGTAAATTACCTTTTAGTATAGGGCAAATTGGTAAAGCATTTAGAAACGAAATAACTCCAGGTAACTTTACTTTCAGAACTATTGAATTTGAACAAATGGAATATCAAACTTTCTGTAAAAAAGGTAGTGATATGGAATTATATGAGTATTTTAAAAACTATGGTAAAAAGTTTTATATGGATTTAGGTATTCCAGAAGAAGATTTAAGATTTCACGATCATGAAAAATTAGCACACTATGCAAAGGCAGCATGCGATATTGAATATAAGTTTCCTTTTGGTTGGGGAGAAATAAATGGTACTCATAACAGAACTGATTTCGACTTAACTCGTCACCAAGAATATAGTGGAGTATCTCAAGAATATCTTGATCCTGAAACAAATGAAAAATTCATACCATATATTATTGAATCTACTTATGGATTAGATAGAACTGTCCTTGCTATTTTATTTAATGCATATAGCACAGAAACACTAGAAAATGGTGAGAATAGAGAAGTATTAAAATTACATTCTTATTTAGCACCTTACAAAGTTTGCGTATTACCTTTAGCAAAAAAATATCATAAGGAAAAGGCACAAGAAATATATAAAAAATTAAGTAAAGAATTTATGACTACTTATGATGAATCAGGTAGTATTGGTAAAAGATATCGTAGACAAGATGCAATAGGTACACCATATTGTATAACAATTGATGAAGATACCATTAATAATGGTACTGTTACTATAAGAGATAGAGATACAATGCAACAAACTACTATTAAAGTAGAAGAAATAGAAAAATATATTGAAGAAAGAATAAAATTCTAGATATTTCAAGAAAATTCTTTCTTTTTCTTTACATATTTACTTCTAATATGCTATAATTATTATGAAAATAGTAGGTGACGCAAGTGGAAGAAAAAAACAAAATAATAGAATTATATATAGAAGAAAAAATAAAAGAATTAGAATCAATGTCAATGTATGTACCAAATGAAAATAAAGAAAAATTACTAATGGCATTTATGAATAGAAATGAAGATATTAATGTCATAAAGACAAGAATAGATACAATCTTCAATAATAGTGTAGCAGCATATAAAGAAAACTTAGAAAAAATGGGTTTTACCTATGATGATGTAGTAAAAGTATATGAAAAAGTAAATAAGATGAACAAAACTACTGCTAAACTATATTTAAGAGGTGGCCTAGTTCCTTATCTTTTACTAGGAGAGCCTTCAAATAGAAAACATAATAATTTAGATTTAATATGTAATAAAAAAGATACTGCTATGATAAGAGAAGTATTTAGAAAAAACAATTTATATGATCCTAAAAGAGATAGTTTAACTTACACTGTAAATAATATAGATTATGGTTTCCAAGTAATAGTAGATGGTATAAAGGTAAATATAGCAGTATATGAAGAGAAAGAAAATGGAATAACTGAATATATCTTCGATTGCCATAACAGAATAGGAATAATAAAAAACATTAATGTTAAATTAAGTGAATATATTGTTCCTTATGTTTCATCAGATAACAAAAAATATATGTCAGTTTCTTTAGAACTAATAGTAGCAGATAAACTTATGTTAAATAGAGATAAAGATAAATTAGATATAGAAAAAATAAAAGAATGTAATGGAATAAGTGAAGATAAAATTAAAAAAATTCCACTACCAATTGTAAAAAAAATAAAGTTAGTAGGAGATAATTTAGAATTTACTAGTACCATGCCAAGAATCAAACTAGAAGTACCTAAGAAACAAGATAGCAAAGGTTTTATTAATATTGGTACAATTCTACTTTTACTAGCAGTAATAGCTTGCATTATATTAGGAAATAGATAGACTTTACAAAGTCTATTTTTTATATTAAAATATTCTATGTGATGTTTATGGAAGAATTATTAAATAAATGCGAAATATGTCCTAGAAAATGTAAAGTAAATAGAAATAATGGTGAACTGGGTTATTGCAAAGCCTCAAATAAAATGAAAATAGGAGGTTATCATCTTCATATGTGGGAAGAACCAATTATTACAGGAAAAAATGGTTCAGGTACCATCTTTTTCTCTTATTGTAATTTAAGATGTGCATATTGCCAAAATTATGATTTAAGTTTTGACTCAGTAGGAGAATATATAACTATAGAAAGATTATCTGATATAATGCTAGAATTACAAGAAATGCAAGCAGAGAATGTAAACTTAGTAACTCCTACTCATTATATACCATTAATAAAAAATAGCATTGTTTTAGCCAAAGAAAAAGGCTTAAAAATACCTATTGTATATAATACATCGGGTTATGAAAGTGTTGAAAGCCTAAAAACATTAGAAGGACTAATAGACATATACTTACCAGATTTTAAATATTATGATAATAGTTTAGGAAAGTACTCTTCAGTAGCAGATTATTTTAATATAACTTCTCTAGCATTAAAAGAAATGTATCGTCAAGTAGGTAAACCAAAGTATAATAAAAAAGGAATGTTAAAAAAGGGTGTAATAGTAAGACACTTAGTATTACCAAACAATTATCAAGATTCCAAAAAAATAATAAATTATCTATATCAAGAATATAAAGATAATATAATACTAAGTATTATGAATCAGTATACAATAACAAAAATAACAAAATATCCAGAATTAAATCAAAAAGTAGATCCAAAAGAATATGATAATTTAATAGATTATGCTTACAATCTAGGAATTAGAAACTGTTTTACTCAAGAAGAAGAAAGTCAAAGTGAAAGCTTTATACCTAAATTTAAGGGTGATACCATAATCTAAAAAATACTAGTTAATATTTTAGTATCAATAAGCTGTAAATGGTAAAATAAAATGTAGGAAATCGGTAAAAATAAGGTTCTTTGTCAAATAGTGTGGGTGAATAAAAATTCACTATGATAAAGTAACTAT
>OLRF01001496.1_pt1 | contig 24032 bp, 12 predicted proteins | sample 1672061 | NCBI WGS metagenome assembly OLRF01 (sample SAMEA3136641, study PRJEB25190) | human gut metagenome | reverse complement strand
CGGAATCGGGTGGACGTAGCGCTGCTCGTTGAAATAACGTTGCAGGTTGTAGACCAGACGGCCGCTGGCGCCGTCTTCGAGGGCGCGTTCCGAGTTGCGGACGATGTACTTCACGCCGGGTTCGCTGCCCGCCTTGTCGGTCACGCATACGTCGTTGACGCCGTCGTTGTTGAGGTCGTAGGCCTTGTCCACCTCACCGATGTAGATGCCGTACCACTGTTTGTTGAGCAGTCCGCCCAGATGCCAGCGCATCAGGTCGTCGTAGCGGCGTCCTTCGAGCAGCAGCTCGATGGCGCGTTCGCGGCGGATTTCCAGAATATCGCAGTCGGTGATCTTGGGGTTGCCGTCGTCGGTGCTGTAATAGGCGTTTTGCAGGTATTCGTCGATCTTCGTGGGACGGGTTCCGTCGACGCCGGCACGTTCGCGCAGCGGTTTGATCGTCTTGTCCCAGACCGCGTCGTCGAACTCGCCCAGCTCGGCTTTCGCCTCGGCGTAGTTGAGCAATACCTCGGCGTAGCGCAGGATCGGCAGGCAGTTCCAGCAGATGCCCGACGCTTCGTAGGAGTCGTCGTCGATGTTGAACTTGATGACCTGATAGCCCGTGTAGCTTACCGAGAGGTCGGGGGCGAAGAGCTTCGAGGTGCCTCCGACCAGTTTGCGGTATTCGGGCGAGATGACCGTCTGCTGCAAGCGGTAGTCGCGGTTTTCGAACTGCTCGGCGTAGGTCGTCGACTTGTAGTCGGCCCGGTCGGTGAAACGGCTGCCGTCGCGGTTCAGATAGGTGTAGACGAAGTCGGCGTCGAGCGACCAGCCCTGGCCCATCGACCCCGAGGTGAAGTACCACGTCACGTCGTGCCGGACGTTCTTCTCGTCGTTGTATTCGCGCGCCCACATCACCTCCTGTTTGAGCACGGAGGGCGACGTGAAGAGCGAACGGTATTGCGTGGCCACGTCGGCCGGCGAGTTGACGAGCGAGTAGACGCCCGCCTCCATCAGCTCTTCGCAGGCATCGGCCGCCTCGCGCAGCCATTTGTTGTCCTTGTTGTATTCGGGATCCCACGCCTTGCCCGTCGACGGATCGACGCGGTGGTATTTGCGGTAGGTTCCCTCGAAGAGGCAGATGCGCGACTTGATGGCCAGTGCGATGTAGCGGTTGATCTTCTGGTTGTCGACCCATGCCTCCGAGGTGTAGCAGTGTTCGCAGGCGTAGTTGAGGTCTTCGAGCACGCGCTCCATGACGTATTCGCGGCTGTCGCGGGGCTTGTAGAGGTCTTCCTCGCTGTCGGAGCGGACGACGTGGTCGTACCAGGGCACTCCGCCGAAGGTCTTCACCAGTTCGAAATAGTTCCATGCCCGCCAGAAGCGCGCCGTACCCTCGTAGTGGGCGAAGGCCGCTTCGCTCACGCCCTGCGCTTCGTGCATCCGTTCGAGGAAGGTGTTGATGTAGTAGACGAAGTTCCATGTGCTGTTGCTCCAACCGCCTTGCAGCGAGGAGTTCCAGACGGGTTGGTAGAGGTAGCTCGACGTCTGTTTCACCTCGATGATGTCGCAGTTGCCGTCGCCGCGCGTGACGTCGCCCGAACTCGGCGTGTAGGAGTTCAGGAAGCCGTTGGTGTATTTTTCCAGCGAAGCTTCGTCCTTGAAATATTCGTCGGTGCCGATCTGCTCGATCGGCTGCTTGTCGAGGAAATCCTCGCAGGAGGCGAACGTCAGACAAGCCAGAGCCGCATAAATTATTCTTTTCATAGTTTCGTTCAAATTAGAAGGTGATACTCAAACCGATGCTGTACGAACGCATGACGGGATAACCGTCGCCGTCGCCCGAACCGTCGCCGCCGCGCGTGCTCGAAAAGTCGGAGTCGCCGGCGTAGATGTTCTCGGGGTCGTAGTTCTTGGCGTACTTTTTCAGCGGGGTGATCGTGAACAGGTTCTCGCCCGAAAGGTAGATGCGCAGGTTCTGGATGCCGATCTTGGTGAGCATCTGCTTGGGGAAGGTGTAGTCGATCGTCAGGTTTTTCAGACGCACGTAACGGGCCTTCTGCAAGTAACGGGTATTGGGCTGCGAAAGGATCGCATTCGCGCCCTGTGCCGTGTAACCGATCAGACGCGGCCAGTAGGCGTCGGTGTTCTGGTTGGCATCGGTGTAGCGGTCGTTGTGCCACGGCAGCGCGATGCTGTACGGCCGGCCGTACTGTCCCCAGAAGTAGCCCGACTCTTTGGCGGGGTACCAGTCGCGGCGGCCGACGCCCTGCCAGACCATCGAGAGGCCGATGCCGTTCCAACGCGCACCCGCGGCGAGGCTGTAACAGTAGCGGGGCGAGGTGTTGCCGATGATCGACAGGTCGCCGTGGTCTTCCAGCCGGTTGGAGCCGTTGTCGATGCGGCCGTCGCCGTTGAGGTCTTCGTATTTCGGGTCGCCCTTCTGCCATACGATCTTGTTCTGCGCGAACTTCGAGTAGTCGGCGTAGGTTTGCGCCTCTTCGTTGCTCTGGAACAGTCCGTTGCAGGTGTAGCCCCACAACTCGCCCAGCGTCATGCCTTCGTAGTAGTTGGTGGCGTAGTTGGTCGGCAGCGTGTTGGTCGTGGCCATGTATTTGGTCACCTTGGTCACGTTGTCCCAGATGGCGAATTTCAGGTTGTAGCTGAAATCCTTGCCGCCCAGTTTGAAGTTGTCGCGCCACGAGATGCTGGCCTCCCAGCCGTCGGTGCGCATGTCGGCGTAGTTGCCCTTGGGGGCGGAGTTACCGAATACGGCGGGAAGTTCGGGGCCGACGACGTACATGTCGGTCGTGTTCTTGCGGTAGATGTCCGCCACGATCGACAGCCGGCCGTTGAGCATCTCCCAGTCCAGACCCAGGTCGTAGGTGCTGACCGTCTCCCACGTCAGGCCGTCGGGGATGAGCGACGGTTTGTCGGCGTAGATCAGCGGGCTGTCGCCCGTCAGGAATCCGAGATTCTTCTTGATCGCGATCTTGCTCAGGAAAAGGTAGTTGTCGACCTGGCCGTTGCCGGTAGAACCGAACGAGGCGCGGATTTTCAGGTTGTCGAGCCAACTTTTGGCTCCGGCCATGAAGGGCTCCTCCGAAATACGCCAGCCGACCGACGCCGAGGGGAAGAAGCCCCAGCGCTGGTTGCTCGGGAATTTCGAGTTGCCGTCGTAGCGGCCGCTCACCTCGACGAGGTATTTTCCCTTGTAGCCGTAGTTCACGCGGAAGAAGGTGCCCACGAGGCTGGCCGAGTAGCTGCCGTTGCCCTGCGCCTTGGGCAGTTCGCCGTCGGTAAGGCTCAGACTGGGGTGCTCGGGATCGATGACACCCGTATTCTGCCCCAGCGTGGAGGTGTAGTCCATGTTCTCGATGTTCCAGCCGCCCATGAGTTTGAGCCAGTGGTTTTCGCCCAGTTTCGGCGTCCACGTCAGCACGGCGTTGCTGGCCACGCGTTCGCGGTTGTAGTAGCGCTCCTCGTACCACGAGGTCGCGGGACGTTCGCCCGAACTTTCGGGCCCCGTGTAATAGGTGTAGGGCACGGCGAGCATGTGGCGCTCGGTGTGGTTGCGATAGTAGCTGACGTCGATCTCGCCGACCAGCACGTCCTTGATGAAATCGAGGGTGAATTTCGTTTTGTTGTTCAGGTCGAACTTGTCGTCTTCGCGCCACGTGTTCCCTTCGACGAATCCGGCCCAGCCCATGTAGACGGCCGCGTCGGTCCAGGTTCCGTCGGGGTTCTTTTCGAGCGTCATCGGGAAGCCCTGGTGGTTCATCATGCGCGTCGGGGTCACCGTGAACGACTGTCCGCCCGTGGTCAGCGTCGGCTGGTGCGAAAAACGGCTCATGAACGAGGTGGTGTTCTCGACGCGGAGCCATTTGGTCGCCTGCACGGTGCCTTTGGCCAATACGTTGTACTGGTTGTAGCGTTCGTCGCCGGCGTTGTAGATACCGTCCTGATGGAAGAAACGGCCCGACACGTAGTACGACGCCTTGTCCGTTCCGCCCGTAATCGAGAGGTTGTGCTGGTGTCCGGTGGTGTAGTCCTTGTAGAATATCTTGTACCAGTTGGTGTTGCCGAAGTACTCGTAGCGGTTGTCGGCAGGATTGATCCGCCACTTCTCGTAGGAGGGGTCGCTGTTGCGGCGTTCCAGTTCGCTGTACCATGCGCGGCTGAAACGGAAGACGTTGTTGATGTTGGTCGGATCGGTGGCGTAGCTGTTGGTGTACGCTTCGAGGTAGGAGGTCGTCCAGTCGTAGCCGTTGTCGACCAGTTCGGGCGTCACGGTGCGCTTGTAGAAGTTGTACGAACCGTTGTAGGTGATCTTCATCTGGCCTTTTTCGGGGCGTTTGGTGGTGATGAGGATGACGCCGAACGTACCGCGCGAACCGTAGACGGCCGTCGACGAGGCGTCCTTCAATACCGAGATGCTCTCGATGTCTTCGGAGTTGACCGTCGTGATGTCGGTCTCCACGCCGTCGACGAGGATGAGGGCCGAACCGCCCGCACCGATCGAGTTGGCGCCGCGCACCTGGAACGAGGCGCCGCGCGTGGGTTTACCGTCGGAGAAGGTGACCGTCAGGCCGGGGATGGCACCCTGCAACGAACGCGACACGTTCTGGTAGGAGCCGATGCGGTCGGCGATATCCTTGCTGGATATCTGTTCGACAGCGCCTACGATGTCGCGCTTCTTCTGCACGCCGTAACCTACGACCACGACCTCTTCGAGCGAAGTGTTGTCTTCGGTCAGTACGACGTCGATCGTCGTTCGGTTGTTGATTTGGATGAGTTGGGATTGGTAGCCGATATAGCTGAAATTCAGCGACTCCTTGGCTGAGGCTTTGATGGTGTAGCGACCGTCGATGTCGGTAGAGGTGCCGCGCGCCGTGTTGGGGATCGTGACGGCTGCACCTATGATGGGATTACCGCTCTTGTCCTTGACTGTGCCGGTGATATTCCCCCCCCCCTTGTGCGAAGGCACTGGTTGTCAGGGCAGTCAAAACAAGTGCGACCACGAAGAATCCCATACGCCGGCAGCGGTTCGCGAGCGTGCGGACTCCTCTCTGAGTAGGACATTGTTTCATTGTTAAAACAGTTTAAGTTAACATTCGGTTGGGTTCGGACATCCGTGTCGGATTTTTAAATTATTTAAAATATGAAAGTCCGGTACGGGAATCCTCACGTTGCAGACTGATCCGATCTAAACTGTTCCGGGAGGGATGAAAAAGGTTCGGTTAGTTTCTGTTCATTTGTTTTGATGTGTGTTTTAAGGTTTGGTTTCGTGCTCTTTTGGAGAGCGGGTTATGGCTTTATAGATGCAAATGTAAATTTATTATTTGTTTTATGCAATAATTTATACGATAATTTTTTGAAGAGATCCGATAACACGCGACGAAGGAAAAATCGGCGAAGAGCGCCGAAATCGGAGCCGTCTCTCTTTTCCGGAAAGGTCTCTGTCGTGTGCCGGAGCGTGTTTTTCAGGGTGTGTTTTGGATTATTTTAGGATTGTCGGCGATATCTACTGAAAAATATTATTTTCGAAAAATTTGGATACAATGAAAAATTGTGTACATTTGTTTTCGCAAACTGATCTGAAATTCTTTCTTGGAGGCGGGGCGCATCGCAGGGATGCTTCCCGAAAACTATTTTTACCAATAGTATTACTCTAATACCGACGAATTTTATGAAACTAACGAAATGGATGGCTGCAACCGCGCTGTTCCTGTCTTTTGGTGTTGCCGGTTGTACCGACGACATTACCGACGAGGTGAGCCAATTGACACGCAATACCGACGAGGTGAGTGTGGCTTATAATAAGGATGCGACCGCCCGGATCTCGGTCCGTGTGCCGGGGGCATGGTCCGCATCGGTGGCATGTAAGGACGCCGCAGGGCAGGAGACGGCGGCCTGGTTGCGACTCGATCCCGCCGAAGGGGTCGGCAACGGCAAGGATTATCAGTGGATCACGGCGATCGCCGACCGCAACCTCGGCGGCGAGCGCGAAGCCGTGATTACGATCGTGGGCGCTACGCGCGGCGATGCCGTCGAGGTGAAGGTCACGCAGGACGACGGTACCTTCACGGTGAAAAAACCCGTGCTTTCGGGCGACCTGAAAGCCAATGTCGCATCGAATGCGCTGCTGGCCGTGGAGTACGACAAGGCGAAGGGCGGCGAACCCGTCGAGATGACCTTTACGTTCGACGGCGACAACCGCGGGCTGGCGATCAAGGACTACACGGGAACGATCGAAGGCGAGGGCAGCGGCAAGATCGAATTGCCGATCACGGGAACCCCCTCCGATATCGGCGTGGTGAAACTCAACATGAAAATGACCATCGAGGGCAAGACGATCTTCGACGACGTGATTTCGCTCAATATCCAGTCCGAGAATTTCATCTTCTCGATGGACTTCGGCAAATTCGTCTGGGGCGGCGACCTGATGGCCAATAAGAAGGGCAAGTGTCCCGGCGGGAAACAGGTTTCCGGTCAGGATATTACGGGCCTCGAAGAGGCCGACGGCGAGGTCTCGGTGGGAACCGACGGCGCGGGCGACGCCTTCAAGTCGCTGGGTGAGACCTACCGCATCAACCGCGATCTGGTCGGTTGGCAGGGAGAGCGTGTCTACGAACACCCGGGTTACATCAAGCTCGGAACGGGCAGCAACAACGGTTGGATTCAGACGCCGAAAATGGACAAACTCTCTTCGGCGCCGCAGACCGTCGTCGTGTCGTTCGACATCTCGCTGTACGATAAATCCGACGATCTGATCCTCTTCACGGCCGAAGGCGCAGGTTCAGTCGAGGGCGGCGGCAACATCTCGCTGCCGACCTTCTCGGGCTGGGCGAACGCCAAGTGGACGACCTGCACGTTCGTGGTCAACGGCGCCACTTCGGCCACGTCGTTCAAGTGGGCGTCGACCAAGACGGACGGCAAGGGCCGTTTCGTGCTGGACAACATCTCGGTGATGTCGTCCGCCGTCAAGGAGCGCACCGAACCGTTGGAGAAGGTCGATGCGGAACGGATTCTCTATACGAGCGGAGCGAATTCGATCGAGGTGGAGTGGCCGGGCGTCGCCGACGCGACGGGTTATGAAGTGGCCCTCGTGCCGCAGGAGAACCCCTCGTTCGTGAACAAGGCGGTGGTTCCCGCCGCAGAGGGAGTCGACGATGTTTTCTCGCACGAATTTACCGACTTGCAGCCGGGATTCTACATCTTCGAGATCGTCGCGCTCTACGAGCCGAATCCCGAGTTCGATTCGGAGAAGGTCTCCGTCCTGCTCGGTACCGAAGGCTTCCTGGCCGGCCCGTTGAAGACGCCCGAGGCGACCGCTTCGGCGACGTCGTATGCGGTGACGATCAGTTGGGAGACGGTGAGCGGCGCGAGCGGCTACAAGGCCGTGCTCAAAGAGGCCGGTGCCGTGGTGAAGGAGCAGAGCGTGGATGCCGACACGCTGTCGTGCACCTTCGGCGAACTGACGCCCGACCGTGACTATGCCGTTGCGGTGCAGGCGCTCTACGAGAGCAAGCCCGAATACAATTCGGAGTTCACGGCCGACATCGCCGTGCATACGCCGGCGTTGCTGACCCGCCCTGTCGTGCATCTCTACGACGGATTCGAGGTGACGCACAACATGGCCATCGTCGAGTGGGATATCGACGCGGCGCAGCAGTCCGACACCAAGACGTCGCTCCAGCTGCTCGAAGGGTCGAAACTGATCTACAACTTCTCGAAGTGGGGGCTGCCCAGCGCCAAATACAAATTCCCGCGCTTCGTATTCGGCGGTCTCAAAGCGAATACGACCTATACGGCACGCATTCAGCGCATCTCGGCCGACGCCTCCAAGTTCGGCGATTCGGAGTGGGGTGAATATACCTTCACTACGACGGCGAAGGCGGATCATTCCGACTGTCTCTTCTATGCCGATTTCAACGAACATTGGTGGGGCGGCAACGGTGCGGCCATCGCATTCGGCATGTATCCCAAGACGGAGAAGGACGATCTGACGGGTGACCTGACCCAGTTGGCCTATACGTCCGGCACGCCGGTCAAGAACATGCCCAACCCCAACAGCGGTTGCGGCGCGGTGCCGGCCGATTACCACCGGCTCTTCCTCTCGCAGTGGGACGCTTCGAAGCTGCCTACGGCGACGGAGGATTACATGCTGCGTTCGTATCTGACCGCAGGTATCCTGAAATTCGGTTCTACGGAGAACAACGGCTACATGCCGATTCCGTATATGACCTCGTTGACCGGTCCGACGACCGTGGTGCTGACTTTCAAGTCGTCGCCCTATTGCGAACCGAACACTTCGACAGGCGATCTGGAAGTCGGTAATGCCGTCCTGGATGGCCGTGAAGGCGTCTGGGTGCGTCTGAAAGAGGCCGACGGTGCGAAGATCGTTAAGGCGGACGGTGTCGCCGTCGCAGCGGAAAATGCGACGGACGTTCTGGTGAAGCACAAACTCCCGGCCGAATACGGTGCCAACAGCAAGAAGTGCTTCGAGTTTACCGACCACGAGGTCGTGATCGAAGGCGTGACGGCCAAAACGCTGATTCAGATCTATACCAAACTGTATAAGGCGACGGCCGAGTACGACAAATACAATACGCCGGGCGACCGTGCCTGGATCGACGACGTGATCGTCAGGAAACAGTAAACGCCCTCTCTTTTTAGCGGTTTTCGCGGCGGACGGCCCTTTGGGTCGTCCGCTTTTTTGCGGGTGCGGGTGCCCGTGCGGAAAATATCGGCCGGAGATTCCGGCCGTGAGAGACAGAGCGACGTTGTCGATAAGCCAAATGGGCAGAGCCGCGCTTGCGCGGACTATGCCATGGCAAGAAAACGACTGTTGGAAACGAACCGTTTCGTTAAGCCGAGCGCAGAGCCGAACTTGTTCGGACTATGCCGAGGCGAGAAAACGAAGAGAGAAAATCAACGCTTTTTTGCAGAACTCGTCGATATTTACTATATTTACGCAATTAAAATCGAAACAAACCGAATATGTTGAGCGTAGCCGAAAGACACAAATACATTCTCGATCATCTGAACAAATACGGCTTCGTGCGCATCACCGACGTGGCCAACGAATTGGGCGTGACGAAGGTGACGATCCGCAAGGACGTCAAGATACTGGAAGCGAAGGGGCTGTTGTACAAGGTACACGGCAGCGCCCGTTCGGCCAATCCCCACGTGGCGGATACCGACGTCCACGTGAAGGGCAATGTCAACCGCGAGGAGAAGGAGCGCATCGCCCGGAAGGCGGTCGAACTGCTCAACGACAACGATTCGATCATCATGGCTTCGGGATCGACGATCTATGCGTTCGCCGAGGCGATCAAGCGCGAGTTCCGCTCGCATCTCAACGTGGTGACCACGTTCCTCAAAACCTCGGTGCTGCTCAACGACGTCGAGGAGATCAACGTCGTGCAGCTGGGCGGGTGCGTCCACAAGAAGTCGTTGTCGGCGATCGGCGGTTACGCCGAGGCGGCGCTGAGCGATTTCAGCTGCTCGAAGCTCTTCTTCGGGGTCGACGGCATCGATCTGGAACACGGGATCACCACCTCGACGATCGAGGAGGCGAAGCTCACGCAGGTGATGATGCGCTCGGCGTCGAAGATCATCATTCTGGCCGACTCGTCGAAGTTCGGGCAGCGCGGTTTCGGCCGTATCTGTTCGCTCGAAGAGATCGACGTGATTGTGACCGACAGCCGCATTTCGGAGCAGGCGGTCGCCATGGCCGAGGAGGCGGGTGTCGATCTGGTGATCGCATAGGGCGGAGCCGCACTGCGCGGCGGTATGCTTCCGGGTAAATTGGAAACGCCCCTTTGCAGAGAGCTGCAAAGGGGCGTTTCCCGTCGCACGGCGGCGGAACCGCTGCGAGACGGTTTATTTCGGGATTCCGTAGACGGCCTTGTCGCCCAGCTCCTCGGCGATGCGGAGCAGCTGGTTGTATTTAGCCATGCGGTCGGTGCGCGACATCGAACCGGTCTTGATCTGGCCGGCGTTGGTCGCTACGGCCAGATCGGCGATCGTCGTGTCCTCGGTCTCGCCCGAGCGGTGCGAGATGACGGCCGTGTAGCCGGCGCGCTGTGCCATGGCGATGGCGTCGAGCGTCTCGGTGAGCGTGCCGATCTGGTTGACCTTCACCAGAATCGAGTTGGCGCAGCGGCGCTCGATGCCCTTGCGCAGGAATTCGACGTTGGTGACGAACAGGTCGTCGCCCACCAGCTGGCAGCGGGCGCCCAGACGTGCGGTGAGCATCTCCCAGCCCTCCCAGTCGTTTTCGGCCATCCCGTCCTCGATCGAATCGATCGGGTACTTCTCCACCAGTGCGGCGAGATACTCGACCTGCTCGGCGGCGTTGCGGCGGGCGCCCTTTTCGCCTTCGAACGTCGTGTAGTCGTAGAGACCGTCGCGGTAGAACTCCGACGAGGCGCAGTCCATGGCGATCGAGACGTCGCCCTGCTCGTCGCAGCGGCCGGCGCGGTAGCCGGCGGCGCGGATCGCCTCGATAATCGTTTCGATGGCGTCTTCCGTACCGTTGAGCGCAGGCGCGAATCCGCCCTCGTCGCCCACGGCCGTCGAGAGGCCGCGTTTGTGAAGCACCTTTTTCAGGGCGTGGAACACCTCGGCACCCATGCGCACCGCTTCGGGGAAGGTGCGGGCGCCGATCGGCCGGATCATGAACTCCTGGAAAGCGATCGGTGCGTCGGAGTGCGAACCGCCGTTGATGATGTTCATCATCGGCACGGGCAGCACGTGTGCGTTCACGCCGCCGATGTAGCGGTAGAGCGGCACGCCGAGGTAGTTGGCCGCGGCATGTGCCGCAGCGAGCGATACGCCCAGCAGGGCGTTGGCGCCGAGATTCGATTTGGTCGGGGTGTGGTCGGCGGCCAGCAGGGCACGGTCGATGCCGGTCTGGTCGAGCACGCTCATTCCCGTGAGCAGGGGAGCCAGCGTCCGGTTGACGTTCTCCACGGCCTTCTGAACCCCTTTGCCGCCGTAACGGCGGGGATCGCCGTCGCGCAGTTCGAGCGCTTCGTGTTCGCCGGTCGAGGCGCCGCTGGGTACGGCCGCACGGCCGTGGGCGCCCGATGCCGTCGTGATTTCGACCTCGACGGTCGGGTTGCCCCGCGAGTCGAGAATCTCTCGTGCATGTACATCTACAATTTGCATAGTCGTATTGTTTTTTGCGTTTGTTTTATTTGTTAATTATCAATTTGATAACGGAATCGTCCGCCGGTTTATTGTGCGGCGGGGAGACCTTTTCGCGCTTTTCGTGCGGTGACAGAGCGCCGGGCGGTGCGCTCTGCATCGTCGTGTGCAATGCGTGTGCCGAATCGGGGCTGCGGGGCGGGAATTCAGCCGGCGAACGGCGCGTCGTTGACGAGCAGCGACGAATCGCCGTAGCTCAGGAACCGGAAATCGTTCCGGAGGGCATAGTCATAAATTCTGTGCCAATCTTCGCCGACGTAGGCCGAAACCAGCAGCAGCAGGGTCGATTTGGGCTGGTGGAAATTGGTGACGATCGCCCGCACGATGCGCCAGCGGTAGCCCAGCGGTGCGATCATGATCTGCGTCGAGGCTTTCAGCGTGCCGAGGTCGTTCCGCTCCATGTAGGCCAGCAGTTCTTCCAGCGCTTCGCGGCCGGTGTAGGAGGCCGGGATGTCGTAGAGTTCCCATTGGCCGACCGCGCGCATTTCGTCGGGCGATCCTTCGCGCCGGATGCGCCAGGCCAGCGCCGCCAGCGATTCGAGCGTGCGTACCGAGGTGGTGCCCACGGCGACGATGTGGCCCCAGCGGTGCAACAGCCGTTCGACGGTCGTGCGGCGGATCTCGAAATGTTCGGTGTGCATCGCGTGGCGGCAGGCGTCGTCGTCCTTGACGGGAAGGAAGGTGCCGGCTCCGACGTGGAGCGTCACCTCTTCGAACTCGACGCCTGCGGCGCCGAGCGACGCGATCAGTTCGGGGGTGAAGTGCAGTCCCGCCGTCGGCGCGGCCACCGAACCTTCGAATTTGGAGTAGACGGTCTGGTAGCGCGTGTAGTCGATCTGCTGGCTGTCGCGGTTCAGGTAGGGCGGAATCGGAATCCGTCCCAGCAGTTCGAGCAGCTCTCCGAACGTGAGGTCGGCCTCCCACTCGAACCGCACGATCTGCTCGCGGCCGCCGGTGCCCGTGCGGTAGGCGCGCAGTTGCTGCGGGGTGCCGTCGAGCGTGAAGTCGATCACGAGCGCTCCTTCCTTCCACTTTTTGAGATTGCCCACGATACAGCTCCATGCGCACTTCCCCTTGACGGCGAAGGCGCGTTCGTAGTCGGCCGGCGCGTGGGGTTCGAGGCAGAAGACCTCGATGCGGGCGCCCGAAGGCTTGTGCATGATGATGCGTGCGCGGATGACCTTCGTATTGTTGAAGACCAGCATCGCCCCCTCGGGCAGCTCTTCGCCCAGCCGGTCGAAGCGGCTCTCCGAGATCGCGCCGTTGCGGTAGACGAGCAGCTTGGAGGCGGAGCGTTCGGCCAGCGGGAATTTGGCGATGCGCTCGTCGGGCAGGTCGTAGTCGAATTGGTTGATGTCGATATGGCGTTCCATGTTCGGGCGGTTTACGCCTGCAAAATTACAATTTAATCCGCACCGTCGGGTCTTTCCGTCGGGCTTTTCCCGCAAAAAAGTCGCGGCGGTTGCAGCCGGCGGTCCTTTTTCGACGTGCAGACGGTGCGGAGTCGCCGAAAATCGCTACCTTTGCAACCGTACAATCAACTCTGTCCGTGATGAAACGAGTACTCCTGACGGCGGTCGCGCTCTTGTTCGGCGCCGCTGCGTTCGCCCAGCCGTCGGCCTCGGTCGAGACGCTGGCGCGGAAATACGCCGACCGCGACGGTGCGCTGGTCATGCGGCTCGACAGTACGATGGTCGGCCTGGTGAAGTTGCGCGTGGCCGCGCTGCCCGATTCGTTGCGGCGTTCCGCGGCGCTGCTGGACAAGGTGAGCGGCATGACCAACATCATGCTGATGACCGGACTGGCGCGCACGCTCGATCCCGCCGCCGATACGACGGCTTTCGTGCGGCTGGAAAGCGATTTCCGCGCCGACGTGGCCGCACTGACGGCCGAACCCGTGCGCAGGCGGCTGTTCCGCGAACGGGAGGCGGGCGTGGAGGTCGCGGGCTATTACTCGGCCGCACCTTCGGGCGAGGCCGAACTGGTGCTGGTCGTTTCGGGAGGCGGCAACGAGGCGCTGTGCGTGCTCGGCGGCCGTTTCGGCGAGGAGGAGGCCCTGCGTCTGGCGACGATGCAGCGCGAGCAGCTGCTCGGTCGCGGCGGTACGCGATAGGGCCAGACGGGCGACGGAACGGAAAAACCTCGCCGTCTTTTCCGCGTGTCGTGAAAAATCGTTACTTTTGTGCCACTTAATCGTACTTTTGAGATGCAAACCGATTTTCTGGTGATAGGTTCCGGTGCGGCGGGTCTGAGCTTCGCGCTCAAAGCGGCCGAACACGGCCGTGTCACCGTCGTCACCAAAGGCGAATTGGACGAGTGCAACACCAACTATGCGCAGGGCGGTATCTGTTCGGTGACGTATGCCCCCGACACGTTCGAAAAACACATCCGCGATACGCTGGTGTGCGGCGCCGGAAAATGCGATCCGGCCGCCGTGGAGCTGGTGGTGCGCCGTGCTCCCGAGCTGATCCGCGACCTGATCGCATGGGGCACGCGCTTCGACAAGACGCCCGACGGGCGGTTCGAGCTGAACCGCGAGGGGGGCCACTCGGAGCACCGCATCCTGCACTACGAGGACCTGACGGGCGCCGAGATCGAACGTGCGCTGGTGGCTTCGGTGCGGCGTCATCCCAACATCACCCTGCTGGAACGGCACTACGCCGTCGACCTGCTGACGCAGCATCACCTGGGCGAGTTCGTCACGCGCCACACGCGGGGCGTCACCTGCTTCGGCGCCTATGTGCTCGATCTGACGACGAATGCGATCGAAACCGTGCTGGCGAAGTTCACCGTAGTGGCTGCCGGCGGTTGCGGCAACGTCTATTCGACCACGACCAATCCTGTGGTGGCTACCGGCGACGGCATCGCCATGTGCCACCGGGCGAAGGCCATCACGGAGAACATGGAGTACATCCAGTTCCACCCCACGTCGCTCTACAATCCGGGCGAACGCCCGTCGTTTCTCATCACGGAGGCGATGCGCGGCTTCGGTGCCATCCTGCGCCTGCAAAACGGCGAGGAGTTCATGGACAAGTACCATCCGATGAAGTCGCTCGCGCCGCGCGACGTGGTGGCGCGTTCGATCTACCGCGAGATGCAGCTGCACGGCCAGGAGTTCGTCTATCTGGACGTGACGCACAAACCCGCCGACGCGATCCGCAGCCACTTCCCCAATATCTACGAGAAGTGTCTCTCGATCGGTATCGACATCACGAAGGACTGGATTCCCGTCACGCCCGCGGCGCACTACTGCTGCGGCGGGGTGAAGGTCTCGACCGACGGCGAGACCTCCATCCGCCGGCTCTATGCGCTGGGCGAAACCTCCTGCACGGGGCTGCACGGCGCCAACCGGCTGGCCTCCAATTCGCTCATCGAGGCGGTGGTCTACGCCGACCAGGCGGCGCGCCATGCCGTGGCGCAGCTGGATCGGGTCACGATCCAGGAGGGTATTCCCGACTGGAATTTCGAGGGAACGGCCACGGCCGAGGAGATGCTGCTCGTGATCCAGTCGAAGCGCGAGTTGCAGCAGATCATGTCCAACTACGTGGGCATCATCCGTTCGAATCTCTACCTCAAACGCGCCATGCGCCGTCTGGAAACGCTCTGGCACGAGACGGAGGAGCTCTACGGCAAGACGACGCCCAACCGCGAGTTGTGCGAACTGCGCAACATGATTACGGTCGCCTACCTTATTATCAAGCAGGGGCGCGAGTTGAAGGAGTCGGTCGGCTGCCACTACAATACGGACTATCCGCCCGAGACGGCGGCCGAGTGAAGCGAGCGGCGGATGCCGGCGCGGTTTCCCGCAAAGACGGGAGCCGGAATAGAAACAGTTGACAATGGAATAGCAGGGAGCAGCGGTTCGCCGCTCCCGACCGTAACGATATGACTTTACAGGAAGAGATCACCCGCCGGCGGACGTTCGCCATCATTTCGCACCCCGACGCCGGCAAGACGACCCTTACCGAGAAGCTGCTGCTCTTCGGCGGCGCGATCCACGTGGCGGGCGCCGTCAAGAGCAACAAGATCAAGAAGGGCGCGACGTCCGATTTCATGGAGATCGAACGGCAGCGCGGCATCTCGGTGGCCACCTCCGTCATGGGATTCGAGTATAACGGAGTGAAGATCAATATTCTCGATACGCCCGGCCACGAGGATTTCGCCGAGGACACCTACCGCACGCTGACGGCCGTCGATTCGGTCATCATCGTCATCGACGGCGCCAAGGGCGTCGAGCAGCAGACGCGCCGCCTGATGGAGGTGTGCCGGATGCGCAAGACGCCGGTGATGGTCTTCATCAACAAGCTGGACCGCCCGTGCAAGGACCCGTTCGACCTGCTGGACGAGGTGGAGCGCGAGTTGCGCATCAAAGTACGTCCGCTGGCCTTTCCGATCTCCAACGGCCCGACGTTCAAGGGCGTTTACAACATCTATGCGCACGGTCTGTCGCTCTTCACCTCCGACGAGCGGCAGACGGCTACGGCGTCGACCGTCGAAATCCGCGATCTGGCTGCACCGGAGCTCGACGCGCATGTGGGCGAGCGCTATGCCCGCCAGCTGCGCGAGGATTCGGAACTGATCGAGGGCGTCTACGATCCCTTCGACCGCGACGCCTATCTGGCGGGCGATCTGGCGCCGGTCTTCTTCGGTTCGGCGATCAACAATTTCGGCGTGCGCGAGCTGCTCGAATGTTTCATCGACATCGCCCCCTCGCCGCGCCCCTCGCAGACCGAGACGCGGCGCGTGGAGCCGGCCGAGGAGAAGATGACGGGCTTCGTCTTCAAGATACACGCCAACATGGACCCCAACCACCGCGACCGCATCGCCTTCCTGAAAATCTGCTCCGGCCGCTTCGAGCGTAACCGCAACTACCTGCACGTGCGCAGCGGCAAGCAGCTCAAATTCTCGTCGCCGACGGCCTTCATGGCCGAGAAGAAGTCGGTGATCGACGAGGCCTATCCGGGCGATATCGTGGGTCTGCACGACACGGGAACCTTCAAGATCGGCGATACGTTCACCGAAGGCGAGAAGCTCAAATTCACGGGCATTCCCTCGTTCGCTCCCGAGCAGTTCCGTTATATAGAAAACGCCGATCCGCTGAAATTCAAGCAGCTGGCCAAAGGCGTCGATCAACTGATGGATGAAGGCGTGGCGCAGTTGTTCACCTCGCAGCTCAACGGCCGACGCATCATCGGTACGGTCGGCGCGCTGCAATTCGAGGTGATCCAGTACCGCTTGGAACACGAGTACGGCGCCAAGTGCCGCTGGGAGCCGATCTCGATCTACAAGGCGTGCTGGATCGAAAGTGACGATGCCGGGCAGCTGGCCGATTTCAAGCGCCGCAAGCACACCAACATGGCGGTCGACAAGCACGGCCGCGACGTCTTTCTGGCCGATACGAGCTATGCGCTGACGCTGGCGCAGGAGAACTTCAAGGAGATCCGCTTCAAGTTCACATCGGAGTTTTAGGGTGCGAGGATGTGTGTTTTAAAACCGTCCGGATTCGTTTCGGACGGTTTTTTATCGTCGTAAAACATAAGAAAAACATACTTTTTGCGTTGAATACCTGAAAAGAAGTTTGTCGGCGAGGTAAAATCGACCGTTTTCGTTAAGCCGAGCGCAGAGCCGAACTTGTTCGGACTATGCCGAGGCGAGAAAACGAAGAGAGAAACTCACCGTTTTCGTTAAGCCGAGTGTAGAGCCGCGCTTGCGCGAGTTTTGCCGAGGCGAGAAAATTAAGAATGAAATTCACCGGTTTTTGCCCGTTTTTCGCGGGAAATCGTATCTTTGCGGCATTGAAAGCGGGTATCTCCGCAGAAGTAAGTTTGAAAATAAGATTGGGCAGGTATGAATCCGAAGGTTGACAAATGGGTGCGTAAAGCCGGTTCGTGGTGCGAAAAGGCTTGTCCGCGAACCCGAAGCGGGTGGATCATGATCGCGTTGACGGCGGTCGTCATTGTGGCCGGTGTCGTGTGGCTGCTCCGTCCTCGAAGCGAGGCGGTGCACTATCCGATCGTGGCGGTCGAGCCGGTCGCCACGCAGAACGTGGAGATCTACGGCGAGTTCGTGGGGCGCATCCGTGCGCAGCAGTTCGTCGAGGTGCGGGCCCGCGTGGAGGGTTATCTCGAACGGATGCTCTTCCGCGAGGGAAGCTACGTGAAGAAGGGGCAGACGCTCTTCATCATCGACCCCAAGATCTACCGCGCCCGCGTGGACAAGGCCAAGGCGCAGCTCAACAAGGATCGCGCACTGGCCCAGAAGGCCGAGCGCGACCTGAAACGCATCCGCCCGCTTTATGCGCAGAATGCCGCCAGCCAGCTCGATCTGGACAATGCGACGGCCGCCTACGAGAGCGCGACGGCCAACGTGCTGATGAGCGAAGCCGACCTGATGCAGGCGGCCACGGCGCTGGGCTACACCACCGTACAGTCGCCCATCACGGGCTATATCAGCGCCAGCAACGCCGACATCGGAACCCTCGTGGGGCCGGGCGGCAAGTCGCTGCTGGCGACCATCGTCAAGAGCGATACGGTGCGTGTCGATTTCAGCATGACCGGCATGGATTACCTGCGCAGCAAGGAGCGCAATGTCAATCTGGGGCAGAAGGATTCCACGCGCCGCTGGAACCCCTACATCACCGTCACCCTGCCCGATAACTCGCGCTATCCGCTGCGGGGGCTGGTCGATTTCGCCGACCCGCAGGTCGACCCCGAGACGGGAACCTTTTCCGTGCGCGCCGAGATGCCCAACCCCGACCATATCCTGCTGCCCGGCCAGTTCACCAAGGTCAAGCTGCTGCTCGACGTGCGTGAGAATGCCGTGGTCGTACCGTCCAAGGCGATCGTGATCGAGAAAGGCGGTGCCTACATCTTCGTCGTGCGGCCCGACAGCGTCGTCGAAAAACGTTTTATCGAGACGGGGCCCGAGCTGGACAACAAGACGGTGGTCGAACGCGGTCTGCTCTCCGGCGAACGGATCGTCGTGGAGGGTTACCACAAACTCAATCACGGTATGCGCGTCGAGGCGGTCGAGCCCCGGCGCGACAATGGCGTGGCATCCAATTAACGACAGCCTATGAAGAGCGATTTCTTTATCGACCGGCCGGTCTTTTCGACCGTTCTCTCGGTCATCATCGTCATCGTGGGCGTCATCGGACTGGCGCTGCTGCCCATCGACCAGTATCCCAAGATCGTCCCGCCCGTGGTGAAGGTGAGCGCCTCCTATCCGGGCGCCAGCGCCCAGACCGTGACGCAGGCGGTGGCCACGCCGATCGAACAGGAGCTCAACGGTACGCCGGGGATGCTCTACATGGAGTCGTCGTCGACCAACTCCGGCGGCTTCACCGCCACGATCACCTTCGACATCGACACCGATGCCGACCTGGCGGCCGTCGAGGTGCAGAACCGCGTGAAGCTGGCCGAAAGCCGGCTGCCGGCCGAGGTGGTGCAGAACGGCATCTCGGTCGAGAAACAGGCGTCGAGCAAACTGCTGACGATCACGCTGCTGTCGTCGGATCCCAAGTTCGACGAAATCTACCTGAGCAACTACGCGACGCTCAACGTGCTGGACATGCTGCGGCGCGTGCCGGGCGTGGGCAGCGTCTCGAACGTCGGATCGCGCTACTACGCCATGCAGATCTGGGTGCTGCCCGACCGGCTGGCCAATCTGGGGCTGACGGTGCAGGACTTGCAGCGGGCATTGAAGGATCAGAACCGCGAATCGGCCGCCGGCGTGCTCGGACAGCAGCCCATGACCGATCTCGATGTGACGATCCCCATTACGGCGCAGGGGCGTTTGTCGTCGGTGGGCGAGTTCGAGGAGATCGTCGTCCGCGCCAACCCCGACGGCTCGATCATCCGCCTGCGCGACGTGGCGCGCGTTTCGCTCGAAGCGTCGTCCTATAACACCGAGAGCGGTATCAACGGGGGAAATGCCGCGGTGCTCAACATCAACATGCTGCCGGGCGCCAACGCCATGGAGGTGGCCGACGCGGTGAAAGAGGCCATGGAGGAGATCAGCCGCAACTTCCCCGAAGGAATCTCCTACCAGATACCGTTCGACATGACGACCTATATCTCCGAGTCGATCCACCACGTCTATCAGACCCTGTTCGAGGCGTTGCTGCTGGTGATTCTGGTGGTCTTCCTTTCGTTGCAAAACTGGCGCGCGGCGCTCATCCCGATCGTGGCGGTGCCGATCTCGCTGATCGGAACCTTCGGCGTGATGCTCGTCTTCGGGTTCTCGCTGAACATGATGACGCTGCTGGGCCTGATTCTGGCCATCGGTATCGTCGTGGACGACGCGATCGTGGTGGTCGAGAACGTCGAGCGCATCATGGAACAGGAACGGCTGTCGCCCTACGAAGCGACCAAGAAGGCCATGGCGTCGCTCGGCGGCGCGCTCATCGCCATGTCGCTCGTGCTGTGCGCCGTCTTCGTGCCGGTGAGCTTCCTGGCCGGCATCACGGGGCAGCTCTACCGGCAGTTCACCATTACGATCGCCGTGTCGGTCATCATCTCCACCGTCGTGGCGCTGACGCTCAGTCCGGTGATGTGCGCCTATTTCCTGCGCCCCGACAACGGACGCCGCAAACCCAAACTGTTCCGGCGTATCAACTACTGGCTGCGGCGCGGCAATACGGTCTACCAGCGAGGAATCCGCGGCAGCCTGCGCCATTCGCGGCGGATGCTGGCGGCCTTCGGCATCCTGCTCGTCGGCATCTGGCTGATGAACCGCATCACGCCGCAGAGTTTCATGCCCAAGGAGGACCAGGGCTATTTCACCGTCGAGCTGGAACTTCCCGAAGGGGCGACGCTCGAACGGACGCGTCGTGTGACGGATCGTGCGATGAAGTACCTGATGGGCCTTTCCGACGTGGAGTATGTGCTCAATGTGACGGGGTCGTCGCCCCGACTGGGCAGCAATCAGGCGCACAGCCAGCTGACGGTGATTCTCAAACCGTGGGGCGACCGTACGTCGGAGAGCATCGACGAACTGATGGAGGAGGTGCGCGACGAGCTGTCGCTCTATCCCGAGAGCAAGGTCTACCTAAGTTCGCCCGCCGTCATCCCGGGTCTGGGTACTTCGGGCGGCTTCGAGATGGTGCTCGAAGCGCGCGGCGACCGCACCTATACCGACTTGCAGCAGGCCGTCGACACGCTGATGTATTACGCTGAGCGGCGTCCCGAACTGGCGGGGCTGTCGTCGTCGATGCAGAGCGACATTCCGCAGCTCTACTACGACGTCGACCGCGACAAGGCGCAACTGCTGGGCGTGTCGATGTCCGATGTCTTCTCGACGCTCAAAACCTTCACAGGTTCGGTCTATGTCAACGACTTCAACATGTTCAACCGTATCTACCGCGTCTACGTTCAGGCCGAGGCGCCCTACCGTGCGCACCAGAGCAATCTCGACCTCTTCCATGTGCGCGGCAACGGCGGTGCGATGATCCCCGTCACGGCCCTCGGTACGACGCACTACACGACCGGTCCCGGTACGATCCGCCGCTTCAACATGTTCAATGCCGCGACCATCTCGGGCGAGGCGGCGCACGGTTACAGTTCGGGACAGGCGATGGAGGCGCTCGAACAGATCGTGCGCGAGCATCTGCCGGCCAATATCGGCGTCGAGTGGAGCGGCCTGTCGTATCAGGAGAAACACGCCAGCGGCCAGACGGGGCTGGTGCTGGCGCTGGCGCTGCTCTTCGTCTTCCTGTTCCTCGCCGCGCAGTACGAAAGCTGGTCGGTGCCGGTGGCGGTGATCCTGTCGCTGCCGATCGCGGGACTGGGCGCCTATGTGGGCAACTGGCTCTGCGGACTGGAAAACAATATCTATTTCCAGATCGGACTGGTGATGCTGGTGGGTCTGGTGGCCAAGAACGCCATCCTGATCGTCGAGGTCGCCAAGGAGGAGGTCGACCGCGGCGGCGATCTGGTGCAGTCGGCGCTGCACGCCGCGCGGCTGCGTTTCCGCCCGATCGTGATGACATCGCTGGCCTTCATCCTGGGTATGCTGCCGCTGGTCTTCGCTTCGGGGCCCGGATCGGCGAGCCGCCAGGGAATCGGTACGGGTGTCTTCTTCGGTATGCTGGTGGCGATCTCCGTGGGTATCGTCTTCGTCCCCTTCTTCTTCGTGTGGGTCTACCGCATCAAGGATAAATTCAAACGCGTGAGCCATGAAAAGAGATAAGATCGTTTACGGGGCGCTGCTGTGCGGCGTCGTACTGCTCTGCAATTCCTGTATGCTGGGGCGCCGTCAGATCAAGAGCCCCGAACTGGAACTGCCGGCTACGGTCGTGGCCGGTGCGACCGATTCGCTGACGATGGCCGACATGGCGTGGTGGAACGTCTACTCCGATTCGACGCTCACGGCGCTGATCGAACGCACGCTCGAACGCAATAAGGACATGCTGGCCGCTTCGGCCCGCGTGCGCCGGATGCGTGCGCTCGGCCGCGTGGCGCGCGCCGACCAGTTGCCGTCGGTATCGGGGCAGCTGGCGGCCGATACCGAGCACAACGATTACGACGGAGAGGCAGCGAAGAATGACCCCGAATTCGACGCCAAGGTCTCGTTGGCGTGGGAGCTCGATCTGTGGGGCAATCTACGCTGGGCCAACCGGAAGGCCGTGGCCGAGTACCTGGCTACGGTCGATGCGCAGCGCGCGTTGCAGATGACGCTCGTGGCCGAAGTGGCGACCGCCTATTATGAATTGGTGGCGCTCGATCAGGAGTTGAGCATCGTGCGGCGCACGCTTCAAACCCGCAAGGAGGGGGTGCGGCAGGCGCGCCTGCGTTTCGAGGGCGGACTGACCTCCGAGACGGCGTTGCAACAGGCGAAGGTGGAGTTGGCCAGTACGGCCACGCTCATTCCCGGACTCGAAAGTCGCATTGCGCTCAAAGAGCACCAGATCGCCCTGCTGGCAGGCGCCTATCCCACGCTGCGCATCGACCGGCAGACGATGGAGATGCATGCGCGGCTGCCCGAACGGTTGAAGGTGGGGCTGCCTTCGGAACTGTTGAAACGGCGTCCCGACCTGCGGCAGAGCGAACAGACGCTGCGTGCGGCCGAAGCGGCGATGGGGATGGCATCCGCCGACCGCTTCCCGCGCATCACCTTCTCGCTGACGGGCGGTTGGGAGAACGACGACCTCAAAGGGCTCTTTTCGTCGCCCTTCTCCTACGTGAACGGGTCGCTCGTGTCGCCGCTCTTCTCGTTCGGCAAGAAAAAGGCGAAATACAAGGCTGCGCTGGCCGCCTGCGATGAGGCGCGGCTCAATTATGAACAGAAGGTGTTGGAAGCTTTCCGCGAGGTCAACGATGCGGTGGTGACCTACCGCAATGTTCGTACGGCGGCAGCGCTGAAACGCGATTTGCAGCAGGCGGCGCAGAAGTACGTGGAGCTGGCGCAGCTGCAATATTTCAACGGCGTAATCAACTACCTCGACGTGCTGGATGCCCAGCGCAAGTACTTCGACGCGCAGATCGGACTGAGCAACGCCGTGCGCGACGAACACCTGGCGATGGTCGACCTCTACAAGGCGCTCGGCGGCGGCTGGGGCGTCGAACGAGAGTAGTTCCGGCCGATACGGATTGCCTGTCACCTGCCCGCCGAGCGCTGCCGGCGGGCAGTGTTATTTCGTGACGGCGTTCACGAGCGGCCGGCCGTCGAAAAAATCCTTGATATTTTGCAGCGTAGTCTCGGTGATGTTGTGCATCGCCTCGGCCGTGAAGAAGGCCTGGTGCGACGTGACGATCACGTTGGGGAAGAGCAGCAGCCGCGCCAGCGTGTCGTCGTCGATGATCGAGTCCGACCGGTCTTCGTAGAAGTAGTCGCCTTCCTCCTCGTAGACGTCCAGCCCCGCCGCGCCGACCTGCTTGCTTTTGAGCGCTTCGATCAGCGCTTCGGTCTGGATAAGCTGTCCGCGGCCGGTGTTGACGATCATCACGCCGCGTTTCATGCGGGCGATCGAGGTCTCGTTGACGAGGTGCTTCGTCTCGTTGGTGAGCGGGCAGTGGAGCGTGATGATGTCCGAACGGCGGTAGAGTTCGTCGAGCGAGACGTAGGCGATGCCCGTCTCGCGGGCGAAAACGCCGTCGGGGTAGGGGTCGTAGGCCAGAACTTCCATGCCGAATCCGAGCAGGATGCGGATGACGATGCGGGCGATCTTGCCCGTGCCGATCACCCCGACGGTCTTGCCGTTCATATCGAATCCCATGAGTCCTTGCAGCGAGAAGTTGCCGTCGCGCGTGCGCCAGCTTGCGCGCGGGATCTTGCGGTTGAGCGAGAGCATCATCGCCACCGTGTACTCCGCGACGGCATGGGGCGAATAGGCGGGTACGCGCACGACGGGGATGTTGAAGGTCCGCGCGGCTTCCAGGTCGACGTTGTTGTAACCGGCACAGCGCAGCGCCAGCAGTCGCACGCCGTTGCGTGCCAGTTCGCGCATCACTTCGGCGTCGGCCGTATCGTTGACGAAGATACACGCCGCCTGCGCGCCGTGCGTGGCGACGACCGTCTGACGGCTGAGATGGCCTTTGAAATAGCGGAATTCGAATCCGAAATCGCGGTTCAGTGCGTCGAACGACTCCTGTTCGTAGGGTTGCGTCCCGAAGAAGGTGACGATGGGTTTCATGGCTCTTGCGTTTTGTCTTGTTGTTCTAACGTAAAACGATGCCGGCAAATTACCTGCCGGAGTCTGAAAATCGGCGTGTCGGAGCCGAAAAGCAGATCTGACGTGAGAACCGTCGATAAGATTGCAGGGAGAATGGCTCGCAGTTCTTTCATTTCATGGGTATGCAGTGCAGAAAAGCGATTCGGATATGCGGGAACTGCCTGTT
>OLRF01001495.1_pt1 | contig 24037 bp, 18 predicted proteins | sample 1672061 | NCBI WGS metagenome assembly OLRF01 (sample SAMEA3136641, study PRJEB25190) | human gut metagenome | reverse complement strand
GATAATTGCAATCAAACTGTTTATCATGTTTTTTATCCTTCGCCTTTTCTTCTTCCCGAACTATCTGAACAAAGCCGCCGTAGGCAGCGATAAGGAAGAATATGTCAGCCGCGAACTGATTCTGAGGGCGCAGGAGAACGGTGATTAGTGATTAGCGATTAGGGATTAGTGATTAGGGGGGCGGGATGGCTCTTTTCACTATTCTTTATACTTGATATTATACTTTATACTTAATACTTTATACTTAATATTTTACCTCTCATGCTTGAAAACATTGACACTTCCCTGATTGACTGGTCGAGAGCGCAATTCGCCTTGACCGCTATCTATCATTGGATTTTCGTGCCGCTTACTTTAGGACTGGCGGTGATTATGGGCATCATGGAAACGGTGTACTACCGTACGGGTGACGAGTTTTGGAAACATACAGCTAAGTTCTGGATGAAGCTCTTCGGCATCAACTTCGCCATAGGTGTGGCTACGGGATTGATTCTGGAGTTTGAATTCGGTACGAACTGGAGCAATTACAGCTGGTTTGTGGGCGACATCTTCGGTGCGCCGCTGGCTATCGAAGGCATCCTGGCATTCTTTATGGAAGCCACGTTCATTGCGGTGATGTTCTTCGGTTGGGACAAGGTGAGCAAACGCTTCCACCTGGCCTCTACCTGGCTTACGGGGCTTGGCGCTACTATCTCCGCCTGGTGGATTCTGGTGGCAAACGCCTGGATGCAGAACCCGGTAGGCATGGAATTCAATCCCGATACCGCCCGCAACGAAATGGTGGACTTCTGGGCTGTGGCTACTTCGCCGATGGCGGTCAACAAGTTTTTCCACAGCGTATTGTCCGGCTGGGTGCTGGCCGCGGTGTTTGTGGTAGGCGTGAGTTGCTGGTATCTGTGGAAGAACCGTGAGAAGAAGTTTGCCTTGTCAAGCATAAAGATAGCCGCCTGGGTGGGACTGTGCGCCGCTGTGCTTTCCGCATGGACGGGCGACGGTTCCGGTTATCAGGTGGCGCAGAAACAGCCTATGAAGCTGGCTGCCATGGAAGGTTATTATCAGGGACAGGAAGGAGCCGGGCTGGTGGCTTTCGGCATTCTCAATCCCGAAAAGGAAACGGCCGGTGACGGAAAGGATGCTTTCCTTTTCCGCATGGAGATTCCCAAGTTCCTGTCGCTGCTTGCCGAGCGTGACTCAAAGGCTTTCGTGCCGGGCATCAACGACCTGCTGAAAGGCGGTTATCCCCTGAAAGACGGTACGACCGCGCTCTCCGCCCAAGAAAAGATTGAGAAGGGAAAGACGGCTATCGGCGCTTTCTCCGCCTATCGCGCCGCCAAGGCTGCGGGCAATGATGCCGATGCGCAGGTGGCGGCCAAAGTGCTGAAAGAGAATGTGGCGTATTTCGGTTATGGTTATATCAAGGATGTAAACGAGCTGGTTCCCAATGTGCCGCTCACTTTCTATATGTTCCGAATCATGGTGATATTGGGCGGGTATTTCATCCTTTTCTTTATCGTGGTTCTTGTGCTTGCTTATAAGAAAGACTTGTCGCGGATGCGCTGGATGCATTGGGTGGCCATGCTGACCATTCCGTTGGGCTATCTTGCCGGACAGGCCGGTTGGGTGGTTGCCGAGTGCGGACGTCAGCCGTGGGCCATTCAGGATATGTTGCCCACCAGTGCCGCTATTTCCAAACTGGATGTCGGCTCCGTGCAGACCACATTCTTCATTTTCCTCGTACTGTTCACCATTATGCTGATTGCCGAAGTGGGCATTATGCTGAAAGCGATACGGAAAGGCCCGGAAAACGAACTCCCCCATAACTCATAACTTATAACTCATAACTCATAACTCATAACTCATAACTCATAACTTTTCACATGAATACCTATCTATTTCTTCAACAATATTGGTGGTTTGTAGTGTCCCTGTTGGGGGCCTTACTTGTTTTCCTGCTGTTTGTGCAGGGGGGTAACTCGTTGATATTTTGTCTGGGCAAGACGGAAGAGCAGCGTAAGATGATAATCAACTCTACGGGGCGGAAGTGGGAGTTTACGTTTACTACGCTCGTGACGTTCGGCGGGGCGTTCTTTGCGTCGTTCCCGTTGTTTTACAGTACGAGTTTCGGCGGAGCCTACTGGCTGTGGATGATTATCCTGTTTACTTTCGTGTTGCAGGCCGTCAGCTATGAGTTCCAGTCGAAGGCGGGCAATCTGCTGGGTAAGACGACGTATCGCGCTTTTCTGGTGATAAACGGAGTGGTAGGGCCGGTGCTGTTGGGCGGTGCGGTGGCGACGTTCTTTACGGGGTCGGAGTTCTATATCGACAAAGGTAATATCGCCGATACGGTGATGCCGGTTATCAGCAGTTGGGCGAATGCGGGACATGGCCTGGATGCGTTGCTCAATCCCTGGAATGTAGTGCTGGGGCTGGCTGTGTTCTTCCTGGCGCGTATTCTCGGTTCGCTTTATTTCATTAATAATATCAGTGATGCCGATTTGGTGAAACGTTGCCGCCGCGCGTTGTGGGGAAATACGGGGTTGTTCCTGGTGTTCTTCCTGGCGTTCGTTATCCGTACGCTGCTCGCCGAGGGATATGCGGTGAATCCGGAAACCGGAGAGGTCTTTATGGAGCCCTATAAGTATCTGACGAACTTCATCGAAATGCCTGTGGTGCTGATTATATTCCTTGTGGGCGTGCTTGCGGTGCTTTGGGGAATTATCCGTACGGTGTGGAAACCTGCTTTCGATAAAGGAATATGGTTTGCCGGTGCGGGTACGGTGCTTACGGTGCTGGCGCTGCTGCTTGTGGCGGGCTATAACAATACTGCTTATTATCCCTCTACCGCCGACCTGCAAAGCTCGCTGACGCTGGCAAACAGTTGCTCCAGCCAGTTCACGTTGCGGGTAATGGCTTATGTGTCTGTTCTGGTTCCTTTTGTGCTTGCATACATTTTCTACGCATGGCGTAGCATCGACAAGAAGAAAATAGATGCGAAAGAGATGCGGGAAGAGGGGGGACATGCTTATTGATTGTTCCGGACACCGGGAGTTTGTGTCCTGATTGCCGGGGATTTCCCTTTAAAACTGCCGGAGATAATATAAAAACGCCTCGCGTTTGGATTACCAACGCGAGGCGTTTTTTTATTATTTCTTTTTTTTCTTAGAGCCCGTCGGCTCTTCCGGTGGAAATTTCGGTACGAGTTTCATCAATCGCAGTATCTGTCCCTGCCTTTTCAGGATATAGCTTGAGGGGTGTGCGGAATCAAAGCGGATAGGGTTGGGCAGGGTTGCGGCAATCAGTGCGCATTGTCCGGCGGTGAGCTTGGCGGCGGTGGTATGGAACTTGTATCGGGCGGCCGCTTGCGCTCCGTAGATGCCTTTGCCCATTTCGATGGAGTTGAGGTAGACCGTCATTATCCGCTTTTTAGACCAGAACATCTCTATCATCCACGTAAAGTAAACTTCAAAGCCCTTGCGAATCCATGAGGACTGCGGCCACAGAAATACGTTCTTTGCCGTCTGCTGGCTGATGGTGCTCGCGCCGCGTTTCCGCTTGCGCTTCTCGTTCTCTTTCATGGCTTTCTGTATTTCGATGAAGTCGAAGCCGTTGTGTGTGGCAAAACGGTTGTCTTCCGACGCTATGACGGCCATAGGCAGGTGAGGGGAGAGCTTATCGAACGGCACCCATTCGTGATGCCATACGGGGCTTTCCCCTTTAAATACCTGTTGCACGCTTCGGATAATCATCAGCGGCGTGACATATACCGGCATAAAACTATAAACCACTACCGTTACGGTAGTGGATATAAAGAAGAAGAGCAACAGATTGCGGATGATACGCAAGGGTTTGGAAAGCTTCATGGGAGATGATGGCCGGGACTATCATTTTCCCGCTTCCGCGTTCTTAATCATCTGCTCGCTGGCATACATAAAGATTACCACACGGCGATTCTGGGCGGCCGACAGGCTTTCGTCGTATTCATTGTACCCCACACCTTCCACTTGCTTGAATTGCGAGGGAGATACGCCGCAATCCTGCAAGTAATTCTCTACGGCATAAGCGCGGTTCTTGGAAACCTTCATGTTGGCTTCGTACGTGCCGACCTTGTCGGTATGCCCTATGATGGCGATGTCCGTGGTAGTATCTTCCTTCAGAATCTTGGCAAGGTCGCGCAAAGAAGCTTTCGCGTCGTTGCTCAGCGTAGAGGAGTTGAAGGCAAACAGAATACCGGAGTCGAACGTCACCTTAACGGCATCCAGGTTGTTGGCGTCTTTCACCACTTCCACCTGCGCGCCTTCAATCTTGGCGGCTTCGGCGGCCTTTTTATCCATCTTATGGCCGATGGCCACACCTGCGCCCGTACCTACCGCAGCGCCTACCGCCGCACCGATGGCCGCGCCTTTACCTTTGCCGAACAGTCCGCCGATAATGGCTCCTGCCGCCGCTCCCGAGCCGCCGCCGATGATACCGCCCTTGGTCGTATTATTCATGGTGCCGCAGCTACCCAGTAGTATGGCACCGCTCAGCAGGAATGCTGTAATTTTCATCTTTTTCATACCTTTTATTTTTTTAATTGGTTCAAGTTTTACTAATGCAAATTTATGTATATAATACATCCGTTGGCATCAAAAAGTTTACCATTGTAGTTTTTTTAGAGAATTTTCCTTTTAATAAAGATAAACCAGCCCGTCAGGATTATTCCCTTGGCGATGGTGGTGCCGCTTACCGCCCACCAGATGGCATCCACGCCCATACCCGTTTGCACCAGTAGCAAGGCTGCCGGAATGCGCATGTAGTTGCACCCTATGCTGACGATAGCCGGCGGTACGGTGCGCCCTATGCCGTAGAAGACGCCCTGCATGGTGATTTCCAGCATCATGAACAGTTGCGAGTAGCCGTCGATGCGCAGGAAGTTGCCGCCCGCGCGATAGGCCGCTTCCTCGGGCACGAAGACGGAGAACAGCTCGTTGCCGTAAAAGATGAACAGCAGCGAGCAAAGCGTGCCGAACACGGCCGTCATCCGGAGCGTCGTTTTCCATGCCTGCCATACGCGCGCTTTCTGTCCGGCGGCATAGTTCTGGGCGATGAAAGTACTCAATCCGGTGGAGAAGCCCTGTGACGTATTCCAGGTGATGGCCTCTATTTGTCCGCCGGTGGTAAAGGCCATGAGCCCGATGTGGCCGCCCTGTTCCGCTGCCGTGCGCGACAGGAACATGTTGACGAAAGCGTACAGCGTATTCAGCGTGGCGACGGGCAGCCCCAGTTTGAAGATACGCCGGCTGTACTTCTTTTTCAGTCGGACGAAAAACGGGAATCCGCCGAGCAAGTCGTCTTTTCGCCGGAGCTTGTAGACGAAGATGAAGCATACGGACGCCTCGGCCAGCCATGTGGCGAGCGCTGCGCCTACCGTTCCCCAGCCGAAGCCGAAGATAAAGAGAGGGTCGAGCAGGATATTCATCACAAGTCCCGTTCCGCTGATGTAGAACGGTGTCTTGCTGCGTCCAGAGGCGTTGTAGATACCCGTGAAGGCGGCGGAGAGGAAGACGAAAGGCAGTGCCGTCGATATGATGCGCAGATACGTTACGGCATTCTCGGTGATATGCGGTTCCAGCTCGAAAAGGCGCATGACGGGGCGGGCGAAAACAAACAGCAGTCCGCCCCAGCATACGGCGATAAGCAGTGCGATGCTGATGTTGTGCGAGGCGAAGGCACGTGCGTCTTCCCGGTTCTGCGCTCCGATGGACTGGCCTACGCTGACTTCCGACCCTACCTTGTTCAGCAGGGCGATAGAGCCTGACATCCACGTGAGAATACCTACCGCGCCTACTGCCGCAACCGCCTCGCTGCCCAGACGGCCTACCCACGCCATATCCGTCAGGCTGTACGCCATCTGGATGAAGGACGTAGCCATGATGGGCATCGCCAAGCCGAATAGCTGGCGGTTGATAGGGCCTTGGGTAAGATTTTTCGCTCCGTGCATGGTGTCGGGGGGATTATAAGGAACCGGTAAAAGGAAGAATCACGTTACTTATAATTCAGGAAACTTTCCTGAACCAGCTTGCCCGCCTGCCATACGGCGCGTATGTTCAGCTCCTTGTCCATGATGAGGATATCGGCGTCCTTATCCTTTTGCAGGGAACCTTTGCGGTCGTACACACCCATGATGCGTGCCGGGGTTTCGGAAGCCATGCGCAGGGCGTCGCCCAACGGGATTCCGGCTTTTGCCATGGTGCGCACCAGTACGTCCATGGTGGCGATGCTGCCTGCCAGAGAGGAGCGGTCGGCAAGTTTGCATACGCCGTCCTCGATGATGTAGCGCGGGTCGTTGATTTCCTTGCCTTCGGTGGCGGCGCAGGAGAGGGCGTCCGTTACGAGGCAGGTGTGCTCCACGCCTTTCAGTTTGTATGCCAGTTTCAGGATGGTGGACGGCAGGTGGATGCCGTCGGCGATGAGTTCGATGGTCATGCCGTCGGTCAGGTAGACGCTTTCCACAGTGCCCTCGTACTTGTATTCGCGGCGTTTGTGGAAGCCCGGCATGGCGTTGTAGAAGTGGGCGGCGTGGGTAAATCCGGCTTCGTAGGCGGCACGGATGCCGTCGTATTCGGCTTCGGTGTGCGATACGGCTGCCAGTATGCCTTTTTCGCGCAGGTAGCTTGCGAATTCCAGCGCTCCGGGCAGTTCGGGAGAGGCGTCCCAGCGGCGGATGCAACGGGTGCTTTCTACAAGCTCGCGGTACTCTTGTTCGTCAATCTCTTTCACCTGGTCGGCAAACTGCTCGCCTGCCATTTTCCTGTTGAGGTAGGGGCCTTCGATGTGAAGTCCCAGCACGGGGCTGTCCGGTTCTGCCATGAGCCGCTCGCACACTTTGGCGGCTTGATGCAGCTTGTCGAACGGAGACGAGGAAATGGTGGGGTAGAAGCTCGTTGCGCCATGAGCGAGGTGTGCGTCGATGATGCTGCGGAACGCTTCTTCGGTACATTCGTTGAAGTCGTGTCCGCCACCGCCATGCGCGTGCATGCAGACGAAGCCGGGCACGATGTACATGCCTTTGGCGTCGATGAGACGTGCGCCGATAAGGGCGAGGTCGCAGTTGGTCACTTCAAGGATTTTTCCGTCACGCATCAGAACGGAACCTTCATTCAGCCAGCCTTGCGGGGTGAATATGCGTCCATTGATAATTTGAGTTAACATGGAGAGAGGGGATTTAAGAGTTATGAGTTATAAGTTATGAGTTATTGGGGGTATGGGTTATGAGGGGGTTACCGTATTCTCCGTCTCCGGTGGTGGCGCTGTTTCTGCCGGTACTTGCGTATCTTGCCGTACACCAGCCATACGAACAGTACGCCGAATACGGAGAATATCAGCAGTACGATGCCGGTGTTGAGGTTGTCGCCTTTCACGCGGCTCCACATTTCGAGTACGAGTTCGGTGCGGTCGCCGAAGTCACGTATCATGGCGCAGCGCTCCACGACTTTCCTGTCGGGATATTGTACGGGATTGATTTGCAGGCTGTCCGCACCTACGCCTTCACCGAAGAAGTAGCTAAGGTCGGAACGCGTCGCGATGGCGGTGTCCCGTTTGGCTTCCATGATTTCGGGGGTGGCAACGGCGCTGACGTAACCTATGGCGTCCATATTGCGCAGGGCGATGCCGGGTTGGCAGAGATAGTTGATGAAGTAGGCGGCAGCCTTGGGGTTACGCGCGTATTTGGGGATTACCCAGCCGTCGTACCAGATGTTGCTGCCCTCGCGCGGCACTTCGTAGGCAAGGTCTACGCCTACCGCTTCGGCTTCATCGATGGCCCATACGGCATCGCCGCTCCAGGTGAGGTTGAGCCAAGTCTTGTTCTTGGTCATCATCTCCTTGCCGAAATCGGCTTCCCAACCGGAGATATTGGGCTTCATGGCTTTCAGATACTCCTCGGCCAGGGCTATGGCTTCGGGGGAGTTGTCGTTCATCAGTTGCTCCACGGTGACGGTGCCGTCGGCAAGCCGGCGGGCGTGGGCGTAGATGATGGCGGTTCCGTAGGCGTCGCGGTAGCTGTCTTTCATCAGGATTTTACCCTTATTCTTGGAGTTCCAGAGGCAGTGCCAGCTGCCGGCTTCGTCGGGGGTGATGAAGTTGCGGTTGTACAGGATGCCGGCCGTGCCCCACATATATGGTACGGCATAGTCGGTGGTGGTGCGTCCCGGCTGACTGGTCTTGTTCAGCTCCCGGCGGATGTAGGGGGAGATGTTGGGCAGGTAGTCCGGGGTCTTGCCGAAGTCGCGGTCGATGGGCAGGAGAAGGTTCTTCTTCAGCATCCGTTCGATGATGTATTCCGAGGGGCACACCACGTCGAAGTCTTCGTGCCCGCGCTCTATCTTGGTGAGCATGATTTCGTTGATGTCGAACACCTGGTAGATAAGGCGGATGTCCTGCCCCGTCTGTTGCTTGTACCAGGCGGGGAACTCGGCAAGTACGTCTTCGTCGATGTAGTCCGCCCAGTTGTAGACTTTCAGTACGTGGCTGCGCTCTTCGCCCGAATCCTTGCACGAGGCGGCTGCGAGGACGAGGCAAAGGAGAAGGAGTATGTGTGTTAATCTTTTCATTTTTTTTGTTCAGCAGGTTTATCTTGACTATACTTTCATTTTTCGGCTTGCGGGATGAATCTTTCCGTCCTGCGGGATGAGAAAATTCGTCTCACGAAGCGGGCGTATCCCGTCTTGCGGGGCGGATGATTTCATCTCACGGGAGCAGTCACCTTAGCCCGTGAGCAATCACCTCGCCCCGTGAGATGGGGCGGGTTTAATTTTTCCGTGCACGCTCCGCACGCTTGTTGATGACAATCAGCAGTACCAGCACCGTAACGAATATAATGGTGGAGAGGGGACGCAGCTCCGGTGTCAGTCCGCCTTTGCGCGCATCGGCGTAGATGTAGGTGGAGAGCGTTTCCAGTCCTTCGTTTCCAATGGTGAATATGGTTACTGCGAAATCGTCGATGGAGAGCGTGAAGGCAAGGATGAAACCGCTTATCATGCCCGGAAATATCTCCGGCAGAATCACCTTGCGCAATGCCTGGAAAGGAGTGGCTCCGAGGTCGAGGGCGGCTTCGTACACGTTCTGGTTCATCTTCTTCAAACGGGGCATCACGCTCAGCACTACGTAGGGGGTGCAGAACGTGATGTGCGCCAGTACCACCGTCGCGAATCCCTGCGAGATGCCGAAGCTGACGAACAGCAGGAACAGCGACACACCCGTGATGATGTCCGCGTTCATCATCGGAATGGCGTTGGCGAAGTTCATCACCTGACGCGGGCGTGTGCGCAGGTTGAAGATGCCGATGGCCGCGATGCTGCCCAACGCCGTACTGGCGGTGGCTGCCAGCATGGCAATGGCGAATGTGTTCCAGATGGCGTTCATCAGCGAGTGGTGCATGCCGCCCGTGAAGAGGGAGCTGTACAGCTTGGTGGAGAATCCCGTCCAGTTGCCCAGCACTTTGGCCTCGGTGAACGAGAATATCATTATGATAAGAATAGGCGAGTAGAGCAGCGCAAGCAGCAGCCACAGGTAGCCTTTGGCAAGAATACGTGTCATCATATCACACCTCCGCTTTCATTGGATGCGCTGTCCTCTTCGTTCGTAAAGAGGATGGTGACGCCTATCAGCAACAGCATGATGAGCGACAAGGCCGCACCGTAGTTCCACATTCCGTTGTATATATTCTCCTGCACGGTCGTTCCGAAGAGCTTGATGTTGTTCATCGTCAGCAGTTCGGCAATGGCGAAGGTGCTTACCGTAGGCATGAACACCATTACGATGCCGCTCATGATGCCCGGCATGGAGAGGGGCAGTATCACTTTGCCGAATACCTGCAAGGGGTTGGCTCCGAGGTCTTGGGCGGCTTCAATGAGGTTGTGGTCCATCTTCTGCAAGGTGTTGTAGATGGGGTATATCATGAACGGCAGGAAGTTGTACACCATACCGAACACGAGCGCGCCTTCGCCCAACGGCAGGTTGAGGAAGTCGAACAGCGCCACTGTGGCGAGCGTGCGTATCAGTATGTTCACCCACATGGGCAGGATAAACAGCACCACCATCGTCTGCGAGGTGTTGAACTGCCGCTGGCTGAGGATGTAAGCCGCCGGATAACCCAGCAACAGGCACGCCAGCGTCGTGATGATGGCTATGCCGATGGAATATACGAACGTGTTCATCGCTTCCGGGTGCATCATGAACTTGCGGAAATTGGCGAAGGTAAACGCTCCGTCGGCATCCGTAAAGGCGTACAGCACAATCAGCAGTAGCGGCACTATCACAAATATCAGCAGGAACAGCGCGTAGGGAACCGTCCAGTTGCGCCGCCGCATGAAGAAAGAAGATAACTTGTTTAACATCGCCTTATCACTTTATCGCCTTGTCATTTACTGTTACCCGTATGTTTTCCGGCGCAATCCGTATGCCCACTCTGTCGCCGTCGTCCCATACGTCGTTGGTGTCTACGAAGATGTCTTCGTCCCAGTCGGTAAATACGGTGAGGTGGTAGTGGTTTCCTTTGTAGAGGATGAATTTCACTTCGCCCGTCAGTCGTCCGTCTTCTTCGTTGTCCTCTAGGATGACGTTCCGGAAGTCCACTTCCACCGTTACGGGCGTTTCGGGCTCGATGCCCTGCACCGGACTGCATTCAAAGCTGCAACCCAGGAATTCCACGTGCGTCTCGTCCAGGAGCTTGCCTTCGAAGGTGTTGCAGGTGCGCTCTTTCTTCATCACGTGGATGTCGAAGGGTTTTACCAGCAGACCCACTTTGCGGCCTGCCTCGAAGCAGTGGTAGTCCTGTACCATCAGTTCGTAGCCCTCGTCGGTCTGTACCAGCATTTCGTAGTGCACGCCTTTGAAGATGGAGCTTGTTACGGTTCCCGTCAGTTGCGCCGCGTCCGATGGCTCGAAGATGTAGATGTCTTCCGGACGGATTACGACGTCCACCTGCGCCTGTTCGCCGAAACCGGTGTCCACGCAGTCGAATTCCTGTCCGCAGAAACGGACGAGCTGGTCGTGCACCATGACGCCGTTCAGGATGTTGCTCTCGCCGATGAAGTCGGCCACGAAGGAGTTGATAGGCTCGTTGTAGATGTCTATCGGGGTGCCGGTTTGCTGTATCTTGCCTTCGCTCATGACGACGATGGTGTCGCTCAGGGTGAGGGCTTCTTCCTGGTCGTGGGTGACGTATACGAAGGTGATGCCCAGCTTTTGGTGCATCTCTTTGAGCTCCATCTGCATGTCCTTGCGCATCTTCAGGTCGAGAGCGGCAAGGGGCTCGTCAAGGAGCAGCACCTCGGGTTCGTTGACGATGGCGCGGGCTATGGCAACGCGCTGTTGCTGTCCGCCGGAGAGGGAGTCTACGTCGCGGTCTTCATAGTCGGTCATGCCCACCATGCGGAGCGCCTGCTTCACTTTCTTCTCAATTGTGGCGGCGGGCAGCTTCTTCAGCTTGAGGCCGAAAGCAATGTTGTTGAATACGTTGAGGTGGGGAAACAGGGCGTACTTCTGGAACACCGTGTTCACCGGACGCCGGTGGGGCGGTGTCTGCGTGATGTCCTTCCCTGCAATGGTAATCACTCCTTCCGAAGCAGTCTGGAAGCCTGCAATCAGACGCAGCAACGTCGTCTTTCCGCAACCGGACGGTCCCAATATCGTTACAAACTCGCCCTTACGGACAGACAAATTCACATCATTCAGTACGGCTTTATCTCCGAAGAACTTCGATACGTGCTCTACGCTGATGATGCAGTCGGACTTTTGCATAAGCGTTTCTTACTTTATCCAAACTAATTAAACAAATCTCTACCTGATACAGTCAGTCATAAAAAAGTGGCGCAAAGGTACATATTTTCTTGAAAACTTTAAGGGTTATGAGTTATAAGTTATGAGTAATTTACCGATGCTCGCAAATAAGTCCTAACTTTGCAGTCTGTAACATTAAATTCCTCATAAGAAATGGAAAAGAAAATCGTACTTATCACGGGCGCCTCTTCGGGCATAGGAGAGGGCTGCGCACGCAAGTTTGCCATGAATGGCTACCGCCTGATTCTCAACGGACGGAATATGGAGAAGCTGACCGCCGTAAAGCGCGAGCTGGAAACGGAATACCGCACGGACGTCTGCCTGCTGCCTTTCGACGTACGCGACCGCGAGGCTGCGAAAGCCGCTCTCGACTCGCTTCCCGAAGAATGGAAGGCGATAGACATCCTCGTTAATAATGCCGGACTGGTAATCGGCGTGGATAAGGAACACGAAGGCAATCTCGACGAATGGGACATCGTGCTCGACACCAATGTCAAGTCGTTGCTTGCCATGACCCGCCTTGTTGTTCCCGGAATGGTGGAACGCGGCCGCGGTCATGTCATCAATATGGGCTCCATTGCGGGCGATTACGCCTATCCGGGCGGCAGTGTGTACTGTGCCAGCAAGGCTGCCGTAAAGGCGTTGTCTGACGGATTGCGCATCGACCTCGTGGATACTCCCGTGCGGGTGACCAACATCAAGCCCGGTTTGGTGGAGACGAATTTCTCCGTAGTGCGCTTCCGTGGAGACAAGTCGGCTGCCGATAATGTGTACAAGGGTATCCGTCCGCTTACGGGCGACGATATTGCCGAGGTGGTGTACTTTGCCGCCGCCGTACCCGAACACATACAGGTGGCCGAGGTGCTGGTAATGCCCGCCAATCAGGCGACGGGTACAATCGTCAGCCGGAAATAGAGGCTCTTCCGTGATAGTTAAGAGTAAAGTCTGCCATGGGCGATAAGTACGAAGAACGCCTGGACACGGAGCTGATAGGGGTTGCTGTATGGACGCTCGCCGTTACGGTATTCCGCAACTTCAATCCTGTTTACTGTTTCCTTTCGCTTTTTTGAGGTATCAGCGCATTCCGGTGTTGTTGACGGTTGTTTTTTTGTTTTGCATTACATGCATCCCTAATCGCAAAATCAATGATTCGGGTATAAATATCCGTAAATCATATACAAACCGGTTTGCGTAACCGCGGTAAATTTGCAATCGTAAAACAACCGGTAATAGTAATAACCTCATACGATAAATGAAACGACCATGAACAAGATTCTTTTAATTTCAGTATTCAGTATTTTAACTTTCAATGTTATGGCACAAGAGAAAATAGTACAGACAGCCGGGCGTACCCAATTAGGGGAGTTCGCTCCTAAATTCGCAGAACTCAACGATGATGTTCTTTTTGGAGAAGTGTGGAGCCGTACCGACAAACTCGGTTTGCGCGACCGCAGTTTGGTAACCGTTACCTCGCTCATCAGTCAGGGCATCACGGACAATTCGCTCGTATTCCATCTTCAGTCGGCAAAGAAGAACGGCATTACCCGTACCGAGATTGCCGAAATCATAACTCACATCGGTTTCTATGCAGGTTGGCCGAAAGCATGGGCGGCATTCAATCTGGCAAAAGGCGTATGGGCGGAAGATGCTGCCGGTGAGGATGCCAAAGCCGCTTTCCAGCGCGAAATGATTTTTCCTATCGGCGAGCCGAATACGGCATACGCGAAGTATTTCATCGGTAACAGTTATCTCGCCCCCGTTTCGCGCGAGCAGGTGGGCGTTTCCAATGTCACGTTCGAGCCTCGCTGCCGTAACAACTGGCATATCCACCGTGCAACAAGTGGTGGCGGACAAATGTTGATCGGTGTAGCCGGACGCGGCTGGTATCAGGAAGAGGGCAAGCCTGCTGTGGAAATTCTGCCGGGTACGGTTATTCATATCCCGGCAAACGTCAAACATTGGCATGGAGCTGCTGCCGACGGTTGGTTCGCTCATCTGGCTTTCGAGGTTCCCGGTGAAAATACTTCCAATGAATGGCTCGAACCGGTGACGGACGAAGAGTATGACAAGCTCGAATCGGATAAGCGATAATCTCGGCCAGGCTTTCCGGCGAACATATATAAGTAATGTATGATGGGTATAATAAGATGCTTAGGCTGTCCATCATGGCAAGTAATCGGAAACATTCAAAATCAGAATAAAATGAAACAAATTATATTGATAATTATGAGTTTACTAACTTTCAGCTGCTCATCGAAAGCGCAAAAACAGACAACGGATGTCGATACGCAATCCGATAAGAAAATCCTCGTGGCCTATTTCTCCTGTACCGGAACTACGGAGAGAGTTGCCGATGCCATTGCCCAAGCAGTTAGCGGTAAGCTGTACCGGATTACTCCGGCTGCGGCCTACACCTCGGCAGACCTTAATTGGAATAATAAGGCAAGCCGCAGTTCTGTGGAAATGGCGGATGAAACCTCACGCCCCGCGCTGGGCGGAGAAACGCTCAATCTGCAAGATTACGATGTGGTATTCCTCGGCTATCCGATATGGTGGGACTTGTGTCCGCGTCCGGTCAATACATTTCTTGAGAAATATGATTTCTCCGGTAAGACAATCATTCCGTTTGCCACTTCCGGCGGCAGTTCTATTACAGGCAGCGTAAAACAACTCAGGAAGCTATATCCTAAAATCGAATGGCAGGCTGGCCGGCTGTGTAATGGAAGCGCAAAACAGGCCGGAGATTGGGCAAAACAGGTTGCCAATGCCGAATAGAATCCCCTTGTTACGGGAAAACCCACTAAACAGAGTGCCCGTATCAGGCAGGTTGGTAATGACACCTGCGATATAGTCGGAGATAAAAGAAAAAGTCCTGTAATATCAATGTATTACAGGACTTGTCTCTTTTTGCCGATTTCGGCTTTGTTTTCTGGTGATCCGCTTGGGGCTCGAACCCAAGACCCCAACATTAAAAGTGTTGTGCTCTACCTGCTGAGCTAGCGAATCAATCCTTTATTGCTGTTAAGCGGGTGCAAAGATAGAGACTTTTTTGGAAGTTGCAAAAGATTTTCGCTTTTTTTCTTATCTTTGTACCGGAATTTCGTGTGTAAGAGTCTTATATCACATCTCGGACATTATATTTTATATTTCATACTTTATACTTAAATTACATGGCAACAGTAGACGATAAGAAAATTATCTTTTCTATGGTAGGGCTGAACAAGACCATTCAGCAGAACAACAAGCAGGTGTTGAAGAACATCTACCTCTCGTTCTTCTATGGAGCGAAAATCGGTATCATCGGTCTGAACGGTTCGGGTAAATCGACCTTGCTGAAGATTATCGCCGGCTTGGATAAATCCTATCAGGGCGAAGTGGTGTTCTCGCCCGGATATTCGGTGGGATACTTGGCGCAGGAGCCTTACCTCGATCCCACAAAGACAGTAAAAGAAGTGGTAATGGAAGGCGTACAGCCCATTGTGGACGCATTGGCGGAGTACGAGGAAATCAATCAGAAGTTCGGCCTGCCCGAATACTACGAAGACCAGGACAAGATGGACAAGCTCTTCACCCGTCAGGCAGAGTTGCAGGACATCATCGACGCTACCGATGCATGGAACCTCGACAGCAAGCTGGAGCGTGCTATGGATGCACTCCGCTGTCCGCCCGAAGACCAGTCGGTAGAGCATCTTTCCGGTGGTGAACGCCGTCGTGTGGCACTCTGTCGCCTGTTGCTCCAGAAGCCCGACGTATTGCTCCTCGACGAGCCTACCAACCACCTCGACGCCGAATCCATCGACTGGCTGGAACAGCACTTGCAGCAGTACGAAGGTACGGTAATCGCCGTTACCCACGACCGTTACTTCCTCGACCATGTGGCAGGCTGGATTCTCGAGCTCGACCGTGGTGAAGGCATCCCCTGGAAGGGCAACTACTCCAGCTGGCTCGACCAGAAGACCAAGCGTATGGAGCAGGAAGAAAAGACCGCCAGCAAACGCCGCAAGACGCTGGAGCGCGAGCTGGAATGGGTGCGTATGGCTCCCAAAGCCCGTCAGGCAAAGGGAAAAGCCCGTTTGAACTCCTACGACAAACTGCTGAACGAGGATGTGAAGGAGAAAGAGGAAAAGCTCGAAATCTTCATCCCCAACGGTCCCCGTCTGGGCAACAAGGTTATCGAAGCCAAGCACGTGGCAAAAGCGTTTGGCGACAAGCTCCTGTTCGACGACCTCAACTTCATGCTGCCGCCTAACGGTATCGTGGGTATCATCGGCCCCAACGGTGCGGGTAAAACCACTCTCTTCCGCCTTATCATGGGCTTGGAGACTCCCGACAGCGGCGAATTCGAAGTAGGAGAGACCGTAAAAGTGGCCTACGTAGACCAGCAGCATAAGGACATCGACCCCAACAAGAGCGTCTATCAGGTAATCTCCGGAGGCAACGACCTCATCCGTATGGGCGGACGCGACATCAACGCACGTGCCTACCTGTCGCGCTTCAACTTCTCCGGAGCCGACCAGGAAAAGCTTTGCGGCGTGCTCTCCGGTGGTGAGCGCAACCGTCTTCACCTGGCTCTCTGCCTCAAGGAAGAAGGCAATGTGCTGCTCCTCGACGAGCCTACCAATGATATCGACGTCAATACGCTGCGCGCTCTCGAAGAGGGTCTTGAGGACTTTGCCGGATGCGCTGTGGTCATCAGCCACGACCGTTGGTTCCTCGACCGTATCTGTACGCACATCCTCGCGTTTGAAGGCGACTCCAATGTGTTCTTCTTCGAAGGTTCTTATTCGGAGTATGAAGAAAACAAATTGAAACGTTTGGGCAGAGAAGAGCCTACTCGCGTGCGATATAGGAAATTAATGAATGATTGATATTTTGCTTTTAATCTGAAAGCATATACGTCACATTTGTGACAAAAAGAAAGCTCCGCGGGAAACGTGCGGAGCTTTTTTATTTAAGATGTTTTCAAAAAAGTTTAGCAGCCTTAAAAAATGTAGCATAATAGTAATGTATATATAGCTAAATAATATTATATTTGCGATTCATGAATGTTTTTAAATATTAATTAACACTATCTATTAACTAAAAGCGGAATTATGAGAAAACATCTAATTCAATTCCTGTTGGTGGCTGTGCTGTCGGCTTGTAGTGCCGTTGCATGGTCTCAAACTACAGTAAGAGGTCAGCTTGTCGATGCTGAAACAGGCGAGCCTTTGGTCGGTGCTGCCGTTATGGTAGAGGGCACTACTCAGGGGTCGGTGACCGACATTGACGGTTATTTCAAGCAAGGCGTTGCTTCGAATGCTACATTATTGTTTAAATACATGGGTTATAAAGACCTGAAGAAGAAAGTTACGCAGAAGGGCGCTTCTGTAAATTTGGGTATTATCCAAATGAAACCCGATGCTGTGATGCTGAAAGATGTGGTGATTACTTCATCCGTAGCGGTAGCGCGTAAAACACCGGTCGCTTTATCCACGGTAGATCCGGTATTTATTGAAGAGAAATTGGGAACTCAGGAGTTTCCGGAATTATTGAAATCCACTCCGGGCGTGCATGCCAACAAGCAAGGCGGTGGTTTTGGAGATTCCGAAATTTATATGCGCGGTTTTGATAATAGTAACATCGCTATGATGGTAAATGGCGTACCTATGAACGATATGGAGTGGGGCGGCGTTTACTGGTCTAACTGGGCGGGACTTAGTGACGTAGCCCGCAGCATACAGACGCAGCGCGGTTTGGGTGCAAGTAAAGTGTCGGCTCCTTCTGTGGGCGGTACCATTAATATCGTAACCCGCAATTTGGATGCAAAGAAAGGCGGCTTTCTTTCTTACGGAATGGGAAATGACGGAATGAATAAAATTCTATTTTCGGTTTCTTCGGGAATAACCAAGAACGGTTGGGCATTCACCCTTATGGGGGGTAAGAACTGGGGTAACGGTTATATCCAGGGTACGGCGTTCGAAGGTTACAACTGGTTTGCCAGCATTTCCAAACGCATCAATGAAGAGCATCAACTTACGCTTACCGCATTCGGTGCTCCGCAGTGGCATGACCAACGTAATTCCTCTTACGGCGGTTTGACTATTGCCGACTGGAAAATGGTAGAGACTGTTTATGGTGTGAAAGACCATAAATATAATCCTACCTTCGGTTATCGTTCTAACGGTGAGTCATATAACTCTTATCGCAACTCTTATCACAAGCCACTCATCAGTTTAAATCACCAATGGCAAATTAACTCCAAATCTTCGCTCAGTACTTCGCTTTACGTGTCATTGGGTCGCGGTTCCGGTTTCTCCGGCCAAGGAAATACAGAGTTCTCCCCTTATTCATACACTTCATGGAGAGGAGCTTATAAAGGTACGTTGTACGATACTTTCCGCCGCAGTGACGGAACATTCGACTATGCTGCCATCGAAGAGATTAACCGTACGAGCGAATACGGTTCCGCATTGATTGCCGCACGTTCCAATAACAGTCACGACTGGTACGGACTGCTCTCTACTTACACCACTAAGATAGGACAATATTTGGACTTCTATGGCGGCATAGACTATCGTTTTTATAAAGGTGTACACCGTAACGAGATTTCAGACCTTTTTGGTGGTACATATTATCTTGATTCTGAGCGTGGCAACGTAGATGTCAAGAACAATATTCACGCGGCCGACCCTAATTGGCGCTATCAGAAATTAGGTGTCGGTGACGTTGTTTTCCGCGATTATGACGGATTTGTAATGCAGGAAGGCGGTTTTTTCCAATTGGAATACAATAAAGACCGTTTGGCTGCTTTCGTCGCAGGGTCGCTTTCAAACACCGGTTACTGGCGTTACGACCGTTTTTACTACGATAAGGAACACGCCAAGTCCAAAACGGTAAACTTCTTGGGCTTCACCGCTAAAGGTGGCGCCAATTACAACATTACGGACAACCACAATGTGTTTGCCAATGTTGGTTATATCAGTCGTGCTCCCAAGTACTCATACGGCGCATTTATGACATCGGACAAGAGTAATATCCTGAACAAGGAAGCCGTGAATGAAAAAGTATTCTCGGCAGAGTTGGGTTATGGTTTCCGTAACACGTGGCTGACAGCTAATCTGAATCTCTATTACACTCGTTGGATGGACAAAACCATGACAAAGAGTGTGACGCTGGATAATCAGCAGAATGGCAATATCAATATGTCCGGCCTTGCCGCTTTGCATAAAGGCGCTGAGTTGGATATTAAAATCAGACCTTTCCGGTGGCTGGAACTTACCGGTATGGTTTCTTTAGGCGATTGGAAGTGGGATAGCGATGCTACGGGATACGTATACGACGAGTTGGGCAATGCCATGACGCAAGCCGGAAAGGTTACCACTCCGGGAGCCGAGGATCATGCCAAGGCGCACATCAAGATGAATGGTATCCGTGTAGGCGGTTCGGCGCAGACTACGGCAGCCGTAGGCGCCAATGTAAACATTACCAAAGACCTGCGTGTAGGTGCCGACTGGACTTACTACGGACGTAACTATTCTTACTATGCCGTAGACGGTACAATCCTGACGGTTGGTAAAGAAACTGCGGTAGCGGAACCGTGGAAGATTCCTGCTGCCAGTCAGTTGGATATGAACGCTTCGTACCGCTTCAAGTTCGGTAAGCTGAATGCGATTCTGTCCGGTAATGTAAACAATCTGTTGAACTACCAGTATATTTCCAAGGCTTGGAACCCCAGTGGCGCAAGTACGGCGGCTACGGCCGATAACGTATATGTATTCTATTCTTTTGGACGTACATATAGCATAAGATTGAAAGTTAATTTCTAAACCGAAAACAAAGACATTCACAATATGAAGAAGAAAATATTCGTTTCAATAGCGTTGCTGGCTCTGTTAGCAGCTTGTGACGACCATTACGATGACCAGTTCAACATCAAACCCGATATCACGGATGTGAAGGACATCGCCATGACGTTGGAAACAGCCGATTACGGTACTATCTCCAAATTGAGCGCCAACCAAGAGCTGGCACTTTCCAAAGACCCCGAAGGAAAGACGTATGTAGAGGCATTGGCGGAAGTCGGTACTAACCATTATTTTACGGAAGAAGCGCCCGCTGAGGATTATCTTCCGGCCTATCTGAAATCCAAATATCCCAATGCAGACGAAGGCTCGCGATTTGTGGTTACTTACAAACTTTTCAGTCCGTCCGAGTATATGGGTGATTTTAAGAACCTGTCTGCCTATGACTTGACGGAAGATGACTATAAAACAGTATGGGGTGATAAAGTGAAAGCTTCTTTCCTTTCTCCTTCCACTGTATCTAAGATTCCGGGGTTGCTGAAAGCTGCTGTCAATAATCCGGCGGCAGGAGATATGAAAGTCGTGAATTATGCTTATTCCCAAACAGAGCCCAGTATCGGCGGTGGGGGTGATGGCGGTGATGAACCTGCGCCCTCTTACACGAATATTGCAGATGCTATAAAGAGTGGGGTGGGAAACTATGATGTAAAAGGCAAAGTAGTAGCTGCTAATGCCCGTAGCTTCTTGGTACAAGATGCAACCGGTGTCATTATGGTGTATCTGAATGCTCTTCCACCGTTTTCATTAGGTGATGAAGTTACAGTATCGGGAGAGATAAGTTCATACAAAGGAGCGCCGTTTCAATTCTCTAAAGATGCGAAAGTTACCGTAGTGAACCCGGCTTCCGCTTTTGCATATCCCACCAATCCGGAAATTCTTGATGGAGCTGCTTTGGAAGCTGCTTTGGGTAGCACGGATATAAGATATGTTACTTATGAAGGAACTCTGATTAAAAGTGAAAATTACTATAATGTAACGGTGGATGGTATGTCGGAGAATGTAAAAGGAAGTATTCAATATCCGGTATTTTTGGATCCGGCTTTAATAAACCAAAAAGTAAAAATTACCGGATATCTGATAGGACAATCTTCTACCAGCAAGTTTGTAAATACAATGGCTACTTCCGTTGTTCTTACCGATGGTAGTGGTACTGATTTTACAGCAGCTGGTATAGTGTCACTGTCTCCGGCAGGAACATATACGGTGCAGGGTGTAGTAGCTGGCACCTATACAAGAGGTTTTATATTAGCTGATGCTACGGGGTATGCATGGGTGTATCAAGATGAAAGTCCGGCTGTGACAGTAGCGGTGGGCGATGTGGTGACGGTATCTGGTACTACATCAAAAAATGCAGGATTGATGCAGTTTGGTGCAACTTCTACGGTAATGAAAGTAGGTACGAGTACGATTATAGATGGATTGAAACCTTTTGAAATGTCAGCCGCCGATTTGGATGCTTATGTTGCTGTTTCAAATAAATACGTTTCTTATGTTTCTTATCAAGGAAAATTGGTGAAGTCAGGAAACTACTATAATATAGAAATAGAAGGAGCTTCTACTGCGATAGGAAGTATAAAATTCCCGGCTGATGATTTAGTTTCTGGTTTGGTTGATAAAAATGTTTTGGTTAAGGGATTTTTGTTAGGGGTTAGCAGTGATAAATATGTTAATACTATGCTTGTGTCCATTGAAGAAGCTGCTGCCGTTGCAAGTCTTCGTTCTCTTGCCTCTACCCGTGCTTCTTCCGTTTCTCCTACCACTTCCGCTTTGTATGTGTACGACGGCGATAACAATGCATGGAAAGAATATACGACTGAAGAAGCCAAGGTGGCCGTAGTAGAGCCGGGCGTTTACGAATCATTGGGTACGGATATGATTGAAGAGCCTGAAACGGTACTGCCTGCTTACTTGAAGCAGAAGTATCCGTATGCGGCGGCAGAATCGGTAGTTGCGGTAATTTACAATGAGAAGGCGAATACGCCTGTGGTTGCAGAGTATACTTTGGGAGAAAATTGGATAGAAACGACTTCCAGCAGGCTGGTTACTACTACCTTTACGCAAGATGCCGAAGGCATCAGTGCCGAGGCAAGCATGTACGTAAACGAAACATTCAAGAAAGACTTGGGCAGTTTCACTATTCAGGACGTATTTATGGATGGAGTGAGCTGGGTATGGAAACAAGACTCATACGGTTATATGAAAGCGTCCGCTTACATCAAAGCTACCGGTAATCATCAGGCGGAGAGTTGGCTTGTATCGCCTGTTATGAACTTTAAGAAGTCGAAAGAACCTGAACTGTTGTTTGAGCACGCCTGTCGTTTCCGTGCCGAGAATCCGGCCGACCATCTGAACGTGATGGTATCCGTAGACTATTCGGGTGATGTGAAGACCGCCACATGGACGGCTTTGACAGTCGAGAACTGGTCGGATGCTACCGACTGGACATTCGTAAGCAACAAAATAGACCTGAGCGCTTACAACGGACAGCAAGTTACCATCGCTTTCAAATATGCCAGCACCAATGAGGTTGCGCCTACTTGGGAAGTAAAGAATGTGGTAGTTCGTGAAAAGGTAGAAGGAGAAAGCGAAGGAGAAGAAGGCGGTGATGCCGAAACTCCGGCCGAATAGGTAAATGATGCGTTTGGGCGGGGTTTTACCCCGCTAAAGCGCCGTTTATCAAACAACAACATCCAATAAAGTAAAAAAAGAACAATGAAAAAACTTAGCAATATCTTAGGGTTGTGGCTGTTGATGCTGGGAATGGTTGCATGCGAAAGCTCCGACGCCCCCTATAACGGTTATATTGAAACAACGCAGGAAGGTGCCGCTACGCTTGTACTGAAAGGTTATGAGAATCCTCAGAGCGGATTTACGGTATTCGAACCGGAAGGTTTTCAGACTCCGTTCTATATTCAGGACAAGGCATTCTACGGCAAGCAATACACTTTTGTGAAAAGTTCTTCCACCCGTCTGGACGAAATGAAAACACGTCCGGCTGATGATGCCTGGCAGACGGAAGTTCCCGTGATAGACGGTGCCGCTTACTGGGCGCGTACCGCGACGTTGGCGGCAGACCAATACGTTAAATTCCGTATATGCGGTATCGACGGTAACAACGTTACGATAGAGTATGCGGTAGAGCAGGATGTAAGACCTAATGCCAATGCCAACGTAAAGGACGAAAGCGGCTATTCGCTCAATCTTGAGATTCCCCGCCTGAACGAAGCCAATGTTTTTGTAGCGCATTCGCTGAAAGTGAACGGTACGGAGATGCTGAACTACGCTTTGGAGTGGGACGACACGAAGAAACATTCCTCATGGGTGGCATTCTCTTTTGATGCGACAACACGTGTTGCCGGTGACGGTGTGGGACGTAAGGATAAGTTTATCGTCGACCCTCTTCTTCCCGAAGCGATGCAGGTTACCGATGCGCACCACAAGAGCGACGGCTTTGACCGCGGGCATATCTGCGGTTCTGCCGACCGTCTTTTCACTCAGGAAGCCAACGACCAGACATTCTATTTCAGTAATATGTCGCCGATGATACACTCTTTCAATAGTCCTTATTGGGCTGAGTTCGAGGAGCAAGTACGCAAATGGGGCGGAGCCGAGAGGGGTGTCACCACTACTTACAGTAAATTGTATGTGGTCAAAGGCGGCGCGTTGAACGAGCTTCTTGTAAATTATACAGGTACGAAGAAAGGCGGTGATCAAATAATACCTACTACCGACGAAAATGGTTTTACCATACATGGACTGGCTTGTCCGAAATATTACTTTATGGCTGTTTTATCCGAAACGGACGGTGTATATCATGCCATCGGTTTCTTGGCGGAACATAAGGAATACAGTAAGGCTCCTACTGCGGACGAAGTGAAAGCCCGTGCTGTCAGCATCGACGATTTGGAAGAGAAAACAGGAATAGATTTCTTCTGTAATCTGCCGGATGATTTGGAAAACACGGTAGAAAGCGATATGAATTTGGACGATTGGGCATGGTAATTATTCTGCCGGTTGTCTTATAGCGAGAAAGCGTTATCATTTACTTTGATAGCGCTTTCTTTTTTTATGTTTTCTTTTTTCACCATTTCTCCTTTTTCACCTCAAAGCACGGGCATTGCTTCGTCCACTCCATGGGTTCCACTTCGCCGTTGCCGTTCAGGTCGGGGCTCAAGTCGCGGTGTCCGGCCACCCGGGCATCGGAGTAGTCCAGCAGTAAAGTCCTTACGAGTACGCGGAGCGAATGACGTTGCCATTCGGTACGGGTGTCTTCGGGCATTCCGTAATGATTGAGCCCGCCCTCGTAGCAGATGCCGATGCTGTGGGCGTTGTAGCCTCTGGCATGCGCACCGGGACGTTCCAAAGGCCGGAGC
>OLRF01001492.1_pt1 | contig 24054 bp, 21 predicted proteins | sample 1672061 | NCBI WGS metagenome assembly OLRF01 (sample SAMEA3136641, study PRJEB25190) | human gut metagenome | reverse complement strand
GCTCGGCGGACGGGAAGTCGGAACCGGCCCGGCAGGCTAATATCCGGTCAAGCCGCTTGCCAAGCGGTCCGGATACGGACCGGAACGAACGCCGGGAAACTTCCGGGCCATATTCCGCGACGGTCCGGTCGTGACGACGGATCGGGTTCGCCGCCTTTCGCGACGCCGGCGGTACGGAAACGATCTTACGCTTTCAGGAAACAGGCGAAATCTTTCCGCCGACAGGAATCCCGACCGAGAAAACCGATAAAAAACCGAAAGGTCATGGCATACGACGGAATCATTTTCGACTTCAACGGAACGCTGTTCTTCGACTCCGACAAGCAAGAGCAGGCATGGCATACCGTATCGCGACAACTACGCGGAAAAGGTTTTACCTCCGAAGAAATGTACGAGCGGGTACACGGACGCTCGTCGCGCTCGATCTTCGAATACCTGCTCCGGAAACCGCTGACCCAAGAGCAGGTCTGGGAACTGATCGAACGCAAGGAAACGATCTACCGCGAACTCTGCCTGCAGGACGAGGAGCGCTTCCGTCTGGCTCCCGGAGCCGCCGAACTGCTGGACTGGCTCTGCGAGCACGACATCCCGCATACGATCGCAACGGCTTCGGAAATACGCAATGTACGGTTCTTCAGGGAGCATTTCGGGTTGGACCGCTGGTTCGATCCGAGGCGAATCGTCTACGACGACGGCACGTTTTCAGGCAAGCCGGCGCCGGATATCTACCTCCGGGCCGCCGAACGGATCGGGTTGTCCCCTTCCCGGTGCATCGTGGCCGAGGACGCCCGTTCGGGTATCGAAGCGGCACGGAGAGCCGGCGCCGGCATGATCGTCGCCGTCGCCTCGACGATGGACCGCGGGACGGTAGGCCGGATCGAAGGCGTGGACGTCGTGATCGACCGCTTCGACCGCTTCGACCGGAATCTGTTCGTTCAATATCCGAAAGCATAGTTCCCTCCGGAAAAACGTCGTCGCGACCGGAAAATGCTGCCGAGTCCGCTTGCAAGTCTGTCTTGTTTTCACTATCTTGCGGATAAACAGAGTAAAAACGCGCGGTCGACAACCGAAAAACCGGTCCGTCACAGACGGACGGCAGGCGTATGCCTTACGAAACGGGAACGGCCGGAATCAAGGAACGCGAGGCCGCGCGAATCGTCCTTAAAAACCTTACACGATGAAAACGGTCAAGGAATGCGGCAGCCTGTTCGAAGCTCAGGTCGTCAGGCAAAGACTCGAAAGCGAACGGATACAAGCTTTCGTCCTGAACGAGAACTCCAACGACTACGTGCCGTTCGCCGGGGCTATTCCGTCGCTGGCCGTACAGGTCGTCGTAGCAGACGACGACTACGAGAGGGCCCGCGACCTGTTGGCCGAAGAAACGGCCTCGGAGCGACCGATAGTCTGTCCCGAATGCGGGTCGCAGGACGTACGTTCGGAAGTGGGAGAAACCCGTCTGAAACGTTTCGGCGCCTATCTGCTCGCCGGCCTCGGCGCATTGGGGAACGGCTCGGCAGGCAACATCCGCCGGTATTTCCGGTGCAACCGGTGCGGAACGCCGTTCCATTAGCTCACTCTGCTCGTCCGACGGAAAACGGTTTCAACTTCACGCCCGAAATGCACGGCAATCCGCAGAAGGACTGCTCGGCTTTTTCTCGCGATCAGACGTTCCGGTTCGTGGCTGCGTTTCGGACGCATGGCCAGAAGCACCCGGACGCTGTGAAAAACCGGCAGAGACCACGGCCCGACATCGTCTTATCCGAAATTCCGATTATCTTGCATTTACGACCAAGCGTTGCCGGTCCGGCAACGGGAGAATCGCCGACGCGCTTCCGGACGGCTCCGCGACGGATTCCCCGTTTCAGAACTTCCATTTCGAAGAGAGCGAGCAGGTAACGTAATCGTTTCCGGAGCCGAAGTCCGTTCGCAAAGCGGCGAGCGACCGCTTCCGGCAAAAGCTCCGGGCAAACGAAATACGGAGAGGAACGCCCGCGAGATACGGCGCCCCGTGCGCCGGCCGTCACATCATACGACCGAAACGACGACGGCCCAGCGCATGCCGCAACACGATGCTACCGAAAAATATCCAGCGCGAACGGGCCACGCGGCCGCGCTGAATCACATGCCGCTTCCGATGAAGCGAGCCGCGGCGACGGTGGAAGTCCATATGAGCGCGGAATACCTGCCTGAAAAAATCGGGACGCCCCTGAACCAGAAAAACGAGAGCGGCCGCGCCGTCGAGCGCCATCCGCGCGAACAGCACCGGCCAAAACGACAGCGGGGAGAGGTTCTTGAACAGCATGCACAGATTGTTGCGGAAGTTCAGATAGATCTTCTGCGGACTGTTGTTCGGCAGCGTGCCGCCCCCGACATGCAGCACGCAGCTACGGGGCTCGACCCGTACCGCATAACCGGCCAGCTGGGCCCTCCAGCAGAAATCGATCTCCTCCATGTGGGCGAAGAAATCGCCGTCGAACCCTCCCAGCGAGCGAAACACGTCGGCTCGGACGGCCATGCAGGCGCCCGATGCCCAGAACACCTCACGCGGATCGTCGTACTGTCCCTTGTCGGACTCGATCGAATCGAGTATGCGGCCGCGACAGAAAGGATAGCCCAGAAAATCGATGAACCCGCCGGCCGCACCGGCATACTCGAACTTGTCTGGCTCGCCGAACGAGCGGATTTTCGGAGACACGGCGGCGACCGACCCGTCGCCGTCGAGCGTGCGGACCAACGGATCGAGCCACCCCTCGGTCACTTCGACATCGGAATTGAGCAGTACGAAATACTCGGCGTTCAGCCCGGCGAGCGCCCGGTTGTATCCCTCCGCATAGCCGTAGTTGCGGTCGAGCCGCAACAATTCGACCTGAGGATAACGACGCTCGAGGAAACGGACCGAATCGTCGGTCGAGCCGTTGTCGGCCACGACGATCCCCGCGCCCGGCGTGCGCGAAACGAGGGAGGGAAGAAAGCGCTCCAGGTAATCGCGCCCGTTCCAGTTCAGTATGACGATTTTTACTCGGGTCATGCTTCCGGGATATTATGCGTTTCCGTATCGCGGGAATGGCGCATGTCGTAATCCGCGGGCTTTTTGTGCTTCCAGCGACGATGCGACCACATCCACAACTCGGGCGACTCGCGGATCATCGCCTCGAGCAACGCGATATAGCGTTCGGTTATCTGATGCTCGGCCACCGGCTCTACTCCGTCGTAAACGAGTTTGAACTCGGCTTCGTAATGCCGGGGAGCCACCTTGCGCACGTGCATGAAATAAACGGGCATTTTCAATTTCAGGGCCATCTTCTCGATGCCCGAGAAGAAAGGAGTGTCCTGCTCGAGGAAACGGTACCAATGCTTGATCTCGTGCCAAGGAGGAGTCTGGTCGGCGATCAGGGCGACGATTACGGGCTTCCCGCCTGAGAGCCGGGCGGCGATCGTCTCCTTGAAGATGTCGTTCATCGGTACCGGCTGGGTCCCGAAGCGCGATCGGGCCGAGTGATAGAAACGATCCACCACTGCATTGTGCAGCGGCCGGTATACGGCGAACACGCGGTGGTCGGTATGACAGACGTAATTGATCGTCAGTTCCCAGCTTCCGAAGTGCGACATGGCCGAAATCCAACTGCGGCCGCGCATCAGCTCTTCCTGCTTTTCCACATCGCGGTAAACCATGCGCTCGAGTATCTCCCGCCGGGAAATCGAGCCCAGCAGAATCGTGTCGATAAACACCTCGGACAGATGCCGGTAGAATCTGCGCTCGATGTCGCGCAGCTCTTCCCTGCTCTTTTCGGGGAAAGCGTTCGCCAGATTGGTCCGCACGACGCTCACCCGGTAGCGGACGACCCGGTGGAGCACCCAGCAGACCATCGGCGCGAACCCGCGATAAAGCAGCCCGCGGGGAAGCCACCCGGCCACCCGACTGACCCCCCACAGCAGCCGATACTGTATCCGCTCGCTCGACGTCATTTGACCTGCTTTTGAAATTCGTCGTACACGGCCGGCGTAGCCGCGATGATCCGCCGGCCGTACAAATAGCCGTTCCCTCCGCCGTAGTCGGTCACCCGCGCCCCGGCCTGCATAGCGACCAAGGCCCCCGCCGCGACATCCCACGGCGACAGGCCCTCATGGAAGAAAGCGTCGAAGCGACCGCAGGCCACGTAGGCCAAATCGGCAGCCGCCGACCCCAGACGGCGCACGCCGTTGGTCGTATTCTGAAAGCGTATGAGACTATCGATAAAGCCGTCCGTCTTTGAAACCGTCCCGTAGGCGAATCCTATGGCAATCAGCGAGTTTTCCAGCCGGTCGGTCTGCGAGACAACGATCCGCTCACCGTTCAGATAGGCATACGAGCCGCGCCAGGCATAGAACATCTCGTCGCGGGTCACCTCGTATACGACTCCGACGACCGGCTCGTCCTCTTCGGTCAACGCGATACTGACGCAATAGGGCGAAAGCCCGTGCACGAAATTGGTCGTCCCGTCAAGCGGATCGACGATCCATTTGAGACGGCTCGCCCCACCGGCGGCGGAGACGGTTCCCTCTTCGGTTACGAACTCCGCCTCGGGAACCAGGGCCTTCAGACGTTCGACAAGCGTCCGTTCGGTCTGCTTATCGACATACGACACCAGATTCTGGGCCCCTTTGAATTCCACGTCCGAAAACGTAAAACGCTCGCGCTGCCGGGCGATATAGGCTCCCGCTTCGCGGGCCAGCTCGCACACATCCAGACAAACCGCTCTGTAATCCATCGCTCTATTCGATATAAAGTTTCAAACTGTCGGTCCGGGTCCTCGCACGGAGCCACGTCTCGATCTTCGCGCGCTCGGCAGCCGGGAGCCGCCCGTCGGTACGGACCACGCACAATACGAGCGTATCGGCCGAAGAACCGTAACGAATCGTCTTCGACAGCGACACCTCGCGCAGGGAAGGCACCAGCGCGCGCATCTCGCGCGCGATGTCGGCCGAGGGCAGCGTATCGGTCGCATAAGCGGACAACTTCCGCTCCAACTCGCCGATGCGGCGGTTCTTCTCGGCGATCAGCTCGCGGTATCCGCTTTGCAGGGAGACCAGATCGACGTGATCGTCCTCGCCATTCTGCCGGACGATCAGCTTCGCTTGCGACAGGCCGTAACCGGCCATTTGCAGTCGGGCGCTCTCGATCGCCTCCTTCGAGACGGGTTCGCCGATCATAAACACCTCGATCGAGGAGCTGTCGGAATCGAAATGCGTGTGGAAATCGATCGCCTTGGCCTTCGGAAACTGAAACACGTTCGACACGTAGCGCTGAGCATTCGTTTCGAAAAAACTGCGTTTGACGATACGGTAGCCGATCACGACGCTCGGCACGATCGTCACCAGAACGATCAGCAGCATCGAGCGGCGGACACGCGCCTCGCGGCCCTTGTCGAGAAACTCCTTCTTGCGATATTTCAGGAAGCGGACGACGACGAAGGTAGCGATCGCTATGAAGACCGTATTGATGAAAAAGAGATAGAAAGCGCCGAGAAAATAATTCAGTTGGAGCGTGGCCAGTCCGTAACCGGCCGTACACAACGGCGGCATCAGCGCCGTTGCGATCGCCACGCCGGGAATCACGGTCGAAGTCCGGTCTCGCCGCGACTGGGCGACGATACCCGCCAGTCCGCCGAAGAAAGCGATCAGCACGTCGTAAGTCGTCGGAACCGTGCGCGCCAGCAACTCGCTCTGCGCTCCGCTCAGCGGCGAAACGACGAAATAGAGCGTCGAGGTCAGAATGCTCACAAGCACCATGAAGCCGAAATTGCGCACCGAACGCTTCAGCAGGTCGAAATCGTTGATGCCGACCGACAGTCCCATGCCCATGATCGGGCCCATCAGCGGCGAAATGAGCATCGCGCCGATAATGACGGCCGTCGAGTTGACATTCAGGCCCAAAGAAGCTACGAACGTCGCGAAAATCAGCACCCACAGGTTCGTGCCGCGAAAATCGACCCCGCGACAGATATTGTCCACCACCTCGTCCTGCAAGGCGCTGTCCTCGCCCAAATCGAAACGGTCCCTGAGAAAGCGCCTCAGCGAGTCGAACGGAGAGCCGGAAGCGTTATTTCTGGTCATCATATCCTATGGAATTAATGTCGGCGGAATCCCTCCCCGGCTCCGACGGCCCGTCGGCATCCGCCTCGCGGCGGGAACGCCCTCCGAGCACGACGACGATTTCGCCTTTGGGCTCGTGCGCGGCGAAATGGGCCGCCACCTCGGCGAGCGTACCCCGCACCGTCTGCTCGAACTTCTTGGTCAGCTCGCGCGACACCGAAACCGGGCGTTCGGGTCCGAAAACCTCGGCGAACTGCTCGAGCGTCTTCGTCAGGCGATAAGGCGACTCGTAGAAAATCATCGTGCGCTCCTCGCCGGCGAGTTGCCGCAAACGCTTCGCCCGTCCTTTCTTGGCCGGCAGAAAACCCTCGAAACAAAAACGATCGCACGGGAAGCCGCTGTCCACAAGCGCCGGCACGAAAGCCGTAGCGCCCGGCAGCGTCTCTATTTCGATCCCGTGCTCGAGGCAAGTCCTCACGAGCAGAAAGCCGGGATCGGAAATGCCCGGCGTGCCGGCGTCCGACACCAGCGCGACCGTCTCGCCCGACTCGATGGTACGAGCAACGGCCTCGACGGCCGAATGCTCGTTGAACTTATGATGGCTCCACATTTTCTTGTCGATCCCCAAATGCCTGAGCAACACCTGAGTAGTCCGCGTATCCTCGGCCAGGATCAGGTCCACGTCCGAGAGTACCCGGACGGCGCGCAGCGTGATATCGTCCAAGTTGCCGATCGGAGTGGGCACCACATAAAGCTTCGACATCGTCTCCGTCAGCTAAGTTTGCGCTCGAGCAGGTCGACCAGCAGCTGTACCCCCTCGCAATCGGGGTCCCATTCGAAATTCTCCTGCATGTAAAGCAGCGCGTCGTCCAGATCGGTAAAGCCATCGAGCCGCTCGATGGCCGCCGAATAGGCGGCGGCGTCGCCACCGAACAAATTACGGATCAGCATGAAGCGATCGTTGACGCCGATATGCTGGCGCAACTCTCCGCGTATCCCCTGCTGAATTCTCGATGCGACGTCCGCATGAAGGGTCTGCTTGCCGAGCACTTCGTTCATGGCCGTCGCTCCGCTACCGGCGAGCACCTCGCCGAGCACTTTCTTGCCCGCACCGCTATCCGGCGCAGCCACATGGGACGGAGTTCCGTCCGACTCGGAAACGGCCGGCAGATCGGCCGCCTCCTCGTGCTTGCGATAAGAAGCCGACGCGGGATAAGGCGAAGCGGCGGGAGCATCCCCGTACAAAGACAAAATCACCTGTTTGTCAACCCGGCGACGGGCGACAGGCTCGTCGTCGAACAGCTTCTGCTCGACGGATTCCTCCCCGCCCGGCAGCGCTTCGGCCGCAGCGGCCGCGCAACCTCCCTGCGATGCCTTCGCAGTTTCGGCACAGACGCCGGCCGGTATCTCAGCGACCGCTTCCGGCACGTCACCGGCCGCTGCCGCAGGGATTTCTTTCTCCGCATGCCCTTCCCCGACAGCAGCGAGCCCCGCGTCGCAGGAAGGCTCCTCCTGCGCACTCTGCAACGGTGCGTCCGGACCCGGCCGTCCGGCCGTCGGAACGGCTGCCTCTCCTTGCGCGCCGGAATGCGGCTCGGAGACCTCGCAAGCGGGAAGCGGCTCCGAAAGCAGAACCGTTTCATACAGCCCCCTGAGCTTTTCCAGCACCAAGTCCCGTTCGAGAGCTCCGGCCGGCCCGGCTGCGCTCCAGCTTTTTATCAGGGCGCGAAGGCGCTCCACGTCGTCGATCAGTTTCCGTACATCCATAGGTATTCCGTCAAATTCTCGTCAGTCCGTCTCCGTACCGCCGCCGGAGCGAGACGCCCGCTCTCCGCGCGCCCGTCGTATCCGCCAGCGGCCGAAATATACGAACAAAATTTTTTCAAAGTTAGAATTTATACGGGATTAATACAAATTCCGGGAGACGGCCCGTTCGGCCCGCTCCGTTCCCGAATTTCGGCCGAAAAGCCCCGGGAAAGCAAAAAAGCAACCGTTCGATACAAAAAACACAAGAAAAAATTGCATTTTATACCCGAATTGCATACTTTTGGAAAACAAATCGACGGTTCCGGCACACAGCGAACGGCCGAAGTTTTTGCAAACTTATACAATAAAACAACCTATCCAATACTATGAGTTCACCCTGTGGATCATGTAGAATCGGAGTATTTTACGACGGAAATTTCCTGCTGCACGCATCGAACTATTATAACTATATCCATCCGGTAAAAAGGCGGCTGAGTCTGGGCGGACTGCATAATTTCATCCGCCACCGCGTGGCCGAAGAGGAGGGCCTCGAACCCTCGAAATGCCAGATCGCCCAAGCGCACTACTTCAGAGGGCGGCTCAATGCGGCCGAGGCGGCCCAGCGGGGAAACCAGCTGTACAACGACCGGGTGTTCGACGACATCCTGATGTCGGAAGGGATTCAGCCCCACTACCTACCACTGAGAAACCTGCAGGGAAAAAAGGAAGAGCGCGGAATCGACGTCTGGCTTTCGCTGGAAGCCTACGAGCTGGCGATGACCGGACGGATTGACACGGTCGTGCTGATCGTCTCGGATACCGACTACACCCCGCTGATGCGGAAGCTCACAGGACTGGGACTGCGGATCATGCTGCTCAGCTGGGAATTCGAGTACGTCAACGACGACGGCGCGAAGATGGTCACCAAGACCTCGCACGAGCTGCTCTCGCTGGCCACCTATCCGGTCGCCATGCACGACGTGATCAACTACGGCGTGCAGCAGAACAACCCGCTGATCAGCGAGATGTTCGTTGCGCCCGACCCATCGCGCCAAGCCCGCGAGCAGACGTTCGAAACAAGCGAAATATTGAGCCTCAAGAACGGTTTCGGCTTCATCAAGTACCCGAACAACAACCTGTTTTTCCACTATCAGGACGTCGTCGGGGAGTTCGCGGACCTCAGCGTAGGCGATCCGGTCGAATTCACGATCGAGCAGAACCAACAGAAGCAGGACGTCGCCAAGAACGTCCGCAAGCTGCTCCCGTCGGAGATCAAGAAAATAGCCAAAAAGGGAGCCGGCCTTTAACCGATACGACGAAAAATGATCCGGGAAGCGCTTTCCGGATCATTTTTCATTAGCGAAGAACTACCAAACCCTAATTGCCGTATGAAACTCAAATCTTTTCTGACGACCCTTTGCCTGAGCGCCCTGCTATGGAGCTCGGACCGTGCGGCCGCAGCCTTGCCGGACCGTGCGGAGCGGCCATGGAAAGCCCGCTGGATCAGCTCGGGCACGACGCCCGAGCAGCCCAACACATGGCTCAACTACCGCTACACGGCCGATCTGCCCGCCCTGCCCTCGTCGGTCGTCGCCCGCATCGGAGCGGACAGCAAGTACTGGCTTTGGGTGAACGGCCGGCTGGTCGTGTTCGAGGGAGGTCTCAAAAGAGGTCCCAATCCGCAGGACACCTACTACGACGAGGTGGAGCTGGCTCCCTATCTGGTCAAGGGAAAGAACACGATCGCCGTACTGTTGTGGTATTTCGGCAGGCCGTCGTTCTCGCACAACGACAGCGGCAAGGCCGGCCTGATCTTCGACTGTCAGACGGCCGATTTCGACATTCTGAGCGACGAGACGTGGAAGTGCGAAACGAACGCCGCCTACGGAACCTGCGACAAGCCGGACCCCAACTTCCGCCTGGCCGAGTCGAACATCCGCTACGACGGGCGCAAGAGCGACGACGCGTGGTACATGCCCTCGTTCGACGACCGCGACATGACCCGGGCGGTCGACAACGGACCGGCCGGATGCCGGCCTTGGAACAAGCTGGTCAAGCGCCCGATCCCGCTGTGGAAGATCGGCGAGTTGCGCGACTACGCCTCGCAGAGACGCAGCGGCGACTCGATCATCTGCACGCTGCCCTATAACGCTCAGATCACACCGTACATCAAGCTGAAGGCGCATGCCGGCGACACGGTGAAGATCATGTCGGACAACTACCTCGTCTACAACGGCGGCGACAACTACCTGCGCTGCGAATACATCGCCCGCGAAGGTCTTCAAAGCTACGAGAATCTGGGTTGGACGAACGGGCACAAGATCTATTACGTGCTGCCCAAAGGGGCCGAAGCCGTCGAGCTGAAGTTCCGTGAGACGGGCTACGACACGGAGTTTACCGGCGAATTCGAGTGCTCGGACCCGCTGTACAACAAATTCTGGAAAAAAGCGCTCCGCACGCTCTACCTCACGATGCGCGACACCTATATGGACTGCCCCGACCGCGAACGCTCGCAATGGACGGGCGACGCCGTCAACGAATCGGGCGAAGCGTTTTACGTGCTGTCCGAGTCGGCCGCGCTGCTGACGCGCAAATGGCTGCACGACCTGGCAGGATGGCAGAAGACCGACGGCGTGATCTACGCCCCCGTTCCCTCGTCGAACTGGGACAAGGAGTTGCCCGGACAGGTCATGGCCTCGCTCGGATTCTACGGACTGTGGAACTACTACTGGTACACCGGCGACCGGCAGACGCTCGCCGACGTCTATCCGGCCGTGCAACGCTACATAGCTCTTTGGAAAAAAGGGAACAAAGGGACCATGCTGCTGCGCGAGGGAGGCTGGAATTGGGGCGACTGGGGCACCGACATCGACATCGTTCCGCTCCAGAACTGCTGGTACTACCTGATGCTCAAAGGCATGCGCAATACGGCGCAAATATTGGGCAAGAAAGAAGACGCCAAACGTTACGCCGAACAGATGAGCGCGCTCAAGCAGGCTTTCAACGCTCACTTCTGGACTGGCAGCGAGTACCGCGACCCGCAATACGAGGATGCCACGGACGACCGCATCCATGCGCTGGCCGTCGTATCGGGACTGGCCGACCGGGACAAGTATCCGGCCATTCTGGAGGTCTTCCGCACGCAGGAACACGCCAGTCCCTACATGGAAAAATATGTACTCGAGGCCATGCTGCAAATGGGTCACGGAGCCGAAGGGCTCGCGCGGCATAACCGCCGGTTCTCGAAAATGGTCGAGGACGACCGCTTCACGACGCTGTTCGAGGGCTGGGGCATCGGAGCGGAAGGCTTCGGAGGCGGCTCGGTCAACCATGCATGGAGCGGAGGCGGGCTGACGATCGCCTCGCAATATATCTGCGGTATCCGCCCGCTGGAAACGGCCTACGCCAAGATCGGCATCCTGCCTATACCGGCCGGACTCGACTCGGCCCAGACATCGGTTCTGACACCGGTCGGGCGCGTAGTCTCGTCATTCGAGTACACGCCTTACCTGTTCGCGCTCGACGCCGAGCTGCCCGCCGGGTCGCGCGGCGTGATCGGAGCTCCGAAACAGGGCGTCCGGGAGATCAAGATCAACGGCGTCACCGTTTGGAAAAACGGACGGGCCGTCCGCAACAAGGTAGCCCGTCTGAGCGCGAAGCAACCCAGCGACCAGCACCTGAGTTTCGACGTGCGGGGCGGATCGTACAGGCTGATCGCCGTCCAATAGGACCCGCCCGGTCGTATTCGTCAGGCGGAGGCCATGCAGGGATGAACGGATTCCGGAAATGTTCCGACCGCGAACCGGGACGCCGGAAATTACAAACGGCGAGTCTGCGAATGAAAATAATCGGCGCACGACACCTGCCATACGAGCGCGGCAAGCTTTCAGGAAAGGCTTGCCGCGCTTTTCGTTTCGACAAAGGGCGCCTCGGCACATGAAGTTCAAACGACCGATTCGACCGCTATTGAGGTATTCCTTCACGAAAGATCTAAAAGATATACGATAACAGAAAACCGAAGTTCGTCGGGTTCCTCCGCCCTGGCAACATCCATCGAAACAGCGCCGAAGACTACGGCATTTTCCGCCGCTCGCCGGACAAGTCGCACCATATACGGGAAACGCGCGGCATTCCCGGCCGGAAAACATAAACCAGCCCGCGCTAAGAAAACGGCGGGCGACTCGGAATGCCAAAAAGAAAACGGCCGAAAACCGGAGGAATCGAAAGAAGCGCCCCCGACCCGCAACGTGCCGTACAGCCGTCGCAGGAAACGACCGGAAAGCCCGCCAGTCTTCCGAAAACGGTCGGAACGACAAAAGCAGGCCGGAAGGCAGCCTACCCATGCCGCAAACGCCGCCAGCAAAGGATCAGCGCATAGTGCAAAGCATGCCGGAGCGGCCGCAAATCGGTACGTCCCGTCCGGTAGCGCCGGTACATGCTCCGGGCGAAAGGCACGTAGGCGCTCCGCCCTTCGGAAAGAACCCTTTTATAAAACTTATAGGCCGCGAAAGTTTCCGCCTCCCGCACCTCGCGCGGACTCATCGGCACGACGGTCAGCGGCAGGCAGCCGTCCCATCTGCGCTGGAACAGCAAGACATTCCGGTACCGGTCATCGTCGTACGATCCGACCGACCCGTGTTCCCCGAACACGCTGTGGCAGATATAATTGGCATAGCGACGGGCTATGCAGACGCAGAAATCGACGTCGTACAAATGGAAGTCGCGAAAGAGTTCCTCGTCGAAAGGATGTTCGCGCCAGACCGACTTGGGCACGATCAGGCATTGGCCGTCCACCTGAACGACCGGCGAAAAGTCGGCTTCTCCGGCCCGGTTTTCCGTGCGGACCACACGCCCACCGGCATGCCGGTACAGACTGGCACGCACGTAACGCTTCAACCCTCCCGACAGCGAAGGCGACCGCGTTTTGAGCGCGTACCCGAAGAACCCGATCACGCCCGCTCCCGGCGTAGCCCGGTAAAAATCGACGATCGTGCGGGCCCACGAGTCGGTCCTGAACGAGAATCCTCGTGCAGAAAGCACAAACAGTCGTTCCTGGCCCGAGAGGCGTAATGGTTGTAGGTTTCGCACCGTCCCCAACCCCCTTCCCGATTGTCGTGAATGAAAATTTCGGGATCGATCCCTGCGCTCCGGCGGATATTCAGTTCGGCCCGCCGGCTCCGATCCGGATCGACAGAGCATATGACGAATGTTATCATCGGACGAATATTTGCCGCCGATCCGTCACCCGGACGGGCGCGAGAGACGTCGCGCCGCCCGGGACTATTTCCACGACCCGGCGAAGTGATGGATGCAATAGGAATTTTCCGTCAGTTCGAGCTGCCCCGTCTCGTAGGTTTTCGGACAGAAATAGTCTTTCGGGAAAAAATGCAGCTCCCCGTCGTACACCTGATACGTGTTGTCGAGCCGAATCCCCCGACGACGGAAAATTTTCGAGATGATCAGCGTATTGGGAGTATCGTTCAGACGGCCGTACCAGCGGACGAAAGGCTTGCCGTCATAATAGCTCATCAGCATATCGAGCCAAGGCGCCCCTTTCCTGGAGGCGAGCAGTCCCGTCGGCAGCAGACAGTTGGATTCGAATCCCGTAAAGCCGGGCAGGCCCAGCAGATCGTCCAGACTGCGCAGCACTTCCACGTCGGTATCCATATAGATTCCGCCGAAACTTTTCAGGGCATACAGCCGGACATAGTCGGTGACGAACGCGAACTTGCGCCGCTCGTATGCCTGACGGGTGAACCGCAGCCGGTTCACGTCGAAACTGTCCTCGTTCCAGAGCTTGAGCTCGTAGTCGGGAAGAAACTTCCGCCACGAGGCCAGGCAATGCTCCGCCAGTTCGGGCATCTTTCCCCGGCCGAACCAGCAATAGTGAATGATTTTCGGTATCATACGTCGCCGTTTATCCGACAAATATAGCAATTTTCCGCTCTTGCGGAACGGCCGGCCCGGCCAGAGGGCGCTCCGTCGTCTTCCCGAGGTCACAAATCTTGGGGAATCGGACCGTGTTAGTCGGTATTTTTTCGTACATTTGCGCACATTACCAAAAGACACTAACACTCCGGACAATGGCATTACAATGCGGAATCGTAGGCCTGCCCAACGTAGGCAAGTCGACGCTGTTCAACTGTCTGTCGAACGCCAAGGCGCAGGCGGCGAATTTTCCTTTCTGTACGATAGAACCCAACGTCGGGGTCATCACGGTGCCCGACGAGCGGATCGTGAACCTCGCGAAAATAGACAACCCGAAGAAAATCATCCCCACGACGATCGAGATCGTCGATATAGCCGGTCTGGTCAAGGGCGCGTCCAAAGGCGAGGGGCTGGGCAACAAGTTTCTGGCCAACATCCGCGAGACGGACGCGATCATCCACGTGCTGCGCTGCTTCGAGAACGACAACATCACGCATGTGGACGGAACGATCGACCCGGTGCGCGACAAGGAGATCATCGACACGGAACTCCAGCTCAAGGACCTCGAAACGGTCGAGAGCCGCATCGGCAAGGTGAGCAAGCAGGCCGCCACGGGCGACAAGACGGCCAAACGGCTGTTCGACATCCTCTCGCGCTACAAAGCGGCGCTCGAACAGGGCAAAAGCGCCCGGACCGTCGAACTCGACAAGGAGGACCGCAAAGCGGTACACGACTTGCATCTGCTGACCGACAAGCCGGTGCTGTACGTCTGCAACGTGGACGAAAAGAGCGCGGCGAAAGGCAACTCCCATGTGGATGCCGTCCGCGAGGCGATCCGCGACGAGAATGCCGAACTGCTGATCGTAGCGGCGGCGACCGAGGCCGACATCGCCGAACTGGAGACCTACGAGGAACGGCAGATGTTTCTGGAGGAGGCGGGACTCAGCGAGTCGGGCGTCAGCCGGCTGATCCGCTCGGCATACAAGCTGCTCGATCTGGAGACCTATTTTACGACGGGACCGGACGAGACCCGCGCATGGACATACCGCAAGGGGACCAAGGCACCTCAGGCCGCCGGCATCATCCATACCGACTTCGAGCGGGGGTTCATCCGCGCCGAAGTGATCAAGTACGGCGACTACGTCGCGCTCGGCTCCGAGAAAGCCTGCCGCGAGGCCGGCAAGATCGCGGTCGAGGGCAAGGAGTACATCGTACAGGACGGCGACATCATGCACTTCCTGTTCAACGTATAGCGAAAGAACAACCTGAAATACTATAAAACCGTAAACTCATGGCAACTGCAAACAAATCAGGCAACCTCTACCTGAAACTGGTCCCGATCATGCTCTCGTTCTTCGCGATGAGCTTCGTCGATCTGGTGGGAACCGGAACGAACTTCATCAAAAAAGACTTCGGACTGTCGGACACCATGGCCGGACTGTTCCCGCTGATGGTATTCCTGTGGTTTCTGATCTTTTCCGTGCCGACGGGCCTGCTGATGAACCGTATCGGCCGGCGCAAAACGGTACTGATCAGTCTGGTGGTCACGGCGCTCGCGCTGCTGCTGCCCGTACTCACCATCCCGATGCCGCACAATACGGCGTCGTTCACGATCATGCTCGTGTCGTTCTGCCTGCTGGGCATCGGCAACGCGATCATGCAGGTCTCGCTGAACCCGCTGCTGTCGAATATCGTGCACGGCGACCGACTGGCCAGCGCCCTGACGCTGGGGCAGTTCGTCAAGGCGATCGGCTCGTTCGTCGCTCCGATCATCGCCGGGTGGGCCGCCCTCGAGTTCGGAAATTGGAAACTGCTCTACCCGATCTTCACGGGTATCTCGATTCTGGCCGTGCTGTCGCTCGGCGTAACGAAGATCGAGGAGGAGGACGAGAAGGGAGAAGCCTCCACGTTCCGGCAGTGCCTCGCGCTGCTGGGCAACGGATTCGTGCTGCTCGCCTTTCTGGGAATCGTCTGCCACGTGGGTATCGACGTCGGCATGAACCTGACGGCTCCGAAGATATTGCAGGAGCGTCTGGGCATCGGCATCGAGCAGGCCGCCTACGCGACGAGCATCTATTTTCTGTTCCGTACGATCGGGAGCTTCGCCGGCGCATTCCTGCTGGCTCGTTTCGCGGCCCGGCCGTTCTTTCTGGTCAGCGTGCTGATGATGATCGTCGCCCTCGCCGGGCTTTTCTTCACGCACGACAAAACGGTGATCTCGATCTGCATCGCGCTGTTCGGCCTCGGCAACTCGAACGTTTTCTCGGTCGTCTTCTCGCAGGCGCTGCTGCACATGCCCGATAAGAAGAACGAAGTATCGGGCCTGATGATCATGGGCCTGTTCGGCGGCGCCGTGTTCGCGCTGCCGATGGGTATGGCTGCCGACTCGCTGGGATCGCAAGCCGGAGCGCTGGCCGTGATGATGATCGGCGTGCTGTACCTGCTGTTCTTTACCAAGAAAATCAGAACCAACCGATAAGGGCTTATGAACGATCCTCTCATCGTAGGCATAGGCGAAATCCTGTGGGACGTCCTGCCCGAAGGGAAAAAACTGGGCGGAGCGCCGTCCAACTTTGCCTATCACGTATCGCAACTGGGTCTGGCAAGCTGCGTGGCGAGCGCTATCGGCGGCGACGCGCTCGGACAGGAAGCGGCCGGCACGCTCGACGGCAAACGGGTAACTCACCTGTTGCAACGAGTAGACTTTCCTACCGGCACCGTGCAAGTCGAACTCGATGCGCGAGGCGTACCGCGCTACGATATCCGCACCGGCGTGGCATGGGACAACATCCCCTACACCGACGCGCTCGATGCCTTGGCCGAACGGACGCGGGCCGTTTGTTTCGGATCGCTCGCCCAACGAAGCCCCGTTTCTCGAGAGACGATCGCCCGGTTTCTCGACCGGATGCCCGACGACGGCGACCGCTACCGGATATTCGATATCAACCTCCGGCAGGACTTTTATACGAAGGAAGTGATCGAACGATCGCTCGAGAAGTGCAACGTACTGAAGATAAACGACGAAGAGCTGGTCATTGTGAACCGATTGTTCGGCTATCCGGGCATCGATCTGCAGGACACCTGCCGGACGCTGATCGCGCGGTACGGACTCCGATACCTGATCCTGACGCTCGGAGCGAACGGGAGCTACGTGTTCCCGCAGCACGGGGAAGCCTCGTTCTGCGAGACGCCGAAAGTGGAGGTCGCCGACACGGTGGGCGCCGGCGACTCGTTCACGGCCGGGTTCTGCTCGGCTCTGCTGCGAGGTAAGACAACGCGCGAGGCCCACAGACTGGCCGTCGACGTGTCGGCTTATGTCTGCACTCAGAACGGAGCGATGCCCGTCCTGCCCGAATCGCTGAAAAAGCGATTGGAATAAAGACAGCGGCCGTTGTACGGTCGGCAGAACGGACGTCCGTCGAACGTTTTTTGAAAGCCAAGCACTTCAACGTCCGCCGGACCCGAGACGGCAGGAGAAGCTCCAACGGAAACGCCGGCGGTATGGGGACCGAGCGAAACCGCATCGGAGCAAACTCCGGAAGCAAGAGGAAGCGGTTCCGCTACGGCATCCGGAAAACGAAAAAGAGAAGATCGAGAAATGAAACAGAACATTTGGAGCGCAGCCGTCATCGGTCTGTGCGTTATTCTGACGGCCGCCGTCCTGGGCGGAGCCTACAAGCACAAATACCGCTCGCAGAACCGGATCGTCGTAACCGGACTGGGCGAGCGCCAGTTCACGTCGGATTTGATCGTATGGAAAGGCTGGATCGTCGAGCAGGCTCCGGCGATCGAAAGCGGTTATGCCGCATTGGAAGCCAACAAGCGCAAGGTGCAGGAATATCTTCGCAGCAGGGGAATCGCCGACAGTGCCGTACTGTTCATGTTCGTCAACGTGAACCGACAGACCGAGTCGGTCTATCAGGACGGCCGGTACGTAGGCGACCGCTTCACGGGGTATGAGCTGCGGCAGGAGTTCCGCATCGAGTCGACCGACGTGGAGGCCGTCGAAAGCGTATCGCGCGAAATCTCGTCGCTGATCGCCCAAGGGGTCCGGATGGACGCCGAACAACCGGAGTATTTCTACACGAAGCTGTCGGACCTGAAGCTCGAGCTGATCGAAGAGGCGACGGCCGACGCGCGTGCCCGAGCCGAGATCATCGCCCGCAACGCCTCGTCGTCGCTCGGCCGGCTCGCGAACGGCCGCATGGGCGTATTCCAGATTACCGGAGCCAACTCGAACGAGGCGCTGTCGGCCGGCGGCAACTATAATTCGGCCTCGAAGAACAAAAAAGCCAGCATCACGATGCGGCTGGAATACATCACGAAATAAACGGAAAAGAACTCACATGGAACGAAAAGTCAGAGTACGATTCGCGCCCAGTCCGACGGGCCCGCTGCACATGGGCGGCGTCCGTACGGCGCTGTACAACTACCTGTTCGCCCGTCAGCACGGCGGAGACTTCATCCTCCGCATCGAAGACACCGATTCGCAGCGGTTCGTGCCGGGAGCGGAGAAATATATCCTCGACTCGCTCGCCTGGTGCGGGATACGCATCGACGAGGGAGTCGCCGAAGGAGGACCGCACGCCCCGTATCGGCAGAGCGAGCGCCGCGAAATCTATCTGAAATACGCACAGCAGCTCGTCGAATCGGGTCACGCCTACTATGCGTTCGACACGCAGGAGGAGCTCGCCTCGATCCGGGCCGAGGCCGAATCGCGGGGCCAGACGTTCGCCTATAACCACGAGGTACGGGGCCGGCTGGCCACGTCGCTCGCGCTGCCGGCCGAGGAAGTGCGCCGGAGAATGGAAGCCGGCGAACCGTGGGTCGTACGCTTCATGATGCCCGAAAACGAGCAGGTGCATATGCACGACCTGATCCGGGGCGACGTGACGGTCAACACGTCGACGCTGGACGACAAAGTGCTCTACAAGTCGGCCGACGCGCTGCCAACGTATCATCTGGCCAATATCGTCGACGATCATCTGATGGAGATATCGCATGTGATCCGGGGCGAAGAGTGGCTGCCGTCGCTGCCGCTGCACTACCTGCTCTACCGGGCTTTCGGCTGGAGCGACTCGCAGCCCGAGTTCGCCCACCTGCCGTTGCTGCTCAAGCCGACCGGAGGCGGCAAGCTCAGCAAGCGCGACGGCGACAAGATGGGCTTCCCGGTCTTCCCGCTGCGCTGGGTGTCGCCCGACGGTGAAACGGCGCACGGATACCGCGAGGACGGCTATTTTCCCGAAGCGTTCGTCAACATGCTGGCGCTGCTGGGCTGGAATCCCGGAACGGAACAGGAAATCTTCTCGATGGACGAACTGATCGGAGCATTCTCGCTCGAACGGGTCAGCAAAAGCGGCGCCCGGTTCAACCCCGAAAAAGCCCGCTGGTTCAACGCACAGTACCTGCACGCGAAAAGCGATGCCGAACTGGCCGGAATACTGATGCCCGTGCTGAAGGAAAAGGGAATCGAAGCGGGAAAGGATCGGGCCGAAAAGGCCGTAGCGCTGATCAAGGAGCGCGCCACGTTCCCGCAGGAGCTGTGGAACCTGTCGTGGTTCTTGTTCAAAGCGCCCGAAGAGTACGAGGAAAAAGGCGTTGCCAAATTCTGGAAAGGAGAGAACCCGGCCCGGATCGCCGCGCTGAAGGAAGTGATCGCCGGCATCGACGACTTCACGAAGGAAAACGCCGAGCGGATCGTGCACGACTGGATCGTGGCCCGAGAGTATCCGATGGGACAGGTGATGAACTCGCTGCGGCTGACGCTCGTCGGAGCCGGCTCCGGCCCGAGCATCTTCGACATCTGCGAGATCATCGGCAAGGATGAAACGCTCCGGCGTATCGACGCGGCGCTCGACAAGCTGGGACGACAGGCGATCGGTTGACACTAGCGCGAGCCATCGAACGGCTACGGCCGGCGGCCGTACCGGTAAAAGCTCGGCTGAAGCGGCAAGAGCACGGAACGAGGAGAAGCCTTTCTTAGGCTTCTCCTCGTTCCGTGCAGAACCGGAGCGAAAACTTTCCCGGCGACGATTCCGCCTTCCCGCCCGCAACTTCGGGATACACGGATCGCGAACGACACCGGATTCTTTACGTCCAAAAACCGGGGAGGAAAATCATAGAATCCTTACAAATGGCTCTTCATCCGGAAAGATGCCGGCAAGAACGCCTTGTCCGAAGGGGAAGGCGACGGTCCCAGCAACGTTTAAAGGGGGGGAGAGAGGAGCAGTCCCGCCGGCGTCTTTCTTCGGAGACGACCCGGCTCAACGGCTCGACCGGACATCCGCTGCCCGGCAATAATCGTAATGCGGCACGCCTTTCCGGCCCGCAGGAAACAAATCACGCGCTCCAGTCAGGCACAAAGCCGGTTCTGCAAAGCGATAGCGAACTATTCGTGATGATAGGGCTCGTTGCGGATAATCGTAAAGGCCCGGTAAAGCTGCTCGGCGAAAAGGGCGCGCACGATCTGATGGGAAAAGGTCATAGCCGAAAGCGACAACCGACCGTCGGCCCGCTCGTACACTTTCGGCGAGAAACCGTAAGGACCGCCTATCACGAAACAGAGCCTGCGCAATCCGCTGTTCATCCGCTTTTGCAGCCACAGCGCGAAATCGACCGAGCGCAGCTGGGCTCCTTTTTCGTCGAGCAGCACGACATAGTCGCCCTCGCCGAACTGCCGCAACAGCGCCTCGCCCTCCTGCCGTTTCTGGCTTTCGGCCGACAGGCTCCGGGTATTCTTCAGGTCGGGCAGTTCCGTAAGCGTCACCTTCGCATAGAAATTCAAGCGCTTCAGGTAAGCCGCCACGAGCGAGCGCACTTCGGCCTGGTCGGTCTTGCCGACGACGATCAGATCGACTTTCATCGGCGGCGCGCGGAGGCTTTGCCCTTGGGTTTGGCGGCCGGCTGCTTCTGAGCGGCGGCCGAGTTCAGGTAGGTCCGTCCGTCACGGGTGGCAGGAAAATCGAAATCGGAGTTCCACTGCCCCTGCGCGTCGCGGTAGGTGACCAGATGCAGCGAATCGGCTGCCTTGAGCCACTGGTAAGCCTTGTAGAGGTTATACCCGTTGCCGCAATGGCCGCCGAGCGACAGTGCGACGACCGACGTATGATTCTTGCTTCGTCCCTGCATGGCGCACACCCGATCGATGAACTGAGGCAGGAAATCCGGCGCATTGGCCACCGAGCCGCCGACATTCGGATCGTCCGTCCGGTATCCGGCGTTGACGTTGGCCTGATCGATCACATAACAGCCCACGCGGTCGCACAGGCCGTAGAACCAAGCCGGCTGCGGATAGCTGACGCAAACCGTGTTGAATCCTCCTTTCTTCAGCGCCTTCAGTTCCCGCTCGGTCGCAGCGGCGTCCGGGGCCGCATCGTAGTCGGCCGCCGCCAGCGACGCCCTGCTGCCGTTGATCCACAGCTCCCCGTCGCGCAGCTCCACGTCCTTGAACCCGAACCGCAACGGGATATACTCGATGATACGCCCGTCGCGGCGCGTATAGAGCATCAGTTCGTACAGCGTCGGAGCGTCGGGCGTCCAGGCCGATTTCATCACATGGTAGAGAAGTTCGTGACAACGGATCGTGTCGGTGCTCTCGCCGGGAATCTCCCGCTCGACGAGGTTGTACGTCAGCAGCTTGCCGGCCGGCGAATAAATGTCGTAACCGAGCGTGACTTTCTCGGCGCTGCGGTAAGAGTTCGACATCACCACGGCGAAGTCGACATTGCCGTGCACCCGAGCCGAATCGGGACTCGTCTCGACGACGAAATCCTCGATCCGCAACTTCGGCTGAGAGTAAAGGTAAATCTTGCCGAGCGTGCCGGCGGCCGTCTGCGGAATCAGCGTTTCCATCCAGTTGCCCGCCGAGAAGCCGTACACCTCGATAGCAATCGTATTCACGCCGTCTGTCACGGCCGGGGAAATCGGAAATTCGGCGGGTGTACGGGTGTCGTTCGCGTAGCCGATCCGCCGTCCGTTCACATAGAGCGAATAGCCCCCTCCCACCCCCTCGACATGCAGGAACAGGTCGCGGTCGAGCCACAGGTAAGGAATCTCGATCTGGGCGCGGTACTGCACCAGCGGAATCTCGGCAGGCAGTTGCGGCGGCACGAGCCCTTCGAGCGGCGAGGCTCCCGCCACGGGAGCCGTGTTCGGCAACTCGGTCTGCTGCCACAGGGCGGCCGAGAAAGAGGGCAGATAGAAGTCGCGCTCTCCTCCCGAGGCCATCGTCGAATGGCGCACCCGCCACTTGCCCTCGAGGGACACGTAATGGGGGGACCGGGAGGGATCGCCGGTCTCGGCCTGCTCGCGGGTCGAATAGCTGACGAATTCGGGCCGGGAGTCGGCCTTGCCCTCCGAGGCGACCGACGGATCGGTCCAAAAGCCTTCAGGCGCATTCTGGGCACCGAGCGCACCGAACCCCAGCAGGCTCAGCACGGACAGGCAAACGGTTCTTTTCATGGTATAGCGAATCGGAATCCTTGCGTTTCTGTTTTTCTATTTATGCTCTCCGCAGTCCGCCGCTCCCGAGACGTAAAGCACGACAACGGCAATGCCGCAAGCCCCGGGAGCGGGCGCTACTTCTGGCGGAAGAAAATCTGAATCGGTACTCCCTTGAAGTCCCACCGCTCGCGGATCTTGTTCTCCAAAAAGCGACGGTATCCCTCCTTGATATACTGCGGCAAATTGACGAAGAACGCGAAAGCCGGAGTCGGGGAAGCCAGTTGAGTGACATACTTGATGCGGATGTACTTGCCCTTGGTCGACGGCGGAGGCGTCTGCTCGATGATCGGCAGCAGATACTCGTTCAGCGCCGAAGTCGGAATCCGGCGGATGCGGGCGTAATAGACGTTCATGGCCGTCTGCAGCACGTCCAGAATACGCTGCTTGTTCAGCACCGACGTGAAGACGATCGGCACGTCGTCGAACGGAGCGATGCGGCGACGGATGCTCTCGGCATACTCCTTCATCGTGTTGCTGCCCTTTTCGACCAAGTCCCACTTGTTGATGACGATCACGCAACCTTTCTTGTTCCGCTCGATCAGGCGGAAGATGTTCATGTCCTGAGCCTCCACTCCGGCCGACGCGTCGATCATCAGGATGCAGACGTCGGACGACTCGATCGAACGGATCGAGCGCAGCACGGAATAGAACTCCAGATCGTCGGTCACTTTGGTTTTCTTGCGCAAGCCGGCCGTGTCGATCAGATAGAAGTCCATGCCGAACTTGTTGTAGCGCGTCAGGATCGAGTCGCGCGTCGTCCCGGCGATCGGCGTCACGATGTTGCGCTCGCGGTCCAGCAAAGCGTTCGTCAGCGAGGACTTGCCGACGTTCGGACGGCCTACGATCGCGAACTTGGGCAGATCGTCCGTCTGCTCGGCCTCCGTGTCGGGCGGCAGCGCGGCTACGACGGCATCCATCAGATCCCCCGTCCCGCTGCCGCTGATCGACGAAATGCAGTAGGGATCGCCCAGACCGAGCGCATAGAACTCGTGCGAGCCGTACACCAGGTTATTGTTGTCCACCTTGTTGACGACTAGAATCACTTTCTTCGACGTACGGCGCAGCAGATCGGCCACCGCCATGTCCAGATCGGTGATCCCGGTCGACACTTCGACCAAAAACAGAATCACGTCGGCCTCCTCGACGGCCAGCACCACCTGCTTGCGGATTTCCTCCTCGAAAATATCCTCTCCGCCCAGCGCGTATCCGCCCGTATCGATCACCGAAAACTCGCGGCCGTTCCAGTCGGTCTTGCCGTAATGGCGGTCGCGCGTCGTACCGGCCGTATCGTTCACGATCGCCTTGCGCATGCCGACCAAGCGGTTGAACAGCGTGCTCTTGCCGACGTTCGGACGGCCCACGATAGCTACTATACTCATCTTCTATTGACTTCAGATTGACCCCTGCGGTTCCCCGCATGGGTCAAAGATAGGTAATTTTTCTGTAAAAACCGGTCCGCTCAGCCGCCCTGCCGACGCTTTCCGAAAACCGAGAGCGCCCCGCGCAGCGCGTCCGGAAACCGCATATGGAAACCACGCGCGCATGCCGACCAAGCGGTCGAACAGCGTGCTCTTGCCAACGTTCGGGCGCCCCACGATAGCTACTATACTCAATCTTATACTGACTTCAGATTGACCCATACGGTTTTCCGCAAGGGAAGCCGCGCACAAGCCGGCCAAGCAAAACGGCACGGAAACGCCCCGAACGGAATCCGCTAACCCGACGCCGTCCCCGTCGGAACGAACACCTGCGACCGGCTACCGCTCGCCCCGGACGGCACAGAAATCGGCCTCGCGCTGTTCGGGC
>OLRF01001432.1_pt1 | contig 24801 bp, 22 predicted proteins | sample 1672061 | NCBI WGS metagenome assembly OLRF01 (sample SAMEA3136641, study PRJEB25190) | human gut metagenome | reverse complement strand
AAAGAGAATAACGGCAGACATTTAAGCAAAGGATCCGGGATCCGCGGGGAGAAAAGCTTGAAGGTTAAAGCTTTTCTCCCCACCCCGTATCAGAGGGCCCCGCCCTAAAGGGGATTTCTATCACCCGAACTTATCCGGGCAACGGGCGGGGGTTAGTTACAGGTAACCAAACTTTGATCTGCACATCCTGATTTTATTTTACAATCATCTGAAAGAGTAATTGTCGGCTGTCCAGGCAGACTACACCACCCATCCTTATATGAAGATCCTTTAGAATACCAGTGACAGGAAGTTTCCAAAACTGTCGATATCCCGCTATTGGTCACTTGACACGTCACATAAAACTCATTACCGCTATATCTGTCACAATACTGCTTGGTTTTACATCCAGGAAAATATCTGGCCTTCCTTTCTCTCAACTGCTCATCTACAGCCTGACAAGATGACCAATAAGTATCACTCCCTCTTTTTATTCTGGCATACTCTCCTGAACCAAAATTTGTAGAATAGATTCTACTTCCCGTTCCCAGCACAATCGGATAAGTTCTACTCCCTTTATACAAATTCCATATTAAATGCCCTGACAGTTCAGCAATCATATTATGCCCCCTTCTAACACTCCCATAGTAACTATAACCAAGTCCCAGTTTAGTATAAACATTTGCAGGATTTTCGGAAGAAGGACCTACAAATTTAACTTTTGAATTATAATCGGTATAAGGGTCATCACCATTGGGAAACATATATACTTCTTTAATCTTAAACTCCTGATCTTCCTTAAATTTAAATGTAGCTATCGTTTGTCCTTTATATGAATTTGAAACTTGTATATCGATATACCCTCTGCCGGCATAGGCATCTTCCTTGTTAAAAGACATGCCGTCAAAAGTAACCGGGCTTTGGATCGTCAGCGTTCCGGCAATGTTGATCGCCGGCATCGCCTCATAACCTTCGTTGTCGTAATTGGCGTCGTACATAAATTTCGGCGCATAGTCGACGGAAGCCGGAATCGTCCAGTTTTTAGCGGTAATGTCTACATTGCGGGCCTCAATACCGTAAGTGGTAGAAAAAGTTCCTTTCAACTTCGTCATATCCAGCTTTAAGCCATAGAGCTTGACCGATCCTTTGGTCGACTGACTCCAACCGAAGGGCGAATGTTTGGGGATCCAGAAGCCATTTTCGGAAGAGTTATAAACAATGTTCGGCCTGGTTTTGCAGCGCTCTTTCATATAACCGCCTCTTTCTTTACCGAAAGCGCTGGCGCCGTAGTAATTGATGCCGGCATAAATATGCGTCAGCGTCTGATCGTCGCCCAAAATAACGTTTTTGGTTTTGATATTGGCAGCGTTGCTGGTCGCGTTTACCAGCTTGCTGTCCTGAATATTGCCGGGGCTGGCCAGCAGCGTGTAGCGTTCTTTCTGTTCCGGATAAGTGGTCAGCCATTCGTCTACCGCTTCCTCGCAGGTCAGTTCACGACAGTTGCCGCCGTCTTTGCCCGGACGATAGCCGGCTTCGCATTGCAAAATCCTGTATCTTTTGCCGTAGGTGCATTTTTCATACCCGACGCCCTCGCCGCCCAAAACATGGTCAAGCGTCGTTGCCGGATAGGCGTCGCATTCGTAACAGCGGTCAAAATAATAGGCGCCGCCCTGAATGCAATAATATTCCTTCTTGTCGATATTGCCGCCGAATTCGCAGTCGCCGGCCGCAAACTCGTACTTTTCCCGATTGCAGATGCAGGACCCGTAACGGGTGATGCCGTCGGTGCCGGTGCAGCCGTCGTCGGAAGGTTCGGTTCCGTTGGTGCAATCTTCCTTAACATAACGGTAAATAGCCGGATTGCAGACGCATTCCGAAAAATAAATATCGGTTATACTGCCGCCGCTTTTGGCGTCATATCCGGTCTGAACGCAGGACCCGCCGTCGGCAATCGCCCCCGGATACTTGATTTTGCAGGAAGTTTCTTCATATTTGTCGTTAAAAGGGAATTTGGCGTCACAAACGCATTTGTGCTTGCTGCCGCATTTGCCGTCGGAAACCAGCGGATAACTGCACAAATCATAAGCATATTCCTTGCCGCAGCACCTTACGTACGCATTGTTGTAGGGACAATAACCGGCAACGTATTTTGCCTGATCGGCCGTACAATTGTCTTTTAGCATATACCCCTCGGCCTCGCACAATTTGCCGTCTTCACCCGGATCTTTATAATCCTCGAAACTGCCGCCGCCGGTACAGTTTTCCTCGCCGACAAAGCAGACCTTGGCCGAAGCCGGCGCCGGCAAAAGCAGGCACAGGCACGCGGACAAAAGCCCCAATCCTATGGTTTTATGCAATATTTTCATGACCTTTCCCCTTTATCCATAATATTTCGTTCAGGTGATGTAAAATATTGTACGATAGATAGTTATGGAAATTTTCCCCGCTTTCCCTTGTTTTTTCGTCTTGATTTTTGTCGCTTTTTAACGTACCTTTTTCTGCTACAGGCAAATAACGTAAAACCCCGTTGAAAATCAACGGGGTTTTACGTTTTCAGGCAAACAGGAAAATCAGCCGTTATAAAAACAATAGCCGACGGCAATGGCGGTAACAATTCCGGCCAGATCGGCCAGCAGCGCGCAGGGCAGCGCCGAACGGGTTTTCGTTATCTTTACCGCGCCGAAATAAACCGCCAGCACATAAAAGGTGGTTTCCGTCGAACCCTGGACAATTGAGGCGACAAAACCGGGAAAACTGTCGGCACCGTAAGTCTGCATGGTTTCGATCATCATGGCCCGGGCGCCGCTGCCGGAAAGCGGCTTCATCAGCGCGGTCGGCAGCGCCGGCACAAAGCCAGTGTCCCATCCCAACCCGGACAAAATTTTTTCCATGCCGGCAAGCAGCAGATCAAACATTCCCGAAGCGCGAAATACGGCAATCGCCGTCAGCATCGCCACCAGATAGGGAATGATCGTGACGGCAATTTTAAAACCTTCTTTCGCGCCTTCAACAAACAATTCGTAGACATCCTTTTTCTTCCATAATCCCCACAAAACGAAAAACACAGCCGTCGAAAAAAGAATCATGTTGCCGGCGGCAGTCGAAACCAAAGTCCGCTCTCCGGCCGGCAGCCGGAGAAAACCCCAGGCCGCGGCGCCGACCGCAACGGCGGCAAAAAACAGCCAGCCAAGCACCACCCGGTTGAAAACATTGAGTTTCTGCACCACCGCCACGGACAAAAAACCGACCAGGGTGGATGCCGAAGTCGACAGCAGAATCGGCACGAAAACGGCCGTCGGATTTTCGCTGCCGAGTTCCGAACGGTACATCAGAATCGTAATCGGGATGAGCGTTACCGCGGAAGAATTGATCACCATAAACATAATCTGCGCATCGGAAGCGGTGTCTTTATGCGGGTTGTCCGCCTGCAGTTGTTCCATCGCCTTTAACCCGGCCGGCGTCGCCGCGTTGTCCAGCCCGAGCACGTTGGCGGCAATGTTCATCACCATTGAACCGACGGCCGGCGAATCGGCCGGCACGCCGGGCATGATCCGCGCAAACAGCGGCCGCAGCAGCCGCGCCAGAGCTTCCGTAATGCCGGACCGTTCGGCTATTTTCAACAAACCCAGCCACAGGCAGAGCAACCCGGTCAGGTTCAGCGCAATCGAAAAGGCGGATTTGGCCGATGCAAAAAGGGCGGCGGTCAACTCGTTCCAGACGGCCCAGTTACCGTCCAAACTCTGCCAGAGGGCGCCGGCAAAAGCGGAAAGGAAAAAGAACGACCAGATTATTTTGAGCATGGCGTATCCTCGTCAACTTCGATAAAACCGGACGACTGCATGGCGTAAAAGCCCCAATAGACGCCCTTTCTGCGGATCAGCGCGGCATGCGAACCGCTTTCGACGATTTTGCCCTTGTCCATCACGATGATCCGGTCCATCTCTTTTAAGGTGGAAAGCCGGTGGGCAATGGCAATGACGGTTTTGTCCACCATCAGGCTTTTCAAGGATTCCTGAATGTATTTTTCGCTTTCGCTGTCAAGAGCCGACGTCGCCTCATCCAAAATCAGAATCGGCGCGTTTTTAAGAATGGCGCGGGCAATCGCGATCCGCTGCCGTTCTCCGCCCGAAAGCATTACCCCGCGTTCGCCGACTTTGCTTTGGTAACCTTCCGGCAGGCGCATAATAAAATCGTGAATATAGGCCCGGCGGGCGGCGTCGAACACTTCTTCGTCGGTGGCCTGCGGCCGGCCGTAGCGGATGTTTTCCATAATGCTGCGGTTAAACAGGCTCGGATCCTGAGGGATCAGCGCAATCTGCCGGCGCAGGCTTTCCTGGGTAACACCGGAGATGTCCTGTCCGTCAATCGTAATTTTGCCGCGCTGGATGTCGTAATAGCGGGAGAGCAGCTTGATCAGACTCGACTTGCCCGATCCCGAACGGCCGACCAGGCCGATCTTTTCGCCGCCGGCAATCCGCAGATTGAAACCCTCAAACAAAAAACGGGCGCCTTTGTAGTGATAATTGATGTTGGCAAACTCAATCGCCCCGTTGTCCACTTTCAGTTTGACCGCGCCGGAAACGTCATTGACGTCGCAGGGTTTGGACAGCAGTTTCAATCCGTCGCGGATGCTGCCGTAGACTTTGAAAAACTGCATAAAATTCATGGACAACATGCTGAAAGTGTTGCTTAAAATCGCAATCAGCGACTGCAAAAGCACAAAGTCGGCAACGCTGATTGCCCCGATATACCAGTACCACACCGGCAGCGCATAAAACAAAACCTGCACCAAGGCGCGAAACAGGTTCTGCCAGATAAAAATTTCGCCGAATTTTTTGGTTTCCGCCCGGTCGGCAGCCGCCGCCGTTTTCATGAATTTGAAATAATGCCGGCGTTCAAAACGATAATTGGCAAAGTTTTTGACCAGCCCCGCGTTGGTGATGCTGTCGACCAGCACGCCGTTGGCTTCCGACATGGTCTGCGCCCGCTTTTCGGAAACCGGAACCATTCCCCGGCTCAGACGATAGATTACATAAATTACCGCCAGGTTGAGCCCCAGCAGAAGCAATGCCAGCACCGGGTTGACCTTGAGCACGAAGCCGATGGTGATCAGCATGGCGGAAAGCGGGGTCAGAAAACCCCACACCAGATTGTAATACATCGGATAAATGCTGTCGATGATGGTTTTGGTCTTGCCCGAAATGTTGCCGGCCATTTCCTCGGCAAAAAAGGCGGTCGAATGCCGATGGGCATAATCAAACAAATCCTTGGCCACGTTGGCGACGCAGTTCGGCATAAAACGCGCCTCAAGGAAACAGATCATGTTCTGCGCCAGGCTTTTCAGCAAAAGCAGCGCGGAAGCAATCACCACCAGCGCCAGCGCCTGTTTCAGGGCTTCGGCGCGGTCGATGCCGGCGGAAATGACGCCGACGATTTCCGCCGCGTAGTAAAGCGACAGCCGCACCAGAAACTCGCCGGCGATTATAGCGCCGAGGTTGGCAAAAAACAACAGCTTCTGCCGGGAAAAATAGTGCCAGAGAAAAATCCACACCGACGAAGGGATGGTTTTTATTTCCATTTTTTCTTCCTTTGTTTCAGGCGGGTCAGTTTGTCGCTGACAATCGCCGTATCGCGCCCGGTTTTGGCCAGACGGTCGTACATGCGTTCGATTTCCTTTTCCAGATAAGCCTGTTCAATCTCGCTGGCCAGCGCCTGTTTTTGCTCTTCGCCGCCCGAAGCCTCAATTTCCTTCATTTCCGCCCAGATGTCTTCCACATGGACGCTGCTGTCGGTTTTCTTTTTCAAAAAATACGGCAGTTCATACGCCAGCTGGCGGGCGTTAGCATAAGCTTCTCTGGCGTCGGCGCAGTTGTTGTAGCGCATCCGGAGCAGACGAAAGGCCGTTTCCAGCTCTTCGCTGTCGTCCACCACAATAAACGGCACCGGCGAGGCAAAACCGCTTGCGGCCAGAACCTTCAGATATTCCAGAATATGATAGAAAAAACCGTTGACGTTATAAATGATAAAAGGCTTGGTTTTCAAAAAACCGTCCTGCATTGCCACACAGTCGTAAGCCAGTTCGTCCAGAGTGCCGACGCCGCCGGGGGCAAAAACCACGATGTCGGCTTCCAGCAGTTTGATCTTGCGGTTTTCGAGCGTATCTTCCACCACCACCTCGCTGATCTGCTGCAACACTTCGTCTTTTTCATAAAGTTCGTAATATTCGCGGGTGGTAACACCGACGATCGGCGTGACGTCGCCATAATACTTGTCCTGACGTTCCCGCCAGTTGTCCAGCACGCCGCGGGCAACCGCGCCCATCACTCCGGAATTGGAAAAGCCGTAGTCGAGGCGGAAGCCCATTTTGGCGATTTTGGCTCCCATTTTGTAGCATTCCTCGACATAGGCGGGATCTTTGCCGTCACAATGTCCGCCGGAAACGCAGACCCGCAGGTTTTTGGTTGAACGGACACAGCCTTTTTCCTCATTCGTCATGTTCATATCTCCTCAATGTCACCTTTGGCCTGATCGGCGTAAAACGCAGCGGCGAAATCTTCCAGCGCATCGTTTTCGATCGCCGCCCGCAGCCCCGCCGTCAGCCGCTGATAATAACGGATATTGTGCCAGGTAAGCAGCATCACCGCCAGAATTTCGTTGGCTTTTTGCAGGTGGTGCAGATAAGCCCGGGTATAGTTGGTGCAGAGCGGGCAGTCGCATCCTTCTTCCAACGGCCGCGGATCTTCACGATGGCGGGCGTTGCGGATATTGATCGTGCCGAAACGGGTGAACGCCTGGGCGGTGCGGCCGGAACGGGTCGGCATCACGCAGTCGAACATATCGACCCCGCGCAAAACGGCACCGACGATATCGTCCGGCCGGCCGACGCCCATCAGGTAGCGGGGCTTGTCGTCGGGCAGCATTCCCGGCGCATAATCCAGCACTTCAAACATTTTTTCCTGCCCTTCGCCGACCGCCAGTCCGCCGATGGCATAACCGTCAAAGCCGATTTCTTTCAACCGTTCCGCCGACCAGGCGCGCAAATCCCGATAATCTCCCCCCTGCTGGATACCGAAAATGCCGTACCCCTCGCGGTTAATCCAGGCATCTTTGCTGCGTTTGGCCCAGCGCATGGACATTTCCACCGATTTTTTCACCGTTTCGTAAGCGGCCGGAAGCTTGACGCATTCGTCCAGACACATGGTGATGTTGGAATCGAGCTTATGCTGGATTTTCATCGACTCTTCGGGCGACAGGAAATATTTTTTGCCGTCAACGTGAGAACTGAACTCCACCCCTTCTTCGCTCAGTTTGCGCAGGCCGGTCAGGCTCATGACCTGAAAACCGCCGGAATCGGTCAAAATCGGCTTCGGCCAGTTCATAAACTTGTGCAGGCCGCCCATTTTTTCCACCAGATCGGCGCCCGGACGGAGCATCAGATGATAAGTGTTGCCGAGCAGTATCTCCGCGCCGGTTGCCGCCACCGACTCCGGCATCATCGCCTTGACCGTGGCGCAGGTGCCGACCGGCATGAAGGCAGGGGTGTTGACAATTCCGTGTTTGGTATGAAGACGTCCGCGGCGGGCTTTGCCGGAACGGCCGAGAATTTCAAATTTCAAGCTCATCTTTTTATTTTTCCCTTATGATTTTTCGTTTATAATGCCGCAAAAGTCGGCGCTTAGCAAGGGATTTAAACATTTTTCATAGACAGAAGAAACGATCAAAGCTATAATCATAACGTTAACAATAATTATTAATTTTTATAATATGAGAAAAAACAGAAAATATTCCAAACTGATGATTTGGATAATGTGTGTGTTTTTCGCGGCGTTTTTTGCCGTCAGTTATGCCACCCGCTCGGATGAAAAAATTCAGGCTCAGCGTTTGAAAATAATCGAAAACTGCAAACTGAAGCAAGTGGAAGCAACCTCTTTCGACCGGCAAAACGGCATTTTGACGGTAGTCAAGCGCTTTGGCGACGGATATCAGGAAAGAAGCCGCTACTGCCTTTCGCTTCTGCCCGCAATCAATGCCGGCAAAGCCCGCAGCGGCAAAATGTTCGAAATTTCCGCCGCCGACGGACGAACCGTGGCCTTCGACCTGAACGGAAACGCCTGGATCGTTGCCGGAAGCGCCGAATGACCCCGCCGGACACACAAAAAAGGTTAGCGTTTCATTACGCTAACCTTTTTTCTTCCACTGCCGGTCCGTTCTTTCAGGAAACGGCACCGCAGCGGTTCAGCAGCAGGCTGTCGCCGGCAATCTCTATCAGCTTCCAGCCCGAATAAACGGCAAGCGCCGGCATGGAAAGCCAGAACCAGTGCAAATATCCGCAAAGCGCAAACGTCAGAACGGCAGCGCCTTCCGCATAGAAGGTCCAGCGGCCGAAATGAATGACGGAACTGAAAGTTTCAACGGCCTTGCGGCGGATCGGACGGAAAACGAACCCGTAAAAGAGCGCCATGGCGGACAGCAGATAAAATCCGTTGCACACGATCCATTTGCCGTAACCGGAAATTGACGCCCCGCCCCATTCGGCAATCGTTAACACACTTACTACGAAAGCGGCGAGAACACCGGCACCTTCCGCACCCAGCAGAAAGCAGGTAACGGTTTTAGCTTTTGTTTTTGTCATATCGTATAAATTTAGTGAAAATAATCTTTGTTATTTTCCATTATAGGCAATTCCAAATTTTTGTCAACATTTGGGCAAAACTTATTTTTCCCCGTCGGCGTCTTCTTCGCCCAGGCTGTTGTCAATCGCATAACCGGTCGCCCGCACCGTGCGGATATAATCGGGGCCGAATTCGTTTAAAGACTTGCGCAGGCGGCGGATATGCACGTCAACCGTGCGCGACTCCACGTAAATATTGTTGCCCCAGACGTTTTTGAGCAGAAATTCGCGGGAAAACACTTTGCCCGGAGTTTCCATCAGCATCCGCAGCAGCCGGAATTCGGTCGGCCCCAGGTGAATGTACTTGTCGCCGCGAAAAACCTTTTTTTCCGCCAGGTCCATGCGGATATCCTCAAACACCAGCTCCTTTTGCGGCAAAAGCTCCGGCGCGCGGCGGAGGTTGGTTTTCACCCGGGCCATCAGTTCCGGCACCGAAAACGGTTTGGTAACATAGTCGTCCGCACCGGCCGACAGGCCTTTGATCTTGTCTTCCTCTTCCCCTTTGGCGGTCAGCATGATGATCGGGATATCCTTAATATCCGGCTTGTTGCGGATCATCTTGCAGATTTCCACGCCGGAAAGTTCGGGCAGCATCCAGTCGAGCAAAATCACCGACGGGCAGTATTTTTCCACTGCCGCCAATGCCCGGTTACCCGAAGATTCCCACACTACGTCGAAACCTTCCTTTTCCAGATTGTACTTCAAAAGCAGCGCCAGCGCTTCTTCGTCTTCGATCACCATCACCAAAGCCATCTCGGTTCTCCTGTTGTGCCGGGGTTAACTTAATTTTGATTTTAGCGCAAAGCGGTAATGTTTGCAACATAATTGCCGCCGCCGAAAACGGCGCTGCCGGCCACCAGCACGTCGGCGCCGGCCGCCCGGCACAACGGCGCGGTTTCCGCATTAATGCCGCCGTCGGCCTCAATCAGAATCGGACGCGAGGCAATCATTTTTTTCAGCCGGCGGATTTTTTCCAGCTGCGCGGGAATAAACTCCTGTCCGCCGAAACCGGGATTGACGGTCATCACCAATATCAGATCCAGACGATCCAGCACATACTCGAGCACGCTCTCCGGGGTGGCGGGATTGAGCGAAACGCCGGCCTTTTTGCCGAGGGCGCGAATCTGCTGCAAAGTTCGGTCCAGGTGCGGGCAGGTTTCCGCATGAACGGTAATGACGTCGGCGCCCGCTTCGGCAAACCAGGGGATCATTTTATCGGGATTTTCCACCATCAGATGAGCATCAAACACCAGCCTGCTGTCGCCGCGCAGGCTCCTGACCGCCGCCGGGCCGAAAGTCAGGTTGGGAACGTAGTGCCCGTCCATAATATCCAAATGCAGCCAGTCGGCGCCGGCATCGGCCACCGCCGCGGTTTCCAGCGCCAGCCGGCCGAAATCGGCAGCCAGCAGACTGGGGGCGATCAAAACCATTTTTCTCTCCTTTCGTTCGACAAACCGTTATTGCTTTTATTGTAAGGGCAACAGGTTGATTTTTCTTTAACAGCAATTATCTAGCCTTTTAGTCTTTAATCTTATTAAACCAAAAGGAGAAACACAATGGGAGAAATGGCCAAAAAAATCAGCAACATCGACAACGAAGAACTGCTGAAGGTCTTAAACGAGGCTTTTGCCGAAGAATGGCTGGCTTATTATCAGTACTGGATCGGCGCTCAGGTAATCGAAGGTCCGATGCGCACTTCAATCCAGGGAGAATTTATGAAACACGCCAAAGAAGAACTGGAACATGCCGAATGGCTGGCCGTCCGCATTATCCAGCTCGGCGGCACGCCGATTTTAAATCCCGCCGACTGGGAAAAAACGGCGTCCTGCAAATATCTTGCCCCCGAAGATCCGTTTGACGTCACGCTGCTTCGGCAAAACCTCGATTCCGAACGCTGCGCGATCAAACGTTATCAGCAGATATGCGACATGTGCTGGGGAAAAGATTTTGAAACTTTCCACATTTCCCGCAAAATTCTGCACGAAGAACTGGACCACGAACAGGACTGGGAAGATTTTCTGCAAGATATCAAGACCGGCGCTCAATATGCAAAAAACAAGCAACCGTCTGACAAAGCTGAATAATTACTTTTTTATCCCGATTATTTGCGGGAGTTCGGATTTAATATTTGACAAATAAAACAAAAAAAGTCAAAATGAGACAAAACGAAACCGATGGTGGCGTTTTGTCCCTAAGCAGTCAGATACTCCAAATAATAGTTTTAGGGAACGAAAGAAAGGCGGCGGATCAAATTCCGGCGCCTTTTTCTTATTTTTTTATTCCGCGTGTTTTTGCAGCACCGCCAGCGCAACCCGGATACCGTCCGCCGCGGCGGAAACGATGCCGCCGGCATAACCGGCTCCTTCCCCGCAGGGATAAAGCCCCGTCAGCGGACTTTGCAGCGAATCGCCGCGTAAAATCCGAATCGGCGAAGAACTGCGGGTTTCGACCCCGGTCATCACCGCATCGGGAAAGTTGAAACCATGCAGTTTCCGATCCATTTCCTCAATCGACAGGCGCAGCGTTTCCGTGACAAACGCCGGCAGAACATGTTCAAAATCGCCCCAGACCACGCCGCGGGCATAGCTCGGAACCACTTCGCCGCCTTTGACTGACGGCCGGCCTTTAAGCAGATCCTCCACCCTTTGCGCCGGTGCCGCATAAGTGCTGCCGCCGGCCCGGAAAGCATTTTCCTCCAGCCGCCGCTGCCAATACATTCCGCTTAACGGATGATCGCTGCCGAAATCTTCCGGCCCGACGCCGACCAACAGCGCAGAGTTGGCATTTTCCCGGTCGCGGGCATAATAGCTCATGCCGTTGGTGACCACTCTTCCCTCTTCGGACGCGGCCGGCACCACCACACCGCCCGGACACATGCAGAAGGTATAGGCCGAACGCCCGTCGGGCAGATGAACGGCCAGTTTGTAATCGGCGGCTCCCAATTTCGGGTGCCCGGCAAAATCATGATAAACCGCACGGTCGATCAGGCTTTGCGGATGTTCGATGCGGACGCCGACGGAAAAAGCTTTGGACGTCATCGGCACCCCGCGGCGGAAGAGCATTTCAAACGTATCACGCGCACTGTGGCCGATCGCCAGCACCAGGGCGGAAACCGGCTCTTCGTATACGCTGCCGCCGGCGTCGCGGATTTTGACAGCTTTCAGACCGTCATCGTCAGCCAGCAAATCTTCCAACCGGTTTTGAAAACGGTATTCGCCGCCGAGAGAAACAATTTCGGCACGAATATTCTGCACGATTTGCGCCAGCCGATCGGTGCCGAGGTGCGGCTTGGCCAGATACAAAATCTCTTCCGGTGCTCCCGCAGCCGTCAACTCGCGAAAAACTTCGGCCGTGTACATATCCTTTTTGATGCCGGTCATCAGTTTGCCGTCGGAAAAAGTACCGGCGCCGCCTTCGCCGAACTGAACGTTAGAATCCGTTTGCAGACGGCCGCCGCGCCAGAAACTTTCCACGTCGCGCTGCCGCTCGGGCACCGCCTTGCCGCGTTCCAGCACAATCGGCCGGGCTCCCGCACGAGCCAGGGTCAAAGCCGCAAACATGCCGGCCGGACCGCTGCCGACAACCAGCGGACGGGTCGGAAAAGCCGCGGACGACGGCAGGCAGATACGCGGTTCCGGCTCGCTTTTTTCAATAAAAGAAAGCCGTTGTTTTAAAAGCGACGCTTCGTCAGCCACGGAAAATTCCAAAGTATAAACCGCCCATATCCGCGACCGGCTGCGGGCGTCAACCGCCTTTTTCAAAATTCTGACGTTCGTCACCGGACAGCCGAGTTCGGCCGCCAGCCTTTCCGGCAATCCTTTTTCGTCTTCCCCGAACGGAAGTTTGAAGTTACTGATGCGCAGCATTGTTTTTGGTTCCGTAATCGTTGTTGTTTTTCTTACATCTTATAACACGGAAAAAATTTTTTAACATCCGATTTTTTTACCGTTTTCTGCCCGTCGTTTCCGTTTTCGCTGCCCGTCGCTTCTTTTTTTGCCGCTCGTCGTTTCCGTTTTTTCTGCCCAGCGCTTCCGTTTTTTGCCGCTCGTCGTTTCTTTTTTTTCTGTCCGTCTCTTCCGTTTTTGCCGCCCGTCGTTTCTTTTTTTTCTGCCCAGCGCTTCCGTTTTTTGCCGCTCGTCGTTTCTTTTTTTTCTGTCCGTCTCTTCCGTTTTTGCCGCCCGTCGTTTCTTTTTTTTCTGTCCGTCTCTTCCGTTTTTTGCCGCTCGTCGCTTCCCAATGACAAAAGAAAGGAAAAGCGGCAGGAAGGGAGAGCTACAATGCAAAAATAAAATGAAAACGAGTTCAGAGAAATAATAAGAGACAAAGATGACGAAAGAAAAAACGGAGACGAAAAGGAAAAAAGAAAGGAAGGGAAGCAGGAAGGCAAAAACGGAGGAACCAAAAAAAGAGAAAGAAAGGGAGAGTGAGAAACGGAAAAGGGAGAAAAGAAGAAAAAAAACAGGAAGGCGGAAACGGAAGAGCGGAAAAAGGAGAAGAAAAAAACAGGAAAGCGAAAACGAAAGAGCGGAAAAAGGAGGAAAAAGAAAAGGAGAGCGAGAAACAGAAAAGGAGAGCGAGAAACAGAAAAGGAGAAAATTATAAGTTTTACCCAAGCTTGCGTCCGGCGCAAGGCTTTCTTGCCACAAAAAAAATCTCCCGCCCGGCTCGGGACTCTCTTGCCACAAAAAAATCTTCCGCCAGGTATAGGGCTTTCTTACCACAAAAAAACCTTCCGCCCGGCTCGGGACTCTCTTACCACAAAAAAATCTCCCGGCCGGCGCGGGACTCTCTTACCACAAAAAAATCTTCCGCCCGGTACGGGGCTTTCTCGCTACAAAAAATCTCCCGCCCGGCGCGGAGCCTTCTTGCCACAAATAAATTTTCCACCCGGCACAGAGCCTTCTTGCCACAAATAAATTTTCCACCCGGCGCAGAGGCTTCTTGCCACAAAAAAATCTTCCGCCCGGCGCAGAGGCTTCTTGCCACAAAAAAATCTTCCGCCTGGTTCGGGACCCTCTTGCCACAAAAAAATCTTCCGCCCGGCTCGGGACTCTCTTACCACAAATAAACCTCTCGCCCAGCGCGGGACTCTCTTACCACAAAAAAATCTTCCGCCCGGCGCAGGGTCTTCTTGCCACAGAAAAATCTTCCGCCAGGTACAGGGCTTTCTTGCCACAAAAAAATCTCCCGCCCGGACGGACGGGAGATTTTTTTCAAACAGCAGACAATCTGCTTCAGGGCACCTGATTACAGTTCGCCGCTCGCATATCTCTTGGCCATTTCCGACATCGGGATGGCTTTGATCTGATCAGCATGGCCGGCGGCGCCGAAAGCGATGTAACGGGCTTCGCAGACCTTCTGCATTTCTTCGATTGCCGGTTTCAGATACTTGCGCGGATCAAATTCTTTCGGATTTTCGGCAAACAGTTTGCGGATGGCACCGGTGATGGCCATACGGCAGTCGGTGTCAACATTGACTTTGCGTACGCCGGATTTGATGCCGCGGACGATTTCTTCGACAGGAACGCCGAAAGTCTGCGGAATGGCGCCGCCGTAAGCGTTGATCAGATCCTGCAATTCCTGCGGAACCGAAGAGGAACCGTGCATAACCATGTGGGTATTCGGCAGTTTGGCATGAATTTTTTCAATAACGTCAATTGCCAGAATGTCACCGGTCGGCTTGCGGGTAAATTTATAAGCGCCGTGCGAAGTGCCGACGGCAACCGCCAGCGCGTCCAGTTTGGTTTCGGCAACAAAACGGGCGGCTTCGTCCGGATCGGTTACCAGACGTTTCTTGTCCAGCGTGCCTTCTGCACCGTGACCGTCTTCCTTGTCGGCCTTGCCGGTTTCAAGCGAGCCGATAACACCCAGTTCGCCTTCGACCGAAGCGCCGACCGCATGCGCGCGGGCAACCACTTCTTTGGTAACGCGAACGTTGTATTCGTAAGAAGACGGAGTTTTGCCGTCGGCTTCAAGCGAACCGTCCATCATAACGGAAGAATAGCCGTTGACGATCGCCGACTGGCAGATATCCACCGACGCGCCGTGATCCTGGTGAATACAGATCGGCAGTTCCGGAAACATTTCGATACCGGCGGCAACCATATGACGGATCATCGGGTCGCCGGCAAATTTGCGGGCACCGGTCGAGGTTTGCAGAATGACCGGGGCGTTGACTTTCTTTGCCGCCTGCAGAACGGCAATCACCTGTTCCATGTCGTTGATGTTAAAAGCCGGAACGCCGTAGCCGTTTTCCGCCGCGTGGTCCAGAATCTGACGCATTGTAACTAAGGGCATATATTTTCTCCTTAAATGAAATTGGGTTAAATCCGAATTTACCCCAGAGTATAGTCGGCCGGGGCTTTTTTTCAAGTTTTTTCTGCCGGCGGGGGATATTCCGGAACTTTCCCGGCCGACCGGAAACGGTTTGTCCCAAAAGAAAAGAGCTTTCGTCGCAAATCTCCCCGTCCTTTCATCTCCCCGCAAAATTATTCGCAAAAAAGAAAGGGGCTTTCGCCCCTCCCTTTTTATTTGCGGTATTTTCTGATCGCGGCCGCCACCGCGTCGGCGGTAATGCCGAAATGCTCATAAAGCCTGGACGCCGGACCGGAAGCACCGAATCCGTCCATGCCGATGATTTCGCCCTTGCTGCCGAGATACTTCTCCCAGCCGAATTTGGCGGCAGCTTCGACCACGATCCGCGGTGCACGGCCGAGAACCCTGTTGCGGTATTTTTCATCCTGACGGTCAAACAACTCGGTACAGGGCATGGAAACCACCGCAACTTCAATTCCCTCTTCCCGCAGTTTTTTCTGCGCTTCGACGGCAATCGAAACTTCCGACCCGGTGGCAATGATCGTCGCCTGCCGGCGGCTGCCCTTTGCCACGTCGGAAATAACATAGCCGCCCTTCGCCGTCAGGTTCTGACGGGAAGAAACGCGCAGCAGCGGCAGATTCTGCCGGCTCAGCGCCAGCAGGCTCGGCATGGTTTCGGTCGTCAGCGCCAGCTGCCAGGCCTCTGCCGTTTCCACCACGTCGCAGGGACGGAACATCAGCACGTTCGGCATTGCCCGGTAAGAGGCCAGATGTTCCACCGGCTGATGTGTGGGGCCGTCTTCGCCGACGCCGATCGAATCGTGGGTCAGCACATAAACGACGCGCAGTCCCATCAGCGCCGCCAGCCGGATCGACGGCCGGACGTAGTCGGAAAAGACAAAGAAAGTGCCGCCGTAGGGAATCACGCCGCCGTGCAGCGCCAGACCGTTCATAATCGCGCCCATCGCATGTTCGCGGATGCCGTACATCAGGTTGTTGCCGTCATAGTCTTCGGCAGTGATCGTTTTCATGCCTTTGACAAAAGTCAGGTTGGAAGCGGCCAGGTCAGCCGAACCGCCGATAATTTCCGGCACATGGGGAACAATTTTTTCCAGACACATCTGCGAAGCCTTGCGGGTGGCTGCTTTGGTCTGTTCGCAAATCGCCTCGTTTTTTAACGCGTTCAGAGCTTTGTCCCAATTTTTCGGCAGACGGTTGTTGATAACATCGTCAAATTTCGCACCGGCGGCCGCCGCCTTTCGGCACCATTTGTCATAAGCGGACAAAGAACGCCGGCCGGCTTCGCGCCAGGCGGACAGAACGTCGGCGGGAATTTCAAACGGGGCATACGGCCATTGCAGACCGGCAGCCATTGCCGCCCGTTCCTCGTCGCCGAGCGGCGAACCGTGGCAGGCGCTGGTTCCCTGTTTGGCCGGCGCGCCGAATCCGATGACGGTTTTGCAGGCCACAAGAACCGGGCGGTCGGACTTGTGCGCTTCCTCAATCGCCGCGGCTATCGCCTCCTGATCATGGCCGTCAACCGACAGCGTCTTCCAGCCGGCGGCTTCGAAACGTTTGATCTGGTCGACGGAACTGGCTTTGTCGACGGTGCCGTCAATGGTGATGTTGTTGTTGTCCCAGAAAACGATCAGCTTGTTTAATTTCCAGTGTCCGGCCAATGCGATCGCCTCTTCGGAAATGCCTTCCATCAGACAACCGTCGCCGGCAATAACATAAGTGTAATGACTGCACAGCGCGTCGCCGAAACGGGCATTCAGGCGCCGTTCCGCCATTGCCATGCCGACTGCCGAAGCAATCCCCTGTCCGAGCGGTCCGGTAGTCATTTCCACCCCGGCCAGATGACCGTATTCCGGATGGCCGGCGGTTTTGGCGCCGAGCTGACGGAAATTTTTGATATCTTCAAGCGAAATATCTTCATATCCCAAAAGATAAAGCAGCGAGTACAAAAGCATTGAACCGTGGCCGGCGGAAAGGACGAAACGGTCGCGGTCAAACCAGCGCGGCGCTGCCGGATTAATCTTTACGTAGCGAGAAAAAAGCACGGTTGCAACGTCGGCCATGCCGAGCGGCATGCCGGGGTGCCCGGACTTTGACTTATTAATGGCGTCGGCCGCCAGAAAGCGAATCGCATGCGCCATCCGCGAAGACAATTTCTGATGATCGTAAGACATCTTGTTCTCCTTATTAAACTTTTACTTGAGCCCGTGGGTGCGGTTATAGCGGTACTGCGCATTGCTCAAAACCAGTCCCATTTTGATGACGAACCCCGGTTCGTTGTCGGGAATCCTCATTTCCACATAATCGCCCTGATACATCACTTTTTCGCCGACATTCGGCACCTTGACGCTGACCGGGTGGTTTTCCCTGCCGATCAGGGCAACTTTGTTGTCGCCGGTATCGGTATAATAGCTGAAACGCACGTATTCGTTTGAAGCCTCCGTACGGCGGGAAACTTCAAAAATCGGCGCCACCACCGCCTTGGTCTGATTGCGCAGATCGGTACGGCAGTAACCTTCGTAGCCGATCAGTTCGATTTTTGCCTCTTCCTGTTTGCCGGCCATTTGCGTCATGCGGCTGAATTCGGGCACCAGCTGCACGTTCGGACAATAGCGGAAAAACGGCGCCTCTTTTTCGGCGGCGCAGGAAGCCAGCGCCAAAACGGCCGCGGCCAAAAGCATTTTTTTCGACATTAAAACATTCCTTGTTGTTCGGTTGACATAGCAAAGACTATAAAGAAAGGCTTTCAATTTGTAAATAGGCGGCAAAAAATTGTTTACAGCAAACCTTCGTCGGCAAACAGCGCCACCAGTTCGCAATGGGAAGTATAAACGAACTGATCGACCGGTGTCACTTCGCACAGGCGATAACTGCCGTTTTGCAGAATTTCCGCATCGCGGGCAAAAGTTTCCGGATTGCAGGAAACGGCAATCAGTTTCCGCGGCCGCTTTCCCGCCGGCAGCGCCGCCAGCCGGGCGGCCTGCTCTTTCGCGCCGGCCCGCGGGGGATCGAAAACAACCGCCGCCAGCCCTTCCAGTTCGGCGCCTTCCAGCGGATATTTGAACAGATTGCGGCACACGATTTCGATATTGGCGATCATCTGCCGGTTGACGGAACTTCTGAAACCTTCCAGCAGTTCTTTTGAAGCGTCGACGGCCAGCACCCGGTTGCCCGGCTTTTGCGCCAGCGGATAAGAAAAAGTACCGACACCGCAAAACAGGTCGGCAATTTTGCCGGAAGTTTCCCCCAAATACTTCAGCACCAAAGCAGTGAGTGCCGCCTGCCCTTCTTTCGAGGGCTGCAGGAAAGTCCCGGCGGGAATAAAAACGCCGACGCCGCCGGCTTCAATATACGGACGCCCCTTTTCCAGAATTGTTTCCGCCGGCCGGTCGGGAGCAAAGCGATGAGAAACGCGGACGACATCGGCGGCGGCCGAAACACGTTCAAATATAATCTCCCGCAGCTCAAGATTAAGCGGGCGGTCAAATTCCAGCACCGCGTCAAGACCGTTGTCCGCTTCCGTCAGCCACAGGTCACCTTTTTCGACGTAAACGGTTTTGGCCCTGCCTTTCCGCCCTTCTTTAACCGTCAGCGGCACCCGGCACAATTCGGACAACAGGCCGCGGAAAAACTCAAGACCGCGGTTTAGAGCCGGGGTCAGCTGCGGACAACCGGGCAGATCAACAATTTCATTGCTGCGATATGCGTTAAAACCGAGCACAATTCCGCCTCCGGCGCGACGAAAGGCAAAGCTGGCGCGGCGGCGGCAGCCTTCTTTGATAAAAACGGGTTCGGAAAAAACAAAATCCTGCCGGGTAATGGATTGCAGCGCTTTTTGCACCACAGCGCATTTACGTTGCCGATATTCCTTTTCGTCCAGATGCCGCAGGGAGCACCCTCCGCAAACACTGGCCAAACTGCAATCCATTACATATTCCCCCAATCTACCGGCGTTACGCGCTTATCCTAAAACGCTATTGGTTAAAATATGATAAAAGTTAATTATATTTATAAAAAAAAGATGATTATTTAAAAAATATGCTATAACATAAGCCATATTTCAACTTATGCGCAATCAACAAGGACCGAGGGCCATGCGGAGAAGACTTCCCAAACACTTAAGTTACGATTATCAGCTCAAACTGGAAGAGGTGCCGACCAAACACGCCGACCGGATGCCGCTCAAAGTGGTGATGCCGGGGATCGTTCTCGGGCTGCTGATGGCCGTCCTCGGCTGTTTTGAACTGACCGGCGGCATGTACGATCCCGAAGGCCTGGGCTATACGCTTGACGCCGACACCCGCGCGCCGCTGTTCAGCCACACCGCGGTCGACGCCGCCTTCATCATCATCGGGCTCGGCATCGTCATCGGTTCGATCGTGTCATACGTCCGTTACAAGAAAATCTTTTTCAACGGCAAGACCTTTTCCGTCGATCTGCGCGGCGTATTCGGCGAAAACGAACTGTTCCGCGAATTTTTGCGCAATTACGAGGGCGTCCGCCTGAGAATGGAATTTTTCCAGTTCGGCATTTTAAACAAAAACAAATACATTGTCGAGCTGGTGCACCGTGACCCCGAAAAAACCATTCCGCTTTATATTTCGACCGACGGCACCGGCATTTACCAGATTTGGTATTATTACGCCAAACGCCTCAACATGCCGACCGTCATCGACACCGACGAGGGAACCGTGAAAAGGGAAGTGCCGGAACTTGACAAGAGCCTGAAAGAGTATCTGTTTGCCAAAGGGCTGATCGCGGTTTACGAAGAAGCACCGAAAACGCCCGCCGACATCGTCTGCATCAAAAAGGCGGATCGCACCGTCATCCGGCCGAAGCGGATGTTCTGGGACATTTTCAGTCTGCTCGGCGCGTTCTGGCTGTGTTTTTACCTGCTGGTGCTTGCCGCCGCGGCCTTCAACTATTCCCGGGTGGAAAGGATGATCGGTTCGCCGGCGCAGACCGCGGTTATCTTCGCCGCCGCCTTTTTGCTGGCAGTTTTGTTCATCGGCCTGATGTTTAAAAAAGACAAAATCGTGCTAAAGGACGGACGCCTGATTCTGGTACACAAGTTTTTGTTTATCTCAAACAAAGAATATGCGGACTTAAGCCGCATCCGCGACATTCAGGCGGTCTACAACCCGGCGGCGGACAGCTACTATCTAGCAATTATCACCGACGACAACATGCTGGCTTTCGGCCGCGGGGTGCCGACGGAAGCCTTGCAGTGGATAAGGGATTTCGTCATCTATACGATGACGCGTTGAGGCTTTTGGCGGCCGCCGCATATTTTGGTTGCCAAATGCCGAGATTTGTTTATAACTTTTCAAACAAACGCAAACTTAAAACGAAAGTGGAAAAATGAGAGAAATTGATACCGGCGCACAAGAAGCCTTTATTAAAGAAGTCAACGAGGACCTGAAAAACGAATCGATGAAGAAGATGTGGGACAAATACGGCCTTTACATCATCATTCTGGTGGTTGCCGCCTTAACCGCCGCCGTCAGCTTCGAGGCCATCAAGGCCTGGTATACGAAAAAGCTGCAAACCTGGTCGGATTCCTACGCCTACGCGCTCAGCCTGCAAAACCAGGGCAAGTATGACGAGAGCATCGACACCTTCGACTATATCGCCGGCAAAGACTACGGCATATTCTCCGACCTTGCCAAAATGCAGAAGGCAAACATTCTGCTTGAGCAGAAGAAAAACGACGAAGCTTTCAAACTGATGAACGAAATTATCGAAGACAAGTCGTTTAACCCCCAGCTGCGCGACACGACGATCCTGAAACTGGCCTCCTATAAGCTGGACAATGCGCCGGCGGAAGAAATCGAAGAGCTGATCGGGGGCATTGCCGCCGACGGCGGCAACAGCTGGCAGCCGACGGCAAACGAAATGCTGGCGCTGGCTTATCTCCGCGACGGCAAAACCGCCGAGGCGAAGGAAATCTACAACCGTCTTCTGGCCGACGGTAAAACGCCCGAAGTGATGAAAGCGCGGATCAAAGACATTATATCCGTATTGCCGCAATAACAATTTTATCAGAGGTGAAGCCCATGCGATTGAACAAGAAAAGCGCCGTTGCTGCCATGTGTCTGGCTCTTGCCGGATGCGGAATGTTCGGCAAGGAAAAACTGCAAATCGACGGCGAGAGAATCCCGGTTTTGAGCGAAAGGGAAGTGATTGCCGCCGACTATACGGCGGGCGACATTCAGATCGTGCTGCCCAAACCTGCCGTCAACGCCGCCTGGCCGCAAAGCGGCGGCAACGCTTCGCACAACATGGGGCACTTAAAAAGCGGCGACAATCTGAAAAAGGCCTGGAGCAGCAGCTTCGGCAGCGGCAATTCCGGCCGCGACTACCTGATCGCCGCGCCGGTGATTGCCGACAACACCGTCTTTACCATTGACGCCGACGCCACGGTCAGCGCCTTTCGCCAGAGCGACGGGGAAAGACTGTGGAAGCGCCGTCTCAAGCCGCGGCTGCGCGACGACAAGGAAGTGTCCTTAAAAGGCGCCGGCCTGGCTTTCCGTCAGGGCACGGTTTATGCCGCGACCGGTTTCGGCGGCATATTTGCGCTTGACGCCGCCAACGGAAAAGTCAAATGGGAATATTTTGCCAAAACTCCGGTTCGGATCGCGCCGGCCGTCGGCGGCGGCAAAATTTTCGTGCAGACGATCGACAACGTGCTGCTGGCGCTTAACGCCCAAACCGGCAGCGAGATATGGCGCTATGCCGCCCCGAGCGAGGAAACAACCAAAGTCGGCGGCGCCGTTCCAGCTTTCAGCGAATCGGCCGACGTGCTGATCGCCGGCTTCTCGAACGGAGAACTGCGCGCGCTCAAGGCCAGCACCGGTTCGCCTTTGTGGGGCGACTATCTGGTTTCTTCCCGCCGCACCAACTCGCTTGACGACATCAACACCATTCATGCCAACCCGGTCATCTCCGGCGACATCGTTTTTGCCGCCGGCAGCAACAACCTGCTGGTGGCCATTGACCTGCGCAGCGGCCAGAGAATCTGGGAACGGGAAATCGGCAGCGGCAACCAGCCCTGGCTGGCCGGCAAATATCTGTTCCTGCTGGCAAACGACGCCCGTCTGATGGCAATTCAGGCCGACAGCGGCAAAATCGTCTGGGATACGAAAATCCCGGCCGGCAACGACGTTTCCGACCAGGTCGGCGTTACTTATGCCGGGCCGCTTCTGATTAACAACCGGCTGCTGGTCAACACCTCGAACGGCTATACTTTTTATGTTTCGCCCTATACCGGGAAAATCCTCGGCTATATCGAAAACGGCGACGGTTCGTCGCTGCCGCCGGTGGCGGCCGGCAGCCAGGTGATCATCACCACCGTTGACGCCGACATTATCGCTTATCAGTAAAAGGAGGTTGCCCCGATGCCGCTCAAAGTCGCTATTATCGGAAGGCCGAACGTCGGCAAATCGACGCTGTTTAACCGTCTGGCGGGAAAAAAGCTGGCGATCGTTCACGACAAACCGGGCGTTACCCGCGACCGCAAGGAAACGCAGGCCCGCTTAAACGACCTGCCGCTTGTCATCATTGATACCGCCGGATACGAGTATTCCAACGAAGACAACCTGGAAGCGCGGATGTGGGAACAGACCAAAAAAGCCATTGACGAGGCCGACGTATGTTTGTTTCTCTATGATGCGCGCGCCGGTTTGCAGCCTTATGACGAACACTTTGCCGACATTTTGCGCCGCTCGCACAAACCGGTGGTTCTGCTGGCCAACAAATGCGAAGGCCGGCAGCAGGAAGACAGCCGTTTCGAGGCCTACAAACTGGGGCTCGGCGAGCCGATCCCCTTTTCCGCCGAACACGGACTGGGAATGCTTGACTTATACGACGCGCTGAAAGAGCATTATTATCCGGAAGACGCGCCGAACGGGGAAAAGGCGGACGAAGAAAGCGCGGAGAAGAACACCGGCGACGGTGAAGAATATGACGACAAACGCCCGATTCAGGTGGCAATCGTCGGCCGGCCGAACGTCGGCAAATCGACGCTGGTCAACGCCCTTTTGCAGGACGAACGGATGCTGACCGGGCCGGAAGCCGGGGTTACCCGCGACGCCATCGCTTCCGACTGGGAATGGCGGGGAAGAAAATTCAAACTGGTAGATACCGCCGGGCTGCGCAAACAGTCGAAAGTCAGCGACTCGCTTGAGAAAATGTCGGCCGCATCATCGCGTTATGCCGTCAACATGGCTCAGGTGGTGGTTCTGGTCTTGGACGCCGACGCGGTTCTCGACAAACAGGATTTAACGATTGCATCCCGCGTGCTGGATGAAGGGCGGGCACTGATCATTGCCGTCAACAAATGGGACATTGCCGACAAGAAAGAAGCCATCGAACGTTTGAAATACCGGCTGCGGACCTCGCTCACCCAGGTGGAAGGGATCCCGACAGTCACCATTTCCGCCCTCAAAGGCGAAGGGCTGGACAAGCTGATGAGTGCGGTCGTAAAAATTTATACCCGCTGGAACAGCCGGGTGCCGACGGCGCCGCTCAACAAATGGTTTGCCGACGTTACCGGCAACTATCCGCCGCCGCTCGGCAAAAACAAACGCCGGATCAAGCTGCGTTACATTACCCAGGCCAAAATCCGGCCGCCGTCATTTTTCATTTTCTCCAGCAACCCGGAAGGTCTGCCGGACAGTTATCTGCGCTATCTGACCAACAGCCTGCGCGACACTTTCGATTTCGGCGGCGTGCCGATCCGGATTACCGTGCGCAAAACCGGCAATCCATATGCCGACAACGACTGAGCGCCGCTCCGTAAAACGGAACGGACATACCGGTTGTCGGCAAATGAAGAATCAAAAATATTCTCCCGGATTGTTTGCATGCAGGGGGCAAAAAGCGCCGGTCCGGCCGGAAGGGCTTTCGTCATAAAATTCCGTCGGCCAACGCAAGCGATATTAACCATTCCGAAACTCAAACGCCCGGCCCGAAGCTGCACAAGCCTTACAGCCGGGCCGGCATGTCTGCGTCTGCCTGCTTATGCAGACGTTCAAACCACAAAAAGCGCCGACAAACTGCCGGCGCTTTTCCTTTGCGTATCGTTGCGCTTTTTTCCGAACCGGCCGCCCCGCGGCAAAACGGGACGGTTTTCGGTTTTACGGCAATTCCGGCGGAGAAAGTTTCTCCCTCTCCCCGGCTTTCCCTGACCGGTTCTGCGCGCCGGGTTCCCGGCGAAGGTACTTTTCCTTCTCCTGTTCGCTGATCCCCTGAGGACGAAAGCTGCCGGGTTTCCTGTCTACCAATTCAATGCCGATCCCTTTGCCGTAAAAGTCAAGCAGCAGTTTGTATGCGCTCCACTGGGCGGTGCTGCCAAGCTCAAGCTGGTCTATCATCTGCCACGGAACACCGCTTTGTTTGGCCGCATGTTCCAGACGAATCCCGTGATTGCGACGGTATTCGCCCAATTTCCGGCCGATTTTTTGTTTAATGTGAAGTTTGGATTTCATGTTTGTAACTCCCTTTTTTGTTTATGATAAAAAACAAAACCGCCCGGAACAAATTCCAAGGCGGGGAGTTAGCAACTGTCAAAACACAGTCTGTCTTATTCGTCACGACTCAGGCGCGCTTATATCGACAGCTCCCCTCAAGAGGAGTTTTTTGTTTTGAAGGAGTTGCTACACTCCGCACCCGGCCTCCCGGATGCGGGATTGATATTAAAGAAATTACCGCCCGTTGGCAAGCGGAAATTTAATCAGGCTTTTTTTTGGGGGAGAGAAAGCGAAAAAAGCTTGGCAAGAGGGAACAGAGGAAGAGGAAGAGGAAGAGGAAGAGGAAGA